>JGI11944J13513_1000114_pt1 | contig 87520 bp, 57 predicted proteins | sample TerdegcoTASludge_FD_13513 | JGI IMG/M metagenome (IMG submission 13513) | reverse complement strand
CCACTCAAATTGTCCGTCGCCGCCGTATAACCAATCGGCACCGGCGTCGCATTCGTATACTGAGACACATTTATCGCCCCTACCCCAGGATTCGTTATGTCGTATTTTGTATTTGCCTGACCTGAACCGCTTGCTCCTGCTCCACGATTACCGGCGTTATCCACTGGCACTAATGCAAAGTAATAAGTATCTTCACCCGTAACCGAATTGAAGGTAAATCCACCATTCGGCGAAGCTGTTGAACGCAATCCGCTATCCGTCCAGGTACCAGCATTTCCTTTCTTATACCATAACTCAATAGTATTAATACCACTGCTGGCGTCTGTAGCACCTGTGTAGGTAATGGGAATAGGTAAAGTATTTACGGCTCCAGGGGCAGAAACGAAGGTAACTGTCGGTGCTTCTATGTATATACCACCGCCCGTGTGAGTACCACTATTAGGCGTGCCGATTAAATTACCTGCTACATCTCGCACATTGCTAACCGTGATAGTTACATCGCCACCTTGTCTCATCTCGCCTGTGGTCCACGCAAGGCGATAGGTATTACCTGATACAAGGGTTACACTGTTGGGGTTGTTGGCTAATGTGCCTTTACCAGTGCCAGAAATAACATAGTTTGTAGATGTAGTTACACCGGCTCCCATTGGTTCGCTGAATGTAACATGGACCCATCGAACAGCCGTTACTTGAACATTTGTTACTGTAGGTGGTGTGGTATCTACTACCGTTATAGTTATATCTTTTTCAAAACTTAAATTGTCCGGTCTCGTTCCGTTGTCTGTTGTCCTAATACGGATAGTATAATTACCGGGTGTTAAATTAGGAGCAGCAGTCCTCACGGTATTGCCCACCACATCAAAATTAGCCGAGCCCGATACTTTAGTATATGTATGTGTTTGGGCAGGATTTGCACCTGTAACATTGTCTATGTCGAAGGTAGAAAGAGTCCCTACCGTAGTTCCTGCGGGAAGATTAGATCCGATAGTAGAATTAGATATGGTTATATCTGAGGGTGCCTCGTTTAGTATAGGATAAAATGCAGAGGCGGGTATCATCTGCTTGGCAATTCCCGGACCTGACCAACTAACCTGGCAAGAAGCATTACCCGTAAGTTCGTCATATCTTAAATCAAAGTAATATTTTCTTCCTCCTGTAAGAGCAATACTCCCACTATATTCTGTTGCACCCTGAGGTTGTCCTAAACGATTTATTAATCTTGTTCCATTTACATATAAATCAACGCCATCATCACTGGTTACATAGAAGGTGTATGTTCCGTCGGTAGGAACTAACACCTTCCCTCGCCACCATGCACTAAAATTGTCTGCAACAACTCCATATTCTGGACTACCTGTGCTCCAATCATGCCAGATACCAAATTCATACCGTTCTGTGGCAAAATTTGCAGGTTGGTTTCCACTCCAGTTTGCGTTGTAATATTGAGCAATAACGGTTCCCTGCAAAATACCCAAATTGGATTGAGGAATAATTTGTTTAGAAACACCGGGACCTTCCCATCGAAGTTCTGCAACCGCACCTCCTGTGTTTTCATAATATTGCATTTCAATATTGTGCCAACCCGCATCAAGGTAAATAGCGCCTGAGGATGCTTCTGTTGGTCCCTGGTCAACCCATTGGTTGATTCGTTGAGTACCATCAACCCATAGCCTTGCCCCATCATCTGTTGTAGTATAAAAAGTCCAGTTTCCAGAGGTTGGAATATAAATGTTAGAATGCCACCATACAGCAAAGTTATCGGATTGTACCCAGTTATTCAACTGTGGGTCGCCCGTTCCCCAATTAAAACTAACATTAGGGTCAATACGGTTCATAGACCAGTTACCGTATGTGAATGGACTGGGAGGAGAACCGCCACTCCAGCGGTAATATCTTCCGTGAATCCCTTGAAATTGAGTTACACCTTTATTTATGTCAAATGCACTGGCGGGAATAACCTGCTTTGACACACCAGGACCTTCGTATAACAAGCGGATAACTGCCCCCCCTTCATTTTCAAAGTAATCCAGGTCAACTTTATGCCAGCCAGCAGAAAGATTAAACGCACCTGAGGAAAGTTCTTGACCTCCCATAAGAACCCAATTATTTATCCTAAGTGTTCCGTCAATATACAGTCGTACTCCATCATCACTCTGGGTATAGAAGGTCCAGTTTCCTGTCGTGGGAATATAAACCATTCCGCGGAAGCCAACAGCAAAGTAATTGTCGCCAATACCGGCAATACCTGGTGCACCTGTGCCCCAATTGAAATCCACATTTGATTCAAGTCGTTTTGCACGATAATAGGTGGTTTGAAATGGATTGGAAGGAACACCACTACCATAACCTGTGTAATACTCAGCGAGGATATAGGCATTCGCCGTTTCCGAGATAAACAAACCAAACAGTGCAAGTAAAGTAACGATTAAAACAAAACGCCCAAAATTCGCATTCATAACCATGCTCCTTTTACTGACAATATTTTGTCTGGGATGAATTTTGATTTTTTACTCCATGTTGTTATTATAACACGGTCTAATTTTTGATTATCAATCTTTATTTGATTTTTACATGTTTATGGAATTTCAAAAAGATTACCATTGGAATACGATTTTATTTTTGAATGGTTGAAATAATAAAATTAGTTCAAAACTTATCATAGGACAAAGGAGATATAATATGCATAGTGCTATGGTTTTTGCACCACATGCAGATGATGCGTCTGCATTTTGTGGTGGTACATTGGCAAAATGGAGTGCTAACGGTTGGAATATCATACTGGTTCGTGTTACAGATGATGCTCGGGATTCTGTGGGGCTAACAATGGAGGAAACGAAACGACGGAACCGAGCTGAATTGGAAAAGTCATGTGACATTTTAGGGATAAAAGAGATTGTGGATTTGGATTTCCCAACCGATACTCTTGCTGATATACCTCTGACGAAGTTGCGGGAAAGATTTGTGTACCTAATTCGTAAGTATAAGCCGTACGCTATTTTTAGTTTTGACCCGTATGCACATTTTGAACCGAATATGGATCATGTTCGTGTGGCGAGGGCTGTGGAAGAAGCCCTCTGGGTATCTTGTTTTGACCTGCATCATCCGGAGCATTTTAAGGAGGGATTGGAACCTTTTTCTGTATGTGAGCGGTGGTATTTTGCACGGAATTTAGAGAAGATTACCTGTGCGGAAGATATAACTGAATTTTTCCCAAAGCGGGTCAAAGCATTGTCTACCCATGAAACAATGATGAGGAATATACTAAACCAATTTCGCTTGCAATTGAAAACATGGGGTTATCGTGTGTCCGTCATCGAAGAGGCTTATTCAGGGGATTATAGTGGCCTTCTGGAGCAGGTAATTTATATGCAATGTTCACAAATTGCAGAAGAGTGTGGTATGCCGGAAGGGACATTGGCGGAGGGTTTTCGAGTAGACCGTTTTGGTGATATGGAGGCATTTTTTCAGCAGTTTGCAGAACCACTAAAAGATGTTCCTCAAGGACCGAAGAGATCTTTTTTTGATAAATATTGGCCTGATGAATAGTCTGCGATATATAAATGGGAATAAAAATAAAGATACAATTATAATTTTTTCGTCGTCAGAAAATTGGTTTTAATCGTTTTGATAATATCTTTTGTTTGTATTCTTTAGTAAGTATAACGGTGTTTGATAGAATGTATAACAATAAAAATATTCGGCAAAGGTTTATCGCAAATGTCCAAATTACATATAAGAAATTTATCTTTCCTCTTATTTATATTTATATTGTTTCCTTCTTTTGTTCTTAATTCTCAACAAACATCCTCAGTGGTTCACGAAGCCAATTCAAATCCTTTAGGAATACATTTATCGAGGCAGGTGCCCAGGGAATATACTGCGGGAAATCCGTTGGAGATTGTTATCAATATATATTGTGATGCTCCCGACCCCAATTATCCCGTAACAGCGATAGGTTTGTACGAAATGTTACCTGCTGATTGGACTTTTATGGGTATGCGAGGTATATCAACAGAACCACCTCCCATAGCACCGGCACAGGGGACTGCGGGGACTTTACAATTTGCATGGATTACGCCTCCGCCTTTTCCGTGCTCTTTCGCATACACAGTTCAAGTGCCCGAAAATGCAGTTGGAGTAAAAACAATTTCCGGGCAGGTAGAATATAGGACTAATGGTCCCCGCCTTGTATCGCCTCCGAGTATAACAGAAATTAATGGGGTAGACCGTATTCCGCCAGAAATTTCGCTTTTAGGCGATAATCCGTATGTTATTTATCAAGGCACGGAATATCGCGAACCTGGTTATAAAGCACAGGACAATGCGGATGGAGATATAACGGACCGCGTTCAGGTAAGTGGAAATATAGATATAAATCAGCCGGGGGAATATACTATTACATACGCGGTGCGAGATAATGCGGGAAATAATTCCACAGCGAATAGGATGGTTCGTGTGTTAGAAAAGGAAACACAAACCCCGACTACCGGAGGGACTGTAACGCCGCCCGTTGGTGGAGGCTCTGTTGTTGTGCCTCCCTCTACACCAACGACGCGTATCAATCAACCTACGCAAACAGCTACCAATCGGCAACAGGTGTCCTCTCCAACAACTGTTCCAACACAAACAGATAAAACACAAACCCAGAAACCTGAACAGGTTACTTTCCCAAGACCTGATTTTCCCGGAGGTAATCTTGCAAAACCAAATTCTCGAGGAAGTGCCTCCTCCAAACCTAGCTTTCCTGAAGCAAATCTTCCAAAACCGAATTTCCCTAAGGATGGGCAAGCACAGGGAATAGCCAGTGGACAACCGCTAAAACCATTTGAAATACCTCAGGAAATTCGAGGCGGTGCTAAACCTCCTCCAACTTTTGAAAAGAATAAAATACCTTCAACTGTTGGAGAAAAAACAGCGGAGAATAAGTCATCAGAAATCACAGAAAATACTACTTCTATTGCGTCAAAACCCTCAATAGAATCTATTGAAAGCACACCGAAACAAGAACTTGCAGTAACTGCTGGAACAGATACATCTGCCCCTGTAGCGAGTAAAGAGAATACAATCTCACTTGAAATGGCACCGATTAAGATGGATGGCGGAGGGAAAGGGAATTTACCAGCATTTTTGGGCGAGTTTACAGATTGGTGGGCAAATAAGACACAGGCAGAGCGAAGGAATTTAATCGGGATGCTGGTTTTGTTAGGACTATTAACTCTGCTTTGCTTTATAACGGGGAGAACGGCTTATCAGGGAATAACTCCGCAACCTCGTAGAAAGAAAGAAGAAACCATAAAAACAGAAACCAGTGTGGAAAGTTAGTAGATACGAAAGTAATGAATAAAAACGCTGGAATTATCCATCCGAGAAAAGAAACATATTCAGTCCGAGTACGGGATTGTATTATAGGCGGGGGAGCCCCTATTGTTGTTCAGGCGATGACAAATACGAACACGGAAGATGCAGAGGCAACTGCAAAACAGGTGGCAGACCTATTCCAAGCAGGTGCGGAAATTGTTCGAATTACTGTTAATACAGCCCTGTCGGCAAAAAGTGTTCCGCAGATAAGAAAGCGATTAGAAGATATGGGACTGGATGTTCCGTTAGTAGGTGATTTTCATTATAATGGTCATATTTTGTTATCCAAATATCCCGAATGTGCTCAGGTTCTCGATAAGTTTCGTATCAACCCGGGAAATGTGGGTGTAAAAGACAAAAAAACAACTCATTTCCTTCAGATATGCGAAATTGCGAAAGACCTCAATAAACCGGTTCGAATAGGAGTTAATATTGGTTCGTTAGACGCAGACCTTGTTATCCAGCAGATGGAACTCAATGCAAAATCTGCTCATCCAAAGACCAGCAATGAAATATATGATGAGTGTATGGTTTTATCCGCCCTGCAATCTGTGGATATGGCACAGGAAGCAGGGTTGAAGCCAGAACAAATCGTTATATCGTGTAAAAGTAGTTCTCCAATACAATTAGTTCGAGTATATCGAGAATTATCCAAACGGACGAAACAACCCCTTCATTTAGGATTAACAGAAGCAGGTTCTGGGATAAGGGGAATTGTCTGGTCATCAACTGTGATGGGAATTCTTTTATCAGAGGGGATAGGGGATACCATACGCGTTAGTTTAACGCCTACATCGGCGAATGACCGTCGGGAAGAGGTGTATGTGGCTCAGGAAATTTTACAGTCGTTGGGTATTCGTCAGTTTGCACCTCAGGTTATATCCTGTCCTGGATGTGGTCGCACTTCCAATCATACCTTTCAGGAAATAGCAGAACGGGTGCAAAAATATATACGGGAGCATTTACATCACTGGCGAAAGAAGTATAAAGGGGTAGAACAAATGAATATTGCTGTGATGGGATGTATTGTTAATGGACCCGGTGAATCGCGTTTTGCGAATATAGGAATTAGTCTTCCGGGTAATGGAGAACATCCGCAGTGTCCTGTTTATGTAGATGGAGAGAAAAAAACTGTATTAAGTGGTAGTGCCGAAGAGTTAGCAAGCCAATTCATAAAGTTAATAGAAGATTACATTCAGGAACATTATTTGATTACCTATAGAAGATAAAGCGTGTTTTAAAATGGAGGAAATACAACCGTAGATGAAGCATCCCGACTTCGGGTTTTATTTGTTTTGTAAATTTTGAGTAGAGTCTCTGTGCTCTTTGTGGTAGAGAAAAATAACCACAGAGGACACAAAGAAAATTTTACACAAAGAACACAGAGGATGTTTCTAAGAAGAATATGTGAGAGCGAAACATGTTTTGCCCCTGCTTTGTGAACTTTGAGTAGAGTCTCTGTGCTCTTTGTGGTAAAAGAATTAACCATTTAAAAATACCAGAAGCGAGGACGCTTCAGATACATAAATATTCATAAGTTTGCCCCCAACGAGTTATGGGGCAAGAAAATTCATATTTTCCTCGGCTAATTCACGAACACGATGATAGAGATAATCATAAGCAAAGCATAGTTCTTCAATCTCACAATGAGGTTGAACGAAATGTGTGGTGCAAAATAAAAGACCACCGTCTTTAAATAGATTCAAAACACGGTCAATTTCCAATTGCACCTTAAAATAATCCTTAAACCCCAAAACCGTCTGCACATCCAGCCCACCCATAACAACAAATTTATCGGAGTATTTTTCTTTTTGTTCCTTAAGGGACATCCCTGCGGATTCTTGCCACGGATGAACTACCTGATAGCCTATTTCAACAATTCCTTCTACGATATCATTTATATTACCATCACTATGCAAACTCACAAAGACCTTTCGTCTCTTTACCATGTCTACAAGTTTCTTATGGTAAGGAAATATTAAATCCCACCAGATACTTTTGTTAAACAACAGTCCTTTTTGTGAACCCCAGTCGTCCGAAACATGAATCATATCTACACCAAGGTCAATACAATTCATAGATAATGGGATGCTCCATTTTAATAATCGCTGATAGAGCTCTTTAAGTTCTTCGGGATATTCAAGCAGATACATTAATTGATGTTCCAAGCCAAATAGGTCATTATAAAACTCAAAACAACCCGGTACCTGGACGAGGATAAATCGTTGTCGGTTCTCTTTATAAAACTGAATCTCTTGAATTAAGGATTGATAGGATTCCTCATCATCGGGGTCGGTAAAAGGGAGGTCTAATACATCAGCAGGATGAATAACTTTTCCGAGTTTTAATGCAGTGCTTTTCAATTCTTCGATTGTTGAAAGTGGATATACAGAAGGTCCACCTGAAAGATGTGCCCAATCAAACTCATAGCGGTCTTCAAAGGTTTTGACAGACCCGAAAGTTTTGTTTATTACTTCTTCTAAATTTGCCCGAACCCAACCATATATAGGAATTCGGTCAAACCTCTCATGTTTAATTACTGCAATAACACGCTCTCGAGAATTCATACTTTTACGGATTAAATTCCTTTCAATCGCTCAATTTCTTGTCTTATTTCATCTACAATTTCTTTGTTATATATCCTTTTTTTCTGTAATCCCCATCGGTTAATAGCACTATTTAAAATCCATTCTTTAGCCATGCATTTGTTCCTTCATCTTTATGAATTTATCTTTATATAGGTAATCGAGTGAAACATCTACATCTGCCAATCCTTTTTTTATAAGATGACTATTTACAAATGTCTTGTTTTTTAAATACAAATATACCAGAAGAGTATTTTCAGAATTATATTTGGTAGTGTCATATCTTAGAAATACTTTTTTATTTTTTGTTTTTTGGATTAAGAATTTTACGGCTTCTTGTTCCTTCCTACTATTTGTTTTAATTCCTAACAGTTTAACTTTTAAACCATTATTTAAAATCAATTCTTCTGGACTAATAACCTCTTTGACAGTAAAGTATTCTTCTCTTTTGTATTCATTTTCCAAATCAATTTTAGAACCGAATTTAAATACTTTGGGATTGATTTTTTTATCAAAATGAATAGGGTCTTTAAATATATAGGGTAATTTTTCAATCTCATTTTTCCAATTTATATCCAATTTCTTCTGATAAGAGATTTCAAAATCATCTTTTGAAAATAACAGGTCATGGTCAATACCTAGTTTATCTTTTATAATGGGGAGAAATTCCTTATTTATTTCATATCCAACAGAATTGCGGCATAAGTTTTTTGCTGATAAAATAGTTGTTCCACTTCCTAAGAAAGGGTCTAATACGGTATCACCAATAAAACTGAACATCTTTATTAGTCGTTTGGGCAATTCCTCAGGAAACATAGCTAGATGTTCTGTTTGTTTCTCTCCATTGAAATTCCAGTGACCAGAAAAGTATTCGTTCCATTCTTCTTTGCTTAGTTTTGATTTCTCTTTTAATTCTTTCGGTACAACAGGGGGATTGCCAGGTTTTTTAAATATCAAAATGAATTCATAGTCTATTTTGATAATCCCATTTCTTGGATAGGGATAACTTCCCATAACGGACGCACCTCCAGTAGTATTCATAGTTGTAGGCTTTTGCCATATAATTGCTCCCATATAATCAAAGCCAATTGTTTCGCAAAATTTTATAATTTCAGTCCGTATCGGAATAATTTTATATCTACCATAATATACAGACCTTGCAAATTGGTCACCAATATTTATGCATAGCCGACAACCATCATGTAATACTCTATAACATTCATTCCATACCAGATTAAGATAGTTGATGTATTCTTCATAGGAATTATTAAAACCAATCTGGTTGTCTACTCCATAATCTTTCAGCTGCCAATAAGGGGGAGAGGTTATGATTAGATGAATGCTCTTATCTGAAATCTCATTCATCTTTCGTGAATCACCAATGATGATTTTATGGAATGTTTTCATAGGAATTGTTTCAAGTCGTTTTAATTGTTTTGTTAGATATATTATAGGATACTGATAAAATGAATGGCATTATCTTGATAGATTATTAACAATTTGTTTCCATGCGGAGGTAGTTTGTTCTTTGAATTGTGTCTCGTTAATGGGATAAATGAATAGAGCGGGGATATGATTTTTTTCGGCGAAAGTGAATGCTTTTTCTTTTCCCATCACCATGAATGCCGTAGCATAAGCATCTGCGTATGCACAAGAGGGATGAATAACGGAAACAGAGGCAATAGTATTCGGCACGGGATAACCTGTGTGCGGGTCTATCTCATGTGAGTATTTTTTCCCTTCCCAGAAGTAAAAATTTCGATAATTACCGGAGGTTGCCATCGCCTGATCTTTGAGTTTTATAGCAAGAAAGGTAGAATGTTCCATAGAAACCGGACGCTCGATACCGATAGTCCATGCGGTTCCAGGAAATTTTTCTCCTTTTACGCGGACCTCTCCACCTACTTCAATCATGTAACTATTGAAAGAATTTTGGTCTAATAGTTCTGCTACTTTATCAACCGCATATCCTTTGGCAACTGCGGAAAAATCGCACTGTATATCTGGAGTATGTTTTTTTATCCCTTCCGGAAGGATTTCTATTTTCTGATAATCCACCTTTTTTCTGGCAATTTCAATCTGTTCTTTTGTAGGTGGTTGTTCAACAAGTTTGGGACCAAACCCCCAAATTTCTACGAGGGGAAATACAGTAATGTCTAAAGCGCCATCTGTCTGTCGGGCTATTTCAAGAGAAATATTAAACACCTCTTGTGTTTCTGGAGAAACAGGGAAAGGGGTATTGTCTTTATGTTGATTAAAGCGACTTAACTCCGAATCGGATTTGTAAGTGGACATTAAATTATCTATTTTTGAAAGGCAGGTATGAATTTTTTCGCCGATACCTTCGGGTAAAATTTGTCCTTTGGGCAAAACTATTTTAACCTGATAAGTTGTTCCCATCGTATTGCCGGAAAAAGAAAAAATATTATAAGGGGGGACTTTTGTGGAGCAGGAAATAAATGAACATATTATAAGCAAAACTTCTCCCCATCGCAGGATGGGAAGAAGTTTTTTTGTATCCTTGAAAATCTGTTTATTATTATCCGAAGTTATCGTAAGCAATCATATCATCCTCAACACCTAAACTATGAAGCATGTTCAGACATGCGGACAGCATGAGAGGAGGTCCGCAAATGTAATATTCAATATCTTCGGGTGCAGGATGGTTTTTCAAGTATTCATCATGTAGGACTTGATGAATAAAGCCTGTTAGTCCTGTCCAGTTGTCCTCGGGCAATGGTTCGGAAAGGGCAATATACCAGCGGAAATTTTCGTTCTCGCGTTGTATCATATTGAAATCCTCTTCATAGAAGATTTCCCGCTTACTCCGTGCACCATACCAGAAGGTTACCTTACGCTTTGTTTTTAGCCGTTTGAACTGGTCGAAGATATGGGAACGCATAGGAGCCATACCGGCGCCGCCACCAATGAAACACATCTCTCGATTCGTCTCTTTCGCAAAGAATTCGCCAAAGGGACCGGAGATTGTAACTTCATCACCGGGTTTTAAACTGAAAATATAGGAGGACATAATACCTGGTGGTATCCCTTTTGCATTTGGAGGAGGTAATGCAATACGAACATTAAGCATGATAATCCCTTTTTCATCGGGATAATTTGCCATTGAATACGCACGCGTCACATGCTCCTCGTTAACCGCAACAATATCCCATAATTTGAATTTATCCCATACATCACGGAATTGAGGTTCAATATCAAAGTCTTTGTAAGAAATTTTATAAGGTGGGCATTGAATTTGAATATAACCACCAGCACGGAATGGAACTTCTTCTCCTTCGGGCAATTGAAGCACCAATTCTTTGATAAAGGTTGCTACACTGCGGTTGGATTTTACTTTACATTTCCACTGGCGCACCTCAAAAACTTCTGGTGGTAATTCTATCTTCATGTCTTGTTTTACTTTTACCTGGCAAGCAAGACGATACCCTTTTTTTGCTAAGCCACGGTTAATGTGTGTTTGCTCCGTGGGAAGTAGTGAACCGCCACCTTCTTTAACGACCACTTTACAAACACCGCAACTTCCTTTACCTCCGCAAGCAGAAGGAATAAATATTTTCTGATTTGCAAGAGTGTTTAAAAGTGTTCCTCCCACAGGAGCCGTTAATGCTTTGTTCGGGTCGTCATTAACGATAATTTTTACGCTACCCGAGGCTACTAATTTTGCTTTTGCAATCATCAAAAAAATAGCCAGCGTTAGCACAATTAATGAGAACATTAACATTCCAAGCAATACTGTTTGCATGCTTGTAATTCCTTAATCCTTGAGTTTATTCAAATTAAATGTTACCTTTTTCATCTGTTTATAATTGAATCCCTGAGAATGCTAAGAAACCCAGAGCCATCAAACCGGTTAGAATAAAAGCCAGTCCCAAACCTCTTAATCCGGGTGGAACATTGCTATACCTTAACTTTTCGCGTATAGAAGCCATACCAATAATTGCCAATGCCCATCCAATACCGGAACCAATTGAAAAGACAAGTGCATCTCCAAAAGCGTAATCTCTCTGTTCCATAAAGAGAGCCGCTCCTAATATGGCACAGTTAACTGCAATTAATGGCAGGAATATTCCTAAAGCAGAGTATAGGGTAGGGACGAAACGGTCTAAGAACATCTCTACCAGTTGCACCAATGCAGCAATGGAACCAATATACGCAAGGAAACTTAAAAAGCCAAGGTCTACATTAGCAAGGCTGGGGTGTATCCATGCCATAGCCCCTTCACGAAGTAGGTAATTAAAGATGAGATTACTGGTAGCGACGGCAAGAACAAGCACGAATATAACCGCAGTTCCTAAACCGATGGCTGTTTCAACTTTTCGTGATACCGCCATAAAGGAACACATACCTAAAAAGAAAGCCAGAGCCATATTCTCGATAAAAGCACTTTTTATAAAAAGACCTGCATAATGCTCAAACATGGTAGATTTACTCCTTCTCTTGCTGTTCAGGTTTCCATGTCCGAAGTAGCCAGATAAGTATCGCTATTATAAATAAGGCTCCCGGAGCCATAAGTAATAATCCATTCGGGTAATACCAACCCCCTTCATTAACTGTCTTTAATACCGTATACCCTAAAATTTTCCCTGAGCCGAATAATTCCCGAAAGAAACCTAATATGATTAATATCATGCTATAACCCAAACCATTCCCTATACCATCCAGGAAACTTACCCAGGGTGGATTCTGCATAGCATACGCTTCGGCACGACCCATAACAATACAGTTTGTAATAATAAGCCCAACGAATACAGACAATTGTTTGCTAATTGTAGGAACAAAGGCTTTCAAAACCTGGTCTGCTATGATGACTAACGATGCTATGATTGTTAATTGAATAATAATACGCACATTTGTGGGAATTAAGTTTCGAATGAGGCTGATAGATAAACTGGAAAAGCCGGTAACCAAAGTCAGAGAGATAGCCATCACTATTGCTTTGTCCAATTTTGTGGTAACAGCCAGAGCCGAGCAAATTCCCAATACTTGTAAAGCAATAGGATTGTTATTAAACAATGGGTCAATTAATGCAATGCGTTCTTTTTTTCCTAAGATAGCACTCATATCTATAAACTCCCTTGTTGTTTCTTATTCTTAATATATTTCCCATATCCACTATCACTTAGCCAGAACTGAACTAAATTTGTAACACCACGGCTGGTCATTGTGGCACCGGATAAACCATCTACATGGTGCGGATCGGAATCGGGAGAGCCTGCCTGTCCTTTAATAACAGACAGTTTGACTTCTCCAGCAGAATCATAAGCCTTACGACCTACCCATAATTGACACCATTTAGGATTTTCAATTTCGCCACCCAAACCAGGTGTTTCTCCGTGTTCATAGAAAATAATCCCACGAACTGTATTTAAATCTTTATCTAAGGCTAAATAACCGTATAGCATAGACCATAAACCCCGCCCCTGAATAGGTAGTATAACTTCATCTATTTGTCCCTGCCGTTTTACCATATAAACAAATCCATACTTCGGCATATCCATCAAACCGGCAGAATTCGGGGGTGCTTTTTTGCTCAGGTTCGGATCTTTCAAAGCCCGTTTCGGGTCGAAAGAATCCGGGGAAATCTCTGTGGCATAATCACCTGTTTCAAAGTTTACAAGCCTTGTTTCAATATTCTCTTTGAATTTACTTTGTATCCCTTCACGGGATAATTTTTCCGAAGGACTTACCAGACCGGACACAAGCAATATTTTATGTTGTCGGTCTAAAATCTGATTGATTTGTTGCCGTTCCTTTAATCCGACTGCCGCACTTGCTACAAGTATGGAGCATATTCCACAAAGGACAGTCGTAAAAATAACTGTATAAAGACTTCCTTCACGCTGCATGGCGCGTCAATCTCCTTTTAATGTTCGATTGCATTACAAAGTAATCTGTTAATGGAGCAAAAATGTTGGCAAATAGAATGACCAACATGGTTACTTCGGGGTAGGCTGGGTTCACAGTTCTCAACAAGACTACAAAGGAACCTATGAATAAACCATAAATCCAGCGACCGGTATCTGTAAATGGAGAGGAAACGGGGTCCGTAGCCATAAATACGCCACCGAAGGCTAACCCTCCGATAACCCAATGCCAGAGAGGTCCAGCCTGAAAAGCAGGATTCGTGGATGAATGGTAAAAACTTAATAAGAGTGCCATAATCCCGGAACCTAAAAAGACACCAACAATTGTTCGCCAGGAACCAACACCTGTATAAATTAAAATCAAAGCACCAATCAAGCATGCAATTACGGATGTTTCTCCCATAGAACCCGCTTCCAATCCTATGAGAGATTCTAACCAACTGGTAACACCATCATGTAAATTGATAGAGAACACACCGGCACTCTGAAGTGCTTCTACTCCTTTGTCTTTCATTACTGCAAGACAGGTTGCACCACTATAACCATCAACGGCAACCCAGACCTTATCGCCGCTAATCTGTGCGGGGTAGGCAAAATATAAAAAGGCGCGTGCAGTAAGTGCCGGATTCAGTATGTTCATCCCAACACCACCGAAGATTTCTTTCCCTATTACAACACCGAAAATAATGCCGATGGCTACCTGCCATAACGGTATTTGTGGGGGAAGTATTAAGGGGAATAAAAGACTGGTCACTAAAAATCCTTCGCTGATTTCATGTTTGCGAATAATTGCAAAAATGACCTCACAAATACCGCCACAGGCTAATGTAACGATATAGATAGGGAAGAAATATAACGATCCGTAAAGAATGCACAAAATTACACTACTTGAATTGAAACCCAAACCCAAAGCACGAAATATACCGGCACGCCAGCCCGGTACCTGCTCCGGGGATAATCCCATACTTTCGATACCTAAAAATGCCTGCAAACCCGTATTGTATAATGCCATAATTACACACGGGGTTAAAGCAACTACGACAGTTATCATAAGTCGTTTCAAATCAATGGCATCCCGAACATGAGGGGCACCTTTCGTTACGGTTCCTGGCGTATAAAGAAAGGTGTCATTCGCTTCCCACAGAGGATAAAGCCACGCTAATTTTCCTCCGGGTTCAAACATTTTTCCCTGTTGGTCTAAAATATTTCGAAGCCATTTCATATATTTATCCTTCCTTCTCAATCAACTCTAAATTTCTTCTCAACATAGGACCAAAATCATTTTTTCCGGGACATACAAAACTGCAAAGGGCAAGGTCTTCTTCTTCGAGTTCAAGACATCCCAATTGTTCTGCCCGTTCTACATCGTCCATTGCAAGGGAACGAAGTAAAAAGGTGGGAATAATATCTAAAGGCATTACTTTTTCATACAAGCCAATGGGAATAATTGCCCGATGTCCACCGTGCATAGCAGTTGTAAAATCAAACTTTTTATTTTTACCACCGAACCACGAAGAGGCGAAAAGGTTTAATACCGAAAATTTGTTTTTGCCCGGTGCTAACCAGCCTAAAAATTCCCGTTCTCTACCTTCCGCAAGTACGGAAATTTGCTGATGATAACGACCTAAATAACCAAATATTTCACCTTTTGCAATCTTTCCTGACCATACAGAACCAGAAATGACGCGTTGTTCACCTTCATTAAGTTCGTTTGCAACCAATTCGTCTATACTGGCACCTAAACGGGTTTTTATATATCTTGGCTTCTTACATCCGGGACCGGCAAGGGTAATGATACGCTGTAAATCCAGAATTCCCGTTTTAAACAAGAAACCTATGGCAACTACATCCTGCAATCCGACATACCACACTGTTTTATTACGGTCTACCGGGTCAAGGAAATGGATATGTGTTCCGGGCAAACCACTGGGATGAGGACCTTCAAACTCTTCTACTCGGATTTTCTCATCCCCTTTTACTCCGAAATCTGAACCCGGTGATTGACAGAAAAATACCTTTCCTCCTGTCAAACGCTTTAATACTTCTAAACCTAAAGATATATCTTCTTTTCGGTCTTTTACACATAGTTGTAAATCAGGTGCTAATGGATTGCTGTCCATGGCTGTAACAAAGATGGAATGTGGAATACTATCAATCGCAGGATTTTTTCCAAACGGGCGTGTCCGAAACGATAACCACATTCCGGATTCTACAAGCAAACCGCGGATTTCATCATCGGATAAATTAGCAATCGGTTTCCCTTTGTAATTTTCAAATGAAACCTGTTCTTCTGCGGATGGTCTTCCGGTAATATCGCTTTCTTCAATTTCAATTACAACACTTTGCAATGCCCTTCGTTCACCGCGATGAATCGCTTTAACTTCTCCTTTTGCGAAACTGGTATGAACAACTCCCGGCAATTTTTTGTTTTCGAATAAAATTTGACCGCGTTTTACTTTGTCGCCCACGGCAACCTTAAAAGAGGGACGCATACCTATGTAATCGTATGCAAGTATGGCGACCCTTTTAACGGTTTTGTTAGCATCAATGACGGGTTCCGGTGAGCCTGTAATAGGGAGGTCTAATCCTTTTTTAATTGTGTATTTGCTCATAAATACAAAACCTGCCTGCTCGATATAAGTTTGAGTTTAGTGTATTGTAATTACATAGATAACTAAAAATAAACATAACTATAAAAAACTTCTATAATAATAATCAAATACAAAATTAGAATAAAATTGATATAAATATATACCTACCGTTCGTTATATTGCAAATTGCAAATTTCGTTTTCCTTACCACTGAAAAATCCCGTGTATTCCATTACCCGTTTTCACTGGTAATATTTTTATTATGTGGCTATAAATCCACCGTCTACTATTAATTCCGCACCTGTCATCCAACTGGATTCATCAGATGCAAGGAATAGTGCTGTATATGCAATATCTTCAGGTTTACCTAATCGTTTCAATGGTAAACTATCACCAATGGCTTTTTTCTTCTCAGGTGTTAAATACGGTTCTTGCAAGGGTGTATCCACCATGCCTGGATGAATAATATTACAACGGATATTATCAGGACCGAATTGCACGGCTAATGATTTTGCCAATGAAATTAATGCACCTTTGGCACAGGTATATGAATCTTGGGCTAATGTAAATCCAACCAATGCAGAAATAGAACCTACAAGTATGATAGAACCACCCCCTGCCTTCTGTAAATAGGGAATACCGTGTTTTGTCAGGAAAAAAGCGCCCTTTAAATTTATCGCTTGCACAATGTCCCAATTTTCTTCTGTAGTTTCGATAACCGATTTATCACGGTCCTTCCATAATACACCTGCATTAGCATATAAAATATTCAATTTGCCGAATTGTTTTACTGCCTCTTCTACACCGGCTTTTACATCGGCTTCTTTGCTTACATCACCGACAAAGATCGCACATTTACCGCCTTCGGATTTTATAATGTTTTCCGTTTCACGCGCTGCTTTTTCGTTCATGTCAAATATCAAAACACTGGCACCTTCGCGTGCGAAAAGAACAGAAGCCGCACGACCCATACCCAAACCAGCACCCGTAATAATGGCTACTTTATCTTTTAATCGCATAAAAATACTCCTTTTCCTTTTGGTTTATTGTGACAAAACAGAATGGGAATACATATCATATATAAATTGAGTAGATGATTTAAATTTTCATTTTTCTTCAGGAATGTTCAATTTAATAATATCAACATAATAGGTTTCTCCTTCTGTTCTTACATGATAAAACTCCGGAGAAAAATCTTCAAAGTTCCAATTTAGCGAAGGAAGTATAAAAACAGGGGTTTCTTCTATAACATATCTGTCTTTTTTGTGTAGATGTCCGCAGAACATAGCATTGGGTTTGTATTTTTTAAATATTTTTCTAAGTGCTTTCTGGTCATTAGAAGAAAGATACATATTTCCCGCTTTCCCTTCAAGATTGGGTGGAATATGTGTAAACACGAAAATAAAGGGAATTTGTTTTCTATCTATATTTAATTCTTGTTCAAACCAATTTTGTTGTTCCTGCCCTTTAATACCTTCGGATTCAAAATGACCGACATGGTCTCCTGTATCGGATGCATCACAGAGGACAATACACTTTACTTGTTTATAAGTAAAAGAATAAAAATCTTTGTCCTTAAAATCCTCCGGGAACATTTTTGCTAATATTTTTCTATCTTCTCTCTTTTCATGATTTCCAAAAGCGATGTGAAAAGGTATTGTTGGTTTTAATTCATGAAAAACTTTTTCAAACTCTTTTGCGTGAATATCCCCTGTAACCACTACAAAATCAGGTTTAGGCTTTAATTCATCTAACTGTTTAACAAATGCAGTGAAATGTTTTACACCTGCCTTTTCTGCTATATGTAAATCCGATACGACAACAAACGAAACTTCTTCCGCTCTTGCAAATATTGCCAGAATAAAAAATATTGTGATGGATAACAAGAAATTTACTTTTAACCGTTGCATGAGTGTAACTCCATTTTATATAGGGTTTGAAATAAAACAAGGTTTATTATACTTATGCAATAAGAGGGGAAAAAAACTATTTAGAAAAATCCATTTAGATGCCCTGTTTATGTTATGTCGAGGAGTTTATGGAACAAATTGATGTATACGAAGAATGAGATAATTTGTTTTGTATAGATATAAAAGTAAAATAAAGGAATTATCTTTTCTGATATAAAATATATAGATGTTTTACTCAATTATTCCGCTATTTTATTGAGTTGAGGAAAGCGTCTACTAAAATCTTCATTTTCAAAGGAAGGGGGTCATCCCACATTTTCTTGAATGCAAAGCCGGGGATTATCCACAGTTCACCAGGTCTGCGTTCGAAAATGTAAGGATAACTTAATTGTCCGCCAGGTTGACGGGCTATGACGACAGGTTTTGTCCATGTTTTTCCATCATCATCTGAAAAGGCAATGGATAATTCCTCACGATGCCATGAAGAGGGAAATTCCGTATGTTGACGCATATCACTTTTAGGAAATTCTCTGCCTTCAGGGTTCAGTTGGTTCCAGACGAGTACAAGTTTACCGGAAGACAATCGCAATAAATATCCGGGGGAATTGCTTGCCTTTATCCCGCTGGGTTGAATGATCCGCCAATATTTACCATCGTTTTCAGAGATAGCCTGCCAAAATTGGTCTAATGTGGTTCGGATTAACATAAGTAGCCGCCCGTCATTCAATTCTACTAATGTCGGTTCCATAGCTCCATCGTGGTGTCCATGTCCACCTATATCTATCCAATTGCTTTTATGCCAGGTTTTTCCTTCATCATCGGAATAAACAGAACATACCATAAAACGCCCGGGATTGCTGGTTAAATGGTCAAGAGGCACAATAACCCTTCCGGAACGGGTTTGTATCAAAGCAAAAAAATTGGTGTTATAGCCATCAAGGATGCATTGATTATCTATCCAGGTTTTTCCTTCATCGAGACTGCGTATTGACCAGACTTCTAACTTACAGCCTTCACGGGGTTCTTTGGTCTTTTCATCCCAGTCGAATTTTTTGCCTGTAAAATTCAGATAAACAAAAATGAGGGTATTATTTTTCGTTCGTAAGAGGTAATAAGAAGCAGGCTCTTCAACATCGAATCCTTTACAAACAGGGACAGGTTCAGACCATGTTTTTCCATCATCTTTACTCACGCGAAAACCATCTGCATCTATAGTTCCCAGACTACCATCTGAAAGAATTACAAACGGAGGTTTATGCCCTATATCCAGCATTTCTACTGAAGGGTGAACCCATCGTTCTGCAAAAGAGGATTGCGAAACGATGAATATACTTGCTATAAGGAGTAGATATTTATTCATGGATTATCTCCTGTTGTTTGGGTTTCTTGTTTATTTTCTATTTTACTAACTTTAAGGGATAAATTTTGTATTTCTATTTCAGCGTTATAGGGACCGGTTATTTCCCAACCTAAATTAAAAGAGGTAAGGATAAAATCTTCAATATGGGAGTTAGTTAAATACCCGCGGGATTGTCCTTTGGTTAATGCTTCTTCGAGAAGGGAGTTGAGATGTGCAGATAATATTTTCCAATTTCCATCACCTGTGTTTTCATTATAAAACCGTTTTCCGTCAATTACCGTAATTAATTTATTGCTTGTGTATGCAGAACCTTTGTCCAGATTTATGTATTCCGGAGGAATTGGATAACGAGCATCGAAAAGAGGTAATCCAAACCAGAAAAATTCTTTATAATCTTTGCTATTAGGGTTATTATTATTTACCGTCCAGAAGGCGGAGATTTGTGCTGTATGTAATGTCGGATCAATGCTCCCTTTCAATTTTTCATCACATATACAACTTGTGATTTTAAATTCCAAATTGAAATCTAATTTGTTTTCGGCTATTTTTATCCCTTCGTTAAATGTTTTTTCAATCAAAAGATGGGACCAGGGTTCGCCATACTTCCGTAGTTTTCCCTGATATTCTGTGATACCATTACAGTTTAAGATGATACTCCAAAAATTATTTTTTTTATGCAACACAATTTTTTTAGCCTCATTATTTGCTGTCCATATCGTTTCCCCTTCCTTATTAAAGTTTCCAGCAGATAGTGGAAAATTCGTTGCCCACTGTGCTAAACGCCATAGGGGATTATGTTCGTGTTGTGATGAAGAAGGCAAGGTTAGAGTTCCAAGGATATTAGGTTTATCAGTTGGACGGGTAGTAGTCAAATTGAAACCGTAAGCAAATTCGTTTGTATTCAAATAATTTATAGTTTCGGCTGGAACGGGTTCATTTTGGAATAAAACAAATAATGTGGCAAAAATTATGTATGGCATAGGTTCCTTTTTGGATATAATTGAATTAAATGGTAATATTTTAAAAAGATATACAAAAAATTTTGTCTCTTTTTTTTACAATAAATGGTAAAATAATAATAAAGGAACGGAAATATAAAAACAAAGTTCAGGGAGTTCTATGTGAGAAAAGGATATATCATTTTAATATTTGTATTGATAAGCCTTTCTATTTTTTACGGCTGTCAAACCTCACCATCGGATAACTACACAGTGGAAGGAAAAACTTACGGCGTAACTTCGGGCGTTTTCCATGGTAGATGGTGGAATTACTATGAGCGTGGTTGTTCGTTTTTATCAGGTGGTTTTTTGAATGAAGCAGAAAAGGATTTACGAACTGCATTGCAAAGTCGTTCACGGGATACATGGCAGGCACGGACCTACGGCTTGCATTTTGTTGAATATTTCCCTAATCGAGAATTAGGAATTACTCTATTTAAGAAGGGACAGTTATCGGAGGCAGAAACATTATTGCGTAATTCTTTGTCTCAGGTAGATACGGAACGGGCAAGATATTACCTCGATATGATAATTAAGGAACGCATATCCAAAGGTGAATTGCAGGACCGTGAACCCCCGAAGGTAAAAGCAGAACTGATTGAAATAAGTCCAGAGATAACGAAAGATAAAAATAAAAAGAAGGTTTCTTCGGAGATTGTTCGAGAAGCAAATAATTATTTGAAAATAGAATGTTCCGATGATTTAGGTATAGAGCAGATTTTTGTAAATCAGCAATCTGTCTACCTGCGACATGGTGAAAAATCAGCCCTTATACAACAGCCCATCGAAACGAAAGAAGGGAAACAGGATTTTGTCATAACTGTTTGTGACCTTGCGGGTAAAGAGAGCAGTTATACTTTGTCGGCAAAGGTTGACCTTACAGGACCTAATATTGGCATTTTCAAACCTACCGATTATCTTATTACAAACGAAAATGAAATTGCTTTAGAAGGTGTTGTGCTGGATGACACAGGCATAGCAGAGATTTCTTTGAATAATCAGGTTATCTCGGAAGGGTCAGGGGAACAACGCAAGGAGTTTCGTTCCGTTTTACCTTTGAAAGATGGGGAAAATGTTTTCATTATTGCCGCTCGTGATACTGCAGGTAATGAAACACGCACTGCCATAAAAACCTTCAAAGGTGAACAGCGTTCTCAATCGGCTTTGTTATGGCGTTTCGCTCAACGACGCACCCGTCTTAATCACGCTTTAGCATCATCGGTTTTACATGAACCAATTCTTAATGAGGTATTATTGGCTCAAACGGAGGATACGGGAATAGACATCAACATAAAGACACCAAAGCCTGAACAACCCTCACGGCATAATCGTGTTATCCGTGTCGCAGGGGAAATTACAAGTTCTACTGCCGTGCAATCACTGCTTATCAATGGTGAACCATATACACAACTAACAGGCGCCCCTAAAGAGGCGTTCAATAAGCGTGTTCCCTTACCTTCAGATTTATTGTCTTCAGGAGCGGGAACGGTAAAATTATCTATTGAGGCACAGGATTCGCAAGGCAAGAAAGCAAGTAAGGAAATGGATGTCAAAGTAGAGCCTGTTCTCGTAAATAAGAACGAGACCAAGATGAGTATTGCCCTGCTGGCTATTGCTGGCAGAACGCCAACAGATACTCTGGGCAGTGACTTGAGAACGGTTTTAGAAGACAGTGTGAGAAAACAGGGACGCTTTTATGTATTGGACAGGCTTTATCTGCAAAATATTTTGAATGAACAACAATTATCGGCTGGACTTGCAGACCCGAATAGGGCATTGGACATTGGGCGGATGGTACCTGCACAAGTTTTTGTGGTGGGCGAGGTATTCCCGCGAGGGGAACAATCGGCAGAAGTAAAACTACGGTTGATAAGTACGGAGACTTCAGAAGTTATTTCTATCTTTGATGGTTTTATTGATGATGTTAACAATAAAGAAATTGTATCTGGTAAATGTAATATGCTTGCGAGACAGTTGTCGGAATTCTTCCCGCGTTTGTCTGGGGAGGTTTTAGATTTTCGCGGTTCGGATTCCAAATATGAGGTATTATTTAACTGGGCAGAGCAGGACGGTGTTCGTCCGGGGACTTATGCACTTATCCTTTATGAAGCATCTCCTGCCTGGACAGACCCAGATACAGGTGAAATAACACAACCCGCGGACTACGGCATTCTTTACAAAACCCGAATTGTGAATGTTTCGCCGACCAGTGCACGGGGACAGGTAATTACAGATACATCCAAACCTTCGGAGGGCGTAGCCATTGAAAAAGGTCTTCCTTCAATTACTATGTAGTATTATTTTCCTAATAACAATCGGGATTTTCCCCTATGACGCCTGGTCACAGGGCATACCGATTAATTCTTCTCCAAATGTTATCGGTAGTGGTGCTCGTGCTATCGGTATGGGCGGTGCATTTATTGCCATAGCAGATGATGCGACTGCTGCATCGTGGAATCCCGGCGGATTAACACAATTGGAACGCCCGGAATTTTCTATGGTTTATACCTACAAATATATTGGCGAAAATTTTCAATCCCTGCCTCATCCGGAGTTAGAAGGTGATTATTCAGTTGATTTCAGCCAATTGAATTACATGAGTTTTGTATATCCATTTCAGAGAACTATTAAAGGCAGAAATCTTGTATTAAGTTTGAATTATCAGGCGAAGTATGATTTCTCACGGGAACTGGATTTTTATTATCGCGACATATCTGCTTTAGCATTAGGGAATCGGGCGGGATTGCATTCGCTTGTTAAATATAAACAGAGCGGTCAATTGGCAACGCTATCACCTGCGTTGGGTTTTGAAATCACCGACCGATTGTCCGTAGGTCTTGTTCTCAATCTATGGAATCAGTCATTAATACAAAATAATGAATGGACGGTAGACCAGGAAGAATATCGCACATTAAACATTAATGGACAGGTAAATCGTGCTTCCTTTTCTCATACGGTTATACGAAAGAAATATCGCGATTTTGAGGGAACGAATGTTACTTTAGGGGCTTTATATCGTCTCGGTGAAAGATGGCAAATCGGGGCGGTATACCATTCAAAATTTACCGCAGATGTGGATTATGAAGAGTGGTGGATTATCAATCGGGGCATAGGGTTTCCGGGATTTTTCTATAGTCACCGACCTTTGAAATACACATTCCCTGCTTCGTATGGTATCGGTGTGGCTTATCGCTTCCCGAATGATAAGTTGACATTAAGTTTTGATGTTACCCGTTGTGAATGGGACCAGTTCGTAATACACGATCCAGAAAATCGGAATTGGCTCATGCGAAAGCGTTCGGGAATATCCAATCTACCTGTGGATTGGAGTCCGCATGATGCTACTTATACAGTTCGAATAGGAGCAGAATATTTGTTCTTTAACCCCAATAAACCGCGACAGTCCATCCTGCCAAGTATTCGTGCGGGTGTCTTTTATGACCCAGAACCTTCCAGTGGAAGACCTGATCGCTGGTTTGGTCTTGGAAAAGGAGATGGTTCTGTGGATAATTATTATGGGATTACCTTAGGGGCAGGATGCCTTATCAAGAACCGCATTAATATTGATGCAGCGTATGTATATCGTTGGGGGAATGATGTTCGAAAGGATACTTTTGGCTTTGTAGCGACCGATGCGGATGTAGACCAGCATTTGTTCTATCTATCTACAGTGATTTATTTCTGATGTCGCGGAGTATTCAGCATTCGCTTCAAATGATAAAGAATATCTAAGGCTTCCCGAGGTGAAAGTTGGTCTGGGTCAATTTTGTTCAATTCTTCCTCTATGGGCGAAGGAATATGTTTTTCATGTATATCAAAAAGGAGGAGTTGTTGTGCTTCTTCTTTATTCCCAAATTGACCGCTTTCCAGAGAATCCATAATTTCGTGGGCACGACGAATTACAAGCGATGGAAGTCCTGCTAATTTTGCCACATGAATACCATAACTATGGTCAGCAGCCCCTTCAAATAAACGATATAAAAAGACAATCCTATCTTTATACTCCCTTACGCCTACATTGGTGTTTATCGCACCCGACAGGGATTTTGTCAATTCGGTGAGTTCGTGATAATGAGTAGCAAACAAAGCCCGTGCCTTTATTCGGTCATGGATATACTCTGCAACTGCCCATGCGATGCTTATACCATCATAGGTGCTGGTGCCTCTACCTATTTCGTCTAACACTAATAAACTACGGTGTGTTGCCGTATTTAAAATATTTGCAGTTTCAATCATTTCTACCATAAAGGTACTTTCACCCCGTGCAAGATTGTCCGATGCACCTACACGAGTATAAATTCGGTCTACAACCCCGATTTTTGCTTTCTCTGCAGGCACGAAACTACCTATCTGAGCCATGAGCGTAATTAGTGCTACCTGACGCAAATAGGTGGATTTTCCTGCCATGTTCGGACCGGTGACTATCATAAGCCGTCTATCATGGGTGTTTAAATAGGTATCGTTCGGAACAAAGGACCCGGGACCTAATAGTGTTTCGATAACAGGATGCCTTCCCCCAACTATATCAATCTCATCAGAGGAGTTTATCTGAGGTTTTATATAGTTTTGAGAACTGGCGACCTCCGCTAAAGACAAAAGCACATCGAGCAGAGCCACAGATTCGGAATTCCGCTGGATTCTTTTGGCTTCTTCGGAAATGTGATTACGAACCTCTATGAAAAGTTCTTCTTCAAGAGCAACGCTTCGTTCCTGAGCGGTAAGTATTTCTTCTTCTCGAGATTTAAGTTCAGGGGTTACATACCGCTCAGCATTGACGAGTGTTTGTTTGCGTATGTAATCCGACGGAACAAAGGATGTTTGTCCCTTGCTAACTTCAATAAAATATCCAAATACTTTGTTATATCCGATTTTTAAGGTTTGGATACCTGTTCGTTCGCGTTCTTTTTTTTGTAGGGCAGCAATCCATTCACGCCCACCCCGCATTAGAGAACGAAGGTGGTCCAATTGAGCATTATAGCCATCCTTAATAATTCCACCATCACTAAGCGAAGCAGGAGGTGCTTCTACAATGGCATTTTCAATATAACGAACCAGTTCCGGGAGTTCATCTATAGCGTTGTAGATGGTTTTTAATAATTCTGATGAGCAAATTTCTAATGGTTTTTTTAATCGGGGTAATATTTTTAAGCAATGAGACAGTGCTTTTATATCTCGAGGGTTTGTTGTTTGTGCGGTTATTCGACCGAGAAGCCGTTCTAAATCGCCGAAGCCTTTTAATTGCTCCCTCAGTAAAGTTCGTAATTCTACATTATCTTTGAGTTCCTCAACCGCATTTAAGCGTTGGGATATTTCATCAATTTTTTGTAAGGGATAATGTATCCACTGCCGTAGTTTTCGCGAACCCATCGGCGTAAGTGTTCGGTCCAGCACGCCTAATAATGTCCCCTGCTTAGAACGGTCAAAAAGGGATTCCGTTAATTCGAGATTCCTCTGTGTATTGCTATCTAAAATAACAAAGTCGGAAGGTTTATAAATTCGAGGCAGGTCAATAAAAGGTGTGGATTCCCGCTGAGTTTGGGAAACATACTGAAGAATCGCCCCTACCGCAGATATAAGTTCTGGATTATTATCCATATCCAGCCCGCGTAGAGTGGATAGTCCATAATAACGGAGGATGGTTTCGGTGCATAACTCTGGATCAAATTTATCGTAAGAAATTCGAGTAATTGTTAGATTGGGGAAAGAAGAAATAAGTAATTGTTCTATTTCCTTTCCGATATTTTCAGAAACAAGTAATTCGGATATGGTCAGGCGTGTTAATTCATCGGATAGGGTTCGTTCATAAGGAGGGGCTAATTCAGAAGCCAGAAATTGTCCCGTGCTTATGTCTACCAGGGCGAGTCCTGCTTTTTGTTCACCGATACATAAAGCAGATAAATAATTATTTGCACCTTCTTCCAGAAGTTCAGGTTCGATAATTGTTCCTGGGGTAACCGTTCGCACAATCGCTCGTTTAACGATACCTTTTGCCAATTTAGGGTCTTCGACTTGTTCACATATCGTTACTGTTTTGCCTGCTTTTATTAATCGCGCGAGGTAATGGTTAACAGAACGAACAGGGACGCCACACATGGGAACTTTTCCCTCTTTACTTTCACCATCTCTTGAAGTCAGGGCTATTCCTAAAATCTGAGATGCTTCAAAAGCATCATCAAAAAACATTTCAAAAAAGTCGCCCATGTGAAATAGTAATAGGGAATCACCACATTCTGCTTTAGCACGCAAATACTGCCGTAACATCGGCGTTGCACGCTCTGGCACAATATCTGTAATCTTAAGCCAGTTATCTTTTCCTTTATTTTCCATATCAAAGATGTTTCTGTTTTATATGCCCGATTAAAACTTTGCGTAGTAGATGTTTAATAGCATAATATTTTATTATAGTGATATTCTATCATGTTAAGATAAACAGTAATCATATAATAAGATTATAAACTTATGGAAGTTGAGGATTCTTATACAGAACAGGAACTTGTTCCGATAATACAACTTTTTTTGCCTGTTGCAAAATATAAGGCGGGTTCTCTTTTCGAACATTGGTCAAAGCAGGAAACATCGCCGGTATTTACAAAGGCAGGGAAATATCATTCATGGGGCTGGACAGAATGGACACGAGGATTTCTCTATGGGATACCGTTGCTTGTGTATGAAATGACTGGAGAACAATCGTTATTAGAGAATGTCCGAAATAATATTCACAGGTTGGACTCTTACCTGACACATACGGGAGTGCATGACCACGGTTTTAATATCCTTTCTTCGTATGGTCATTTGTGGCGTATGGGTTTGCAGGGACATTATCCCTGTAGTCCGGAGGAATTAGCACGGTATCAATTAGCCATTCGCGTTTCAGGTGCGGTTCAGGGTAGTCGCTGGACAAAAATTGAAGATGGCACTGGATTTATTCATTCTTTCAATGGTGCTCACTCCTTATTCGTTGATACAATACGCACCTGTCGTATTCTCGAATTAGCATGGGTATTGGGGCAGGTGTTAAAGTCAGAAGGTGATGAAGAAATCTCTCTATTGGAACGAGCCATTCAGCATATAAAGAATACAATAAAATACAATATTTACTTTGGAAATGGTCGGGATATATATGATATTCGTGGAAGAGTTGCCCATGAATGTCTATTCAATGTAAAGACAGGGAAATTCCGTTGTGCATCTACGCAACAGGGGTATTCTCCTTTTAGCACATGGACACGCGGTTTAGCATGGGCAATGTTAGGATGTATAGAACAATTGGAATTTTTTTCATCTTTACCCAATCATTTATGGGAAGATTATACAAAGGATAGGAATTGGTTGGATTTATTGAAGCAGTCAGCCATGGCTACAGCCGATTTTTATATAGAACATACCACGAGCGATGGAATTCCTTTCTGGGATACCGGTGCTCCCGGATTATCTTATATAGGTAAATATCAGCAGTTTCCAGCAGACCCTTACAATGATGTGGAACCCTTAGATAGTTCTTCTGCCGTTATATCGGCACAGGCACTTCTTCGGTTAGGTTCTTATCTCGGAAAGAATAATGAAGGGAGAAAATATTATCAAGCCGGGTTAACAGTAACCAAAACGATTTTACTACGGGACTTTCTATCTACGGATGCAAATCATGAAGGACTATTATTACATGCGGTATATCATCGGCCTAATGGCTGGGATTATATCCCGCTGGGACGAAACATTCCTTGTGGTGAATCATGTCTGTGGGGTGATTACCATTTACTGGAATTACTACTATGGATATGGCAATCCGCTCAGGGAAAAACTCCATGGAATTTTTTTGCAAACCAACAATTTACAAATATCAGTGGATAAAAGTGAATGTATATTTTAACTGAGGGAACAGAGGCTCAATTTATATGGGGACAATGGGCTGTTCCCGTGGTAATTAGTGAAATAGGTAGTGACTGGGTATCATTGAGGTATCCTCTGGAAGAGCCTATCGGTCCGGGAATTTATGTTGATTTACAAGTGCAATATGAATTGTTTCGTATGACATATTATTATTTTACTCTTAATATTCCTCGCCAATTTAACGACATGCTGTTTTTACGACGCGCTGCCAGTAGAACCTATATTGAACGCCGACAGGCATGGCGAATTGTGGCAAATGAACCCGTCCGTATAGAGTATGGCGAGAACCGAATCTCCTTTGAAGCAACCCTATTAGATATAAGTAGCACAGGGGCTTATTTCGCTGTGGAACACTTATTGCCATTGACAAATCCTTTGCGTATCTATCTTCCCATGAACGGGCGTATCTATATGTTTAATGGCGCGATTGTCCGCAAGATTCCACCCAATCCCCGATTAGGTGTTCCTTTAAGAATAGGTGTTCGTTTTGTCAACAATCCGATTGAATTGCGGAATTTGTTGGTATACTTCCTATGGTCGCGTATACGCGAAATCTATCGGGACCAGTTTACAGAACTCTATCCGGGTGCCGACAGACGACCTAAAATTAAAAAAAAGCAGCAAGAACCCACTTCTATAGATAATAATCTTTATAACGGGGATAATGGTAAAGAATGATAGGAGAGTCATAGAATGAATACTATTCGTATTGGCATTATAATGAATGGTGTAACAGGGCGGATGGGAAAAAATCAACATTTAGAACGCTCTTTAATGGCTCTGATACAGGAAGGAGGTTTGCTAACCAAAGAAGGTAAAAAGATAATCCCTGAAATTATCCTGGTTGGTAGAAATGCACAAAAACTTTCCGAAATTTCTGACAAATACTCGGGATTGCCATGGTCAACCGATTTAGATAATGTGCTATCGGACCCCAAATATACCGTTTATTTCGATGCGCAAACAACAGGTTTACGATATAACGCTGTGAAAAAAGCCATCCTTGCAGGTAAACATATATATTGCGAAAAACCTTCCGCATCAAATCTGTCCCAGGCGATGGAGTTATATAAACTTGCAGAAGAAAAAAAAGTAAAACATGGAGTTGTTCAAGATAAACTCTGGCTACCCGGTATATTAAAAATATCCCAATTGATTCGTCAGGACTTTTTTGGCAGGATACACGAAGTCCGCGGAGAATTTGGCTATTGGGTATTTACAGGGGAGTTTGAACCTGCTCAGCGTCCTTCATGGAATTATAAAAAATCCGAAGGAGGTGGAATTATTCAGGATATGGTATGCCATTGGCGTTATCTGGTGGACAATCTTTTCGGGACTATTACAGATGTCAATTGTATGGCAATGACGCATATTCCTCAACGATGGGATGAAGCAGGTAAACCTTATATATGTGATGTAGAAGATGCTACTTATACTACCTTTTTAACAGAGAGAGGTGTAATTTGTCATTTCAATTCTTCATGGTGCACACGCGTTCGCAGGGATGATTTGCTAACGGTGCAGGTAGATGGAATTAATGGTTCTGCCGTTGCCGGGTTAAGAGAATGTTACATACAACCGGCAGAAAGCACGCCAAAACCTGTATGGAACCCGGATATTCCCCAGCCGATCAATTTTTATGAAGGATGGATGAAAGTTCCTGATAGATTACAATACGATAATGCTTTTAAGGCACAGTGGAAATTGTTCTTACTTCATATTATAGAAGATAGCCCATTCCCGTGGAATTTATTAGAAGGTGCAAAAGGAGTTCAGTTAGCCGAACTCGCGTATCAAAGTTGGCAGGAACGGAGATGGCTTAAAGTCCCTTCCTTGTAAATAGAAACACAGTAAAAATTCTTATTTCATTCGTGCGAATTTGAGTAATTCATATCTATTAAAGAACAGGGGCAAGAGTGTGTGTTCTGCAAAATAAAAACAGCAAAATTCATACAGATATTTATCTATCGCATTTCTCTATGTAACTCCATTTGTTCTGCTATATAATTGTGTGGAGATTTAATAGATATGAGAAGGGAGGAATCTAATTCCTTTATTGAAAATTTTATGATAATGAATACCCGTGATAAAAGATAAAAAAATCGGATTTTTTTATTTTCTATCCCAAATTATGTTGATAAATATTTTTTAAACACAAGGTAATAAATAACTTACAAATATTAAAAAATTTTTTCAAAAAATTTTTAAAAAGGTATTGACAAACGGGGAAAATAATTGTATTATATTAGTAATACAGTAATACATAAGGATTTCGGTTATGATTAGGATTAATACTCAAGATGGAACGCCGATATATATTCAGATTGTTCGGCAGTTCAAATATCTAATCGCAACAGGTTCATTAAAGGATGGAGATGAGTTGCCTCCTGTCCGCACATTGGCTCAACAATTATTAATTAACCCCAATACGGTAGCGAAAGCGTATCGGGAACTTGAAAGTCAAGGAATGATTTATACGCGTCCTGGTGCGGGTACCTATGTAGCTCCTAAACGAACACTATTTTCGGATGAGGAACGATACCGTATTGTTTATGAACATATTGATTCATTATTAGTGGCAGCAAAACACCTTAACTTTTCATTAAAACAATTATTAGAACTGATACAAGTCCGTGCAGAACAAATAAACCTGAATACAGAAGAGGAGAAAGACCATGACTAATCACATCGAAGAACAAAAAGATTCTGTTATTGTTAAAACAGAAAACTTATGTAAGAATTTTGGGAAAAAGTGTGCGTTAGATGATGTAACAATAGAAGTGTTGCGGGGACGGGTATTTGGATTGGTAGGAGAGAATGGAGCGGGTAAGACGACTCTGATACATCATATCTTAGGTGCTTATACAGCAGAGAAAGGTTCTGTCTCTGTCTTTGGTCTAAATCCAGTGAAGTATCCGAAAGAGGTATTAGGTCGCATTGGATACCTCTCAGAAACACGCGACCTGCCCCGCTGGATGAGTATTCAGCAGTTAATCCGATATATGGCTGCCTTTTATCCGAACTGGGACATGGCGTATTCAAATCAGTTATTGGAACAGTTTGAATTAGACCCGAAGCGTAAGATACGGGCATTATCGCGGGGAGAATTGGCACGAACGGGGTTGCTGGTAGCATTATCGCATCGTCCGGAGTTGCTGTTATTAGATGAACCGTCATCAGGTTTAGACCCAGTAGCAAGGATGGATATTTTGTCGGCAGTGGTTCGTTCCGTAGCGGAGGAAGGGAGGACTGTATTCTTTTCTTCCCATTTGTTGGATGAGGTAGAGCGGGTCTCAGACGATGTATGCATGCTTCATCACGGCAGGATTGTTATGAACGACAGTCTGGAAGAGATAAAATCCCGACACCATTTGTTGGAAGTGAGAACGAATAGCAATAAATTGAATTTCGAAAATATTCCCGGTGTGATACGAATAAACGCATTAGGTCATGGGTATCGGTTGTTGTATAGAGGGAATGAAAAAGAAGGGAAAGAACAAATAGAACAACAAGGTGGAAAAATAATTAATATTGCTGTTCCGTCGCTGGAAGAAATTTTTATTGCTTATGTGAAAAAACAAGATAAGGAGTAACTTTTATGAAACTTAACTCACCGTGGAAAGCATTGTTGTGGGAAGAATTATATGTAGGGGGGAGTATTGTAGGTTTAGTTTTAATAATATGTGCTTATGTTGCTTTTTCCTGTCGTATTTTTGCGTCTGTGTATCTCGTAAGTTGGTACGATGTGGACATAGGTTTTTATCTGATTGTATATGCCATATCAATTCTTTTACTCCTTCAGATAGGGAATTCCGGGGAGATGCATGTTGGCTTTCCTCGCAGAATATTGTATCTTCCTGTATCTTCTTCTTTAGTTGTAACAGTGTCTCTATTTACACGATTATTATTGATTGTTCTATTTACCCTTTGCTCTCGGTTTATAGGGGCTTTCCTTTTATTAGACGATGAATTTTCTATGTTACATAGTCATAGATACATAGATACATTTCGTAAATTTTTTCCTCTCGAAATTCGTTTTTATATTCCTTTAATTTTTCCTTCTATTATACATGGGATTGTATATCTAACCATTCAATTTTTATGCTGGTTTTTTATCCTTTCACCATTTCTGGCAGGAGTTATTATATTTCTTTCGATTTTTACATGGTTGACATTAATAATTTTAGGCGATACAACTTTTATTGGTTATTTGTTTTCCTTTTTATTTGGTTCATTACCTCTTACAGGTACAGAGTATGGGAACAAAATATCTTATTTTGCAGACAATTACTTTCTTTTTTTTGGATTGATAGTCCTTTATACGGGTATTATCTGGTTTTTAAGTGTAAAGATTACTTCACAGGTAAGGGCTGGTTCACGAAAAGATTTGGGTGCTTTACTTCCTTTGAATATTCTTAATATTCTAAATAAGTTAAAACCAGATATGTTTATAAAAAATTTTCCGAATAGTCGTATTGCTCAGATCTGGTTTGAATTGAGAAATAATGGACTGGTGATTCCCGTATGGACTTTGATTTTTTTGTTGTTACTTTTTTCCCTTTATATTTCTATTATGTTTGTATTATTAGCAATCCAGGGGAAAACTTTCTTCCGCTATTCATACTTACAGGATATACTATTTTTGTTGTTCCCTCTGGTTGCTTTAATATTATCGGGTATTGTCTGGCATTTAAAAGTTAGCCGACGGAGGAAGAGGGATTATAGAGCAGGGGTATATGCGTTATCTCATATTCCTATAACTCGTAAAGAGCGAATTTATGCTTATTGGTTAGCAGGGAATATAAACCTCCTTATAACATTAATTAGTATCTGGATTGTTGAGTTTATCTATTTTTATTGGAAGTTTAAGATACATGTTTTACCGGACCCTTCTCAGGCAGATTTATTCCCCTCCATTTTTCAACTTCCTTTTTCCGATATGAGTTCGTTCATAATACCGCTGATGATATTTATTACCGGGATTACTATAACTTGTGGGGTAATCGTCTGGTTAATTATGTTTAACCCCTCAAGTATTCTTATCTTTTCATTTCTTATCCTCTGTCTGATTATATCTTTATATCCGCCTCTTCTTCCTTATACAATTAAAGAAGGATTTTTGATACTATATCATCTTTTTGGGATAGGAGAAGTAATTAGTCGGTTTATTTCTTTTATTAGCGATTTACTGTTTAGTATCATCCCCGTATGGAGAATATCTTCTCTTTCTCTTCCTTATGTTGTTTTTCACGCAGTTTATTTTTACTATTTTATTATGTTTTTTGTCTATTTATTCATTGCATTTCGAGCCCGTTTGTTGAGTAAAAAAGAAAGAATTTGCCTGCTTATTATTTTCCTGAGTATTTTTGTTTGCATAATGCCATGGCAATATCTGGGGAGTATAGATATTTCTATATTTGCAGGGACTTATTTATTTTTATCTGCAATCTTAACTATGACATGGCTTAAAATTCTGTTATTTGCTTATGGTTATCACTGGAAAACGCCGATTAGAAGTTTTTCGAAAATTCATATAGATTTTCCGAAAACAGAAGAACGGGTCTCACTTTTATTCGTTGGATATTTGCTCCCTCTCTTCTTTGCAATCTTAATACTTATTTCCCATTCACAAACAGGGACATATAAAAAATGTATTGCATATTTTAGAGAAAATTCCCTACCTGCTACCTTGAAGGAAATGAATGACAAATACCAGTCTGTTTCAAAGAATGAAAACCTCGCTATGAAATATTGTGAGTTATTTCCACTGCGAAATAAGATTGAAATGGCAGAAATGAATTATGAGAAAGAACATCGGAAGGAGATTAATGAAAAATTTAAAACGGATGAAGAAAATTATCTGAGTATGATTTTGAACAGGTCTTATAGCGATATAATGAAGTATGACAAGCCTATACCTGAAAATGTTTTTTGGGTATATAAAGAACTTTATGAGAAGTTATATAGAGAACTAACACAAAAACTTCATGAAACTGCTGAAAGTGGTTTAAATAAAGGATATTATCCTATTGATTTATCTAAAGGTTTTTCTACGGAATTAAATCATCTTTCAATATTGAGGGATTTTATGCGTAAATTAGGATTGGAGGCTATTATAAGTGCTATAGATGGTGATTACGAGAATATGTTACGGGCATTTCGAAGTAGTGCCTCTATTTATAAATCTCTAAAAGATGAGCCTGTATATATTTCCCAACTTGTTCGTATTGCCATGTTTCAAATTGTCTATGATAATATGCAATGGATTATGAATCATAAAGAATTACCCGAGGAGGTTCTTTTAAGATTAAGTAATATTATTCAAGATTTTATGGTGCCATCTGAAGAAAGGTCTATACTTAATTGGAGTTTGCATACGGAATTGCTAATGGTTCTGTCTGTTTTGCCTATGTTTGATAGAGAGGAAGCATTAATTGATTATAGTTCTTGGGGATGGCGGCTTAGATATTCTGAAAAAAAACCATTAAGAAAGATAATAAAGTCATGGGCGCCTCTTTTTGATGTGTTATATCCGACAGACATAGAAAGAATGGTGGCGGTGAATCTATATAGCGCTTTGAGAAAAACGGCTACCAATGTTGCTCGAGAGGAAAACATTTTTATACCTGAAAAATGTGCCCTGGAGTTTTATTCGAATCATCTTTTAGAGAAGAGAGAATTAAATTCGGGGATTACATCTATTCCTCCGTATTGGCTTTATATGACCATTCTTATAACTTACCCAGCATTGGAACGCTGTTTTGATGCTGAGTTACGACATTATGTGTTTATAAATCTTGTTCAGACTGCTATAGCCATTGAACGATTTCGTTTGAAAAATAGTCGTCTCCCTGAGGAATTACAGGAACTTGTTCCCGATTATATTTCAGCAATTCCTAAAGACCCATGGAAGAATGGCGAACCGATTAAATATATAAAAGGAGATGATTTTGCATTTAAATTATATAGCATTGGGTTGGATAAAGAAGACGACGGTGGAGTAGAAAAGGATTTAGAGAAAGGAATAAGAAATATACACGAAGGAGATATCGTTTTTATGGTGTTGCCGTTAAATATTCGTCAACAGCCGGATATTTCAGGGGATGTGGATTTGTCTTCCTTTTTTTCGAATAAGCCGTATTGAGGATGAATGGGACGAATGGGACGAATGAGACAGATGGGACGGATGGGACGGGGCGGAGAAAACGGATGAGGTAGAAGGGACGAATGAGGCGGGAGGGGACAGATAGGACGGATGGAACAATTGGGACGGGGCGGATGGGACAGAGGGACGGATGGGATGGGGGGATGAATGGGACAGGGGGAAGAATGGGACGGGGGACGAATGAGGCAAATAGAGCGGAGGAGACGGATGGGACGGATAGGGTAGATGGAACAATTGAATTAATTTGCGGTGCTTCCTGTGCGGTAGCCTGCAATATCCACAGTAACAAAACGATAGCCTAATTTTTGTAATTCTTGAAGGACTTTCTCACGGACAGGTTCGGAAATTAATCGAGGCAAGTCTTGTAATTCTACTTCAATTCGCGCAAGATTTTGATGATTACGAACGCGATATTGCTTGAATCCTAATGACTTTAATATTTTCTCCGCATTTTCTATTCGTTTCAAGTCTTCAATAGTAATTGGTGTTCCTGTAGGGATTCGAGATGATAAGCAGGCAAAACTGGGTTTATCCGCAGTAGGTAATTGTCGAAGTTCGCTAAGAATACGAATTTCCTGTTTTGTCATACCTATTTTTGATAGGGGTGTAATCACACCAAATTCTTGCATGGCTAACTTTCCGCTTCGCGTTGTGTCCAATAAATCGTCTGCATTTTCGCCACAGGCAATTGCTTGAAAATTATTTTGTTTGGCAAACTCTATCATGGTTTTGAAAAGTTCGCTTTTGCAATAGTAGCAACGATAGGGGTCATTTTTTAAGAATCGTTCATCTTTGAACTCATTGGGATATATCACGGATATATTCCACTGTTGTTGTTCTGCTAATTCAAGGGCTTCTTTTAACTCTTCCCGTGGCATGCTGGGCGTATCAGCGATAAGCAGGACGCAACGGTTGCCCAATACTTCATGAGCGACCGCAGAAAGGTAGGTTGAATCCACGCCACCGGAATAGGCAATTGCAAGTGATGTGAATTTTTGCAGGTATTTTTTTAGTTCCAATTCTTTATGGAGTGCTTGTTCTTTTAATGATGACATTTTTTATCCTTTTCTATTTAATGATATTTACGACAGAGCCACTCATATATTCTACGAAAATATCCTCCAATCGGACATTACATAATTTGTTTTCCAGACAATCTGGGCTTTTTACGGAAACGCGAATATAATTATCCGTATATCCCTGCCAACAGTCGTTAACTTCTTCTTCAAACAAAACTGTTCTCACGGTATTTTGTGATTTTCTATAAAATAGATTTCGTTTTCTTTTACTTAATTCAATTAACAAATCTACACGGCGGTCAATTTCAGAATTTGCAACCTGTTCAGGAAAAGAATAGGATGGAGTCCCTTCACGGGGCGAATATGGAAAGATATGTAGGAAGAATATTGGCAAATGTTCAAGAAAATGCAGTGTTTCCTCAAATAACGATGTTGTTTCACCGGGAAAACCCACAAGAACATCAGAACTAATTCCGATATTCGGCACAGTTTCTATCGCCTGCATAACAAAATCTCGATAGGTTTCACGAATATATTGGCGGTTCATTTTTTTTAATATTGTATTTGAACCGGATTGTAGAGGTATATGGAGATAGGGAACCAGAGGAAACTGATTATCTTTCATTCGGATAAGAAATTCTTCATTTAAGGAAGTAATCTCAATTGAACTTAACCGAATCCGTGCGTGATTTCCGAACCGTTCATAGATTGCGTCTAATAGGTTTATTAAGTTTTTCCCTTCAAAATTGTAATTCCCTATATTAATCCCTGTTAATACAATCTCTTTTACTCCTGCTTCAATGCGCCAATTGATTTCCTGTAAAATCTCCTGCATATTCCGTGAACGGGAAGGTCCGCGAAGGTAAGGAATAATACAATAGGAGCAGTAGCAATTACATCCTTCCTGTATTTTGATGTTTGCACGATGGAAGCCCGGAATAGGAACGGGTTTTGTAAGCGAGCAATTTAATGCGGTAAGTTTCCAGGTGTCCCCTGTTAAGAGGTAAGGAGTTTCTTGCTTTTTCCCTTTTATATAAGGGAACCAATCCATTTTTCGTTTGTTATCTACAATCAGGTCTATACCCGAAATTTTCTTTAATGTTTCTATATCTTTTTCAACATAGCAACCGATGACAACGATTTCTGCGTTGGGATTTTGTCGAATTGTATGGCGAATGACTTTTCTACATTTTACTTCTGCCTCATGGGTTACTGCACAGGTATGGATAATACAGAGGTCTGCTGGAAAGTTTTTGGGTGAAATTTCATAACCCAATTCATAAAGTTTTTGGAGCATTGCATCGGATTCTGCCTGATTTAAACGACATCCAAGTGTATGAATGTGAACATATTTCATAGAACGAATGTATCTTTTCTATTTTAAGGGATTACTTAATTAATTCGAATCCCTGCGGATAATTTTCGAGTAATCGTGAGAGATATAACTCTGCTGATTCTAATTCGCGATATGCCTTTTGCACATCGGCTGATGAAACTTCGCGTTTTAATGATTTCTCCTGAATCTCTTCATATTTGTATTGCGTTATTACTTTGTTCTGATATGCGACTATTATTTCCAGTTCTTTCAGAAGTTTTTGTTCAGGGGTAATTGTTTCTTCTGAGCCTTCAACAACTTCATTTTTTTCAGACGAAACTTGGGGGCAATTATCAATAACAGCCCTTAATTTGGAAATATTTCCTGTTGCTTTTTTGAATAAGATAGTTTCCGGGATAAGATTATTGTCCTCGTGGGATGAAATAAAGTGCGGATTTATCCCGAGTAATATAAGTATCAGGGTGAGAATGCACACTACAGAAAAAAGGAAGTATCTCATAATGGTTGCCTCTTATAATTCTGTATCTTTTTTGTTTAAGATCCAATGGGTTAATAATCGAATGCCGTAACCTGTGGGGTATTTACTGTCCCAATAGGGAATGTGTTTCACACCCCAGGCAGTTCCGGCAATATCAATATGTGCCCATGGAGTATCGCCTTCCACAAATTGTTTTAAGAACACACCACCTACAATGGTTGATGCCTCTGATTTTGGACCGATATTAGCAATGTCTGCAAAATCAGACTGTATGAGTTTATCATAATCCTCCCATAGAGGAAGTTTCCAGAGTCGTTCCCCCATTTCTTCCCCTGCTTTTATTAGTTCTTCTGACAATCGGTCGTTATTGCAAAGAAGTCCCGCAGAGTAATGTCCCAATGCAATAATACATCCGCCGGTGAGTGTGGCGACATCTATAATTTGCTGCGGAGAATAGTTTTTCTGGGCATACGATATGGCATCGGCTAAAATTAAGCGTCCTTCTGCATCGGTATTCAGCACCTCAACCGTTTTTCCGCTATATGTTTTTATAATGTCACCCGGGAGTAATGCAGAGCCGCCGGGCATGTTTTCAACTAAGGGAATAATCCCAACAACAGAGACATCGGATTTAAGTTCAGCAAGGGCACAGATTGTCCCTAATACAACACCTGCACCCGCCATATCGTATCGCATATCTTGCATATCATCACGCGGTTTTAAGCAAATACCACCGGTATCAAAGGTTACCCCTTTCCCTATAAGGGCAATAGGTTTTTCCGCAGTGGAATTAAGATTGTATTCAAGAACGAGAAGCAAAGGTTCGTTTTTGGAGCCTTTTCCTACAGCAAGAATGCTATTCAGTCCTTTTTCTTCTAATGAATTTTTATTAAGTGTGTAGGTTTTGATTTGGGTTTTCTGACAAATATCTTGTGCAAAATCTGCAAAGAATTGAGGAGTTAACTCATTAGCAGGCGAACAAATTAATGACCGAGCCATTGTAACGGCATCGCAAATCATAACTGTTTTATAGCATTGATTGGTCAGGGCGGATATGTCATTATCTTTCGGTACAATGTATGTGATATGGATAATTTCGGTAGGTTTTTCTTTCTGGGTAAGGTCTGAACTTTTATATTGTTCAAAAGTATATTGGCACAGCATAATCCCTTCTATAAATGGATTTATATATTCTGTGGGGATATTTGACCAATCACAAACCAACTCTTTGATTTTATTTGCTTTGGTACATTCAACTACTTTAGCCGATATTCTGCGAACCTTTTCGGGAGTTATTTTGTTCTGATGTCCCAACCCGACAAGAATTGTTCCCGCAAAGGGTGTGTTAAAAAATGGAACGAATAAAACTTCATTCTCTTTGCCATGGAATAAATCACGGTCTATCATTGCTTGAACAGTTAATTCCTGTTCTTCTGAGAGTAAAGAACATTCAACAGGAAGATTGTTCTCATAAACAGGGATGAGTAAAGCGGAATTCCATTTCCAATCTATGGTAGATTGAGGATGAATAACAGAGATTTTCATGAGACATTCCTCCTATATGAGTGATTTGTTAATGGCGAATTCTTTATGGTCTTTATGTATTCTGCTTCCAACCAATGACCGCGAAAACCTGTAACGCGTGCAGAAATTAGGTCTCCGATATTCAGGTTATCTCCTGAGACAGTAATCGAACGGTAGGAATTCGTTCTGCCGTTCCAGAAATTTTTATTCCTTGGATGTTTTTCTTCAATGAGGACCTCTTGCTCGGTATTAATCAGTTGTTCCATTGCAGATTGGTTGATTTTTTCCTGCAACTCAATTAATTGGGCTAACCGTTCCTCTTTCGTTTTGCGTGGCACTGTATCCCCTAATTTTTCTGCGTATGTGCCGGGTCGTGGAGAATATTTGAACGGATAAATCTGACTGAATTTAACCTGTTCAACTACCTTAAGTGTTTCATGAAAATCTTCTTCAGTTTCTGTGGGAAATCCGACAATTAAATCGGTGCTGATTTCAATGCCGGGCACCTTTTCCCGTAGATACTCAATATTTTCTATGTATTGCTCAATTGTATGTTTCCGTCGCATAAGTTTCAAAATTCGGTTTGACCCCGATTGCAAAGGTAAATGAATGTGCCGTGCTATATTTTTTCGTTCTGCAATTAAATCGGATAGATCCTTGCTCCAGTCGTATGGATGCGGTGAAGTAAAACGAATACGCCACAAATCTTCTATATTGGACACATCTCTTAATAGCTGAACAAACGAATAATCGGGATGAAATTTATAAGCATTTACATTCTGTCCTAATAACCATATTTCGCGAATTCCTTCGGCAACTATAGATTGCACTTCTTGCAGAATGTTTTCCGGGGTGCGATATACTTCGCGTCCTCGTGTTCGTGGAACGATGCAGAAACTACATGCGTTATTACAACCTTTGCTGATAACAATATATGCTTTTACCCCTTCGCGATGTCCTTTTTCAAGCCATTCGTTCGGGATAAAGTCAAACACAGGGGGCTTGGGATATGTCCGTTGAGTAACACAAATTCGTTCTCCCCTGCGAACACGCTCAATCAATTCGGGCAACTCAAAATAATGGTCAGGACCTATAACCAAATCTACAAACGGTGCCCGTTCTAAAATGTTATTCCCTTCCTGCTGGGCAACACAACCACATACAGCAATAATTATTTCAGGTTTCTTTTTCTTTATTGGGCGAAGCGTTCCTAACAAACTATAAACTTTGTTTTCAGGATTTTCACGAACTGAACAGGTATTAATTACAATTAGATGTGCTTTGTCCGGTGTGTCCGTAATAGAAAATCCCAATTGCTCAACTATAGACACAATACGGGCACTATCATGTTCATTCATTTGACAACCAAATGTTTTTATATATACATGTTCCATTTTGTTTTAACTTTATTTATTACGATTAAATTTGTTTTTGGGAAATAGCATTATAAAAAAGAAATTCAAAGGCAATAAATTTATTGTTTATCCGAATATAAAACGGTAAACAAAAAACGGGATAATACAAATCTGTTATTTATCCTGACTTTAATTTTTTCTGGATGTGTTCAGTTACTTTTAGGATTATATTTTCAAGGGATGTTTGGGGTGTATAGCCGATAGCCTGTTGTATCTTTTTTAAGCAGGGGACGCGGTGCCGCATATCTTCATAGCCTTCGGGATATGCTTCATCATAGGGAATGAGTTGGATCGTAGAGGAACTTTTTGTAAGTTCAATTACCTTGTGTGCAAGGTCAATGATTCGAACACTTTTGTCATTGCCTAAATTGAATACTCTACCACATAAATCGGGTCGCTCTATAATCTGGACTAATGCAGGGACAATGTCTCCAACATAAGCAAAGGAACGGGTTTGCTGTCCGTCCCCGAATACACGGAGCGGTTCCCCTTTCAATGCTTGCGTGATAAAATTCGGTAAGACCATTCCATACTGTCCTGTCTGGCGAGGTCCTACAATGTTAAATAGTCGAACGATATAAACGGGATGTCTCTTTTCTTTCCAGTAAGCAAGAGCAAGGAATTCATCAATTGCTTTTGATGCAGCATAGCACCAACGATGACGATGGGGAGGACCAATAATCTGGTCGTCCTCTTCTTCAAAGACTTCTTTCATGCTTTTACCATATACTTCACTTGTTGATGTTATAAGTAAAGGACGACGATAACGGCAGGTTTCTTCAAGAACAGTTTCCGTTCCGCGGATATTATTTACAATGGTCTGGATTGGATTGTTTATTACCAGATTCACACCTACTGTTGCCGCTAAGTGAAACACCATGTCCACATCTTTTACCAAATCACGGACTATATTCTGATTTAATGTGGAATCAATAATGCACTCCACTCCGCGGATATGTTCAATATTTTCAAATTTGCCTGTGCTTAAATCGTCCAGCACAATAACATTATCACCTCGTTGAACGAGGAACTCGCATAAATGTGAACCAATAAAACCTGCTCCACCTGTTATTAATACTCGCATATAATTTCCTTCCTTTTATAAAGCGAAAAGATAAAAGATTATAAAGGATTATGCCTGTCTGATAAAAATGAGGGGATATATTTTTACTTATTAATAGCATAAATTGGAAGGTATATAAAGAATAAAGAGATCCATCGCACTCTTCTTGTAATTTTAATTCTGTTTTTACATCAAATTTAAGAAAAAATAGAGGAGAATTAGTATGTAAAAAATAATATTATCAAAATAATGTGCTTGACAAATAAATATTAATAATGTAAAATATTTGTTAGAAAACTTCTCAAAGAAGTATTAAGTATAGATTTGAGGTTTAGAATAAAAACATTAACTGAAGAAGGATTTTAGCAGTGGACCAGGTAGTATCTACATCCTCCGGCATTCGGTATGTCGGAAAAGTAAAATGGTTTAATGACCGCAAGGGCTACGGTTTTATTATTAACGAGTTAGGTGAGGACATATTCGTCCATCATACAGAAATACGCATGAGAGGTTTTCGCACCCTTCGTGAAGGCGAAAAGATAACCTTTGAATTGGTGCAAGGACCGAAAGGGTTACTTGCAAAAAATGTGAGCAGATTGCGAATGTAAAATAAGACCTATTTGAATTACAAAAAATTAGAGGGGAATACAAAAAGGAGAGGAGTTTTTGTATTAGTTTATAGAATTGAGTAATAATATTTTGCATATAAGAAATTCTTTTTGAAAATTATAATCCAACTTAAGAAAGGAAGAGGATATGGGTATTTTTCTTCTTATGATGAGTTTGACTATGTTTGCACAGGCGTCGGATTGGGTCTCTCTTATTGAAAATAATACATTGGACGGATGGAAACCCTTAGGGGGAGAATGGACAATTCAGGACGGAGTAATCAAAGGTAAATTAACAAAAACTCCGGAAGAAAAAGATAAACAGGTAAATATATGGCTTCTTTATACAAAAAAAGAATTTGCTGATTTTGAGTTCGAGTATGAATTTCGGACCCTAAATCCTATCAATGGTGGAATCCAGTTTCGGACACAGTGGTTGCCTTTATTACCAGTGCCTGAAAATGTCCCGCTTGAGCAAGTTAAATATGATTGTTATGGTTATCAGGCGAATATAGAAACGCGTGAACGGTTTGGAACGGGCAGGATTATTGAAGAGAATGGTAGAGGTTTGTTAGCAGAACCCACTCGTGATGCCGTAATGACACTAAAACAGCGTGATTGGAACCGCATGAAGGTGGTCGCTGTTGGACCTAAGATTGAGGTCTATCTTCATGATATTTTAGCAGCAACCATTGAAGATGATAACTACATCAAAGGGTATATTCTATTACAGGTTCGTGCAGATGAAGTAATTCCAGAGACAGCAGAAATAGAGTATAGAAATATCCGCATAAAAGATTTGGGGCGTAGCGGAGATTGGCAGTGTCTTTTTAATGGGAAAGACCTATCGGGTTGGCAGAATTACGGTTCGGAAGAATGGGTCGTTGAAGATGGAGTGATTGTAGGTAAAAGTGGACCTAAAAAATCGGAAGATTATTTAGCGACAGAAAAACGCTGGAAAAATTTTCGTGTTCGGGGTCAATTCAAAATGTTAGGAGAAGGTAACTATGGGCTGTTTTATCATTCCAGTATCAAAATGCGTGAGGATGGCTATCCTCTTATCTCCGGTGTGCAGGTTGAGGTAGAGCCGGGCTATCCGACAAAAACAGGTTTTCTTTATGAAAGTTATAAACGCGGTTGGTTGACAGAACCGCATGTTAAAACTCCCGCTGCGTGGGCTCTTCGCAAAGGTGATTGGAACGAGATAGAAGTTAAAACGGAAGACAATAGAACGATTTCGTGGCTGAACGGTGTTAAAGTAGTTGATTTTACAGATGCTTCTCCGAACTTATTTGAAGGCTTCTTTGCATTACAACTCCATACGGGCGGTGTTGCGGGTATTCAATGGAGAGAATTATATGTACAGGGAGAACCATTGCCATAAAGTAAAAATAAATTGAATTTTTTGTGATATTTTTTGTTTTTTAGTGTATAATTTTATTACAAGCAAAAAAATATTCAACCTTAAAGAAGGAGGGTGGAATATGAAAATGAATTACAAAGGTATTCGCAATTTATTTTTAATCCCCATTGTTTGTCTTGTGATGTCCGGTTGTATAGGTGGATGTTTTGTTATTTCAGACATAAAATTTACAACGCCTCTTGTAAAGGGGGCAACCATTCCGGGCGGACTGGATTTGTATGTGGATAAAGATATTGCGTTGCCCAAAGTATGTGGCCAATTCGATATTGAAAAAATTAAAGAACAGGTAAAAACAGCGATACAAAAATTGCCGGTACCTCGCATCGCTTCCAGAATATTGTTAATGTTAATCAATAATGTTGAGATAAAGAATTTATGGATTGAAAAACTTACGGTAACTGCCACAGAGGGCGATTTTTCTAAATTACAAAGTCTTGCAATGAAAGTAAAAATAGGAAACGGTGAAATTGACTTTGGAGAGGGCAGTTTTAACGAAAACAAAACATCTATTGTGTTTGAAAAAGACCCTAAAGTGGATATTTATCCATTTATAAAAAGTTTTTCAGATGGAGGATGTGTAGAAGGAAATATCCATGTAAAGGGATATAATAGCCAAACAGATATTAAGTTTGATATTGTTGCTAATGTATCGTTGAAAGTAGGCTTTTAATAAATCATTATAATTTGTTTCTCTTTTGTATAAAGATGTGTAGATAGGAGTTTTTATGTCTTCTGAAGTTTTAAAACCAAAGATTTTTGAACAATTAAAAACGGTTATTGACCCTGATTTACATACGGATATTGTAACTGCAGGTTTTATAAAATCTGTATCTATTACAGAACAAGGTGTTGTAGATTTAACGGTAGAACTGACCATTCCTACCTGTCCATTGCAATCAAAATTCAAAGTAGAAATAGAACAAAAACTTCTATCTATAGAAGGAATAAAAAAAGTAAACATACACTTTACATCGCGAAAAAGGGCAGGGGTGCAAGTATCCCAACAAAATTCCTTAAACCAGATTCATTCCGTTATTGCGATTTCTGCATGCAAAGGTGGAGTAGGAAAATCTACCGTCGCTTCTTTTTTGGCACGGGCATTACAGAGGAGTGGTTTTAAGGTCGGGCTTATGGATTTGGACATTTATGGTCCTTCATTACCTACACTTATGAACCGACCGCATGCCAATGTGGCAATCATTGATGAACAAATTATCCCTGTTGAAGTGGATAATCTTTTGACCATGTCATTAGGTTATATTTTAGGCGATGCTCCTGCCGTATTACGCGGACCTTTGGTATCAACATATACTTCTCAATTAATACATCAGACAGAATGGGGTCCTCTTGATTTCCTGATTATTGATTTACCGCCCGGAACGGGGGATATTCAGTTAACCCTCCTTCAACAAGTGGCACTGGATGGTGCTATAATCGTTACTACCCCACAAACATTATCGCTGGTTGATGTTACTCGTGGGATTTTAATGTTTGAGAAGTTGCATGTGCCTGTGCTGGGGGTTATAGAAAACATGTCTTATTTTATTTGTGATAACTGCGGGAAAAAGCATTTCTTATTCGGGAATGGGACAGCGGATTTACAAAAGCGATTTGGCTTACCTATATTAGCAAATATTCCCCTGCTTTCCAATTTTCATGATGCTTCTACCAAAAGTGCGGGGGAAGAGTATAATACGATTTGGGAACCTCTGATAGAACAGATACAACGCGAGATGGGTAAACGGAGAGCAAATACCTTATCTTCTCCAGAAGTAAACATAAAAGGGAATGAATTATTAATAGACTGGAAAGATGGGAAGTATTCCGAAATTCCTTTAGCCAAACTGCGTCGAGCATGTAGATGTGCTTATTGCGTAGATGAATTAACAGGAGAGCCATTATTAAAGCCTGAAGAGGTGCCAGAAGATATAAAGATAGAACAAATTCAGCCATTGGGTCATTATGCTGTAAGTATATTCTGGAGTGATGGGCATACATCCAGTATATATCCATGGGATTTCCTCAAAAGTTTAGTTCCTCCTCATCCTTGATCACATGTGTTCTCTTTATTCAATATTTTAAATTGATTTTAATAGGGGGAACGCTTTTAAATTTGCTCAACGCAAGCCAATTAATTATTATAGGTATATGAAATCCCATTAAAACACAAATCAATCTATGGAGGAAGAATCATGTATTTTTATTTTGTTATTGTTTTGTTATTGTCTAACTTTTTGGTTTTTAATATTAGTGCGGAATCACCTATGGATATAGCCCAAAAGCATAATATCGTTTATACAAAGATGCCAAAGACCTGGGATGAAGGGCTACCTTTGGGAAATGGTTCTATGGGAGCCTTAGTCTGGGGTGATGGTTCCCCATTGATTGTTTCGATTGACCGTATTGATTTATGGGATTTGCGACCTGTTCCCGAATTTGAGAAGGAAGAATATCGTTTTGAAACGATGAAAAAGTGGGAAAAAGAAGGACGCTATGATGATTTAATTAATTTGTATGAAAAACCTTATGATAACCCCGGTCCAACAAAAATTCCCGCGGGAAGAATAAAAATAAATCTGCCACAAGACAAGAATATCGAAAAAATGGAACTGCATTTAGACCGTGCAATGGTTTCGGTACATCTTGCAGGTGGTGGACAATTGGAAGTATATGTCCTTTCAGACTATCCGATCGGATTTATCCGTTTAATAAATGTGCCTGATATAAGTGCCGAACTAATTGCCCCACCGTTTGGAAAGCCTACAGACAACCAAAAATTAAGTAATGATGACCTGAGAATGCTGGAATATCCATCTCCACAAATGAGAAAAGAAGAAGGTGTTCAATCTTATTTGCAGGAAGGTTGGGGAGGATTTAAATTTGCAGTGTATATGGGCAAGTTAAAATTAAGTGATAATGAACAATTGATAGCATGGTCAATTATCCCTTCAAGTGATGAAACGGCAGAGCCTTTATCTATTGCAGAAGAATATGTAAAAGGGGTGCTGAATAAAGATTATAAGAACTATATTCAAACGCATGTTCAGTGGTGGGAAAAATATTGGAAGCAGACTTATGTATCCATACCGGATGAGATAATAGAAAAACGCTGGTATCACGAGACCTATAAATTTGGTGCTGCGGGAGGTGTCTATCCGATTGCTTTGCAGGGTCCATGGACTGCAGATAATGGAAAGCGACCACCATGGAAGGGGGACTATCACCATGACTTGAATACAGAGATGTCGTATTGGATAGCCTATTCGGGCAACCGATTGGAGCAAGAACGATACTTTATTGAGTGGTTATGGAATATCCGTGATGAATGTTTTAAATGGACACAGAAGTTTTTTAATATGCCGGGATTGAATGTTGCCATGACAACGGATATTATTGGTAGACAAATCGGGGGTTGGCGACAGTACACACATTCTGCAACAACAGCGGCCTGGTTAGCCCATCATTTCTATTGGCATTAGAAATATACCAATGATAAAAACTTTCTGGAACAGCGAGCCTATCCTTACCTGCACGATTGTGCTGTTTTTCTCGATGCAATAACGAAAGATACTCGTTCTGCAGATGGAAAAAGAAAACTTCCGTTAAGCTCTTCGCCTGAAATTAATGATAACAAACCTAATGCATGGTTTGATGAGTTAACCAATTACGATTTATCTCTTATCCGCTGGTTATTTACATCTACAGCCGAATTAGCAGAAATTCTTGGAAAAACAGATGAGCAAAAACGCTGGTTAGCAATTGCTGATGAATTTCCGCAACTTTGGATTTCTGAAAAAGAGGGACTATTGGTAGCAAAAGACTATGTATTGGCTCATTCGCACCGCCATTTTTCCCATTTAATGGCGATATTCCCGTTAGGGATGTTAAATCCGTATGATGCCCAAGATATGGAGGTTATAAATAAATCTTTAGATTATCTGGATAAATTGGGCACATCCCAATGGTGTGGATATAGTTTTGCATGGAAAGGTATTTTATCTGCTCGTGCAGGTAGAGTTCAGGATGCAATTCAAAACATAAAAATCTTTTCAGAAGCTTTCGTTCTACCGAATAGTTTTCATTGCAACGGTGACCAATCTAATAAAGGATATAGCGATTTTAAATATCGTCCCTTTACATTAGAAGGAAATTTTGCATCAGGAACTGCAGTTCAGGAAATGTTATTGCAAAGTCACAATGGTTTGATACGAGTATTCCCATGTATTCCTGATAATTGGAATGATGTATCTTTTTATCAACTTCGAGCAGAAGGTGGTTTTTTGATTTCCGCAGAAAGAACAGCAGGAAAGACAACAAAAGTTATTATCCAATCGGATATGGGAACGCAATGCATGGTACTTTCTCCATTTACCAATGAAAAAATGGAGTTGAAATTTCAACCCGGTGAAATAAAAGAATTAACACCGCCAAAAAATTAACCCATACCTTCAAATAAACAAGAAGTAGTTAGCAACAAATTAACAGAAATTTTCGATTCATAGAAAATACAGACTTCAATATTTTTTATATGCTTACCTTTAAGACATGGGTAATAGATTATATTTTCTTCCCCAATTGTATGGGCACGGTATACCATGCCCCTGCTTCGTTGTATGGTCTTGGGGTAAAAGAATTAACCACAGAGGACACGAAGGAAACTTAACACAAAGAACACAGAGGGGTAAAGGCGAAAAAATTTTCGCCTCTACAGGATTTGTGGTAAAAATAATTTAACAGGATTTACAGGATACACAGGATTTGTATGTTACGATTGGAAGGGTAATGGACGAAAAAATACCAGAAGCGGGGACGATTCATCTGCATTATTCAAAAATAATAATGCATCATGTTTTTTTCTATTCGTCCCATCCGTCCTATCTGTCTCATTCATCCCATTTCAAAATGGTAGCAATTTATTCATTTGGAAAATTATTAGGAAGTATGTAATCATAATCATTATTTCTTGTTTCATTTCTAATTCTATCTTAATTTAATGTAGTGGAGTTTTTCTTATGCGTATACCCGATTATGTTTATGGTAGCATTGCACCGACTTTTACTGTTTTTAAGGAAGATGGTTCCCTTGACCTTGATGGGCAAGTGCGTTTGCTCGAATATATGCTTAATAAAGGTTCTATTTCCGCATTTTTCATTCGTTCGGGTATGGGGCAGATGTATGCATTTTCCTTTGAGGAAGTAAAGCAATTAGCGGAAATTGCTTGTAAGGTAGTAAAAGGGCATTCTGCAGTGCTTATTGGATGTAGTGGCATTTGGGACCGTAATTATGACCGTCGTCCTGACCGCCAAAAATATATTCAACAGGCGATTGAATTAAGTCGTTTTGCGGAAGGATTAGGTGCGGATGGTGTGGTATTAACTATTCCTGAAGCATTGTCCCCCGAAGGTAATGAAACCCTTGCCGATGTGATATATAACTATTTTGAGACGGTCTGTTCGGCTGTAAAAATACCCGTTTTATTTTATCAACCCCCTGGCACAAGACCTGAATATTGTTTAACACCCGAATTATTAAAAAAACTTGCAAAGATAGATAATCTTGTTGCTGGGAAGGTTTCCGTTGCTGATGGTGGTTATTTATTCGATTTAGCCCGTGCTGTGCGAGATGAAAAATTTTCGTTAATCGTCGGGAATGAGACCGTATTTTATGCGGGGCTTATGTTAGGTTGTCGTGCATGTATTGGACAGGGGACCAGTCTAAACCCTCAAATTATCCGCGCTATGGTGCAACGGTATGAAAAGGGCGATATAGAAGGTTGTATGCAAGCTCAGGAGGATGTGAATCTACTTGTAAGAAAATGTCCAAATGCAGTAGAATTTTTCAAACGCTATATTACGGAACAGGGCTATCCCGTAAATGAATGTCCTCGAACGATTGAAAACAATCCCTATTTTGAAAGTCGCGAAAGGTTGTCCGTTCAGGAATATGAAACATTCAAGCAGATTTATGAAAGTATTCTTGCAAAATATTAAAGCCAATAGTATTTGAGGTATTACTATGTTAACAGATAATATTCTTGACTTAATCGGAAATACACCACTTATTCAGTTAAAAGGTGAGCGTATCTTCGCAAAAGCGGAATTCTTAAATCCTGGGGGAAGTATTAAAGACCGTGTGGCGTTAGCCATGTTAGAAGGGGCAGAACGCGATGGGAGACTGAAACCCGGCTGTGTTATTGTTGAGCCGACTTCTGGCAATACGGGGATTGGTATCACATTAGTTGGCAGATTGAAAGGGTATCGTGTTTGTATTGTTATGCCCGAAAATATGAGTGCAGAACGGAAGAAATTGATTAAGGCTCTTGGGGGTGAACTTATCCTGACCCCGGCAGAGGAGAGTATTATGGGAGCGGTCAACAAGGTTAAGGAAATTCAAGCAAGTGACCCCAATGTTTTCGTCCCTCAACAATTTGAAAATCCAGATAATCCCCGTGTCCATTACGAAGAAACGGCTCGTGAACTCTGGCGACAAATGGGCGGGAATATTGATTGCTTTGTAGCGGGAGTGGGTAGCGGTGGAACTTTGCAAGGAGTGGGCAAATTTTTGAAGGAACATAAACCCAATGTTCGTATCGTTGCCGTAGAGCCTAAAAATGTTTCTGCTTTATTGGGACATGAGCCGGGCTTACATCAAATTCAGGGCATTGGAGATGGATTTATCCCGCCGATACTGGATGTATCCATAGTTGATGAAGTTGTGGAAGTAACGGATGAAGATGCCATTGAAACGACACGTGCTTTAGGACGAGATTATGGACTTTTAGTTGGGATTTCCTCCGGAGCCAATGTATGGGCGGCACGCATTATGGCACAGAAAATTTCCGGTAATATTGCCACAGTACTTCCGGACCGAGCCGAACGGTATTTTAGCACCTCGCTTATGTAATCAAGAATTCCATTGAAACTGTTCGCCCAGATATACCTTACGAACGCGTTCGTCTGAGGATACTTCTTCGGGTGTCCCTGTGCATATAACTTGCCCTTCGCTGATGATATAGGCACGGTCTGTAATTGCTAAGGTATCTCTTACATTATGGTCAGTAATCAAAATACTGATACCCCGCTTTTTCAATTCCTTTACCATACTTTGTAATTCACTGATAGCAATCGGGTCTATTCCCGCAAAGGGCTCATCCAAAAGAAATACTTTAGGCTCTGTAATTAAAGCACGGGCAATCTCTGTTTTCCTACGCTCTCCACCCGAAAGGGTATAGGCATATTGATTGGATAGATGTTCTATATTCAGTTCCTTTAGAAGTTGATGGGCTTTTTCTTTATGTTCCGCTCGACTGCCCGGTAAAAATTCCAATATCGCTAACAGATTTTGTTCTACCGTTAAATTACGAAACACGGATGGTTCCTGAGCCAGATAGGCAATCCCTGCACGGGCTCTACGATACATGGGAAAACGAGTAATATCCTGTCCCATGAAAAAAACTTTTCCTTCATCCGGCTTGAATAATCCTACTACCATATTAAAGGTTGTTGTTTTCCCGGCGCCATTAGGTCCTAATAGTCCTACAATTTCACCTCTATTTAAACACAACGAAACATTTCGGACTACTACGCGTTTCCGAAACGACTTGACCAATCCTTGTGTTTCTAATAATTTTTCGGAAGTCATAAACCCCTCCCTTAAAGAGGTTTTATCATATCAGGGAAGGCACATTGAAGCAGTAAACGATTTAATCGTACCTGTTCTTCTGCCGTTAATGTTCCCTTCTGTAAAAGTTCTTTTGCTGGTACTGGTAAAGTTGTTTTCGCCCATGCTTCTTTATTATAAAAGTCAGGTTTCCGTAATAGACGATTTATTTGTTTGACCAAATCCTGTTTTCTTTTTAAGATTAAATCATTAGGAGCGGATAAAAATTGACTTCTCGCATCGCCATCGAATTTACTCAACAGGTATTTGCCGGGTGTCATCTCGTTGGCTTGTCCTTGTTTCTTTAATTCCACAATAAATCCATTCCAATCCGAAACATCGCTTTCCGTAAGAAGAGGCAGCCCAGTGTCTACTCCGCCTTCAGAACCTCCTCCTTCTACCTGTAGCGGTATCATATCTGCTTGAAGATTTTCAATGTCAATGGTATTGTTCTTAAAATCCATAACGATTTTGCTACCTTTTAATCCCTGTGCTTTGGGACTATCCAACATCGGGTTTCCTGTAAACTCAACGATTTCTTTTTTGAAGTCCCAGACTGCTTTCTCTGCGGTTAACTTTCCTTCGGGATGTTCAAGATATACCTTACCTTCCATACGAATAAGTACAGGTGAATTCCGACCCTCTTCCCATTCAAAGGTCATTTTATCCGCCTTAATAGGCATGTTAGGGGTATTAGGTTCTTGAGATAGTAAAACGATACTTACCCCCCCACTCATTTCGCGTATACTCATTCCTTGGTTCAGCGTCCCTTTTAATTTCCCTACCTTTTCAATTCTCATGGAAGAATATTTGCCTAAACTCATATTCTCCTGAGCATATATATGGGTATGTATGGCGATAATCAATAATAAAATATATGATACAGTTGTTATTTTCTTCATATTGTATTCCTCAATATCAGCGGGACTTGCCCGGATACTTCTTCTAATTCAAATTCTTTTGTTTCAGGATAAATGAGTAAATTCTCCGCATCCAGATGTAAATCTGTGCCTTGCACCGCAATTTTCCCGTGCGTCCAGATGCGGGCGGGTTCTGTTTCTGTTCGATTGCTCCATTCAATACCGTCTGTATTAAATGTTATATCATTCATCTGTGCCTCGACATTTCCCTTAAGAGATGCGTTATTCATCTTTTCAAAAACGCCTTCCTTTGCGGAAATTTTTATATGTTCTGTACCGGACTGAACATCGTAAATAACCGCATGAACATCTTCAACTTTCCATGTGTTTTCATCAATAACGGCAAACTTTTCTGCATGTAACCATAAAGTAGGTTTTCGTGCTTTACCCATTGTAGGACGAGGGTCGTGATGATACAAATCCACAGAGGAGACATTCATATTATCTATGGATTGATGCTGGGGGACTGTTGTTTCAGGGGGAGGTGTGGTTGCAGGCGGTTTTTTACCACAGGAAAATAATAAAATAATACATATTATAAATACCACTATCCATCTCATTACACAGTGCCTCTGGCATTTTTTTCATAAATAATTTTTAATCCTTTTAAGGTTAACAAGGGGTCAACCACATCAATATTTTTTGCCAATTGGGCTATGGTTTCCGCAAGTCCACCTGTTGCAAGAACACGGGCATGTGTCCCCATCTCCGAGCGTATCCGTTTAATCAGTCCATTTACCAAATCCGCATATCCATAAGTAAGACCGGAACGAATATTGGTTACCGTATCTCGACCGATAACAGAAGGAGGAATGCTAATTTCTACTCGTGGTAATTTGGCACAATGTTCAAATAAAGCATCTGCGGATAATTGAATGCCTGGGACGATTACTCCACCCAACCACTCTGATTTGGCTGTTATTACATCAAAAGTCGTGGCTGTGCCAAAATCTACTATGATTAAGGGACCTCCATATTCTTCAATCCCTGCTACAGCATTTACAATACGGTCTGCGCCCACTTCTTTCGGATTGTCACATTGGAGAACAATCCCTGTGCGTATACCCGGCTCAACCATTACAGGCTCGAACCCGAAGGCGCGTTTGCACAAATGATATAAAGCGGAATTAATATCGGGCACTACACTGGAAATACAACATCCCCGAATTTGAGAAGGTTTAATATTTGAGGAATAAAATAACATGGTTATTAATAGATAGAACTCATCTCCGGTCCGATAATTGGATGTTACGACCCTCCAATGATTTATCAACTTATCCTTATGATAGATACCAAGCACAATATTTGAATTGCCGACATCAATAACCAACAACATAGTCCTACCTTCCTACCCATCGGGCATTTAATAATGGGATAGTATCTACCTTTTTTATTGTATTATATCCTTTCTATTAATAACGAAATATCTAACGCAGGAACAGAATGGGTTATTGCTCCTACAGAAATAATATGGACACCGGTCTCTGCTACGGGACGAACACGCTCTAAATTTATATTTCCACTGGCTTCCAGCAGTACCGGATATCCCTTGGCTATCTTTACCGCAGCCTTTATGTCCTCTAACTCCATGTTGTCCAACAAAATAGCATCTGCCCCTGCTTTTAATGATTGTTTAACCTGATCCAAGTTTGTTACTTCAACTTCTATCCGTTCCAGATGAGATATGCGTTCACGAATATTACGGATTGCTAAGGCTATATCCCCCGCTATTTCTAAATGATTTTCTTTAATTAATATTCCATCTGACAGATTAAACCGATGCCGATGCCCTCCTCCATGAACTACAGCATCAATCTCCATCGCACGAAGCAGGGGCATGGTTTTCCGCGTATGACAAATTCGAACAGGCAAGTCTTTTACCCGTGATACAAATTTATGTGTTAGTGTCGCAACCCCTGAAAGATGTTTTAAGAAATTAAGAGATACGCGTTCTGCACTTAATACAGCGCGGGCATTCCCTTCAAAAGAAGCAATAATTTGTCCCTTTCGTATATGTGTCCCATCCGTAACCGATTCCCAATTTTCTATTTCTGCTCCATTGATTTCGTATAACCTACGGAATACCTCAATTCCACTGATAATTCCTTCCGCCTTCGCGATTAACTTTACTTTACACCTCTTATCCGGTGGGACAACTGCATTTGTTGTTTTATCTCCCAGCCCTATATCTTCTTGAAGTGTAAGATACAAAAGTTCATCTCTATCAATAGGACAAAACATTGCTATACATCCTGTTATATAAGGTTAATATCGGGTTTTAATCCACTTAAATGTTCAATCATATCACAAAAAGATACATATAATCGAATTGTGGCTGTTAATCCTGCATAAGTTACGGTTTTACAAAATCTCTTTACCTAACCAAGGAAAATAAATATAAAAGGTTTTAGCACAATCAGACTAAATATTTGTTAATAATAGTGATTTCATTGATAGGGATACTTATAGTATTTTGACAATCTGCCTGCAAAATGAATATCTTTTACTCTGCGATTTCCATGTGAGGGGTAATTTCTACCCTTGTTTTCGTCCAGCCATCTGTTTGAAATACCGTTAATGTTAGTATATAGCGAACAAAATGAGCCAGCAGAATAACATACCAGATACGATAAATATTTAACATATCTAAGAGATAAAGCACTTCACATACCCCTAACAACACACCAAACTGCGATACCATAGCGATTATCATAGGCAATCGCGTTGCCCCGGAACCCTGAATACCTCCTGTCATGGCAAGAGTTGCGGAAAGTAAAATTCCTGAAAAAGCCAGACATTGTAGTAAAGCCTTTCCATAATTCAAAACTAATTCGGATTGAGCATTAAATATATACAGCAAAGGGGTTGGAAAAAAAACAAAAATAATTCCAATAGTGGCTCCCCATAATGCTCCTAAATAAGCGCCTGCCCGAACTGCTTTTTTGCCCCGTTGGGGATTTCCAGCTCCTATATTTTGTCCCATCACAGTAGAACATGCAGAACGAAGTCCAAAGGATGTCCATGTTACTATGGAAAATAATTGTGTATAACAAATCGTATAGGCGGACTGTCCGGCAGTGCTATTGGGCATACTACTGATATATTTTATTAAAAGAACACCCGCAATATTTAGAACAACACCCTGTATTCCTGTAGGTAATCCAACTCGGATAATCATTTTTAAGATATGAAAATTAGGAAACCAACGCCATCGGGAAGGTAGTTGGATTAATGTTTTTCCGCGTAACATTAGATAGAAAGCCAATAATAAGGAAATTCCTGGAGCTAGAACCGTTCCTATACCCGCACCTATTACTCCTAATGATGGAAAAATACCCAACCCCGTAATAAGAACAAAACTGATAACAATATTTAAGCCGGCGTTCAATATATTCAACAGCAACGCTAATTTGGGTTCTCCTGCCGCTTGGAATGCCCCTGTAAGCAATATCATCAGGAATAATGTCCAGTTGAATATGAATAGAAGTCGCAAATAAGGAAGAGATAGACGATAAACTGTTTCTTCAACACCAATAAAGTGCAATAGTTGCGGACTAATAATATATCCTAAAGGAGCCACAATCCCGACCAGAAAAAAAGCACCGATTAAAAATGCATCAAAAAAAATGGTGCTTATCATTTTACGGTCTTGTCGTCCAGCATGTCTTGCTATTAAAACATTCATCCCGTGAGAAATAGATGCAATTAGAACTACCATTACAATAAATAATTGCCACGCTACACCAACCGCTGCGTTACCTTCATTATTTTCCCCGGGAACAAAATGACCTATTAACACCTGGTCAATAAATCCATGCATTCCATTGATTAGGTTTAACAGAACCAATGGCCAGGTTAATTTCCACAGGGAATTTAGCACATTCCCTGAAACAATTTCTTCATCAAAACGCTTCATAAATTCGGGATACTTTTGTCAAAAGGTCGTTCTATAAAGAATAATGATTTTGGTGTTTTATTAGAAAGCCTTATTCTTTTCCCTTATATTTTAACTGAAATAGGTTTATAAAATCTTTGAACAATTATAAGTAGCACAGACAATTTTGTTTGTGTTGATATAAAAGGAATAGTTGTAAATTCAAATGTGGAATTTAAAGGTGGTTTTATTGGAATATAAAAAGACGATTTGTAATCGCAAATAATATCTAATGTATGAATTATTATACTTCTATTGACCAAGTTTATGTATGTAATGGTATATGTTTTATAATTGAGTATAAAGACAGGGAATATAGTTATGAATAATTTAATAAATGTGGCTGATTTGCAGAAGTTTGTGCCGATACGGTCAAAGCATGACCATAAAGGAAGGTTTGGGCATCTTCTGGTTATAGCGGGTTCGCGTTATTATACCGGTGCGGCAAAGCTTTCTGCGTGTGCAGGTATGCGTTCCGGTGCAGGTTTGGTTACATTGGCAATACCATCTGTTATTGTGGATGTGGTTGCGAGTAATCTAATGGAAATTATTTTTTATCCACTGCCGTCAACAAAGGAAGGGACATTTGCAGAAGAGGGTGCAGAAAAAATTGTAGAATTTTCAAAGGATAAAAATGCAGTGCTAATTGGACCGGGATTAAGTCAACATCCGTCCACCGTAAACTTTGTTAGAAAGATACTTCCCCAAATCGAAGTTCCTCTAATAATTGATGCGGATGGATTGAATGCTATTAGTGATAGTACGGGTATTTTACGAATGTGTAAAGGCACACCTGTTATTACACCACATCCCGGGGAGATGTCTCGTTTGATTAAAAAATCTGTAAAAGAGATACAGCAAGATAGGGAACAATGTGCTATTGATTTTGCAAAACAAATGGGTGTGGTTGTTGTTTTGAAAGGATACCACACCGTAATTGCAAATCCAGATGGAGAGTATGCGGTGAATACAACGGGTGGACATGGTTTGTCAAAGGGTGGAACGGGAGATATACTTGCCGGGCTTATTGCCGGGCTTATTGCACAGGGAGTATCACCCTATCCAGCGTGTCAGATAGGAGTATGGCTCCATGGCAAAGCAGGTGACCATGCAGAACGGGTATTACATCCGCGGAGTATGACCGCAGGTGATTTATTTGATTTTTTACATCAAGCATGGAAGGAGTTAGACCCACAACCGTATGATTAGTCTACAAGATATTGGTGAGTTGCAATTGATTAAAAGAGTGGAATTTTTAGTCCAACAGGCACAAGACAAAAAGGTAGTATTATCTCTGGGGGATGATTGTGCTGTAGTAAAAGTAGGGGGTAAATTTCTCCTTATCTCTTCAGATATGTCTGTAGAAGATGTGCATTTCCTTTCCGATAAATTTCCACCGAAGGCTATCGGTTGGAAGGTTATGGCATCAGCCTGGAGCGATATTGCGAGCATGGGCGGAGAGCCTCGCTGGGCGGTAGTCTCGATGGCATTACCCAAACGGATTTCGGTGCAAAAAGTGGAGTGTATATATGAAGGAATGATGGAAACAACAAAATTTGTGAATGCGGTTATCGTGGGGGGAGATATGACGACTTCTCATGATGACAAAATTATCATTGATGTAACTGTAATTGGTGAGGCTGTTCAGAAGAAGTTTATTACAAGATCAGGTGCGAGACATGGAGATATTCTTGCGGTAACAGGGACATTAGGAAATTCATCAGCGGGATTGGTTGCTCTTCAACAGGATTTAGCCGAAACATTCCTATGGCATTCTCACTGGTATCCTATTCCACGAATACAAGAGGGGAAATGGCTCTGCACGAAGGCAAATGTAAGTGCTATGATTGATATAAGTGACGGATTGCTAACCGATGCAGGGCATATTGCGGAGATGTCAGGCGTAGGGATAAATATCCATAAACAGAAAATTCCTGTTTCGGAAGAATTGCAGGCATTTGGCAACAAACATAATTTAGCAATTGATAACTTTATATTAGGTGGAGGAGAAGAATATCAATTGCTTGTTACAGTACCTCAAGAGAAATGGGAAAAAATTCAGAGTAAGTTTAATAAAAAATTCTCTTGTGGCATTACCGAAATAGGATATGTAACAAAGGAATGGCAAGGCGTCCGTGTAGATGGAGTTGTTCCTTCTATTAAAGGCTACGAACATTTCCGATAATGGAATAAATATCCCTTTCTGGATAAGTTACTAATTGAAATTTCTGAAAAAGTATGTGCGACCTCTTCATTAAATGGGAAAATCATACACGACAAATTGCTAACTTTAATGCTTAAAATTTGAAAGGGGTATTCAATTTTTCTTAAATATTGTTTGACATATAAATTAGCAAATTTTTACATTAGCAGGGCAATGGCAAATCTTAAAGGTAAGGTTATTGTGTCAATTATTAGAGCAACCACCAAAATCGTTATACTATAAAAAGAAACAATATAATTACCTAATACTTCGGCTGCTTCATAAAGACCCTTTTCCATAAAGATTTCCTTCTTCTTGATTTTTAGAATTAAATAACATAAGTATTAATTGTTATCTATATTCTACAATCTTTTTATATTATTTCATACTTGGGGATGGAAATAAAATAGATGCGGTAGATAGAAGTTTTAATCTGTTTAGATAAAATAGGAATGGGTTCTGTTCATACACAGTTAAAGAAGAAATTAGATTGTTCAATACCTCACTCCTTACTTTACGGGCTAAAACACTATTATATCCATTTCGGGCATGTTGGATTTGGCTTAAAAATACAAGTGGCTCTCTATCCTCAATTCCGTCCCGAAGCAATTCCAATCGGAGAGAGGGTATCGGCGGGGCTACAAGGGGTTCGGTTGGTTTTTGTGGTTGAGGGGGATAAAGTAATCGCCCATCACCATTGCCCCATGTCCCTTTACCATCAGGTGGAACGGACATTGCTTGTTCCCAGGGATTCTGCAGCCAATAGGTAAGCGACCAGTACAAATCTCCGTCCAACCCGTATTTATCGGCTTGCCAGAAGCGAATTCTATGATTTATCCCGGGATGGTCAATAAAATTGTTAGCATAGGGACAGCGAGGTCCTGTGCAAACATACCACCATACCTGCTCACCCAATTCCTGTCTCCACCAGGCTCTCTTTGCGTCATATCTGTCTGCTACAGGAACCCACAAATTTACCAGGTTATAAAAATCAGGAGCAGGGGTTTGTTCAATATGTAAAGTTAGTAGTCGTCGTATTTCAGGACATGAAGATTTTAACAGTTCCAACCCTTGTTTAACCCCGGGATAACTCTCTTTCATAGGTTCATCTACCCAGTACCAATACGCTTTGTGCAACCAACCCTTCTCCCTCAAATGCTCCTGAATTTTATGAAATATCAATGTGAATAATCGAACATATTCTGGACTATATTGTTCTGCACCATTTAATTCTCTCGGCAAGCCTCCCATATTAAAAGAGGTAAAATGATATTGGTCTAAATATTTCTCCATCGCTTTGTCAAATTCGGAGAAATCCAACTTTGGCTCGGGCGGTTCGCCTTCAAATACCCATTGAATTGGTGCAAATGCATGAGGGGAATAAGGACTGATTCGATATTCAGCACATAAATCCATATATAACCCAAAGACCTCTTTTTTCTGTTCCTCATTCAACGGTCCGTGATAAGCATAATCGGGATAAACACCATACGCTATTTCTGTGCTCGTTGTATCGGGTAAGGTATAGGCGTATACCTGAACCTGATACGGAACTTCTACTGTCTTTTGCGATGTTTTTATTTCTATCTTTCCTTTATATATTCCTGGAGCCTGACTTGGCGATGTCTTCAATCGAAATAGAAATACTGCATTCTCATTCGCCGATAACGGAACCGATTGGTTTAGCGGAATTATGGGGTCCGGATAATCCTTGTTGGGTTGACCAAACGCATCAGTGGTTTCAATAACTCGAACATAACCCACACGAAATACCTTAAATTCCGAACCTTTAAGAACATCTCCATTCCCTGTTACTGCATCCTGAACCATAATGGAAACATTTTCCAGATTCTGCTTCGGACGGATTACCAATTGAAACGATTCGTATTCATTCCGTGCTATATCTAAGGGAATAAATTCTAATTTTTTTTCAGGGATACCTTCATCAAGACCAACCTTCTCAATTACAGGTGAATACCAGATAGAAAAAATGTCCGAATCAGCAATAGATGACTTTAACGAGGATAGTTTATAAATATTCCTATATCTTCTCTCTGGAGCGTTGGGTTCATCAGTATATGCAAGACTTCCATCTTTTGTTAATTGTCGTGTAAAACAACCTACCAACCCATTATCGCTGCATGTATCCCCTCCGTTCAAAATTGGATTGAACACATCAATTAAATTCTTTTCTATCTCGGCTATTCCGTCTATCTCTTTACTTACACCCGAATCGAAACTGTAACCTTTGGGGTCTAATGAAAACCAAATCTTACCTAAACCCGGCAACGGTAACAATGCCCGTATCCACAATGGTTTTATATGCGGTTTCAATATTTCATATTTTCCCGGTTCCACTTCTTTAATCGCACCGGAAACAAGTTCCAACTCAGGAGTATAATCTTCCGAATTAAGTATACCTGCATCAGCAATACAGTCTCTTTTTATATCCTTGAACACCATTACAGAGGTTGTTAAAGGTTTCCCCTCCATATCGTATAACTTTATATAAATTTTATTGGCATTTGCATCTTCTGCTTTTACTTTGCCTTTATCACGACCATAAGAAAAAGCACTAATCCCTAAACAAAAAAGTGCAAAAAATAAAACAAAAAAACACTTGCCTATACACACACGATTATTCTTTTTCATAATAATTCTCCTACTGAAAAAAGTTTTTCTACTTACCAAAAACAAAATAACCAAGATTTCTAAATAATCAGATGATTTATTGTAATAAAAAAGGAAGCAATAAAAAAATAAACAGAGGAAAGAAAAAAAAGGAAATTTTTTCGAACGGACAAATTTATTTCACCCAAAACGATATAACAGTTCTATAATTTATTCCAAAAATTAAGTAAACTCTTTATTCAGAGAATTTATTAATATTTTCGCTTGTTAGATTCCCGTCGTTATCGAAAAAGAAGATCTCTGCACCTTTTTTGGTACTTTTCAACCATCCCCCTGTGTTGTATAAATCTAAATGCACCGTGTCTAATATACGAGAAAATTTTTTGTTAGCAACATGGGTATGTCCAAATATAATGCCAACTGTTTTGAACTCTCTTTCTGATTTGTATTCTTTATTTTTATCTATATTTTTATCTACACCAAAGTTATGATTATTACAACCGCAAGATTTGTATTCTTTATTTTCATCTATATTTTTATCTGTTTTTGCCAATATATGCTCTAATTGTTTTAAACTTGCTTCATAAAATCTTTTTAGTCGTTCTTTTTGAGCAGGATTATTTTCGGTATCAGGAAATAATTCGTTATTTCTTGGGTTCTCTATACCTTTTTTTCTAAGAAGGTACCAAATTATTATTTTGCTGATGAAAGTGTTTAATTTTTTGCTTTTAATTAGAGACAGATTTTTTCCAAAAATTATAGGCAAACGAGATAACATGTAACCAATCATTTGTTCAAGATTTTTTGTGTTTTTATCTCTTCGTATATCAGTTAGTATTTTGTAGAGCAAATTAGAAACATCCCCTCCCTGTCCTACACCTGTGCAAATCATAGATGTGAGTGGGTAGTTGTATTCTTCAAAATGTTGAATCTCGCCACATTTAATATTTTCCCATCCATCTAAAAGTTCAGAGAGTAAAACCCATGGTGTGTCAAACATATGTCCGTGAGTAATTATATATATACAGTCATTTACCTTAATGTATAGATTCGGGTATACAATGTTTATGGGTAATTTATTGTTTTCATCTTCAAAGAGTCCTTCTAAAAAAAGGTCACCGTATCTATTTTCTCCTTCGACATATCTTACTCCGGGTAATAACAAATTTTTGTCTTTCGAGTTTGTTGATAAATCTATGATCCCTGGTTGGGTTCTTTTAAATGCTCTTGTATCTTTGTGTTTTTTTAATTTCCTGATAACATTTACTTCCCATTCAACAGCGTCCCATATATGTTTATCATGATTTCCTGGAATATATATAATTTGCTTAACTATACTTTGTCCTTCTTTTTCAGTTTTTTTGATTTCCCGAAAAAATTTTTTAGCGATATTACATGATTTTGTAAAGGAATTTATAGAAAAGTCTAAGATATCTCCATTTAATATTAGATAATCAACAGGTCCTCGAGGAGAATGATTGTAAAGTAAATCTACGAATTTATAAAATAAATGACCTTTGTTATACCCTGAACAATTCGGATCAAGTCTTGAATCGCTATCTCCTAAATGGATATCTGAAGTGATAGCAATTTTCATAAGGGTCTCCTTTTTTACTTTGTTATTTATAGAATAACAAATGATTTATCTGAAAAAAGCATTTTAATAAGATAGTAAAAAATTTTATTTTGTTAAATCTAATACGGATTTGAAGACTTCTTCGGGGGTGATTTTTTTTAGGTTTTCTTGTGCTTGTTGTAGTGAGATTTTTTTAGGGAAGGGAATTGTCCCTTTGTAGTGGGTGCGAAATTGGGGTCCTTGCGGTGCATGTTGTTGTGGGTTTGTTCCGCCAAAGATACAAATGGCAGGTTGGTGAAGTAGCCATGCTAAGTGCATAGGTCCTGTATCGCCGGATATAAAAACGGAGGAGTGCGCAATCAATAATGCCAGATGTTTTAAGGTAGGGAGTTGGGGACAAACAAACACAGGATATTGCATATATTTTGTTATTTGTTTGATGGTATCGAGTTGTCCGGGTCCCCAGGTGAACAAAACTTCAAATCTCCCATCGGAAATAAGCATATCTGCAAGTTTTGCGAAATGTTCAAGAGGCCATTGTTTTTCAGGTCGTTCTACAGGCGGATGAATTACAATTAATTTTTTATTTGTTTCACAAAGAGTGTTTATAAAATCTTGTATTTCTTGTTCGATTTCGATAGGAAATACCATTCCAATCCAGTCATCTATTGTTTCTGTTCCTATAGCCTTAGCAAGGATAAAGTTTTCTTCTATCCGTGTGAGAATTTTATCTGCAGGTAGTGGAATTCGATGTGTGGCGAATATATAACTTAGTTCCTGTGCCCGTGGAGGTGCAAATGAAAAACGATAAGGGGCTTTTGAAATAAAGGATATAAGTCCACTTTTTAAGATACCATGAAAATCTATAATAAGGTCGTATTGGTTTTGTCTAATTTGTCTACATAAAGTTAAAAAATTTTTTAATGATGTGAGAATATGGTTACTGCGTTCAAATACGATACAACTGTTTAATGCAGGATGACCATTAATTACATCGCTGGCTTTATTTTCGGTTACCCAATCTATTTGTGCGTTCGGATAAGCAATTCGAATGGCTTCCATTGCAGGGATGACACGGATAACATCTCCGATGGCACTCAAACGGATAATAAGAATTTTTGATATGTCCTTGTGCGGTATTTCCATGTCAGTATTTTAAATTAATTATTTTAATTTTAATGGATTGAACACTGTTAGTGCATTATCGGGTTATCTTTAAATTGCGGGTTCTAATAAATCATCTATATCAGGTAAGTTTGAAGCCCTTGCAACAGATAAAACATGAACAGATATAGCACCGTTCTTTTTTAATATACGAGCACATTCCGTAACCGTAGCAGATGTTGTAACAATATCATCAACGAGTAATATCTTTTTCCCTTTTATTTCATCGGAATTTTGCACTTGAAAGGCATTGCGAATATTCTTTTTCCGTTCCTGAACAGTAAGTAATGTCTGGGTTAATGTAGGACGGACACGGATAAGTGCTTCGGAAAGTATCGCTCCTTCAAAGGAATCAACGATTTGTTCTGCAAGCAGAAGGGATTGGTTGAAACCCCTGCGTTTAAGTCGAAAGGGATGTAAAGGAACGGGGACAATTAAATCGAAATGTTCCTCTGCCATTTCTATTTCAATCCACTCACGGAGTAATGCTCCCAATGGGTCCGCCATAAGCTGTTTCTTCTTGAACTTGAATATAATTAAAGCATCACGGGCAATCCCTTTATATTGGACTGGACTCCGTATAGAATCAATATACGGGTTGGGATGTGTGCGACATTGTTCACAAGGAAAATTTGAGCGTGTTCCAAATCCGACGGCAACAGGATGAGGGACGCCGCATAAGGAACAATAAGGTCGTTCTATCCGAGGTAGTGTAGCCCAACATGCAGGGCAATAAAAAGGATTTTCTTCTGTTATTAAACGGTTATCGCAATGGATGCAATAGGAAGGTAGCAGTATATTCTTCCATGCAAGTAGCCAATCGGGGTCTGAAAATATTCTCGGTATATAATCTTTTAACTTTTGTATAAGCATATTATTGGGATGACGGAACTATATACAGAAGTTTATTGAGAGAATTAGGAGTTAATGCTATAGTAACTTTTCCCTCTGTTGCTGAATATTCGAAAGGTATTTTTTCTCCAGGACTTCCAGGCGTTGCTCCTTCTGCGACAATCTCAAAGGGTTTATTTTGAGGTGCCTTGAAGGGTATAAAAATATTTCCATTCCCATTTACGAAAATTATTGCTATTGCTCCATTTTCAACATAACGATTTTGTGGAACTGGAGCCCATGCAATGTAATGAACAGGGTTGTCTGCAAAAGTGAAGGTTTTTCCATCAATATTTATTTCTTTTGAGCCGGATCCAGCAAAAGCAAGTAAGTTCCCATCTACAACACGGAATGCCATCGCTCTGTTTCCTTGATATGTAACTGTATGCCCCCAGACTTTGAAGTCTTTCAATTCTATAATATTAGGTTTTAAATTCAGTTCTTTAACTATCTGTTCATCTTTTTCACGGTTTCGAGCGAAACCTCCTTCCCAGCCCTCCTCAATATCTTTATAATGAGGTGCTACTGCGATTGTGCTATTGGGGAAGCGGGTGAACATATAAGGGTTATTTCGCGAAAGATAATCGGGATTATCATTATAATCGTTGAATACACCGGAAGGTGGATACGCATTCATTGCAGATAAAATATCAAATAACCAGCGTGTTTCTTTTCCGAGACTTGCACTTTGATTATCCCGTGGACGAAAACCTAAATAAACCGATTTCCCTTTGTTTGTTCCTTTGTATGTGCCAACAATATTACCTTTACATGTGGCGATCGTTATTGTATTTTCAAAAGGTTGCACAGGGTAAATAGCGTCTATAGGAAAATCTGTTAATATAGTCATAGGAGACAAATGGGCAAGAGGTCCTGAAAATTCTATATCCATTCCGACGGCGGAATAACCATAAAACCTTGCGGGGGGGAAATTGACTCCCATCAAGTTTTGCCACTTATCCAGAATAGAATTTCCTGCAAAGTCAAAATAGGGCGGCGGTCCTATCCAGATTAAATTTCCACCCTTTTCCACAAAAACAGATAATTTGTCCAGAAATCCTTCAGGTGGAGTAGGTTCAAATAATGCTACCAATGTTTTGTAAGAACGATTTTTGACACGACATACGCCATTTTCGAAAGAGCCCAACTCCATAAGTTTTTCCGCAGTGAGGTAATTTCCATAGCCATATTGAATGGTCAAACTTCCGAATCGTTCATCAAAAGCGACAAGATCAATGGGATATAAAAACAGCACATCGGTATCACGGTGTTCATAATCTTCAACTAAAGCGAAGGGTAGCCATGGAGCATTTCCGTAAACATCACAAACCGCCTGTCGTCGGTCGGCGATTTCATGAGGCATACCCCAATGAGCAGAGTAAGAATTAGGCACATCATTAATAACCCCGGTAGAAGCCCCTAAAGCCAATCCGTAATAATTGCGGTCAAGGAAACCTCCTTCAGCGGTATCATTTCCGTTACCTGTTAGAAAATCACCCCATTTGAAATAATCATGACAGGCAGAACTTGCTTGATGAACCGTATTTGACCACATAAAATTAGAGGTATATTCATAAGCATAATTCAAACGGTGCAGACAGCGTTCCGTTCGCCATAAATCACAGGTAGGACTTTCTGCCCATGTCGCATGTGCACGTGCTTCTAATTTATACCCTACTTTCTGTTCAAGGTATTTTTTGGCTTGAACAAACAAATCTACCACACCGTTTTGAAGGAGATGATAATATCGAGCCCGAAATAGTGCTGTTTTAAGTATCCCTTCCACTCCGGGTGAAATGATGTGCTGTATAGGCTCATGGGCGAATAGGTCATCTGTAAACACATCCTGTCCCTGCACAAAATAAATCATATAAGGAGCGAGGTCTGCATATTGTTCACCGTATTTTTGAGCAAAGACTTTCTGTAACCCCGGACTGACATAACGCAATGCGAAAGAGCCTAAATCATGATGATTAAAATAAGCCCAGTCCTGCTGGATATGCATTTCATCCGAATAGAGAGCATTAATTTTAACACCGGCGTTAATGTATTTATCGCATAAGGATTTTAGATAGGGTAGCGTATGTTCGCTGAAATAATCCATTTCAGGTGTTTTATAATGAAGAACAACCAATATGCGATTTCCTTTCGTTTTATCTACTGCACCGCTGCCATAAATGCGAATTCGGGTAGCGGTAAAATCACCATGCTTCGTCTTTAAAGATGGATACTCCTCAATCTGTGCAGTTTCGCTAATTTCCACCATCTGATTAGGAGCAACTACCTTATATTGTCTGCCGTAAGAATTTTCATTGAAAGCAAATACTCGAACACCAGCAAACTCAACATCAATAGGACCCTTGTTGTTTACCCACCGTTCCTGTTTCCATAATTCTACACTGTATTTCCCTGTGTCCGGGTCCCGAAGACCTTTCCCAAAATGCATCCATACACCACATTCCCCTGTTTCCTTCCGATATTCGGTGCCTAATTCCAGAGGTGTAAGAAAACTTAAATCCAGACCTAACCCATACGACTGAGCAAACTGGCTTATTTTTGCTATCCGTTCAATATATTCCGTTTTATCTGGGGTCCATTCACGGGGTTTGTTTTGTCCCGGGCGATACTGGGCAAAGAAATGATCAAACGCAATCGTAAGTGTTCGCACACCTCTTGCCTGTGCATTTTCACAAATCTTTCGCAATGTAGTAATGTTCGGTTCACGAGTAAGACTAATATTAATCTCTGCATCGGGATTACACAATGTGTCCAACTCATCATCCCGCACCAAAATAATACCTGCTTTCGGTAAAAGAAATTGCCAGGGTCCAGGATACTTAATCAACGATGTAGAATAATCCGGCTCCGGTACCTCATCATTGCTTGATATAAAAAAACCTGTTAAAACAAAACATAAAAATAAAAGACAAAAACCAACCCTTCGTTTCATAACTTTCCCTTTCAAGTAAATTAAATTTTAGGAAATAATATTATACCTTCTAACCCCAAACAAAAAAATTTTATATTTATTATGAAATTAAGTCCGAGCTAGTTTTGGGATATGATTTAAATATAGATACTATTTTGGATGATAAAAAATACAGGAAAGTCAAAAAATTATAACTATGAACTCCACAAAAGGACACAAATAAGAACGAATGGGAAAAATTTGTTTATTGTTCTTGATATGTAATTTTTGTTGAATTGTTTTTTATGTGGCTGAAGCGTCCTCGATTCTGGTATTTTTAAGTGGGAAATTTCTTTTACCACAGAGGGCACAGAGACTTTACATAGAGTTCACAAAGTAGAATTTGTTTTCTTATAAACATCCTTTGTGTAAACTTTCTTTGTGTTCTCTGTGGTTTATTCTTTTTAACCCAAGAACCTTAAAACGAAGTAAGGGCACAGCATGCTGTGCCCTTACGATTGGGAAAGAAAATATAAATCTGTTACCTATATCTTATTGATTATCGCCTCAATATTCGCATGTCCTGCTTATACCTATGGAGAGGTTTTATGCGGATTGGGGGTTGATTTTTGGGGTAAGATGGGGGAGAAGGGTTGAATGGTTTTTGCGGTATTCGGAGATAGTTTTATGGGCACAGACAGGACAGTAGGTGTGGCTGATTTGTTGGTCTTTTAATTGATGGCGTGTAGGTATCATCCATCGCCCATCATGTCTGATTTTTCCGCATACACAACATTGAACTATCATACTACATCCTTTCTTTTATTTACTATACCATTGTAAGCATATTTTGTGCCATGTTTTTTTGAGGTAAAAATTTGATTTAAGGCACTGAAAATCAATAGAGTATGGTCATATAATTAAAGTAGAAAGGCGTTTTTATCGGAAAAGAGTTCCTGTCTGTAAGAAAAAAATGCCGATTGATATATGAAATCCTATGTGATAATGTCAATAAATTACCATTTTGAAAATGTAATTTTGTCAAATGGACAATAAATTTTAAATAAAACCACGAATGCACGAATTAAAGAGATTAGTGAATAAATGAATTTTAAAAAGCCACGACTACATGGATGTAAAATAAACAAATAGAAAGAGTGATAAAGTAAAATTAACCCGAGATTTTAATATATGATTGAAGTTCAGAAGTTAACAAAATTTTATGGTTTGTTTTGTGCGTTGAAGGATGTGTCTTTTTCCATTCAAGAAGGAGAACGGGTCGGATTGTTAGGTCCGAATGGAGCGGGGAAAAGCACGATGATGCGTATTCTCACAGGGTTTATGCCGGCAAGTTATGGAACAGCGAAAATCGGGAAGTATGAAATACATGAATATCCGCTGGAAGCAAAGCAATTAATAGGTTATTTGCCGGAGCGAGTTCCTTTATATGACGAAATGACAGTTAAATCATTTTTAAAGTTTGTGGCTCAGGTGAAAGGGTTACCGCGTAAAGAATGGAAATCTGCAGTGGATGAAGTGGTTCATACTTGCGGGTTGGAGCAGGTTTTTAACCGTGTGGTGGGTGTCCTATCAAAAGGGTATCGTCAACGATTAGGTTTGGCACAGGCACTTATAGGTTCTCCACCCGTAATTATTTTAGATGAACCCACAGTTGGCTTAGACCCGCAACAGGTAGTTGAAATTCGGGAATTGATAAAAAATTTAGGTGAGAAGCATACAGTTCTGTTAAGCACGCATATTTTGTCTGAAGTATCTTTGTTGTGTTCGCGTGCCTTGATTTTGAATAGAGGTGAGATTGTAGCAGAAATCTTAATTGACCCGCTTAAACCATCTGTAGACATAGAGCGAGCATTTTTGAATGCTATATCAAAAGAAGGAATAGGATAGGACAATGAAATCTGTCTGGAGTATTGGAAAAAGAGAGTTCATGAGTTTTTTTATAACTCCTTCGGGCTATGTGATTTTAGGTTTAATTGCTTTATTGACAGGGACAGCCTTTGTGATGTCGTTTTTAACCTATGTGCAGATTTCTCAATCTCCGTTTCAGTTCGGGTATTCTTCTGTACCCGATTTTGAAGAGACATTTTTGAGCCCATATTTTGTTTTTTGCGGGATTATGATTATGTTCTTATCGCCTATTATTACCATGCGATTGCTATCTGAAGAATATCATCGAGGAACAATGGAATTATTGTTAACCTATCCATTAAGAGATAGAGACATTATTTTTGGAAAATTCGGTTCGGCGTTAGCGGTGTTGTTATTAGCGATAATTCTTATTGCTTTAAATGTTTGTTTATTGCTTCCTTTTACTGATGTTGAAAAAAGTGTTTTGTTATTTGGGTTATGTTCCGTTTTTTTGATGGGAATGGCTGTATTGAGCGTCGGATTGTTTATTTCCTCTTTGATAACTTATCCCATAACAGCGGGGTTAGTGAGTTTCGGAATTTATTTGATGATGTTTATCGTTGGAAATGTGGCAGAAAAATTACCTGCGGTAGCACCGTTACCCAACACTTTTCCTTTAATATTAAAAAATATAGTTGAAAGATTTTATACCCTATTCCGTTCATTGTTATTAGAATTACCGTTAGATAATCATGCAAAGAATATGGCATTGGGAATATTTGAACCGAAGGATATTGCCTATTATTTCCTTTGCACAGCATTTTTTATATTCCTGACATTCCGTTCCTTAGAGTCGAGAAACTGGCGAAAGTAGGAGTTATTATTAGCCAATGAAAAGGTATTTGAAGACTTATAGTGGTATTATTTCCGCCATTAGTTTATTGATAGTTTTAAATTATGTTGTTTGGAAACAGGATGTTTTTAATTTCTGGGTTTTATTATTTGGTGGTATCTTTTTTATTTCAGGTATTATCTGGTTAGGGGCTGTTTTCTGGAATATAGTAATGGAATCAGGTTGGTCAGGTCGTGCGGTTTCGGGACTGAATGCGGTTCTTTCGACATTCGCTTTTTTAGGTATATGTATTGTTTTATATGCTTTCGTTTTACGATGGGATGTTTCCATTGACCTGACACAGGAAGGGCGTCGGACATTGTCTCCACAGACCGTTAAAGTTTTGCAATCCATCAATAAAGATGTAAAAGTATTGTGTTTTTTTATCAATATTGATGAAGAATCTGTGGTAATTGCTCGTGATAAAACGCTTCGTTTTTTAGAACAATGTAAAAAACATACACCTTTTTTGAATGTGGAAATTTTAGACCCCCAGATAGACCGTGCCCGTCTGGAAGCGTTAGAGATCACTCATGCCTCTACTCAGGGGACTATTGTGTTGAAATGTGGAAGTCGCCAGCGGGTTATTATGTTAACGGGTGCTAATCCACGGATGGAGGAACGAGATTTTACTCAGGCTTTAATTAGTGTATTAAAAGAAACCGAAACAAAAATTGGATATTTAACAGGACATGATGAAACACCGATTGATGATACCAGCCCGAGTGGACTTTCCACGGCGAAAAAGATTATAGAGGGCGAAACATATAAAATTGAGCCTTTCCAGATAAGTGTTGAATTGCCGGAGATTCCAAAGAGTTATGAAACGGTGATTATTCATAACCCTAAGGGAGATTTGAACCGTGAGGAGTTAAGTGCAATTTTAAATTTTCTGAATGCAGGTGGACGGCTTTTTATTTTCTTTGAACCATGGATAAGTGTCCGTTTAGGAAAAAGTGGAGGAGAGAATTTGCGTCCGTGGTTGAAGGAGCAATTGGGTGTAGATGTTGGCTCGGATATTGCCTTTACTGTTCAGCGTAAAAATGCATGGGAAATAGAGTTGCGTTCAGACCCGAAACCTTTCGAGAATGTTGAAAAGGACTTTATGGACTTTCGTGGTTCCATGCGTATAGACCACCCGATTACCCAACGAATGGACCAGCCTTTATTATGGCGGGCTGTCCGAACGGTTGACCCTGTTGAAAAGTTGCAGGATAATTTACAAGTTTTTCCTTTACTAAGGACCCCGCCAGATTATTGGGCGGAAACAGACCTATCGCGTTTAGCAGAGGGTGGAACTGTAAAGTATGAGACAGGGGAGAAAGAAGGTCCACTCTATGTGGCTGTGGCAGGGATGCGAACAAAAGACCAACCCGATGGCACAAAAAAACGGAGCCGTTTTGTTGTGGTAGGCGATGCTGATTTTATTACCAATGAACGGATTAGTATCGGAGGACATGTTAACTTCCTATTAAATAGTTTGGCATGGCTTACAGAGCATGATGAACTTATTGCCATTCGTCCTACGACAAAAGAAGACAAGCCGATAGTTCTTACAAACACACAAAAACAGTGGTTGCTATGGTGTGCCGTGATGATGACACCTCAAATCGTTTTGATTGCGGGAATTCTTGTCTATTTTGTAAGGAGGAAATCAAAGTGAAATGGCGTAATACCGTAATATTGATATTGATATTGGTATGTCTCATTTCCTTCTATTGGTTTTTAGATTGGCGTAAAGAAGAGCAACAAACAATTCGGGAGGAGGTGAAAAAGATTTTTACTTTTGACCCACAATCTGTCCGTGAACTTCATATACAGCAAGCGGGAAAGTCTGCCTGTATAGCCAAAAAGGACGCCGATGGCAAATGGAATTTTGTAAAGCCATCTACAGATATTCCGGCATTGCAATTGATTTGGGAACGGGTTGCAAAAAATCTCGCGGAATTAAAAAACCAGAGAACACTTGTTGCAAAAATGGAAGATAAAACTGCATACGGTTTGGACAAACCGAGTTTGATTGTAAAGGCGGTAATTGATGGTTTAAAAGAACCGATAGAATTAAATTTTGGTCTTCTTGACCCTACGAGTACTTACCGTTATGCCACTATGGATGGGCAATCTGTATTTTTGGTTGATGACAAGCAATTTTTTGAGTTGAATCGTTCATTAGAAGATTTACGATTCCGATTTTTAGTTGCAGATAGGGAAACTCCTTTGGTTCGTATTGAATATGCACGGATATGGACTGAAGATGATGATGTGCAGGATGCCAATTACACCCCTAAGATTGGTGAAGAATCCACCGTGGTTATAATGGAACGCGAGAATGAGAAAACCCCGTGGAAAATAATAGCACCCAGTCAAGGACTTGCAGACCAGGAAGCCGTTAACGCTCTTGCCTCCGAAATACAGTATGGTATGGCAAGAGACTTTATTGATAATCCTGAAAGTTTATCTGATTATGGATTAGATCCACCTCGATGCCGATTAACCTATTTTGATGCAAAATACAGGAAACCTCAGACATTATTTTTAGGCGGAGTGCAAACGGCAGGTCAAAGTACACAGGAGAAAGATAAGGAAAAACGGAAGCGATTGAAATTATCGGAATGTACAGGGGTTTTTGCAAAATTATCGGGACAAAATTCCGTCTTTTTATTAGACCCTCAATTTTTACAAGTATTACCCCGTTCTCCGGAAAGTTTTAGGAATCGTAGAATTTTTACAAGTGAATTAACAAATGTGAATAAGATAGAAAGAATTAATGACGAACAGCCTATATTTATACTCGAAAAAACAAAAGAAAAAGGATGGATAATGTCTCAACCTCCATTAGAGGATATTGATATATTGAATATAAATAATTATTTGGGTACTTTAAAAAACATAGAGGTGCAAAGTCTTCCCGGAGGAACATGGGAAGAGCGTGGATTGAATAATTCAAAAGATATATTACGGTTTACTACGGAAGATGGAAAAACAATAGAAATCCGATATGCCCCTGTTCCTGATGACGAATTGCATTCTTATATCAACAATGATACTGGAGAAGTTGGAATTATTTCTACAGACATTATTTCGCAAATTTGGGTTCGTCCCGAGAATTTTCGTAGTTTACTTTTGTATCGTTTTTCTCCATCTGAAGTTCAAGAAATTGGGATTGTGATAGATTCTAAATCATATCTGTTTGCACAAATTGATGGGCAATGGACAGTAAAACAACCTGAAAATAAAGTGTTAACCAGTCAGGGAGACTTACTTCGATTACTTCGTTATATGTCCACCTTAACTGCAGGTAATGTAAGCAATCAGAAAGAGGATGAAGCAAAAGTAGGAGAAATTACATTAACAATTTCTATTAAACTTGCGGAGAAGAGGCAAACTCCAAATATCATAGAAGGCACATTAAATATAGGCACAATCAACGATATGGACTCTCGCTATCGCTGGGCAAAGAAAGAGGGAAAACAGGGAGTTTATCAGGTGAAACAAGAATTGGTAGACATTGTTCGTGATATGTTAAAGTCTGTAAGTGATGTAGAGAATTCTCAATAAAAGCCAAAGACATTTTCTTTTCAAAAATCTGATTTTAATTTTTTTGCAGAAATTTTTTACCGAAGAATTCTCTTGACAAGAGAGTGTTAAATATGCTGTAAGATTAATTTATTCAAAAAAGTAGAATAAAAATACAAAAATAATTTGAAAACGAAATAAATTGTTGACATAATTATAAAAGTGTATTATAATTTATGTAATAAAAAAATTGTATAATGGTTTGTAATTAATGGTAAACTACTATCAAATATCAGACAATGTTAAAAGAAAAGGATAAGAGTTTCAAATATATCGTATAGGTGTGATAACATATTTTCAATTATAAAAATTGTAGAGAGGATAAGAATTCTATCTACATTATTTAAGATATATGTATAAATGATATAAAAATATAAGGAGTAGATAGCCGTGAAACGAAAAAATAAATTTTATTTGCCGTTTCAATTCATTGTAATTATGTCCTGCTTAATTATTCTGGGGGTGTTTTTTTACCTGTCAGACAACAGAGGGAATATAGATAAATCAATTCGGGAATTTAGAAGCACCTCAAATGAAGATAAAGATATAGTATTTCCGAAGCAAGGGGAAAAATTTGATACGGGTTCTTTACAACTTACTGTAAACGAGAATGCAGAGATAAAGAACACCGCAAATAGGATTCAAGTTGCTTCTACTGCTCCGAACAGTGCTCTCACAGGTATATTGCCTTCCCTTGTTTCTGGTCAAATTGCCAATCTTGTATACCCGACATGTGACCAATTGACACTGAACTTTGTTGCAGACCCTACTGATGGTGCTGCTCCTTTAACGGTAGGTTTTAGGCTTGTATATACAATGACAGGTTTCGGGGCTAATGATATGCCGAATATAAAGAATATAACATGGTATATTAGCAGTCCGTCAGGAGGAACCCCGGGGTCAACAGGGTTCCAGTGGCAATATCAAGTGGAACAACAATATGATCCAAGAGTGAATCCTGAACAGCAGGTATTTGTAATTGGGGGGCAAGGTTCTCAATATTTTCAAACCGGGGGTAGATACACGATAGGAATGCGGATTCGATTGGAAGATCCTAATAACTCTGGAGATTATCGCTATTGCCCTGATACACTTATGTATAAAGAGGATTATATAATTGTTCGGCAAGAATCTCAAATTCCTCAGGCATCATTCGAGGTAAAAGATTTGATAACAAATGGGATGGGATTGGTTCCATTAAATGACTGGGTCCCGCTATTTTATTTTAATATGAAGTATAATCCCGACCAACCTGCACCGCGGACTTTAACTCAGTTAAATTATAGCCTTTACGATAATACAGGTAATTTGAAGCCAGAAGATATCCTCGAATTTGGATTATTTGCAGATTCAGGACCGGAGGGAAAACCGGATGGAATATTGGATTATCTTCCTACAAATATAGATGGTACACCCGCTTATGATGGCAGATTTGTATATATTCAGGGAACGCCTAATGCATTTTATATTCAACCTGGAACACCTATGTTAACCTGGGATAGGTACGGTTTCCCCTATGAAATGCCGAACAGCAATGGAAACTTTAGTAGAGATTTAAATTACAACCTCAATTTTACAATGAATCCTGATAGTTCCTCTTACGACCCAACAGACCCGTTTGCTGCAGTAAATCCCAGGAACAATCCTCCTACGGAATTATTCCCATTTGTGAAAGTAAAAAATTTAGACCCGGATTCAAGTGCCAATGATGGTGTTGATACAACTGAGGGAATATTAAGACAATGGGTGATAGCAGGACCTGACCCGGGTTATGGATATATTGTTGCAGTTCGATTAACATATAATTGGAAGAATGGGAATAGGATGGCTTTAAGTGTCAATAGATCCCGAATGCAGCCTTATAGCGGTCCTAATTTATCTACGATAGTTAGTAATGTTCCCTTCCCATTTTGGAATTATGGAGTGGGTTCTTTCCCAACTCAAAGCACAGGACAGCCGGTGGATTCTTATAGCCCAAACTTCTATGAGGGTGATATTCTAAGTGATGAGAATTTCTATACAGCACACTTCAATATCTATGATATAACAGGGGATACTATTTTCGGTTACCGCCCTGGAGAAGACTGTAATCTTTCCAGTTGGCCCTTCTTTATGTATACCCCTGTTGCAGAGCATACAAGACCAAGATGGGACATATCTAACACACTAATAGAGGCTGTCACGGGCGAGATAATGGATTTGCGTCATATCTGGCCTATGGATGCCTGGATCCCTGTAATTGGTATTAATGCTCACGGAGATCCGTCAGCACAAATTTGGGAAATAAACTTGATTTTAACAGATATAGGAGGCGACCCGTTTGGTCCTCCAGGAAATGGTGGATTTAATCCTAACTATGCATTAGAGCCAATAACAACATCTCAAGGGGGTAATTGTTCTGTGGCTGTTCAGAATGATTTTGCTTTTAATGGCGCCTGGCTCTGGCATGATTCTGATTCTGAGGAAGGAAATGGCAAATTTGATTTTCCAACACCTCTCGACCCATCTGGAAGTACTTATGGAATTTCATTTACAGACTGTCCTATGTATCCTGCAGGTCGGGACCAGGGTGGTTCTGTAGAGCCAATGATACAATGGGAATATGAACCTTTTCCACCAGGTGGCGGTGACCCATGGTGGAAAGTGCGATTGAGATTTGCAGGTGGAAGAAGGAGATGTCCAGGACAAACTCCAACAGGATATTTCCATGCAGTGCCGGATTACTATGAACCCGGCAGAGTTGATACTGCAATAGAAAAAACGGACTATTATATTGTATTGAGGACAAATAGTGGTAGAGGTGACTTATCAGGAAGGACATCCGGTCCTGGAGGTCTTTTTGGAGGTGATTTCCGTGCATTCGTTGAACCTCGTCGTTGGAATCCTCGGGATGGCGGGCATTGGGATGGCGGCCTATGGTTCTCTAACATGAATCTTGACAAAAAGAAAAAATATGTTCAGGATACGGAATGGATAGATGAGCCTTACCCCGCAAGTGCTACATCAGAGACAAATCGGAGAGTTAATAGGCCCTGGTTTACAGAACGCTCCCACACGCAAGATAATGTAAAACCCCAAAGGGTAGGTTTTGAAGTTCATGACCTTGTATTAACATATAGCACAGACAATACATTTGGTAGAGAGACATATATCCACCCGACACAGGAAGTTCCTATAGCAACTCACCCGGTTGACATCGTTAATTATGCGTTTTATGATTGGAGGGGAGCAAATGGTGTGAGTAATTTAAGTCTATGGGTAGACCCGCCACTAACATTGGGATTTGGAATAGATGTCTTTGGAATTTTTAATCAAAGATTTTTATTAGGATTAGCACCTCCTTCTGATTTGGTTCTTGACCCTACTGTAAATCCATTATTAGGCACAAATGCAGTAGAATTGTTATACAATCCGGGTATCCTTCCTGATTACTCAGAGGGTGTGTTTTGGACGGGACAACCCGTACCTAACTTAGACGAGTTAACTTCTTTCCAGTATGCGTTTGAAACAGTTCCGTTTGAGCCGACATTTGGTGACCCAGTGATAGTGCGTTCCCTGACTCCTCGAAGTACAGCGTATCCAAAGCCGTTTATTCAACCCACTTTACCCGATTATTATACCTGGCCTATGAGACTTAACCTTGTGAATTTCGGTTCGAGATGTATTGTTTATGCCGATGAAGGAAGTTTAGCGGATAATCTTGAATATTATCATTTTGATCCGACAGAGGACCCTAATGTAATTGAAACATGGCAAGGAGTATGGGCGGGATATAAAGATGATATTTATTATGCAGAATTGTTAGATGGTAATTTTGCAGGAGTAGATTTGTCCGGCTGGTGGTTTGTTGATAATAACGGGGGAAGATATTATATTAAGAGTAATAGTGGAAATGTGTTAGAACTTGAAAATGGACATGCGGCTTATGTCTCTGCATATATGATGAACGGGAGCAAATTGGATGTTTCTCAATATCCTTATGGCGTTAAAGGAGGACGAGCCAATGCCGTTGAACGGGGTCCCTGGTTAGTGGTTAAAGATGCAATGGTTCGCAATCGTTACCCTCAGATGGCAGATTGGCCCTTGGGATGGGGAGATAATACAGTTACATCGGGTCCAAACGGTGAGTCCCGTGCTGCGCGAATATTGAGACAAAAAGTTGAATATAAATCCCAACCGGTGGCTGTATTAGGATTAAATTTATCAGGTGCGGATGACCCGGTTGTGAATAAAAAGGGACCCGTTGCGTTGAATTCTCTTTATGTAGCATTTTGGGGACCAGAATTTGACCCATCGGATTTAACACCGTTAGATAGTACAGGCGGAACATTACCTTCTTCGGGTGTTCTGCTTTATGAAGATACGAATAGTGACGGGGTATTTACAGGACCTGTATTTTTAGATACAGTCTCTATACCCGTGTTTACAGATAGAATTGTTCCGTTGGTGCCCGGTTCATTGGAATGGGGCATTGCACCGGAACCTGTGGATTTAGATGGCGATAATATACCCGACGATTTGAGTGGTGATGGCATAGTTACGGACGGAAGTGTTGATTTATCTGTTCCGGAGAGGCCTTCACTTACTTCAGCACAATTGAGGGCATGGGATGGATTGAAAGACTTAGCATGGGTATTAAAATTGACACCTACGCAACCCTGGACAGTTCCACAATCCGATGTGCGTTCCGGAGGAGCCAATCCCCCTGTAAGTGCTAAGAGTCTGGAAGAGGGTAACAATTCGTCACTACCTTTACCTGCAGAAATAATAAAGGGTATTCAAGAAACAGAAAAATTAGCGTCTTCGACAAAGAAATCTCTACTTTTAGATATAGTGGCTCCGGAGTATAATGACGATGGAACTGCAAATGTTATCCCGGTGGAAAAAGGTGCGAAAGCACTTACAGCAGGAGGACATCAAGGGGATGATTTGTTTGTCGTAATTAGGACATCGGATACGGTAAGTGCTTTTGAAGAATTTCGTTGTGTAATTCCTGCACGGTTACCCGATAGGACTCCAACAACAGCACAATTCGCAGGTGTTGTTTTCTCGCAAGGAGGCTTAACATCGCGAGGGGCAGTTTTCAAGACCAATCCAGAAGAAGGAGGTTTGCAAGACTTCTATGGTCATGATATGTTGCAAGTGAGTGTCCCGGCAAGAGTAGTGGATATGACAGATGCTTTACTCCCACCATCCACCAGTGGCATTACAACACCGGTTATAACTCCTGGTGGGCAACCTATTGCTATTTTAGGTGTAGACGCTTCCATGAACCGTGTTGAAAATCTAATTGCCTACGGGAATGGTACAGGTGCCTCTGCTGGAGATAAGGCATTTAGTCCCGATTCGCGGGATATTATTATCCCGGAAACAAGCCTTAAAGGTTTCTATTCCAATGGTGCGTGGACACAAAATGTGGTAGGTTTGTGGCTGGTTGCTTATGGTCAGGCAGATCAGGAAGTAAATAAACGAGTAGAGGCTTTCGAAATTGCAGGTGCTCAGGGAAGGACTTTACGGTTAAGGGCAGGAACTCCGAAGAATGGTAGTCCCTGGTATGTAGTTAAAGACCCAACCTTCTTAGAACAGTTAATAGTTGAATTTTATAATGCAAATACCCAAACGACCGTCCGTGGATTTGACCCATACAACGATTTATTACCTTTAGATGAAGAAGACCCTGCCAATGAAAAAGTAAGTGGTGTTTCAATCTGGCGGGATAATGATTGGGATCCGCGGAATACGAATGGCGTGTTCGACCCACCGATTATAAATGATAATGGAACGATTGATTATATTGATTTACCATTGCGGTTGGACGCTGCACCCGTATGGTATTCCCGTCCGGGTGACCCGCGTTACCAGGTTCGCTTTGTGTTCTCATCCCCCGGTACAGATAACAGTATTGGTCGTGATCCGACACAAGGAGGAACACCTTATACTTCTCAACCCCGACTTCGTCAACCTATCCCTATATGTTTTGGCGATTGTCCCAGTGAGAATGGATACGGTCCGGACTTCTTTGTCGTAATCAGGACATCCTCTGCAATAAGTGCGGGAGATGCGTTCCAGGCAGCCATTGTATCCTTCGGCGGGGATACACCGACAGAACCGGATCCAGATAATTTTATTCGTATATATCCGGGTGCTGGCGACATTAATGATGGTTTATTCTATTTGTATTCCGAATTCCCATGGGGAAATCGTGCTTTAGGATTTATTAGTTTCTTTAAGGACCCGCTAATTTATCGTTATTGGGCATATAACGATAGACTTCGTAAATGGACAGCACGAGCTGAAGTTGATACGAGCCAAGCTCAATCAGACCGATTGGGATTAAACTGGGTGCGCACCAACCCTGTTGCTTCCGGTCGCACTAAGACAATTGTTGCATTACAAGTCCCAACGGTTGATTTTACCGTGGATAGGCAGAGACAGGTCCCCGGTGGCCAAGTTAAATTTACCTTGCTTCCAGGTAGTGGAATAACGGTATCCTCTGTGCAATGGGATTTTGGTGATGGAACACAATCCACGGATAGAAATCCGACCCATACATATTCCCAGGCAGGAACATATACCGTAAGTGTTATGATAATGGACAAAAACGGGTTAAGTGCCTCTAAGATTAAGAGAGATTACATAGAAATATTAAGTGCACCTTATGTTAGTTTCTCCGCCCAACCGACTTCAGGATATATCACGCCGGATGCTATGGGAGAAAAAGACCCGGGCTTAGATGTCCAATTTAGAGATATGTCTGTTGGAACGGATGTATGGAAAGTTGTGGCATGGTCCTGGAGTTTTGGGGATAATGTTCCCGCAATAGAAGCCACACAACAGAATCCCATACATAGATACACGAAAGAAGGTTTCTATTCTGTTACTCTTGAAGTAACATTCAAAAATGTAAATACCAATGAGACCATGAAACTGTGTTATCTGATACCTAACTATATAACTGTGGGTCCGTGTATTGGCTGTCCGTCAACGACAGAAGGAGAAGGACAAACAGAAGGGGCAACAGAAGGTGAAGGTCAAGAAGAGCCAAGTGCAAAATTCTCTGTTCAATCCATAATTAAAGATAAAGAAGCACTCTTACCTTTAACGGATTGGGTTCCTTTATTTAATTTTACCATGGGCTATGACCCTGAAAATCCTGCCCCACGAGTTTTAAAATCGTTAGTTTATCGAATTCGAGCAGATAAAAGAAGTGATGGAGAATTAAATTATGGTAATCAGGGAGGTCCCAATATTTCTGATTTATTGGAATTTGCCTTATTTAGGGAAAACTATACAAAGAAAGAAGAATATAATAATCAATTAGACCCTTATTATGATGAATTGTTGTTTAAATGGGATTCGGATGGAACGCCCTTAGCACAAATTCTGACTCAAAATCCATATTCTCCTGATGGTGTTACATATAGGTTAGACTTTATTGGAAGTGGCACACCGGATAAGCCAGATTACCCGGTAATAACGGCTCCAAATCAAGATGATGGATTTGAAGGAAATTCATACATTGTTGCGGTTCGAACATCTGCAACATGGCGTAGTCAGATTACTATGGCTTGTGATGTTCTCCGTGCAGAGATGATAAAACTTAATGGTATCTTCCCAAGGAATACGGATGGAGAGCCTATTGACGAATATGATCCAAATTTCTATGATGCAGATGACCCTGAAAGAATGATTTCTGATGCTGGCTATTCTGCCAGTTTTACTGTTTGGGATTTGAACGGAATTATTAATCCCGAACAGTGGGAATACAGTGGCTTTGATGCGTGGAATTATCCGACGAGGTTATATACACCTCTTGCGGAACATACACGCCCCAAGTGGTCGAAGTTTGACCAGTTGTTATATATGTATGCAGGGGAATTATTATCATTCCGTCGTTTGCTTGCTATGGATACATGGAAACCTGTAATAGGTATCAATGTTCATTCCACAAAATCTGTTCATGCCGATGGATATGACCCATTAGTAGGACCGCGTTATACAGCGGAGAAGAAGATATGGCCACAACTGCGTGAAGTAAATGTTATATTTACAGATATTGGAGCGGACCCGTATGGTCCTCCCGGCAATGGAGGTTTTGACCCTCGTGAAGCGTTGGATAAAGTTTCCACACAAATAAACAGTCTTTTAGTTGATAGTGACCAGGTATTATTCCAGGATATTATTTTTAACGGTGTTTGGGTATGGCATGACACAAATAATAACGGAAAATTTGACCCGCCAACACCGCTTGCAAACGGGCAAGGAGTCCAGTTGAATGGTGACTATCCCATGTTACCCGAAACTGTAATCGGTATTAACCTTTCAGAAGGCTTTATTTTACCTACAGGGCAATTACTAAATTGGGAATATATCCCATTCCCACCTGGAGGTGGAGACCCATGGTGGAAGTTGAACCTTCGTTTCTTCTATGGACGAAGAAGATATGTGACACCGAGTAATGATGATGTTTCCGGGCATGTTGAACCAACCCCGGATAATTATGTAGGTGTGGCTACAGGGAGTGAATATGCGTGTGATTACTTCGTCGTAGTCAGGACAGATAGTGGATTTAAAGATGTCTCTCAAACCGTACCTGATGGTAATGGTATCATGATGGGTGCAGATTTTCGCGTATTTATAGAACCAAGACGAGTTGATAATAATGGAAAGCCGACAGGAGGTATTTATGTAGATTCGCAAATTCCTCCATTGGGTGGACTTTTAGATGGTGGAGGTCCTCCGTGGCAGTCTGACTCGAGATGGGGTCAACAAGAACCGTGGTGGAATCAGAGAACTGTAAACGAAAAATCTACAAAACCTATAAAAGTAGGTTTAGATGTTCACGATTTAGTGTTGACTTATACATCCGATTCACCCTATAAATTTGAATCGGATATATTCTATGGTTCAGGGTCTATTAATTTAGGGAATTGTCTTGGCTATTCCGTCGGGTTATCTGATTATCCGAAAGATTTCGATAGGTGGATGGACCCAGAAGGAAAGATAAGGACGCAATTTTTGAATTTACATTCCGTAGGTGTAACGAGATGGCGTGAATTTGGTGGATTCACCTATTCCATTACAGACAATAATACATTTACCGTAAGTTATGACTATACTCATAGCAGAGGACAATATGCTTATGAGACGGTTCCATTTGACCATGTGGATATTTTAGGTCCGGACACGCGTTCCTCTGCGTATGTAAATCCCTTAGACCAACCTGCGCTTCCAGATTATACTACATGGTCTCGCAATATTGGACCTAATGAATATCCACGGGCAAGTCAATGGGCACCGGGATTTAATCGAGCAAGATTACTTACACAAAAGACGGATATAAATTCTGAACACACCGCTATGTTAGGGATTAATTTAGTAGGTTCGGGTGATTATGTTGTAAATAACGAAGGACAAGAATCCCCGTCTGTAGCGAAGATTGTTGTAGCCTTCTGGGGTCCAGACTTCTCTCCGGATATATTCATGCCATTAGACCCGGATGGTAAGAGTTATGACTCAGGCGTCTTGCTATGGGAAGATACTGACCAGAACGGGATTTTCTTTGAACCAAAACTATTGGCAACCTATTGGGATTTGCCTATGCCGAATATTGGTGATAAACCTGTCCCATTAAATAATTTACAATGGAGTTCTAAGCCAGAACCGATTGATATTGATGGAGATGGTTCACCTGATGATATGGATGGTAATGGTCTGGTTGACCAGCGTGATTACGCATGGGTCCTTACAATATATCCAAAAGAAAAGTGGACATTGCCCACAGATGACTTTATGGATTTCCTTTTTGGTACTGTTCCTATAGAATGTGGAAATATTGATTTCAGTGATGTTTCGTTTGAAAAGAGTATAAAAGAGAAGTCGGATGAAGAGGCAAATACCTCAAATCAATCTTTAGAAAAACAAATAACTGCAGTAAAAGGGAATAACCCCGGTGATGACCTGTTTATTACCGTTCGCCTAAATGATAAAGGGAAACGGTTCCAATCATTCCGAGCAATTATTCCGGCAACTTTACCCGGTAGGAGCGATTCAGAGAAAAAAGCAGGTATTCAATTCTTCCCACAGGTTAATACCAGTTCTACTGCATATATAAAATCAAGTCCTGAGGAAGACCCCGTCCAAGATTTCTATGGGAATGATATGCTCGAGACAAACATACCGGTGCAAATATATGACTTTACAAGTCAGCAACAGGCAATTGTGCCCGGAGGTCCGTCCTTTGCTGTGATGGGATTCGATGTTTCCACCAATAGACCTGAAGATAGTCTATATCAAGGGACAAATGGTGTAGGTTCCGAAAAGACATTTACAGTATCCGGTGTAACTTTTGAACCCAATTCGCTTATTGGAGATTTCTTGATAGACTCTGCCTTTGAATCGTACGAGATTGTTGGGAATACAATCAATCAGGTGTATTTATTAAGTGGGACTCCTCGTAATGGTTCCTGGCGGATTGAACGCAATCCAAGTTTCTTAGAAGAAGTTTCTTTGGAATTTTATGATGAAGGGACAAATGCAAACTTTAATCCATTGAATGATTTGTTGCCTCTTCATATTGACCCACAAATTAGTGGTGTTGCTTTATATCGAGACAATGACGCAGACCCAAGAAATCGGAATGGTATGTTTGATGCTGATATTGATATTCCTATATCATTAGATGCAGCACCCTACTATATTGGACAGACAGGAGAAGCCACGCAGGTTAAGTTTGTATTTTCCAGCCCCGGAACGGATAATGTGCCTATTCCTCGTGAACAACAGGCACGAAACCGTCAGTGGATACCCACATCTTTCGGTTCCAATAACAAAAATCCTTTCTATGGACCCGATTTCTTTGTTATATTACGAGCCTCAGATAAGATGAAAACAGGTGTAAACTTCAGGATTGGATTGGTTAACTGGGGACCTAACACACCGACAGAACCTGACCCGGATACCTGGGCTCGTCTATCCGGTGAACAAAGAAACGATTTCCGAAAATTCCGTGAATTCCCATGGGGAGTTAGAGGACTTGGATTTATTACCTATTTCAAAGAGCCTCCTATTCGATACTACATGGATGGGAAGAAGGCAGGAATGAAGACCGATAATTCGGGTGTAAACTGGCTTCGTTCTCATTGTACAAAGAAACGGAGGACCGGTGTAATTAACTCTATAAAGAAAGTAGTCGCTCCAACTTCACTGGTAATAGAATCTACTTCCATATCCGAATTGCCTATTCAGACGCTTGAAGGGCAGGAAGTAACATTGGTTATCTATGGAAGAAATTTTGGAAACAATCCTGTAGTGCGTTTGTCTGGTTATCAGGTCCGTGTTGTCCAGGCAACAGATACTACTATAACAATAGCCATCAGTACAATGCCGGGTGTTGTGCCTATTGAGCCCGTTGTTTTACTGGTGAGAAATACAACCACTGGAGTTGAAGCCTCACGGACTGACTTATTTACACTTACATCAAAGCCTGTCGGACGGATACCCGTTATCAATTCTATAAATCCAAACAAAGGGACATCTAAGGAATTTCCTGTAACCATTCAGGGAGCCAATTTTTCAACGATTGATAATATACAGGTATATTTCGCAAATACATTGATGCCTGTGCAGTCTGTCTCAACAGATGGAACATCTATTTTGGTAACTTTCCCATTGGGTGGTATTCCAACCGTAGGACCTCTGGATGTAACTGTGAAGAATATAGACCAGAAGACAGAAAAAACACTTGTAGGTGGTTTCGAATATGTAAATGATGCCCAGAAACCGAAAAAGCGTTTTTACATGTTTGGTTGTGGAGAAAGACAAGATATTCAACAATCGAATTTTATGGCTTATGCTTTTGACATAAGTCTGGTAATTGCGGTTTTATTGTTTCTTCTGTCTGCAAAGAAGAAACAGACAGTATAAGGAGATGGAATTATAAATGAAAAAACAAAGATTGATAATTCCGGACGAAAGAAAGGAGTTCGGACCGTGAAAAAACAATTATTATATTTATGTTCGTTGATATGTGTTCTTTTTATCTGCCAATGGAATGTTTATGCATTTTTCCCCTCCGGCGGATTTGATGCATTTAATGTATTGCGATTGGCAAGATGGCCCTTCTACGAATTTGATACGAACAACGATGGCAAAATAACCACAGGAGAAGGTGTCGGTATATACATAGAAAGAGGGAAAAGAGGCTTTACCGATGATGAAATAGAAAAAGTCAAGGAGGCATTAAAGGTTTGGGAAGATGTCCCAACTTCGTATGCCTGTTTCCGAATCATAGGCTATTATGAAGACCCCATTTCTCTAACAACGCCCGATTCCCTGCCAACGATATCTATGTATGTTACCGAAGCAGATGATACAGGTGAAAATGTTGAGCCGGACCCGGAAACGGTAGATGTTGGTGGAGGGATATTAGGTGTAACACTGACACTTTTTACTGTTACCGATACAGTATATGAGCATAATGGACAAATATATCCCATTTCTGCAGGCACAGTTATTGACCGTGATATTGTTATATCTGCGACGGCACACCGATATAATTCAGAATCCGGGGACGAACCATTGGCAGATTTAAAAGGAACGCTTGTCCATGAATTAGGTCATTTCCTTGGGTTAGACCATACCCCGTTGAATAATTTAAGGGCTGTTTATTTAAACGCCGAGGATGAATTACC
>JGI11944J13513_1000105_pt1 | contig 90958 bp, 100 predicted proteins | sample TerdegcoTASludge_FD_13513 | JGI IMG/M metagenome (IMG submission 13513) | reverse complement strand
AGGGCTGCAGCGACGAGAGGCGCGCCGCCGGCCCTTTCCAGCCGGAGGCGATATCCCGCGAGCACCGGCTCGCGGCCGACATCCGTCCCGATTTCGAGCCGGCCTACCTGAAACTCCACCGCACGGGGGAATTGAGAAAGCGCGGCGAGGACCTCTGGAAGCGGATGGGGAAATGCGACCTCTGTCCCCGGGAATGCGGCGCGAAACGACTCGAGGGGCAGAAAGGGGTTTGCGGATCGGACGGGAACCTCTTCGTTTCCTCCTATCATGCCCATTTCGGGGAGGAGGCCCCCCTCGTCGGCACCGGGGGGTCGGGAACCGTCTTCCTGACGAACTGTGCACTGCGCTGTGTCTTCTGCATCAACTGGGAGATCAGCCAGGGCGGGCACGGCAGGGGCACCGCGATCGACGACATGGCGGCCATGATGCTGGACCTGCAGGCAAGGGGCTGCCACAATATCAATGTCGTCACCCCTACCCACTACTCGCCCCACATCCTTCTCGCCGTCGACCGGGCCGCCGCAAAGGGGCTCCGCCTCCCCCTGGTCTGGAACACCTGCGGATGGGAAAAAACGGAGATCCTGAAAACACTCGACGGGATCGTCGACATCTATCTTCCCGACTTCAAGTACGCCGACGCCGCCATGGCCGAGAAATACTCCCCGGGCGCGGCCACCTACCCGGAGGTCACGAAGGCCGCCCTCATCGAGATGAACCGGCAGGTGGGCGTGGCCAGGACCGGGAAAGACGGCCTTGTCCACAGGGGCGTCATCATCCGCCACCTCGTCATGCCGAACCGCGTGGCGGGGACGAAACAGGTCGTCGAGTGGATCGCCGCGACCCTCCCCAACGATACGTACGTCAACCTGATGTCCCAGTACACGCCGGCCTACCGGGCCCGCGAATACCCCGAGATCGCACGGCGCATCACCCGAAAGGAGTTCGAGGAGGCCGTGGACTGGGCCCGTGCGGCAGGGCTCACCCGCCTCGAGATCCAGGGGATGCGTTCTCTGTAGAGTTGCCAGGCATCATCACATGGGGGTCCGTCACGTTATCAGGCGAACAGCCCCATCAGGCAGGAGGGAGAACGTCATGAAGAAGAGCGCGGTTTTCCTGATCCTCGCCGTGCTGTTTCTCCTCATCGGATGCGGTGCAGACCTCGTTTTCGTCCCGAACCGGGACGGAAACGACCAGATCTACAGCATGGCCGACAACGGATTCAATCGGCGAAACCTGTCAAACCTCGGCGCATGGGAGCATTTCCCGGACCTCTCACCCGACGGGACCATGATCGTCTTCCCGTCCTTCCGGAATCCGCCGGGGGAGAACATCTACATCATGGACCTCGACGGGCGAAACGTGCGGCAGGTGACGACGGGCGCCGGTCAGAGGACGCGTCCGAGGTGGGCGCCAAACGGGCTGATCCCCTCGCCTATCCCTCCTACACCCAGGGAGCCCGGATCTGGACGATCCGGAGCGATGGGACCGGGCTTGCCGAGGTGACAGACCCGGGTCCGAACGAGTCCGATGACAGCGGGCACGATCTCTACGATGCAGGCAGGATGATCGTCTTTTCGCGCTATGACGCGGATCACCGTATCGGAGTTCGTGGCCCTCGCGGCGCCGAACCACGGCGCCGGGGGCACGTTTTCCTGCGGCAACGAAAACGAGCCGGATCGCTCCACCCGGCAGCTCTGCGGCGGGAGGACCGCCGGCATCCTCAGCCAGGCGCAACCCTGCGGCTCCTGCTCCCCCGAGCCCATCCCCTTCACGACGAACCTGGCGGGAGACGAGACCTTCCTGAACGACCTCAACGGCCACGACTACAGGCTCAACTGCAGCGAGCAGGCGATCCCGTGCCCGGAGCGGGAGGCACCCCGGAGCCGGCCGACCACGCCCGGCGGCGTGCTCTACGTCAATCTCTACGCCGCGGGGAACGAGGACCTTGTCGTGGGGGGCCAGACCCAGTCCCTCGACTGCCTTGGCCGGCGCCTGGCCAGGAACCATGCGCCCGAGACCGTCCAACATGGGGATCATCGGCACCCCGGCCAACGTTCACAGCAACTTCCCCCACCACTGGCCGACGATCTGCGTGACGCCGAAGACGCTTGTGACCCATGCGGCGCCGGCAAGCCAGGCCGAGGCCTGCCGGGGGCTGAATCAGCCCTGAGGACCCGAAAAGCGGTCGAACGGCCCGGCGCGCGTGAAAAAGGCCGCTTGCAAGGAGGCCCCGGATGCTGTTACACACTCTGCGATGCGTGAACGACCCTTGATTCGGGCCCTCGAGCTTTTCTGCGGCATCGGCGGGTTTTCAGCCGCCGCGGCGGGGACGAACCTCCGCATCGCGGGGGCGGTCGACCAGAGCCCGTCGGCCCTGGAGGTCTACCGGCTCAATTTCCCCGGCCACGACGCCTGGCAGCTGAACCTGGAAAACGTGACGCGGGAGGAGCTGCAGTCCGCCGGCGCCGACTTCTGGTGGCTCTCGCCGCCGTGCCAGCCCTACACGGTGCGCGGGGCCGGGCGCGACGCGGCGGACCCGCGGGCCCTGAGCTTCCGCCGGGTTCTCGACGTGCTGGAGAGGATGGGAGAGGATGGGCTGCCCCGGCATCTCGCGCTGGAAAACGTGGAGGGCTTCGCCCGCTCGGAGATGAGGGTGAGGCTGGTCGGGCTGCTCTCCGGGCGCGGGTTTTCCGTCCAAGAGTGCATGCTCTGCCCCACGGAGCTGGGCGTGCCCATGCGCCGCCCGCGATACTACCTCATGGCTTCGCGCGGGCGCCTCGAGCCGCCGACCCTCGTTGTGGACGCGCCCCTGACGCCGCTGGGGGCCTACCTGGACGGAGACGGGACGGGCGGGGAGCTTCTCCTGGCGGGCGACGTGGTGGAGAGGTTCGGGAAGGGGTTTCGCATCCTCGACCCGAAGGACCCTCAGGCGTATACGACCTGCTTCACATCGGGGTACGGCCGGTCGCTCATGCACGCGGGATCGTACCTGCGGTGCGCGGGCGGCGTCAGGCGCTTCTCGCCGGAGGAAATTGCAAGACTCCTGCATTTCCCGGAGGGGTTCCGGTTCCCCGACAGGATGACCCTTCGGAAGAAGTGGCACCTCGTGGGCAACAGCCTCTCCGTGGTGTCCGTCCGCAAAATCCTTGAAGCGTTCCCCGGTCTTGTGGCATGACACGACAACATGGAGCCCGACGCGGGAGGTGAAAGGCATGAGAAACATCGCCGTGTGGTTCGAGATCCCCGTGAAGGACATGGAGCGGGCGAGGCTCTTCTACAGCAACATCCTAGGCTACGACATGCCCGTCCAGGACCTGGGCGGCATCCTCATGGCCTTCTTCCCCATGGCGGGGCACGGCAACAGCGGCGCGCTGATCCGCGGAGACGGCTACGAGCCCTGCGAGCGGGGTACCGTGGTCTACCTCAACGCCGGGGAAGATCTGGCCGAGTCCCTCGAGCGAGTCGAGCCCGCCGGCGGCCGCGTCGTCGTCCCCAAGACGAAGATCACCGACGAGTACGGGCACTTCGCCCTCTTCCAGGACACGGAGGGGAACCTCGTGGGACTCCACTCGATGCGCTAGGCATCCCGTCCCTGCGGTCCGGGATTGCAGCCCCCGCCGCCGCCCGTCAATGACCGTGGGAGGCTTCCGCTTCCTCGAACGTCCTGTGCACGGTCCCGGCAGGGTGTTCCGGCGGCGCGTAGATCACGTAGACCTTCAGCGGCTTGTCCCCCACATTGATGATATTGTGCCAGAAACCGGCCGGGATGAAGATCGCCCAGTCATCGGACACCCTTTTGTCGAACGTCATCCTGTCCCTGGACGGGCCCATCACAACACGGGCCCTGCCCTGCTCGACACGGATGAACTGATCGCCCGCATCGTGTACCTCGAGCCCGATCTCCCCCTTGGGCTTGATGGACATGACCGTCATCTGCAAATTCTTCCCCGTCCAGTGAGTCGCCCGGAAATTCGCGTTTTTCATGGTCAGCCTTTCGATGTGGACGACCCAGGGCTGACCGCCGGCATCCCTGGTTCCCCCGTTCCCGTCTTCCGCCGCCGTGAGAGGCCCCGCGGAAAGCAGAAGAAACAGGGCTACGAGCGCAGCTCTGTTCAGCATCGGTCTCCTCCTTTGCCTTGTCGGTTTTCGTGCGCGAAGTGCCGCAAACCCTGCGGGACGTCTCCCGTCCGGCTACAGGTTCTTGATCTCGGAGATCATGCGATCGAACTGCTCGACGTCGACCACGGGCGACGTGGTGAAGGAGATCCCCGTCAGCATGTTGAGCGCGACGGATGCGGCCAGGGCCTTCTCCGTCGTGGGGAAATGCAGGGTGAAGACGAGATCGTGCTCGCCGAGCACGGCATACATGGATATGACCTTTCCGCCGTGCTGCCCGATGATTTCGACCGCCTTCTTGGTTCGTTCCGGCGACACGCCCTTCAGGGCCTCTGCGTTGTACTTCCCGAACATCATGTAGACAGGCATATGGCTCCCTCCCTTGTGCGAAATGCCCCCATCGCCGCAAGCCGTTTTCCCTCAACGCCGGGCGACGGCAATGCCCGCCCGCTTCAAGAGGATCGGTCCTCGACGGACCCTGCAGGCCGACGGGGGTGGACCGGCGCAAACGCCCCATCTGCAATTACTTATAAAGAACGAAACGGGACGTGTCAATCCCGCAGAGCCGCAACGGTGCGGGTCATGACGAGCGGAGGCCGCGGGGATGCGCCCCCGCTCGACGGCCTCATGTCCTACGGGTTCATCTCGTAGGTGTCCTTCAGGGCGTAGACGTGGTTGTCGAGCACCCGCTGGAATCGCGCCTCGTCGACGGCGGGCTTGCGGATCATCTTCATGCAGAGCTCCATCTGCTTCTCCGTGCTCGAGGGCTTGTGATAGATCTGCAGGGCGTACTTCGAGAAGTCACGCACCATGAAGTCGAAGATCCGGTCCAGGAGGTCCCTGTCGACGTTGTAGATCTTCGCGTTTTCCAGGATGAGCTGGCCGTAGACGACACAGGTGAACAGCTCGCCCAGGATGAGCAGGAAGTCGATGTCCTTCTGCTGCTCGGGTGTGGGGGTGGCCGTGGCCAGGAACGCCTTGAACAGCTTGATCTGCTCCTTGTAGATGCTGAGGTTCGGCAGGTCGTAGCCGTCGTAGGCGGGCCTGTAATCGTGGAACTGGATCTTGCTCAGCCCCTTCGCGGGCCCCTGCTCCCAGAAGAAGGTGTCGTCGGCGGGGTCGTTGCGCCTGGGGATCTCGGGATACGTACCGGGGTTGAAGAAGTAGTTGGCCATGAACTTGATGATGAGGGCCATGTTCACGTGGACCGTCCCCTCGAGCTTGGGCAGCGCACGGATGTGGCGCGTGGCCATCTCGAAGTAGGTGTCCTTCTCGAAGCCCTTGGCGGCGATCACGTCCCAGAGCAGGTTGATGACCTCCTCTCCCTGCATGGTGACCTTCATCTTCACCATGGGGTTGTAGAGCAGGTAGCGGCGGTCCTGGGCCGAGGCGGAGCGGAAGTAGTCGATGGCCCGCAGGGCGAAGAGCCGCATGGCGACGAGTCGCGTGTAGGCATCGACGAAGATCTGCTTGACCTGGGAGAACTCGGTGACCGCCTTGCCGTAGAGGATGCGGTGCGAGGCGTGGTTGATGGCCTCGTAAAAGGCGTGCGTGCAGATCCCGATGGTGGCCCAGCCCAGGTTGAACTTGCCCACGTTGACCGTGTTGAGGGAGGCGTCCCAGGCCTCCTGTCCCCTCTCGAGGATCTCGCTTTCCTTGATGGGATAGTCGTGCAGGTTGTACTGGGCCACGTACATCTGGCTCGCGACGACGTTGCGGACCAGCTCGAACTTCTCGTGGTGCGAGTCGACGGGGAAGAAGACGTACTCGCCCGTGCCGGCGATTTTGCCGAAGGTCGAGACGACTACGGCCTGGTTGGCGTTTCCGATGTAGTACTTGTCGCCCTCGGCGAGATACGTGCCGTCCGGCTGGGGCTTGAGCAGCATGTCGGTGGAGTAGATGTCGGCGCCGTGCTCACGCTCGGAGAGGCCGAAGCCGAAGATCCGGCCGTACTGCAGGTGCCGGGCGACTTTCTTCTTCATCTCTTCGTTCTTGCTCATCCAGACGGGGCCGAGCCCGAGGATCGAGACCTGCCAGGCATACCAGTACGACAGGCTGTAGAAGGCGAGGATCTCGTTGAACTCGCAGTTGCGCCAGGTGTCCCACCGGCAGTCCGCGTCTCCGTACTTCGAAGGCGTCAGCAGCGTCGCGAAGATCTTGTTGTCCTTCAGGAACTGGATGAAGTCGTCGTACCAGACGCACCACTGGTCGTCGAACTTGATCCGCTGCTTGCCCTTGCGTTCGAAGAAGTCGATGGTCTTGCGCATGATCTCCTTCGATTTCTCGCAGGGATAATCGCTCGCGTATCTCTTCGGATTCAACAGCATAAAATCCCCCCCTCTTGAATGATGAAACACGTTGAATATTGACGGGTTATGACGATAAGCCGGACGCGGAAACTGACCGCCGGTCAGTATTTTCCACCCTTCTACACTATTTTTCCGCCCTTTGCAACGGATACCTCGCCGAGGCCCTTGAGTCCGGTCTCCGGTTTGATGTAGGATGTCCGCACATCCGAAACAGGGGAGGGACCCATGAGAATCATCCTCGCGGCGGCACTGGGGCTGGCGGTCATGGCGGCGGGCGCCGCATGGGCATTCGAGAGCGAACCCCTCGATCAAACCCCGGGAAGCCCGGAGATCACCTTCATCGGCCACGGGACGCTCATGTTCCGGTTCGAGGGAAAGGTGATCCACGTGGATCCCTGGACCCGGCTCGCCGACTACGGCAAGCTGCCGAAGGCGGACCTTGTCCTCGTCACGCATGAACACAGGGACCACCTGGACCTCAAGGCCATCGAGGCGGTCCGCAAGGAAGGCACGGTCATCCTGGCATCGGCGATCGCGGCAAGGCAGATCAACGGGGCCGTGGCCCTGAACAACGGCGATTCGGGCACCTGGCAGGGCATCGCCGTCGAGGCCGTCCCCGCCTACAACCTCGTTCACATGCGAAGCCCCGGCGTTCCGTACCACCCGAAGGGACAGGGCAACGGCTACGTCCTCACCTTCGCGTCGAAGCGGGTCTACGTCGCGGGAGACACGGAAAACACGCCGGAGATGAAGGCGCTGAAGAACATCTACGCCGCCTTCCTGCCCATGAACCTGCCCTTCACGATGACGCCCGAGATGGCGGCCGACGCCGCAAAGGCCTTTCGGCCGACCATTCTCTACCCCTACCATTACGGGGACACGGACGTGCAGAAGCTCGTGACCCTGCTGAAGGACGAAAAGGGGATCGAGGTCCGCATCCGGAGCATGAAGTAGAGCCGGGCATCAGGGCCCGAGCGTCAGGCAGCAAGGATCTTCAACCCGCCCTGTCGCCTGCGGCCTGTCGCTTGCCGCTCATTCCGATCCGACGCATGTGGGAAAGCGAGTACCGGCAAATCGGGCGAGTCGGCATATGTCGAGCATACAACCCATTGGAGGAGTGCAGATGATCTACGTGATTGCGACGATCGAATTGAGCCCCGGCGGGAAGGACAGGTACCTCTCGGAGCTGAAGCGCGTGATGCCCCTGGTTCACAAGGAGAAGGGCTGTCTCGAGTACGGTCCCACGGTGGATATGCCGACGGGCATCCCCATCCAGGTGCCGTATCGGGAAACCGTGGTGACCCTCATCGAGCGATGGGAGAGCGTGGAGGCGCTGAAGCTGCACCTCACGCAGCCCCACTTCCTCGAGTACCGGGAGCGGGTGAAGGACGTCATGAAGAGCGTGTCCATCCAGGTCCTGACGCCGGCTACCTGATCGGTTAGCTATCCGTCGCTGTTCGACATTGAGCAAAGCTGCGGTACCAGCTGCTGCTCGTGAAGCTCGGAACCGCGGAAGATCGGATTCATCTATTTCACTTTATCTTATCCGCTCTTCCTCACTTCTGCTCTTCCGCTCTTCGCAGATTCGACGCATACTGAATCACATGGGGCAATCAACGGGCACAGGCGGATCTGCCGAACCCAAGCTGTCTAGAAGTGGAAGTTCAGCCCAAGTGTCACCGCGTGCGCCCGGTAATCCACGTCGATCAGCGTGAAGTCCGGGTTGGTGCCGAAGTACCGGTACGCCAGGTCGGCGGAAAGGTTCGGCGCCAGCTCGACGTTGACACCCGCCAGGAACTGCCAGGCGAATCCCGTCTCCGTCTCCTCGGCCACGTAGACGATGCCGCCCACGGATTCCGTGTTGCGGATGTTCACCGACGAGGCCCCGATGCCCGCCCCGACGTAAGGGTGAATCCTTCCCTCGGGGTAGCGCAGGATCAGGTTGACGAGGAAATTGCTCAGGGCCACGTCTCCCGATTCCCTCACCCCGCCGATGACCTGGGGCGGGATGCTCTGCTCGAACATGTAGTTCCACTCCAGCTCGACGGCCAGGGCCCTCTGCTGGGGAAAGACATACCCGAACTTGATCCCCATCATCCCGCTGTCGTCCAGGGCCAGGTCGGCCGAGGCACCCGTCACGCTCGAGCGCCACGTCATGTCCTCGGGTGCGACATAACCGCCGAATATCCCGACGTAAAACGGGGTCATGGACCGATAGGGCTGGGCGTTCGCCGCGCCCGACAGAGCCAGAAAAACCGCAAGCAAAATCGGCAGAAACACCTTGGCCCGAAATTTCATCGCACCTGCCTCCTCGAATGGGTGTGACGTCTTACAGGGTTTAATAACGATGCAGTCGAGAGGCCGTTGACAGGGCGGCGCGCCGGAATAAAAAAAGGCATAGGGGATCCCCTGCCTTTTTCGGACCGATGGCTCTCGTTGCGGCCCCGGTCACTTCTTGCCGAACAGAGAACCCAGGACGCCGCGGATGATCTGCCGCCCCACCTGGCTGCCGATGGCGTGGGCCGCGCTCTTGGCCAGCGCCCCCACGAGCACCTCCGTCTCTGATTTCGCAGGCCTCTTCTCCGGGACGGCCGGGGCCTGGGCGGCGGCCTTCTCCGCCCTCGCCGTCAGGATCTCGTAGGCGGACTCCCGGTCCACGGTCTTCTCATAGGCGCCGAAGAGCACCGAGCTCCTCACGATCCCCGCCATTTCCGCCGGCTGCAGGGGCGTAAGGGTGCTGTGCGGGGGCACCACCCAGGCGCGGTCCACCATGGTGGGGATGCCCTTTTCGTCCAGCAGGGACACGAGGGCCTCCCCCACGCCGAGCTCCAGGATGGCCTTCGCCGTGTCCAGCCCGGGGTTGGCGCGGAAGGTCTCCGCTGCGGCCCTGACGGCCTTCTGGTCCCGCGGCGTGTAGGCCCGCAGGGCGTGCTGGACGCGGTTGCCGAGTTGCCCGAGGACGGTGTCGGGGATGTCGAGAGGGTTCTGCGTGATGAAGTAGACGCCGATCCCCTTGGAGCGGATGAGTCGCACGACCTGCTCGATCTTGTCTTGCAGGGCCTTCGGGATGTCCTCGAAGAGCAGGTGCGCCTCGTCGAAGAAGAACACGAGCTTGGGCTTCGGCGGATCGCCCACCTCGGGCATCTGTTCGAAGAGCTCCGACATGAGCCACAGCAGGAACGTGGCATAGACCTTGGGAGACTGCAACAGCCTGTCGGCCATAAGGATGTTGATGATTCCCCTGCCCTTCGCGTCGGTCTGCATGAGATCGTTGATGTCCAGGGCCGGCTCGCCGAAGAACTTCCCCCCGCCCTGCTCCTCGATGACCAGCAGGTTGCGCTGGATCGCGCCGACGCTGGCCGAGGAGATGTTGCCGTAGCGGACCTTGAACTGGCTCGCGTTGTCGCCCACGTACTGCGCCATGGAGCGCAGGTCCTTGAGATCGAGCAGCAGCAGCCCGTTGTCGTCGGCGATTTTGAAGATGATGTTGACCACGCCCGCCTGGGTCTCGTTGAGGTTGAGGATGCGTGCAAGCAGAAGCGGCCCCATCTCGGAGACCGTCGTGCGGACCGGATGCCCCTTCTCGGCAAAGACGTCCCAGAAGGCGACGGGGTAGCCCTCGTAGGTGAACCCCTCCAGCTTCAGGTCCTTCACCCGGTCGGCGATCCGGGGGTTGTCGCCCCCGGGCTTTGCGATTCCCGTCAGGTCCCCTTTTACGTCGGCCATGAACACGGGCACGCCCAGGTTGCTGAACTGCTCGGCCAGCACCCTGAGGGTGACCGTTTTCCCGGTGCCCGTGGCCCCGGCGATCAGGCCGTGGCGGTTGGCCATCTTGGGGTAGAGGTAGACTTCCTGCGTGCCTTTTGCGACCAGGATGGGCCCGGGTTGTGCGGCCATGAATCCTCCATGAGTGCAGACGGGTCGGGGACAGAACAGACGGCGGCCCGGCCTGCCGGCGGGGCCGTCGTCTGCTCAGGCAGGGATCGTCGTCTCGTTACTTCTTCGCAGGGGTTTTCTCGGCGGGGGCCTTCTTGCCCGCATCCTTCACTTCGATGGTCGCGGCCGTCATGGTGTACTCGATGGTGACCTTGGAGCCGACCTTCGGGTCACCCTTGATCTTCGTGTCCTTCGTCGTGGCGATCTCCCACTTGTCCTTCCCCTTCTGGACCGTGATCACGCCGTCCTTGTTCTCCAGGACGGGACCGGTGACCTGGTAGGTCTTGGGGCCGGCGGCCATGGAGACGGACACGAACAGGAACACGACGGCAAGGGCAATGATGATGCGCTTCATAAGATCCCTCCTTGTTTGTTGGTGTGCTGCTACTATAGAGGATGACCGGGAAATGTCAAGAACGTCCTCGCGGGGGGCGGCCCGAAAACGAAAGCCGTCCACGGGATGCCCGGGACGGCGGGATTCGGGGCGCATGTCGCGGCGGCCGCGGGGGTGCGGGCGGCGTCCTCACCACCACAGCCAGGAATACTTCTTCTTGAAGAGGGCCTTGATGGAGTGGTTCGCCTTGACCCCGCTGAAGGTGTACGAGGACACGGCGCCGACGCTGACCCCGTCGACCTGCACGGACGAGATCCCGTAGCCGGTTTTCGGGGCGATGGCGTACGTCTTGCTCGCGCCGCTCGTGACGGTCGACGTCCCCTGGGGGGAGATCGTGCCGCCCGAGCCCGCCGAGGCGGTGATGGTGAAGGACCCCGCGGCGGCCGCCTGGGTCACCGTGAAGGCCTGCCCGGCGACGGAAAGGGTCGCCGTTCTCGAGGCGGTGCCCGTGTTGGCCGCAACGCTGAAGGACACCGATCCCTGCCCGGCCCCGCTGGACCCCGCCGTCACGGCCAGCCACGCGGCGCTGCTGGACGCGGTCCAGCCGCACGTCGAGGCCGTGGAAACGGTCACGCTGCCCGTCCCGCCGGAGGAGGGGTAAGACTGGCCGGCCGGGGAGAGCGAATAGCTGCAGGCCGCCGGAACGCTGTAGACGACCTCCGTGGAGTAATCGCTCTCCGCTCCCGCGGCATTGTAGGCCTTGGCGGCGAAGTAATAGGTCCTGCCCGGTTCGAGGCCGCCCATGACGCAGCGGGTCCAGTTGCCGACATCCACCGAACCGGAGTAGCTCCGGCTGGCCGTCCCGCTGTACACCTTGTAGCCCGACAGATCCGGCTCGGTGTTCGCATCCCAGGCCAGGGTGATGTCGGCCGCTCTCGCCGTCATGCCGGACATCAGCAGCGCCGCGAACACGAGGATGATGATCAGTCGGATGGGAAGGGGGAGACTCGCATTTCTGCCGATCATGGCCGGCCACACCTCCATGCGGTTTTTTCGCCCATGGCGTCCCGCACGGCGTGTGCTGATGACGCCTGGCAGCCCTGCCACCGTATCCGCCGCTTCCGCGGACGTAGGCCAGAGGCTTTGCGTCCCGCCCTTTCGGACGGTTTGCCCTTTACAGGCTTCTGCAGGAAAGAACAGAGGGGTTCTTTTCAAACCACAGAATCGGCAGTTCGGGCGAAACCCTTTAGCCCGAAATCGAACCCTTGAACAAATGCCCGCGCTGTACTATGGTTGCGCCATCGCGCCACCGGCCGCCGCGCGCCGGGCGAGAGGAGAAAAACGTCACTACAGGCACCCTGCCGAGATGAAGAAGACCAGCCCCTGGTTCATCCTCCTGTTCCCCGTGGCCATACCGGCCATGATCGTGCTGGACTATTTCGGCCACAGGGTCATCGCCTTCGTCCTCCTTGCCGCCCTGGTCGTGACGTTTGCGGCCTATGTCCGGTCCGTAGCCGGGCGATTCCGCTCGCTGCGGGGCCGAATGACCTCCCTGGCCGGGGCCCTGTTCGACCCGGGCACGGGGTCGATCCGCCACTACCCCTACCATCACACCCTGAGCGGCACGGTTTCGGGGCATCGCCTGCACTTCTCGCTGCTGGGGCACGACGAACGGTCCCTGTGCCAGGTCTTCCTCGAGTGTCCCGTTTCCCGGGCCCTGTTCGTCGAGGCCGGCGCGGACCCGCGGGAACTGCCTCCGGAGGTCGGCGAACAGCTCTCGCTGCCGGGGTTCCGAAGCCTCCAGGCCCTACCGCGGAAAGTCCCGTTCCTGAAGCGGATTCTCAGCGGGCTCGCCGGATCGGGCGGCCCCGGCCTCGCGCTGCGCAAGCAGCTGGACGACCCCTTCTCCCCCCCTTCCCTCAAGCGGGACGTCGAGATGCTGATCCGGCTGTCCGAATCGATGGCCGGCGGGCCGGGCGGAAGGGAGACCTGAGATGCCCCTTCACGTCGAACAGTTCCGTTACGGGCACGACAACCTGGGGTATCTCGTCTTCGGCCGTTCCGAGGCCATGGCCGTCGATGGGGGGGCCTGGCAGGAGATCCTCGGCTTCGCGGGCCGGCTCGGCCTGAAGCTGCTTTACGTAACCCACACCCACCTCCATCACGATCATGTCGAAGGCAGCGACCGGCTCCTCGAGAAGTCCGGGGCCCGGCTTCTGGGCTTCCAGGAACTCCAGGACGGGTCCGTGATCGTGCTTGACGGGGAGCCCGTCCGTGTGTATCGTACGCCCGGCCATTCGATCGACTCGGTCTGTTTCCACGCGGGCCGCTGCCTGCTCACGGGCGATACGCTGTTCACCGGGACGATCGGGAACTGCTTCTCGGGCAACCTTCGGGCCTTCTACGAGTCCGTCCGGAGGCTCATGGCCCTGCCGGGAGACACGGTGATCTTCCCCGGCCACGATTACACGGAGATGGCCGTCTCGTTTGCCCGGCACCTGGAGCCCGGCAACCCGGAGCTCGATGCCTACATCAGCCGATACGAGCCGGGCTGTGTCCGTTCGCTGCTCCGGGACGAGTTGAACGTGAATCCCTATTTGCGGTTCAACGACCCGAACATCATCTCGATCCTCGAGGAGAGGGGCCTTCCGGTCGAGTCGGAGTGGGAGAGGTGGCAGTCGCTGATGGCCATCGAAGAATGACGCGGCGCCGGGCGCCGCGAGGCATCAGGCTGCGGGCTTCGGGAAAGCGCGAGAAGGATCCGGGAGTTCGATGCGGTTGAACACGGCACGCAGAATCTGTTCCGTCCTTGCGGGATTCATTATCACCATCATCCTGGTGCTGGCCGGTTCCGCCGTCGCGGGGAGCTACGAGGCGATCGAGATCGTGCCCACCCGGCCGGACGTGACGGTCCGGCTGCTGGTCATCAAGGCCAACACGAAGCCGTCCACCGCCCTTCTTCTCTTCCCCGGCGCGGACGGCACGAAGCACTTCGGCGAGAAGGACGGGAGATTCTGGGTCAGCAACAATTTCCTGATGCGCTCCGCCCGGGACCTTGCCGCGGCGGGCTTCATCGCCGTGGCGGTGGACGCCCCGTCCGACCAGAGCCGCGGCATGCCGGACCAATTCCGGACATCCCCCCCCCACGCGAAGGACATCCGCAAGGTGATCTCCTACCTGAGGGACAAGCACCGCGTCTCGTCCGTCTACCTCGTCGGCACGGGCAAGGGGAGCCTCTCCGCTGCATACCTGGCATCCGTCTTCGAAGAGGCGGCGATCGGCGGCGTGATCCTGGCGTCCGTATACCCCCCTTCGGAATCCGGGGAGATCGACTTTGCGGACATCGACAATCCCGTCCTGATCATACATCACCTCTACGACGAGTGCCGTGCCACTCCCATCCAGGGGGCGTTCGACCTGAAGAAGAGGCTCACGGAAAGCCCCCGGGTCGACGTGGTCGTCGTGACCGGCGGCAGCCTTGCCGCCTCGAGCCCGTGCAACGCCCTGAGCAACCACGGCTTCCACGGGATGGAGAAGCCCGTGATCCAGGCGATCAAGGACTGGATCTCCGGCAACGCCGTCCCCGAGCGGATCGGCAGGTAGGAACGAACCGCAATCAACACGGCACAAGCAGCAAGGCATAAAAAAAATCCCCCTCTGCATGAAAGAAGGATTTTCTATTCCGCGGAGTTGCGTTCCTCTCCCCTGGACCCTGCCCCCTGTCCCCCGGGCCCCTATTTGAGTGTGAGCTTGTAGGACTTGACCCTCGACACCGGGTGATAGGATTTCTTCATCGCGGCGAGGTTGGGCAGGTTCATGTCGCTTTCCTTGTTGATGTACCGGAACCCCGTGAACAGCCGCTTCGCGCATTCGTTGTCGAGGTACTGGTAGAGCCCCTTCACATCGGCGAAGGCTTTCTCGTAGTTCAGGACGCCCGTGTCGTCGGTGAGGCGGGAAGCGATCCCGAAGGCGCTCACCGTGTCGTCCAGCCGGACGAGGATCCCCGCCAGCTCGAAGGCCTCGAAATTCTCCAGGGACGTGATCACGGCCCTGCGCTCGCAGGCCAGGTCGATGTCGCCGTCGACGCTGCAGTCCCTCTGCGCGCACCAGGCCTCCAGGAAGGCAAGACACTCGGGCACGTCGTCCCTTGTGATCGGCTCCACGCGGGCCCGGCGGCCGTTTCCCATGTACTCCCTCTCGAACTGGTGGATGAGATTGCGCTTGCGGACATAACGGTTTCCCTTCAGCGTCGCGAGGTCCTCGGCCAGGTACACGTAGTCCTCGAATTCCTGCTGCTCCTCCAGGTCGAACATCGACTCCAGGGCCTCCCGGTGCCTCTCGACGTAATCGCCCGAGACGCACCCGTAACGGGGGAAGCCGCTCTCGACGGCGATCGCGCGCAGGCTCGAGGGCGGCACGTCGCCCTCAAGCGAAAGGGGGAGGATCAGGTGGCGGTCGTCGGGCCGCTGCTCGGACTCGTTGGCGATCACGAGCAGGCCGCCCGTCACGGCGTAGCCGGCCTCGAACACGCAGTTGCTCCAGGCGATGATCGACGGCAGGGAATAGACGCTCAGGCGATAGGGGATACGGGCGAAATACGGTTTGAGCAGCCCGTAATCGGCGACTTCCAGTTTCTTGAACTTCATGGTTTCTTCAGCATCACGATGCATCCCGGCAGTTCCGCGAAACCGGCCCTGCGGTAGAAATCGTGCGTTCCCGCCTCGGCGCCGAGTCCGATCCAGTCGATGCCGTCATGCCGCAGACGATGCACGAGATCCGCCACGATCCGATGCCCCACCCCCCTTCCCCGGAAGGCGGGATCGACGGCGACATCCTGGATGTAGGCGTCGCTCACCCCGTCGCTGATGGCCCGTCCCATCCCGACGACGCGCCCGCCGGCTTCGGCGACGGCGAAGCAGTGGCTTCCCCGGATGATGGCCGCGGCCGTCTCGTGGTCACGATCGGTCTGCACTCCCCACCAGCCCTGGAGCCGGTAGATCCGCAGGACCCCCTCTGTCTGCGAGGGCGAAGGATCGGTCAGAAATACATAGTCGATCTGCATGGTCCGTTGAAATAGAGTAAGAGCGCACCCCTGTGATGTCAAGGAAGAACCCGCGATAAAAATCCCCCTGCGCTCCTCCTTCACCGGATCACAGGGGGATGGGGCTGCCGGAGTCCGGCTTCGGGATAGGGGTGCACGGATTGAATCGGTCTTTCCCGATGCCTGATGCCCGATGCCTGAAGCCTGTTTTTATCCGACCGTGCCGTCCTTTCGCAATCTGCCGATTTCCTCCGCGCTGAACCCCAGGGCGCCCAGGATCTCGTCGGTGTGCTCGCCGTGGACCGGCGCGAAACGCCGGACGCGGCCGGGTGTCTCCGAGAGTTTGGGCAGGATTCCCACCTGCTTCACTTTCCCCAGTTTCGGGTGGTCCAGCTCGATCACCATGTTCCGGTGAAGGATCTGGGGATCGCGGAATGCCTCGTCCAGGGAATTGACCTTCCCGACGGGGACGTCGCCGGCCGCAAGCAGGTCGAACCACTCATCGCGGGTCTTTTCGAGAAACACCTTTTCGAGCCCGTTGCGGATCTCGTCGAACCTCGGCTCGGGCCCCTTGAAGGTCATCTCCATGTTCCACTTGTGAGGCATGTACTCCTCTTTCCCGATGAGCCTGCACAGGTTGTCCCAGAAGTGCGGCTCGAGACAGCCGATGCTCAGCCACTTCCCGTCCTTCGTCCTGTAGACGCCGTAGTGCGGATAGGCGCCCTGGGCCCAGGAGACGCCGGGTTGCAGGACGGTGCCGTCCATGAAGAAGCGGTGCGTGAACCAGGTGATCAGGTGAAGGGCCCCCTCCATGTAGGTGTGGTCGATGTACTGGCCCCGGCCCGTCCGGTTCCTCGCCGTCAGCGCGAGCAGGATCCCGATGGTCCCGTAGAGGGACACGCCGGCGAAATCGGCGATGATGTTCAGCGGGATCGCCGGGGGCCCGTCCTTCGGCCCGATGAGCCCGAGCACCCCCGCCAGGGAAATGTAATTGATGTCGTGGCCCGAGAAGAGGCGGTAGGGACCGTCCTGCCCGTACCCGGAAAGCGAGCAGTACACGATCCGGGGATTGATCCCGCTGACCGTTTTGTAGTCGACGCCCAGCCTCTCCACGACGCCGGGCCGGTAGCCCTCGATGACCACGTCGGCATCCTTCGCCATCCGGTGGAAGATCCGCCGCCCCTCGTCGGACCGGAGGTTCAGGCCGATGCACCGCTTGTTGCGGTTCAGCGCGAAGTAGGCGGCCTCCCGCTCCTTGTCCTTTCCGCCCGGAGAATACCCCATGTCCCCCATGGGGAAGGCTTTCGCCGGTTCCACCTTGACGACGTCCGCGCCGAAGTCGGCCAGGATCATGGTGCAGAGCGCACCGGGCACGTAATTCGACAGATCGAGAACCTTGATTCCGTCCAGCGCCAGCATACCCTCCCTCCTTCACTCATGGTGCATTGACCGGGGTCGTGCGCGATTGTTCGGGGAAGGGAAGAAGGTGATCGGGTGTGAACGTGGATGAGCGGCAGCCGTCATGACCTTAGCCGCTTCTCCAACTTTCTGACCTTCATACCCTCTTGCCCTCTTCCTGAAACGGCGCTTTCATCCCGGCGAGTTTCGATGGTCCGATGGAATGCCCCCGGGCGGCGGGCACAAAAAACCCCCGTATCACCTCGGATAACGGGGGATTGCAGTTCCGCACATGTCCCTCACCCTCGGGGGCAGACAGACGTGACCACCGACGGCCCTCCGACCGGCCTCGACAGGCCGCTCAACGGAAGGCCCTGACAGACCCGACAAGACCCGGCGACTCTATAGCACAGATCGGAAGGGCCCGCCACAGAAACCGTTCCCCCCCGGGGGACGGAGGCTAAGGACTGGATATCACAGGCAAAGCGAGTACTTGAATTTATTTCGTTTTTCTGGTATGTGCACCATGCACAAAAACCAACAGTTCTCTTTGCGGACGGGCCGGTCGACATTCCCCATCGACGGTAGAGGAGAGAGGAAAGAGGACGAGATGGAGTCCCGTGCTCACACGGAACGGGAAGTCTGCGAGCACTGTGGGAAAAGGGTTTCGTTCATCAGATGCACCGGATGTGATATACAGCTCTGTCAGGAGTGTGCCTGCTTCGAACTCGTCGGTTCAGGCACCGGCACGGTCATTCCGGTCTACTACTGTCTTCAGTGCGTCAAGGATGACAGGATAAACCCCAACGCAGTCTTTTACGGTATCAAGTAGGCCCCCTGCAGCGGTGGACTGCGCCGTGTTCGCGGATCCCCGGGTGTATCCGCCGTTTTGCATCCGGCGCCGGCGATTTCAGGGCAATCCGGGCCGGACGCTCACTTCGAGTCGACGAAAAACTTCGCGATCAGAAACCCCATCAGGATCAGGATGACCGACAGGTCCGCCCGGTCGAGGAGCCACAGCATGGACGCCTTGACCGCCGAGACCTCGTTGAGGAAGCCGAAACAGCCGGCGGGAAGATACTTCACGAGGGCGACGGACGGGTACCTCGTCCATTCGTTGTGCTCGAACCAGCCGTAGAACTGGTAGGCGAACAGCAGCGTCCCGGAGAGGAAGACGAGGTTGGCCAGCCAGGACAGCAGGGAAATCCGACGCCCCTTTGCCTCTGCCCTGACCGGGTGGGAATACTGGAACTTCCAGGCGGAATGCCCATCGTACGGATCCATTGCAGACACCTCCTTTTTTCGTCCCGTCCCGCAGGGCGGGACGGGCTGCCCTCCTCAAGGTGCAAGCCCCCGATCCGCGCGCAACGCGCAGCGTGATGCCCGGATTCGATTGTCAAGCGGTTCGATCTGAAGTCTCCGCCCGTTCTATCGGCTCCCGACGGCCTTTTCTTGAGGATTTTTTTCGCGATCGGTCCTGCCCGGCACCCTGCTGCCGGCGGGATTGCCTCCGCGGAACGATACCGCACATCCAACCCTCATCGGATCGAGGGCGGCACCGAAAAAGCCGGGAACCATGTCCTGCCGCAACGGATACGCCACCGGGCTAAACACCGCCCCGGCAAACAAAATGGGTTGACAATTCCCCGGGTGCCGATAGAATAATTTTCGGCATTCGCACCGTCTCCACCTCTTCCACCGGCTACGAGGATTTATGAAAGCCCGGCTCATCACCCTGATCGCTGCGCTTCTTCTTCCGCTGATCCTCGTTCTATCCTCGTCCACTACCGCCCAGAACCAGAGCAGCAGCTGCGTCACCTGCCACACCGACGAGGCGGCGCTCAAGAAGACCTGCAAGCCCTTCGTCAAGCCCGAGGGCGAGGCGGAGGGGTGAGCGGGGGCGCCTCCGCCGGTCAAGGCGGAGACGTTCCACCTGACGTTCCTCGTCGACCGCAAGCTCGTCGAAACGGACAAGCACTTCGAGAAGGGCTGCCTCTACTGCCACAAGGGAAACGACAGGGCTGACGACAAGGACGCCGCCCACGAGGGGATGGTGAAGCGCCCCTCCGACGAGCTGGCGCTCTGCGGCGAATGCCACCAGGAGATCGCCGCGAACTACAAAAAATCCCTGCACTACACGACGATCGGGCAGCGCAACCGCGTGGTCAAGAGGATGTCGAAGGAGGAGGCGAAGATCTTCGACGAGAAGGTATTCGAAAAATCCTGCCGGTCCTGCCACGCCTCCTGCGGGGACTGCCATGTCAAGTCCCCGGCCATCGCCGGGGTGAGCCTGGGCCTCATCAACAAGCACAAGTTCGTGCGGAGGGACGAGGGCAAGACCTGTGCCTACTGCCACGGGGGCCGCGTCTACCCCGAGTACACGGGCGAGTACGGCGGCAACGCCGACGTGCACTACCAGAAGGGCATGATGTGCATGGACTGCCACACCATGGACGAACTCCACGGCGACGGGAAGGCCTATCAGCTCAAGGAGCAGGTCCGAGACCGGCCCCGCTGCACCGACTGCCACGAGCCGGGCCGCGAGGTGAAACTGACGGCGCGCGTCGGCCACCTCAAGCACAGCGGCAACGCCAGCTGCTATGCCTGCCACTCTGCGGGCGAGTACCGGAACTGCTTCAACTGCCACGGCGGCCACTCCGAAGCCAAGCCCGGCTTCTACATCGGCACGAGCCCCCGCAACCACAGGGAGATCACGACCCTGCGCATCATCCCCACGGTCCGCGACACGTTCAAGCCGCAGGGCATCCAGCAGGCCCATTTCGACGCCCTGCCCAACTACTGGGACGCCCCGATCCACAACATCCGCAAGCGCACGGAACGGACGCGCAACTGCGACACCTGCCACGAAGACCGCAAGGGTTTCCTCACCATGGAGACCCTGCTGAAGGACAGTTCGCGGGTGAACCTCGAACTGATCAAAAGACCGAAGCCGATCCCCGTAAGCCAATAAGAAAAGGAGGTTCTCATGGGTAACACGAAGTTGAAAATCATGGTCGGCCTGCTGGCCGCACTCCTGCTGATGCCTGCTGCGGCATTCGCGGGAGAACCCTTCGTCACGACGGAATGGCTCCAGGCCAATCTCTCCAAGGTCACCGTCCTCGACGTGCGCAAGGTCGAGGAATACAGCGAGGGCCACATCCCCGGCTCCATCAACGTCTTCTACGGCGTCTGGGGCATCAAGAGGGGCGTGCTGCTCAACGAGCTGCCCTCCGACGACGATTTGAAGGACATCCTGTCGTCGGCCGGCATCGAGCCCACCACGCACGTGGTGGTCGTCTCCAAGGGCGAGACCATGCCGCTGCGCACCGATGCGACGAGGGTCGCCTGGACCCTGCGCTATGCCGGCGTGGAGAAGGCAGCCGTCCTGAGCGGCGGGATCGAGAAGTGGATCGCCGACAAGAAGCCCCTTTCGAAGGATGCCGTAAAGCCCAAGGCGAAGCCCTACCGCGGCAAGTTCAACAAGCAGTTCCTCGCGAACAAGGCAACCGTCATGGGCGCCCTGGGCAAGGCCGTGCTGGCCGACGTCCGGCCGCCGGAATTCTTCAAGGGCGAAAAGAAGCTCGAGTTCGTGCCCGCCACGGGCCGCATCAAGGGCGCCGTGAACCTGCCGCCCGGACTGCTCTTCAACGCGGACAACACCTACAAGAGCAAGGCGGAGATCGAGGCCATCGCCAAGCCCATCGTGGGGGCCGATCTCGACAAGGAGATCATTGTCTACTGCGACACGGGCAAGGTCTGCACGACGTGGTGGCTGGCCCTCCACGACCTGCTGGGATACAAGAACGTGAAGGTCTACGACGGCTCTTCCATGGAATGGCTGGCTGATCCGGCGGCACCCAGGGAGCCCTGAGCCGAGCGGAACCGTCCTGAACGGACCCCGGCGCCCCGCGGGGCGCCGGGGTCCCACAACCTGCGTTGACGGATTCGAACCGAAAATTTCTTGTTCCTGTTGCCCTGGACTGCGGTGTCTCCCATGAGCCGGTTCACAATAGCCAGCATCGTCCTTCTTGCAGCCCTGTGCGCGCCGATCGCGCTCGACGCCGCGCGTCCGCCGGACTGGAAGCACGAGGACATCTGGCTCAAGAACGAGTTCGGGCAGCGCATCACCCCCACGCGAAACAGCACTGATCCCTACTCGCCCCGCAAGACCTGCGGGACCTGCCACGGCTACATGACCATCACGTCGGGCCCCCACTTCCAGCAGGGCTTCGACGAGATGCGCGACGGTTACGACCCGAAGCGCCCCTGGGTTCTCTCGCCGGGAAACTTCGGGAAGGGAGGTGAGCCGGGAACCTTCACGGAGCGCGTCGCCGCCAAGAAAAACGCAAGCGCACGCGACATGGGCCTCTCGACCTACGACTGGATCGCCGGCGGCGGCAAGATCGGCGCCAAGGGCCAGGTCATCGCCGCGGCGCCCGGATGGACCCACCCCGGCGGGGGGCCGATGGAGTTCGGAAGAAAGGCCGACGGCCGGCGCGACCTTTCGAGGAACCTCGCCCAGGGGGAACCGCAGAAACCCGACGTGCTCGACGGGGACTACTCTTCGCGGTACACGCCCGACGGGAAGAGCCGCTTCCGGGCGAGCGGCGTCGTCGAGGGCGACTGCCTGATGTGCCACTTGAAAGGCTACCGCCTCGCCGAGAGAAACCGGCAGCTCAGCCTGCGCAACTACCGCTGGGCCGCAACGGCCGGTGCAGGGCTGGGCGAGATCCGGGGCGCCGTCTTCACCTTCAGCAACCCCGAGACCGGACCGGCCGTCGAAGGCTACGACAGGGGGTCGTGGAACTTCTCGACCCGCCCCGCCGTCCGGTACGCCTGGGAGAACCGGAACCTCTTCACGCCGGAAGGAAAATTCAAGGGCAGCACCCGGATCAACAAAGCCGTCGAGACGGACAACTGCACCCAGTGCCACCGCCCGATGGACGGACAGAAGTCGGGAACCCTTTACCTGCCGGCAGGCGACCTGCACCTCAAGGCTGGCCTTCGCTGCACCGACTGCCACACCCTGGCGGGCAGGACGCAGGCCGAACGCATCCGCCACCGGATCGGCAAGGGGTGGTCGCCGACGGCGACGGCCCGAAACGACCTCGACGGGGCGGGCATGAGGACCTGCGCGAACTGCCATCTCGAGGACCGGTACAGGCCGATCCGACCGGGCATGCCGAAGGAGGCCAAGAACCCCGACAACATCCATCGCGCGCTCTTCCACAAGTCGACGTTCCATTTCTACCTGCTGCACTGCACATCCTGCCACGCCTCGGAGCGGAAGACCCGAAGCGTCTATCTCGTGGACCACAGCACGGGACAGCCTGCGTGGTACTCGACGGACAGGGCGGGCCTGATCACCCGGGCCGAGGACTTCACCCAGACGGCCTCCGAGCCCTGGAAGCCCTGGACGGACCGTCACGAACGGGTCAAGGGGGACGGCGAGCGTTACGTACCGGCCGTTCCCAAGGTGCGGCAATGGTTCGGGGAGATGCTCTCGGAGGGGGTCGTGAGGCCCATCAGCCTGGATGCCGTGCGGAAGGCCGCCGCGGGTCAGAAGAAGCTCACCACGGTCGAGGTCGCCACGCACACGGGCGGGAAGGTGAAGCGGTCCACCGTGGCCACCGAGGCGGATATGCTGGCCATGATCAAGGCCCTCGAGGCCCTGGGGTACCGAAACGTCGTCTTCGTGGCCGACCAGCTCTACGAGTTGAAAAAGGACAAGATCCAGGGCAGGCCAGCGCCGGCCTTGACAAGGGCCGTGATGTTCCCGATCTATCACGGAAACCTGCCCGTGTCGGCCAAGAAAACCCTGGGGCAGAAGGGCAAGCCCGACGGGTGCGCGGACTGCCATGCCGATGACGCACCGTACTTCACGAAGCTGAAGGTGCGGGGGGTCGGGAAGTTCCTCAAGGACAGCTACCCCGTGCCGAAGGAGCCCATCGCGGAGCCGCAGATGCTGGAATGGGGGATGACGGGGGTGCCGCCGTCGGAATAAAAAACAGGGTTCAGGGGACAAGGCGTCAGGGTGAAGAAAAGAGAGGTCCAGGGTCCAAAAGTTCGGGGTACGGGAAAAGAAACAATGAATTTCGTGTCGCAAGATACCTTAACCCGGTTGGTGATGCCGGCGGCATTGATGCTGACCCTTGCGCTGGCGGCCTGCGGAAAGCCCGCAGAGGCGCCACCGCCGTGGAAGGTCATCGACGCCCCGACGCTTCGCGCCTTGATGGCCTCCGACAAGGACCTTCTCGTGATCAACACGATGAGTGAAATCGAGTGTCTCGATCACCGCATTCCCGGCTCGCAGTGCATGGCCTGCGAGGAGATCGAAAAGGACATCACGCTGCTTCCTCCCGACAAGAACCGGGTCATGGTCTTCTACTGCGAAAGCGCGGGATGCTACCGAAGCTGCCGTGCAGCCGGTGCAGCCGTGAAGGCCGGCTACACGCAGGTCCATGTCCTCGACAGGGGAATGCCGGCCTGGAAGCAGGCGGGCTATGCCATGGAAACGGTCGAGCGGATCCCGAGGGGTTCGATCCCGTCGGTCCGGGCCTCGGCTCTCAAGCAGATGATGGCGGAACGAAAGGACCTTCTCCTTGTCGATCTGCGCTCGGAGCAGTCCTACAGGGAAGGGCACATCGAGGGCGCCGTGAATAAACCGCTCTACCGGCTGAGCCGCGATTATGCGGCGATCCCGCTGGACCGCACGTTGGTTCTCCTGGACGATCGCGGATTCCGGACCTTCCTGGCGGGCAGCTACCTGGAGATGAAGGGCTACCAGGTCATTCGGCTCTTTGGCGGCATGCAGGCCTGGCAGGAGATGACGGCGGCGAAGTGACGTGCCCGCACCCATTGCGAAACGGATGGAAACGATGAAGATCACGGCAGGAAATGGGCTATACGGGCTCCCGGCAGGTCTGCTCCTGTTTGCGGTTTTCGCGGTCCTCTGTCTGCCCGCCGCGGCGGCGCAGGAATGCCGGTTCTGCCACGACGAGCCCCTGTACCGGGTCGACTTCAACCGCTCGATCCACGCCGGAAACGGTTGCACGAGCTGCCACACGGGAATTACGGACATCGAAAAGCACCGGGACGGCAAGGAGAAGCCAGCCCCCGTCAATTGCGGCATCTGCCACGAAAAGATCGCGAAGGAGTACCTGAACAACTTCCACTACATCCAGGAAGACTTCCGCTGCAGCGACTGCCACCGGAACATCCACGCGATTCAAAAGGAACCGGGCAAGAACATCAAGCTCGCCATCATCGAAAAGTGCACCGAATGTCACGGCAATGCCGACTACACGGCCTCCGGCCACGGGGAGGCCATCCTGAAGGGCAACCACGATGCCGCCGACTGCTCGGACTGTCACGGGCTCCACAGCACCCAGGTCTTCCACACCTCCCTGGAGCAGTACCCGACCGAGGCGCGCGAGTTCTACACCCAGAAGTGCAAGCGCTGCCATGCCGACAGCGTCATGATGGCGCGCAACAACCTCTCCGACCGGATGGTCGCCTACTACGAGGGCACCTACCACGGAAAGGTCCAGGAGCTGGGCTACCCGGCACCGGTGGCCGGCTGCGGCGACTGCCACACCAAGCACAACATCCTCCCGAAAGAGGACCCTCGATCGAGCATCCACCCGGCCAATCTCGAGGCCAACTGCGGGCGCTGTCACTCGGGCTTCCATCCCCGATTCCTCAGCTACCAGTCGCACCCGGACTACACGGACCGGCAGAAGTACCCCGCCCTGTACGCCACCTTCCTCTTCATGGGGGGGCTCCTCGTCGGGACGCTGGCCTTTTTCTGGTTCCACACGATTCTGTGGTGGCGAAAGGTCTACTGGGAGCACCACCGCATGGAAAAGGAGGGGATCGTGCCCCCCTCCGTCGTCGCCACCGGCGAGGGGCTGCAGCAGGTCGAGCGCTTCTCCGTCAAGTACCGGATCATGCACGTGCTCCTGGTGCTGTCCTTCTTCACGCTCGTGCTGACGGGGTTCCCCCTCAAGTATGCCGGCACGGAGTGGGCGCAGACGGTCATCCGCCTCTGGGGGGGCGCGCACATCTCCGGACTCTTCCATCGCGGGGCGGCCCTTGTACTGATCGTCGGGATGGCCTACGTCGCCTGGGAATCGCTGAAGTTCCTCTTCCCCCGGGGCACGGGCAAGCAGGGCTGGCTCGGCCGCCTGCTCGGCCCCGACTCCCTGTTCCCGAACCTCAAGGACCTTCAGGACCTCAAGGGGATGTTCCGGTGGTTCTTCAACCGGGGCGAGGCCCCGAAGTTCGACCGCTGGACCTACTGGGAAAAGTTCGACTTCCTCGCCGTCTTCTGGGGCATGTTCGCCATCGGCGGCTCGGGAATCCTGCTCTGGAAGCCCGAGTGGTCTTCCTGGCTCGTCCCCGGATGGGTCCTGAATATCGCCGCCCTCGTGCATTCCGAGGAGGCGCTGCTGGCGGCCCTGTTCATCTTCACGATCCACTTCTTCAACACGCACTTCATCCCGAACAAGTTCCCCATGGACCGCCTCATCTTCACGGGGACCTACCGGTTGGAGGAGCTCAAGGAACAGCGGCCCCTGGAGTATGAGCGTCTCGTCGCCGAGGGACGCCTGGAAGGAATGAAACGCGAGCACCCGAGCATTCCGCTGAAGCTCATCTCGGCCACCTTCGGCCTGGGCAGCCTGCTGCTGGGGCTGTTCCTGACCGTGCTGATCCTGTGGTCCCTGCTTTTCGCCTAGCCGCCGAAGGAGAAAAAACGGGCAGAGCCTTCCGGGACTCTGCCTTTTTTGTTGCGTTCGTGCTATGGTTCCCGACCAGATAGACGAAACAGAACCGATAGACGAGAAAGACCATCCCATGGGCCTCTTGCGCGACATCCTCGGCATCGGCAAGGACGGCGGCAGCCTCCTGCGGGACCTGGCCGCCATCCGCAAGAAGACCCGCGGCGATCGAAACCGCCTGCTCTCGGAGATCGAGTTCAACGCCGCCCTCGTCCTCGATCACTACCTGCAGAAGGGGGCGGACGAGAAGAAGGTCATCGAGAAATTGAGACTCGAAACCCTGGCGAGGCTGATCGACGAGGGGTTCGACTTCTCGGCGATCCGGAAAGGCTGTGTTGATGCGGTCCTGTTGAAGGAGATGCCGATGCTCCGCCACTATGCGGGGCTTGACCTGGAGCGGTTCCTCAAGCGCATCCGGTTCCACATCGAGCAGCTGAAACTGCTGCCGGATCTGTACGATATCCGAAAAGCGGAAAAAGTGAATGTGCGCGTTCGTCTTGAAAACCTCGGGAGGCGTTACATCCTGCTCATTCGATTCCTGAAAACCTGATCCAGGGGGGACCCCATGAACGGTGCGGAAGCTCTCTTGAAGACGATCGAGACGGCCGGCATCGACGCCTGCTTTGCCAACGCCGGCACGACGGAGATGCCCATGATCCTGGCCTTCGACTCCATCACGGGGATCCGGCCCATGCTGGGCCTCTTCGAGGGAGTCTGCTCGGGCGCGGCCGACGGCTACGGACGCCTGAAGGAAAAGCCGGCCCTGTGCCTTCTGCACCTGGGGCCGGGGCTGGCCAACGGAATCGCGAACCTGCACAACGCCAGGCGGGCACGAACGCCCCTGCTCAACGTGATCGGGGAGCACGCCTCGTGGCACGTGGACGCCGACGCCCCCCTGGCCATGGACATCGAGAGCCTCTGTAAGACCTTCTCCGGGTGGCAGCGAACGGTCCGTTCCGTCGAGACCATCGCCCGGGACACGGCCGATGCGATCGAGGCATCCCTGCGCGGGCAGATCGCCAGCCTCATCGTTCCCTGCGATCTCCAGTGGAAGGAGTACCGCGGGGATATCCCCGCCGTGAAACGCCCGGTGCCCGATCCGCCCGATCGCCGCGCGATCGAATCCGCCGCGGCGATGCTCAAGTCGTCGGACAGGACAGCGCTCGTCATGAACGGCCGCGCCCTTCGGCGCCGCGGCCTCGAGGCGGCCGGCCGCATTAAGGCCGCCGCGGGCTGCGACCTCTTCTGCATCAACTTCCCCGCCTATGTCGACCGGGGCGCCGGCATTGTGCCCGTCGCCCGCGTGCCCTACTTCCCGGAGCCGGCGGCGGCCCTGCTTGCACCCTACCGGGCCGTGGTCCTCGCGGGGACGGACGAGCCCGTCAACTTCTTCGGCTACGAGGGCCAGCGGAGCAACCCGATTGCCCCCGGCGTGCCGAAGCTGCGTATAGACGGTGAAGCACAGGACGCCGCCGAGACGCTCGAGGCGCTGGCCGACGAGCTGGGCGCGCCCGGCGGGGACGCGCTGGGAACGATCGTGGCGGGCTTCAAGGTCCCCGATGTCCCGTCCGGCACGCTGACCCCCGAAACGGCCTGTCTCACGCTGGCTGCCCTGCAGCCCGAGGGCGCCATTATCATGGACGAAGGCCTGACGGCGGGCATGCCGTACTTCCCGCTGGGCGCAACACTGGCCCCGCACAGCTACTTCATGCTCACCGGCGGCGCCATCGGCCAGGGCATGCCCTCGGCGACGGGGGCCTCCGTCGCGTGCCCGGATCGGCCCGTCATCAACCTGCAGGCCGACGGGAGCGCCATGTACACCGTCCAGTCCCTCTGGACGCAGGCCCAGGGGGGGATGAACGTGACGACGCTCATCTGCTCGAACCGCAGCTACAACATCATCAACGTGGAGCTGCAGCGCGCGGGAATCTCAAGCGCGGGCCCCCGGGTCCGCGCCTTCACGGACCTGGGGAATCCCCCCATCGACTGGCCGAGCCTCAGCAGGGGGCTGGGCGTTCCCGGGGTGACCGTCGAGACGGCGGAGGACCTGGCACGGGAGCTCAGGAGGGCCCTCGAGGAGCCCGGCCCGCACCTCATCGAGATGATCCTGTAGGCCGAGCCCGCCGACCGCGACACGCCTCCGACTTGCCCGCGGAATAGGCCTTCCTGTATACTGTCGGCGACTCCGCGAGGAAGGAGGGACTTTCATGCGCTGCAGGATCGCTGACCGGGCTGCGTCCAGGTTCACACGGACCCTCTTCTGCGCTTTCCTATTCGTCGCCCTAGGGCCCCCCTCGCCCTCCGCCGCGCAGGAGCAGGCCTTCACCCTCACCGAGGCCGTCCGCTACGCCCTGGAGCACAACAGCGAGATCCGCGCCGCAGGAAGTTCCCTTGCCGCCCGGGAGGACGACGTCGGGGTGGCCCGGAGCAACCTCCTGCCAAGGGTCTATTTCGAGGAACGCGCCCTGCGGACCAACAACCCCACCTACGCCTTCATGGCCAAGCTCAACCAGGGCCGATTCAGCCAGCGGGATTTCGCCATCGACGCCCTCAACAACCCGAACCCCGTCAACGACTACCAGACCCAGTTCGCCGCGGAGCAGCCGATCTTCGCGCCGAAGGCGTGGGTGAGCCTCGACATGTCGAAGAGCGAGCACGAGGCGGGTAGCATCGAGTTCGCCCGCAAGCGGGAGGAGATCGCCTTCAAGGTCTGCCAGGCCTGGCTGATGGTTCACACGGCCAAGGCCCAGCTCGCGGCGGCCGAAAAAGGGGTCGAGGATGCCCAGGAGCACTACCGTATCGCGAAGCTGCGCTACGAGGCCGACCTCGGCATGTACGCCGACACCCTGAGGGCCGGCACGGCCGCCAGCGAGGCAAAACAGCGCAGGGTCACCGCCGGGAAGCATCTCCAGCTGGCCCGGCGCATGCTCGGCCTGCTGCTGGGGCTCTCCGGGTCGGCCGAAGCGGCCGGGGAGATCCCGGATTTCCACGCCCGCGACATCGAGGAGTACGCAAAGGCCTCCCGGACCCGGGGCGACGTCCGCTCCATGGAGCTGCGTTACGAGAATGCCGAGAAGAACGTCCGCATGGCGGAGACGGACTACCTGCCCTACGTGGGCGTCGGCGGCGGATACCAGTGGAACGACCCGGCCAACCCCTTCGGCGGCTCAGGCGACAGCTGGCAGGTCTCGGCCTTTCTGCGCTGGAACCTCTTCGACGGGGCGAGACGCGAGTACGAGCGCTCGAAGGCGAAACACCAGGCCCGTCAGGCGCAGGAATACCTCGCGGGGGTGAGGAAGGCAGCGGCCTACGGGCTCTACCAGGCGCAACTCGGCATTGAGGAGGCCAAGGCGAACCTGGAACTCGCCCGGGAGGCCCTGAAGACGGCGGAGGAAGGAAAACGGCTCGTGCAGATCCGCTACGAGAACGCCTTCTCGCCCATCGTGGACATGCTGGACGCCCAGGTCGTGCTCGATCGGGCGCGTGCAGGGCTCGTGGCGAGAGAGAACGAGTACCGCGTCGCCGTCCTCAACCTCGGCTGGGAGAGCGGCACGATTCTCAAGGACCTCGGCATCGCGCCGGATGAGAAGAAGGAAGGACCATGATGAGAGCGGCTGATCGAAACTGGAACGCGGGTGTTCTCACGGCCCTGCTGCTTCTGGGACTCCAGGCCGGCTGCGGCGAGAAGGTGGCCCCAGGGACGGCGGACGTGAAGAGGCCGGCCGTCACCGGGGTGACCGTCACAGCGGTTGAGCCCTCCCGGGTCAGCGACGTCTACGAAACGTCGGGCACCGTGAAGGCCCGCGTCTCGAGCGTCATCGCGAGCCGGGTCATGGGACAGGTCACGGCCGTGCACGTCCGCGCGGGCGATCGCGTGACGCCGGGACAGCTCCTGGCCACCCTCGACGACCGCGACGCCGCCCAGAAGGTGCGCGCCGCCGAGCAGGCCCACGAGGCGGCCAAGCAGGGACGCGCCATGGCCGATCTGACCTGGCAGCGCTACAGGAGACTCCACGACGAAAAGGCCCTGGCCAGGCAGGAGATCGACCAGATCGAGACGCAGAAGAAAGTGGCCGACGCCCAGTACGAGCAGGCCCGGGCCGGCCTCGAGGAGGCGCGCGTGTGGCACGGCTTCACCCGGATCACGGCGCCTGCTGCGGGAGTCGTGACGGAGAGGCGCGTCGACCCGGGAAGCATGGCCGTGCCGGGAATGCCCCTGTTCACCGTCGAGAGCGACGGCGGCTTCCAGCTGGAGGCAGCCTTGGACGAGGCCCTGTCGGGGAAAATCCGCGTCGGGACGAACGCCTCCGTCACGATCGAGACCCTGGGCCTGGACACGACGGGAACGGTCATCGAGGTCGTCCCTGCCGTGGACCCGGCGACGAGAACCTTCGTCGTGAAGATCGCCCTGGCCGACAGGCGGCTCAAGAGCGGCCTCTTCGCGAAAGTACGCCTGCCCCGGGGCGAGCGCGAGGCCATCCTCGTCCCGAGGGGAGCCGTCGTGGAAAGAGGCCAGCTCACGGGCGTCTTTGCCGTGGATCCCCGCGGGATCGTGACCTACAGGATGGTGCGCACCGGAAAGACCCACGAGGGCGCCATCGAGGTCCTCTCGGGCCTCCAGGCCGGTGACCGCATCGTCACGGCGGGGCTGGAAAAGGCCGTCGACGGCGGGCAGATCGCCGGGGGAGCCGCACCATGAGCGACCGCATCGGGATTGCCGGCAGGATCGCCCGTGCGTTCATCCTCTCGAAGCTCACGCCGCTCATCGTGATCGCATCGCTGCTGCTCGGCCTCTTCGCCGTCATCGTGACCCCCCGCGAGGAGGAACCCCAGATCGTCGTCCCCATGATCGACGTGACCGTGACCTACCCCGGCGCCTCGGCCAGGGAGGTGGAGGAGCGGGTCACCCGGCCCATGGAGAAGCTTCTCTGGGAGATCAAGGGCGTCGAGTACATCTACTCCATCGTCAAGCCGGGCTTCAACCTGACCATCGTCCGGTTCTACGTGGGCGAGAGCATGGAGGACAGCCTCGTCAAGCTCTACAACAAGCTCATGTCCAACTACGACCGGATCCCGCCCGGCGTCTCCCAGCCGATGGTCAAGGCCAAATCCATCGACGACGTGCCCATCCTCACGCTCACCCTCTGGAGCGAAAGCCCCCGCATCACGGGCTACGAGCTCCGGCGGGTGGCCCTCGAGCTCTGCACGGAGATCAAGAAGGACCGGGACGTGGCCGAGTTCACCGTCATCGGCGGGCAGCGCCGGCAGGCCCGGGTCGTCCTCGATCCGGCCAGGCTCAAGGCCTACAACGCCTCGGCCTTCCAGATCATGGACGCCCTCGGCCGATCGAACTACTCCCTGCCCTCCGGCAGCTACCCGTCGGGCAACCGCGAGATCCTGGTCGAGACGGGCGGCCTGCTCTCCAGCATCGACGACGTGGGCCGCGTCGTCGTGGCCGTGCACAACGGCAGGCCCGTCTACCTGAAAGACGTGGCAACCCTTCGGGACGGCCCCGAGGAGCCCGGCAGCTACGTCTTCATGGGCATCGGGCCCGCGGGCCCGCGCAAGGGCATCCCCGGGAGCCCCGCCGGGCAGAGCGAGGCCGTCACCATCGCCATGGCAAAGAAGAAGGGCGCCAACGCCAGCGTCGTGGCCCACGAGGCGCTGACGAAAGTGGATGCGCTCCGGGGCCGGCTCATTCCCTCGGACGTGAACGTCACGGTGACGCGCAACTACGGGGAGACGGCCAGGGAAAAGTCCGACGAGCTGCTCGAGCACATGCTCATCGCCACGATTTCCGTCATCCTTCTCATCGCCCTGGCCCTGGGCGCCCGCGAGGCCGTCGTCGTGGCCGTGGCGGTGCCCGTGACGCTGGCACTGACCCTGCTCATCAACTACCTCTACGGCTACACGCTGAACCGCGTGACCCTCTTCGCCCTCATCTTCTCCATCGGCATCCTCGTCGACGACGCCATCGTCGTCGTCGAGAACATCCACCGGCATTTCAAGCACCACGGCGTCGGTGTGGACCAGGCCGTGAGGGCCGTCGACGAGGTGGGCAACCCGACGATCCTCGCTACCTGGACGGTCATCGCCGCCCTCCTGCCCATGGCCTTCGTGTCGGGCCTCATGGGCCCCTACATGCGGCCCATCCCCGTGGGGGCCTCGGCGGCCATGCTCTTCTCGCTTCTGGTGGCCTTCATCGTGAGCCCCTGGATGGGCTACCGCATCCTGGAAAGAGCGGGCGGGACGGTCCATCACAAGCCCGAAAAGGACTTTTCCCCCGTCTACGAGAGGATCATCGCCCCGCTCATGGACAGCGCGAAGAAGAGGCGGCTTGCCCTGGCCGGCGTGGGGGCGCTGCTCCTCCTGGCCATGGTCCTCGTCCCGCTGAAGCTCGTCACGGTGAAGATGCTCCCTTTCGACAACAAGAGCGAGATGCAGGTGATCATCGACATGCCCGAGGGAAGCGCCCTGGAGAAAACGGCGGCGCTCGCGCAGGAGATGGGGGACTTCCTGAAGCAGGTGCCAGAGGTCACCGACTACCAGCTCTACGTGGGGACGGCGGCTCCCTTCAACTTCAACGGTCTCGTCCGTCACTACTTCCTGCGCTCGGGAGCGAACGTCGCCGACATCCAAGTCAACTTCGTCGCCAAGGGCGAGCGGATGGCCCAGAGCCACGACATCGCCAAGCGTCTGCGGCCGGGCCTCAAGGAGATCGGGGACCGCTACGGCGCCCGGATCAAGGTGGCCGAGATCCCGCCGGGGCCGCCCGTTCTCAGCACGCTGGTGGCCGAAGTGTACGGCCCCGACACAACCCGGCAGATCGAGATCGCCCGCCGGATCCGCGACATCTTCGAGAAGACGCCGGGGGTGGTCGATGTGGACTGGTACGTCGAGGCCGACCAGAAAAAGCTCATCTTCGAGGCAAACCGCACGAAGGCGGCAGAGAACGGCGTCTCGACGGAGGCCCTCTCGCAGAGCATGCGCATCGCCCTCTCCGGCGCAGTGGCAGGCCTTGTCCACCTCGAGAAAGAAAAAGAACCCGTGGAAATCTTCCTGCGCATGCCCCTGGAGGAGAGGGCCAACCCCTCGAGCCTCAAATCCCTCAATGTGCCTTCCCGGCAGGGAAGCCAGGTGCCTCTGGCAGAACTGGTGAGCGTGCGCGAAGACGTGGGAGAGAAGACGATCTATCACAAGAACCTCAAGAACGTGACCTACGTCATCGGCGACGTGGCGGGCACCGAGGAGAGCCCCGTCTACGTAATCCTGAAGATGAAAGACGCCGTGAAGAGCCTCGAGCTCCCCGAGGGATATGAACTGAAGCAGTACGACGCGGTCCAGCCGTGGCTCGAGGAGACCTACTCGATGAAGTGGGACGGCGAGTGGCACATCACCATCGAGGTCTTCCGCGACCTGGGCATCGCCTTCGCCGCCGTGCTCGTCATCATCTACATCCTGGTCGTGGCCTGGTTCCGCAACTTCGTGACGCCGATCATCATCATGGCGCCCATCCCGCTCACCCTGGTGGGGATCCTCCCCGGCCACTGGATCTTCGGGGCCTTCTTCACGGCCACCTCCATGATCGGTTTCATCGCCCTCTCCGGCATCATCGTGCGCAATTCCATCCTGCTGGTCGACTTCGCCGAGCAGGAGTGGCGGGAGGGCAAGGACCTGAGGCACGCCCTTCTGACGGCCGGCGCCGTGCGGTTCCGCCCTATTGTGCTCACCGCCGCGGCTGTCGTGGTGGGTTCCTTCGTCATGATCTTCGACCCCATCTTCCAGGGCCTGGCCATTGCCATGATGTTCGGCGCGGTGGCCGCCACGGGCCTCACCCTCGTCGTCATCCCCCTGCTCTACTATGAATTTTTCCGGAATAAGAAACCGACGGGCAACGAGCAGGGTCTCTTGAAATAACAGGATCTGGAAGAGCTGACCGGATCTCGAGCTCAGGGAGACACACCATGAAGATGGAACAATGGATTCGCGCCATCGCTTCCAAACCAATCCCGGAGTGATACGGTCCGATGCGTCACACAGCCATACTCGATGTCATGATGCTCGCGCTCGTTTTGCTTATGGGACTGTTCGCAACAGGGCCCCTGCCATCGCGAGCGCAACAGGGTGCGACTGCCGCTGGAGAGCCTGTGCGGATTTCCGCGGCGGATGTCTACCAGTCTGTCAAGGAAGGAAAGGCCACCCTGGTCTGCGCCTACAAGCAGGAAGAGATCTGCCGGTCGATGTGGATCGATGGCGCCGTTTCCCTGAGTGAGTTCGAATCCAGGCTGCCCGGGCCGGCGAAGGATCATGCCATCATCTTTTACTGCGGAAGCGGAGTAGTCGCAGCACGTATTGCCGGCACTTATCTGAACAGGGGATACACGAACATCAAGGTCCTCGACGGCGGCATCGCAGCCTGGAAAAAGGCCGGCTACTCGCTTGCGGGCGAGAAGTAGAGCCGAGAGGATCCTGCAACCGAACTTCATCAAAAAGGATCGGAACGTGTCACCCCGACCCTTTTCTCTACGCGCCGTTTTGATTCTTTCCCTGTACCCGATACCCTGCTTTTCACATTCTCAGCTCACTGGCGGAGGCTGCCCCCTGCCTGCGGTCTCCCCGTTTTGGAAATCCTTCCTATTCGATCAAGATTCCCTGCGCGCCGAGGTGCGACGAGAACGCTTTCAGGTGGTTCTGGGATCCCCTCAGGAGATTGCCGTATACCGTCTTGATGTCAACGTGGACGGACCGGTCCATGGCCTCCTGCAAATCGCGGATATCGGTCTCCTCGATGAGGATACCGACCCGGTAGGCTTCGACGAGCGATCGGCTTCCACGCGCGACCAGCGTATCGTACAGATCCTGCAGCTCCGTGTTGGCAAATTCCCCATAACCCCTTCCCTCTGCCGGATCGGGTATTCCATACCTGTCCAACAAACCCTTTATCGCGTCCATGTGGGTCTGCTCGCTCAATTCGATGTTGGAGAACACCCGGCTTCCCCAGTACAATCTCAGCGCGTCATACACATCCCGGGCGAGTTTCTCCTCTTCGCGAATGAAGACGAGATCCTGGATCTCCGACTCCGTGAGGCCCGCTGCCACAACCGGCGCTGCCCATATGAGGAGCACCACAGTAAAAAGCCCCACAGCAAAAAAATGTTTAAGAATCGTCTTTCTCATGGGAATACCTCCTTGCTCGGAATACATTCTGCATCGACCGTGATCGACACCGTATGGGTTCCCCCTGAGCAATTGAAGTGCCAGGACCCGGGCCTTGTGTTGACCCATCGATATTGCGAATGTTTGTCAATTGAGGCCCTCCTCATTGCCTGCACAACGGCGTGCATGTTCTGCACCGTGCACGCAAATCCTGCATGGGCGCTCATAACCGCCGTTCTTCATCCATGGGCTTCTCTTGACATCCGTCCGGCGTTGCTCCTATAAAGTTCATGTGAAGACTTTTCTGCGGCGCCACCCCGGCGCGGTGAGCAAATGAGATATTCTCTCCCTTTCCGGATGGGTCTTTTCCTGCTGCTGGCAATCTTTTCCGCCGCCCTTGTCTATATCACCGATCAGAACGTGGAAATCGCGCGCTCCCTCGCCTCGAAATCCCTCGAAAGTACCGCACTGGCGCTGTCAACGGCTGCGGAGAGCGCTCTTCGTCGGTACGGGAGCGACAACGAGCAGCAGATCCGGGAGATTCTCTCGGACCGCGTCGTTGCCTATGCGCTCATTGCCGGCCAGGACGGCACGATTCTGTTTCACACCAATCCGGGACGGGTCGGCACGACACTCACCAGGGAGGAAATGGGGGACTGGCTCCCCGGCCCCGTATCGAGCAGGCAGGTGACGCTCGGTACGGGCATCCCCGCCCAGGGATTCGATTTCACCCTCCGCCGACCCGATGGCAGGGATGAGTTGCTTCGACTCATCCTCAACACGACACAGGCGGACCTGGTCTCGTCCTGGTCGAACCGGATGTGGTGGATCGTCGGCTCTATCCTGGTTCTCCTCTGGACTGTGGGGTTTTTCTTCGAGCGGGCGGTGACGCGCTATATAAGACTTCAGGCCGGTCAGGAGGAACATGAACGGCTCACACTCATCGGCCAGATGACGGCCGTGCTGGCCCACGAGATCCGCAATGCCATCGCAGGCCTCAAGGGGTACGCCCAATGGGCACACGAAAAAACGGATGAGTCGCAACCGGCAAAGACGGCCCTTGATGCCGTCCTGCAGGGTACGGGCCGGATCGAGACGCTGGTCAATGAACTGCTCCTGTTTTCGAAGGATGAGGAGTACCGGATGGAAGCCGTCGATCTTGCGTCGATCACCCGTGAAGCGGTCCAAAACGGTCTGCCGTCATGGGACGGACATGTGAACATCCATGTCGTTGACGGCACTCTCGTGAAGGCCGACCGCGAGAAGCTCTATCGAACGCTGGTAAACGGCATCAGGAATGCGTCGGAGGCAACCGGTCCGGGAGGGACCTTCCGGATCTCCACCGTCGTCGACGGGCGATGGGTCGAGTTGCGCATCGAGGACGACGGACCGGGTCTTTCCGCGGAAGGCGCTGACCGGATCTTCACGCCTTTTTTCACGACGAAAGCCGACGGCACGGGTCTCGGACTTGCTTATGCCCGGAAGGTGATCAAAGGCATGGGCGGCATCATTGAACTGAAAAACAGGAAAGACGCGCGGGGAGCCGTCTTGAGTATCAGGCTTCCGGCTGCATGAGGTGCATCCATGGGGAAATCCATACTCCTTGTAGACGATGACCGCCTGGTTCGATCGTTCATATCGACGATCCTGAAGGAGGATGGTCATCGCGTCGAAGAGGCCGAATCCGGTCGAAGCGGCCTGGAAAAGTTCCAGGGTGCGGATTTCGATCTCGTCGTCACCGACCTGCGTATGCCGGATCTCTCCGGACTGGACCTGATCCGGGAGGGAAGGAAGCTGCGCCCCGAGTCGCGCTGGATCATCATCACAGCCTACGGGTCGATCGGCAATGCGGTTGAGGCGATGAAGGTCGGTGCCTCCGACTATCTGACAAAACCCTTCGGCAGCCCGGAGGAGTTGCGCCACGTGGTGCGGCGCGTGCTCAGGGAAGCGGACCAGGAGCAGAAGCTGTCACTTCTTTCGGAAGAGTTGGGCAAACAGTACCCGCCTTCAGAGCTGATTTTTCTGGGAAAGACGATGGGACCTGTCCGGCGGCTCGTCGAGGAAGTTGCACCGACGCCCGCAACCGTCCTGGTTGCCGGACCGAGCGGGACGGGAAAGGAACTCGTCGCGAGGCTGATCCATCAGTTGAGCCCCCGCAGGGATGGGCCGTTCGTCGGCGTCCACTGCGCAGCCCTGGCCGAAACCCTCCTGGAGAGCGAACTGTTCGGGCACGAGCGGGGCGCGTTCACCGGCGCCACGGCCATGCGCAAGGGCCGGTTCGAGCTGGCAGACGGCGGCACCCTGTTTCTCGACGAGATAGGCGACATCACCCCCGCGATCCAGGTCAAGCTGCTCCGTGTCCTTCAGGAAAAGCAATTCGAGCGCGTCGGCGGCAACCGGGCGGTACCAGTCGATGTACGGATTATTTCGGCGACCCATCGGGACCTGCGGTCCGCCGTTGCGGAGGGCCGGTTCCGCGAGGATCTTTATTACCGCCTGAATGTCTTTCCCATCGTGCTCCCGTCGTTAAAGGAGCGGAGCGAAGCCATTCTGCCCCTGGCGGAGTACTTCGCGAAGAAATTCGGGGCCTCCTTCGGGAAGCGGATCCCGGGGTTCACAGAGGATGCGAGGAACGCCCTCACTTCCTATGGCTGGCCCGGAAACATCCGCGAGTTGCAGAACGTGATCGAACGGGCGGTGATCCTGTCAGCGGGGGTAATCGACGCTTCCCTGCTCAACCTCGAAACCGAAGCCGACCGGCGGGACCTGGCCGAGGGTCTCCTTAAATCCAGCGAGCGGGAACTGATCCGAAAAACGCTGGAAGAGACGGATGGGAACAGACGGAAAGCGGCTGAGGTTCTGGGTATATCCCTGCGTACGCTGCAATACCGGATCAAGGAGTTCGGGCTGTGATCGTCCGGTGCAAGCTTTGCACTGCCGGCGCAAATCGTGCGCATCCCCCGAGCCTGCGGCCAAGATGGTTAACAGGGAAACAAACCTGATTTCAAGGGGATATGAATCATCATCCCGATGGCATCGGCCTTGCTCTATGCGATGGTAAACCACGCGGAAAGGAGCAAGGCTCATGAGATTCAAATCACTCGTGACGATTCTGGCAGCGGCATTTCTCTTCGCAACGATCCTGCCGAATGATGCGGAGGCACGGGGCGGAGGAAAGACAGCAGGGCAAGGCGGTACCGGCCCGAAACAGCAGACGCAATCCATGGAGCAGAACCGGGTGCGCGAGCGCCAGCATAATCAGGCGCAAGACAAGCAAACGCAGTCCGGAACCGCTCAGAAGAAAGGGAATACCTATGGTCCCGGCGACGGAACGGGCAACCAGGGCGTCAGACCTCAGGACGGGACGGGTTATGGCGCACCCGCCAACCGGTAATCGGGGAGCTGTTGCATGGGGCAGGGTGGCACAGGCCATCCTGCCTCTTCTGGCGCTCCTTTTCTTTCTTGCACCTGCGGGGATTGCGGCAGACGAGCGGGATGTCGTTTTGCCCGAAAGCGGCATCCTTTACCCGGGCGGTTTTGATGTCAACACGGTGGGTGTCATCCGCGGGAAGGCATCCGAGGTAACGATCCCGGAGAGCGGTCCCGTGCGCTTCCGCGTGACCGCCGGGCGCGACGTCTTTACGGTTCTGGCATCCCCGTCCTGGTACTGGAAAGACATGAAAGGCAACATGGTGGATGGAATGGACGTCCAGGTGCGCGGCTCGAAAACCCTGGGCAAGGATGGAAACTTATACCTGATTGCCCAGGAAGTCCGGATTCTCAATTCGAACAAGGTCCTCGTCTTTCGCGGAGAAAACGGCTCACCGTCCTGGCGCGGCAGTGGGCTGCCCGGCGAGGGAAGAGGCGGGTTCGGCTCTCCCATGAGAGGCGATGGTACCGGACAAGGAATGGGCGCGGGAGGCCGGGGAAGACGATAATGCACAAGGCACAAAACGCGGGAAGATACTTGATCGTTGCAGGTCTGGCCATGGCCGCACTTCTTGCGGCCGCTCCACAGGCCATGGGGACCGAATGGGATTTCGGGGCCAGAGTCGGCTACGAGTCCAATGTGAACCGGTCCCTGGACGACGCGGAGGCAGACACGATTCTCACTGCCTACGCGGCATACGACCGTTCCCCATCGGGGGAATCGAGGGTGGATTGGACTCTCAGGGCCGCCCTTTCGGGTTCGGCTTATGCGAGCGACAGTGATCTCAACCAGGTGACGGGGACCATAGCCCCGGGGGTTTCGGTTTTCCTGAGTCCTGTGTGGAGTCTGAATGTATCTCCCTTCCTCAGGGGCAAGGCGGTCAGCGATTCCGAGCAATCGGCCATCGCCTACGGCGTGCGAGCGACGCTGTCGCAGAGATGGAACCCCCGGTTCTACACGGGGCAATATTACAGCTACACGAACAGCAATGCCGATGAAGAGGTCTATTCCTATTACGAGAACGCCCTTGGCATTCTGGCCGGCGTGAACTGGACCCCTTCTTTCTTCACGGAAATCGGGTACGAATACGCCCACGGGGATTCCTTCGTCACCACGAATTCCCCCATCACGGCAGCGTCGCTGCCCGGGCGCGGCAGGGGTTACCGTTACAGCTACTCGCAGGCGTTCAGCGCGCTCGTCGTCAAGGAAACGGTTGACCGAAATTCCTTCGGTATCAATGCCGGCTATGACTTCACCAGTGCACTGTTTGCGATTTCAGGCTACACCTATGCCCGTGAGAGCGGTGACCTCGGTTCGCTCGACAATCATTCCGTTTTCATGGGACTGGGGTATCGGTTCTGATCTATTTCCTCCGCGACGTATCGAGAAGATCCTGTAATCCGGCGAAGACCAGGTTCGAGCACAAAGGATAAAGGTTAAAGGAAAAAGTCAATCATCAAAGATCCCCGCCTTTAGCCTTTAGCCTTTAGCCTTTAGCCTTTAGCCTTTAGCCTTTAGCCTTTAGCCTTTAGCCTGTCCCTCACATGCTGAGCTCGATGACGTCCCTGTCCTTCAGCACATGCGTCCTTTCCACGCGCATGCCGTCGAACTTCGCCGAGCCCCAGACGCGGGCGTACTTGAGCTTCGTCACGAAGTCCTTGTGCACCTTCTCGGCAACGTCCATCACGGTGGAGCCGACGGGGACCGTGTAGGGCATGGACAGGTCGGGCTCCTTCCCGGGCGGCTTGGAGTAGACGCGGATGATCGAGGCGAGCCTGAAGATCTCCTGCTTCAGGTCCTCCAGGCCCTCCTTTTTCAGGCACGACAAAGCCACCAGGGGGAATCGGCCCCTGCAGAACGCCTCGAGCCTCTCGACGTTCTCGGCAGCCCCCGGCAGGTCTTTCTTGTTTGCCGCCACCAGCGCCTTTTTCGCCAGCACGCGCGTCTCTCCATCCTTCGGCCGTTCCGTCCGGATGTTCCACCGCCCCATCTGGTCGAGGAGGAGTTCCATCTGGACCTCGGCATCCTCCGAGAGGTCGACGACGAGGAGCAGGGCGTCGGCCACCCGCAGGATGCCGGACACCCAGCCGTCGGTCGTCTCGTTGGCAACGGGGGGAAGGTCGACGAGCTGGATCTGGATGTCCTCGTAGGGCATCATGCCCGGGCATGGAAGCACGGTGGACAGGGGGTAGTCGGCGATGACGGGGGTGGCCTTGGTGAGGTTCGCCAGGATCGAAGACTTGCCCGAGTTGGCAAAGCCGACCAGCGCGACCTGGGCGGCCCCTTCCCGGGGGATGTTGTAGAGGCTGTCGCGGCCGCCGCCTTTTTTCCTGCGCTGCTCCTGGGCTTCCTTGTTGAGCTGTGAGAGCTTTCGCCGCAGGTCGGCCCGCAGGTGGTCGGTCCCCTTGTGCTTGGGAACCGTCGCCATCAGGTCCTCCAGGGCGGCGATCTTCTCTGCCGTCGTGGAGGCCTGCTTGAACCGTCTCTCAGCCTCGAAGTAGTCCGGCGGAAGGTTGGCCGGCATTCGATCTCTCCTCCGAATGTCGGTCTGGCTGCGAGCCCATTCTATGTTCCCGGAGGGAACGAAAGCAAGCTCAAATACGGGAAGGGCTCATACCTCAAAGACCTTCCCGTCATCGGCCGCGTCGCACGCCACGGGCCCCGTCTTTGCGAGCATGTCGTCACTCATGTGCGTGATGACGGTGCGCCGGACGCCCAGGCCGGCGGACTTCTCCATGAGCGTCCGGTAGTCGAGGTGGAAGGGAATTTTTTTTGTCGTAAAAGTACGCCTCGGCGATGAGCAGGTCGGCCCCGCGGGCGGCCTCGGCAAGCGCGTCGGTCCACTCCGTGTCGCCCGAACAGGCGATCACCTTCCCGCCGACTTCGAATCGCAGGGAGTAGGCGTTGTCGCCGCTGGGGTGCATACCGATGAAGGGCGTCACGCGGACGGACCCCGATGGGAAAGGGAACCCGCGGCTCCATCTCTCGAAGCTCGATTTCGAATTTCCGATTGACGCCCGACGATCCGGGGAAGAAGGCATCCATCGCCCCGGGCAGCCTCTTCGAAAGCCCGGGCGGGCCCGCCACGAGCAAGGGCGCTGTCCGGCGGCTCACGAGCTGGGCATCGAGGATGAAAAAGGGAAGCCCCCGAAGTGATCTCCGTGGAGGTGGGTGAGAAAGATGCTGTCGATCGTGTTGGGGTCGACGTCGAAGCGGCGAAGGGATACCATCGCCGTGGCGCCGCAGTCGACGAGGAATCGTCCGCCGGGGTGGCTGACAAGGATGCAGCTCTGGAGCCTTCCGCCGCTGCCGAAGGCATCGCCGCTGCCGAGAAACCGGACTTGCACCGCTTCCGGGTGATCCATGGGCTGTCCCTCCCCCGTCTTTACAAGCGGCAGGCAATGGTGCAAACCCTGTACCCTTTTGTACCCGTTACTCCTCCTCTTCCGCCAGGGTCTGGGGGAGCTTGTCCAGATCGTACTCCCTGGCCGCCTTCACCCCCGCGCGCAGGGCCCTGAGGTTGAGGTCCTCCGTCCCGGGAGGAACCCGCGAGAGAAGGGCTTTCTCGAGGCTCTCGATGGAAACCCGCCGGCTGAGCCAGCCCAGGGCGCCGAGGGCCACCATGTTGGCCACGAGATCCGTCCCGAACTCCTCCCGCGCGATCTGCGTGAAGGGGATGGACACGCTCTTTGCCGTGGGCACCTTGCCGACGAGCGTGCTGTCCACGATGAGAAGGCCCGTCGGCTTGAGATCGCCGAAGTAGGTGTTGACGGAGGCCTGGTTCATGGCCAGCAGGAAATCCGGCTTCGCGACTTTGGGGTAGTCGATGGGGCCGTCGCTGATGACGACCTCGGCCTTGCAGGTCCCGCCCCTCGCCTCGGGCCCGTAGCTCTGCGTCTGGCTCACCTGCTTGCCTTCGTGGACGCCGGCCGCCTCGGCCAGCACGATGGCCGCCATGATGATCCCCTGCCCGCCCGAACCGGCGAGGCGGATCTCCTGGCGAAAGACCTTTTCCCCGCCCGTTTCGGCGTTCTTTTCCGGCATCGACATCACCCCTCGCACCTCACGGGCGGCTTCGGCACGCCGTTCCCCTTCGCCCGCTCGCGGACCTTCTCGTATTCCTCGTTGTAGGAGGGCCGCTCGGAGTCGGCCAGCACGCCGATGATGAACTTCCCCTCGAGCTCCTCGGGCTTCATCTTCGAGGTGGCGTGCATGCGGACGGCGTTCTCCTTGAACCACTCGAGCATTTTCACGGGGCTTGCCATCCTGTTGCGCCTGCCGAACTGGGTATGGCAGTTGGAGAGCACCTCCACGGAGCTGAAGCCCCTCTTCCGGATGGCGCTCTCGATGAGCTGATCGAGAAGGGCCGCGTGGTACACGGTGCAGCGGGCCACGTAGGAGGCATCCGCCGCAACGGCCAGCGCCGAGATGTCGAAGGCGTGCTCCACCATCCCGTAGGGGGNGGTCGTCGTCCTGGCCCCGTAGGGAGTCGTGGGCGAGTACTGGCCGCCCGTCATGCCGTAGACCTGGTTGTTCACGATGATGGCCGTCATGTCCACGTTGCGCCGGGCGGCGTGGATGTAGTGGTTGCCGCCGATGGCCGTGGCGTCGCCGTCGCCCATGATGACGATCACCGTGAGATCCTCGCGGGAGAGCTTGAGGCCCGTGGCGTAGGTCAGGGCGCGGCCGTGGGGGGTGTGAAGCGTGTTGAAATCCGCGTACGTGGTCATGCGCCCCGAGCAGCCGATGCCCGAGACGAGGGCGACCCGGTTCTTGTCGAGCCCGAGCCGGTCGACGGCGCGGATGAGCGACCCCAGGACGATGCCGTTGCCGCATCCGGGACACCAGATGTGGGGGAACTTCTTTTCGTGCCGGAGGTACTTGTGCACGAGCCCGGTCATGCCCTCGGCCATGGTTCGTTTCCTCTCAATAGTACATCCTGATGAGGCAGTCGCTGATCTCCCCGGGGGTGATCAGGCGGCCGTCCACGCGGTTCAGGCTCTCCACGCGCGAGCTGTCGCGGTGTACGCGCTTGACCTCACGGCTGATCTGCCCGATGTTCATCTCCGGCACGAGGACGGCCCTGCACTGTCTCAGCACCTTCTCCACGTGGCGCCGCGGAAAGGGAAAGAGCGTGATGAGCTGCAGGAGTCCCGCCTTGACCCCGTGCTCGCGGGCCTCGACGACGGCCCTCCGCGCCGACCGGGCCACGGAGCCGTAGGCGATCACGGCGATCTCGGCATCTTCGATCATGAAGCCCTCCACCCGCTGGATCTCGTGGAAGCCCTGGGTGATCTTCCGGAAGAGCCTGCGCATCAGGGCGTCGATCTCGTCGGAGCGCTGCGTCGGGAACCCCCTCTCGTCGTGCGTCAATCCCGTCACGTGATGCCGGTACCCGTCGCCGAAGGCGGCCATGGGGGGCACCCCCGTCCCCGTGTCCTCGTAGGGGCGGTACCACTCGGGAGGCACCGTCGGTTTCAGGCGGTCGACGACCTCGATCTCTCCGCGCCGGGGCAGGACGAAGGTCTCCCGCGTGTGTGCCACCACCTCGTCGGAGAGGATGATGACGGGAACCCGGTACTTCTCGGCCAGGTTGAAGGCGAACACGGCGATTTCGAAGCAGTCTCTTACGGACGAGACGGCCAGCACGATGACGGGGTGATCGCCGTGGGTGCCCCAGCGGGCCTGCATGACGTCCCCCTGGGAAGCCAGGGTGGGAAGCCCGGTGCTGGGCCCTCCCCGCATCACGTCGACGACGACGCAGGGGGTCTCGGCCATGCAGGCGAAGCCGATGTTCTCCTGCATGAGGGAAAAGCCGGGCCCGCTCGTGGCCGTCATGGCCTTCAGGCCGGCCAGCGACGCCCCGATGACGGCGCCCATGCTGGCGATCTCGTCCTCCATCTGGATGAAGGTCCCGCCAAGGGCCGGGAGCCTGAGGGCCATGTGCTCTGCGATCTCCGAGGCGGGGGTGATGGGGTAGCCCGCGAAGAAACGGCACCCGGCGGCAATCGCCCCTTCTGCGAGCGCCTCGTTTCCCTGCAGCAGCTGGACCTTGCCTTCTTTCGACCCATCGCTCATGGAACGTTCTCCCCGGGGGCGGCATCCCACTCCTGCACCGAGATGGCCAGATCGGGACAGTGCATCTCGCAGAAACGGCAGCCGATGCACTCCTCGGGCTTTTCCACGTGGGCCCCCGCATCATCACGGCGATAGACCTGTTTCGGGCAAAAGGCCGCGCAGATGCCGCAGTTCTTGCACCAGGCCCGTATGATAAAGGGCCGGTAGCGCTTCCTCGGCTTCTCGGGCTTGCGGGCTGTCCCCGTTCCCCCCGATTCCCCGCTTTCGGGTTTCGTTTTTGTCACGGCTGATTTCATCCCGTCGTTCCGGTCCCGCCGTTTTCCTGCTTCAGTGCGGAAAGGCGCCTCATATCACGTTGTTGGCGCCACGACAAGTATTTTTACGCGCTGTAACGCTCGCACTTTCCCATTGACCGGCTCCGGCCGCTCCGTTATACGTGAGCAGAACGGATATGGACGAAAAAACGGTTCTCCTCGTTGTCATCGCCCTTTTCATCGGCTTCATCGTGCTTTTCATCAGCCGGTCGGGGGAAACCTACGGCATGCTCAAGCCCAGCGCGGACGCAACGGCGCGTTATCAATCCTCCCGGTTCGCCGCCGACCAGGACTACTGGTTCAGCGGGCCCGAGTCGTACCCGGTCGCCATCATCGGGGTGGAGAAACGGTTCCGATTCGACACGGCCGGTCACTGGGTGCGGATCGACGGGGAGGAGGGGCTCCGGAGGCTCGTCGCGGGCATGCAGTCATGGGCCCTGCAGATGAACCGGAACCTCGGCGGCTTCGAGATGGTCGACCCTCGGGGCGAGCGGATCGGCGACTGGTATTCCGCCCCGGGGATCCAGGCGGTGATCAAGAGGACGGGCATCGACAGCGTCGAAATCTTTCCGCCGTCTTCCGAGCCGGTTCAACCCTAGACAGCGGTTGTTGCCGGCCTTCATGATTAAAAGGCGGCAAGCGCGAGCAGAAGGTGAGAAGGTAAAAGGGTGAGAGGGTGAGCCATATCTCCGCCTCTCCAACTTTCTGACTTTCTCACGTTCTTCCCCTCTTAACTTGTCACAGGCCCTTCTTCTCGAAGAACCCGAAAAGCCCCAGGAACAGCGCGGCGAGAACGGCGATCACGGGCCAGGGGTTCACGCCCAGCGCCGTCGGGATCGTGATCTTTCCGTAGTTGCCCCAGGTCAGGATCGTCGCCTTGACCAGCGGATAGGCCTCCGCGAAAAGAGCCGCCCCCAGGAGCATCCCGGCCAGCCCGAACAGGGCGTCCCAGCGGCCCTCGGCAAGGGCCCCCACGGCCGTCCCCGGGCAGTACCCCACCACGGCCCAGCCGATGCCGAACAGGAGCCCTCCGATGACGTTGGCCCCGAGGATGGTCTCCTTGATGCTGAACTTGATGAGGCCGTTGGCGTGCAGGGCGTAGAGACCGATCATGGCGACGAGGATCGCCGAGAGCATGAACTTCATGATCGTCATGTCCAGCAGACGCATGGCGCCCACCTGCTTGTCGTAGCGCAGGACCTGCCCCTTCTGGAGGAGGAACCCGAAGATCACGCCGGTGATGAGACCGGAGTAGAGCTCGTTCATGACCTGTCACCTCCGTAGAGAATCCGCGCCGTGATGACGCCTGCGCCGAAGAAACAGAACAGGGCGACGTAGCCGCTCACCGCTATTTGAGCCAGACCGCTCAAACCGTGTCCGCTCGGTCACCCGTCGGCCATCCGGGCCCCGAACATGAGCACGATGCCCCCGAGAAAGGCTGCGACCCACCGTTTCGCCCTGGAGGGCCCGAACCGGGCCTCCCACATGGGCGGCACGGGGGTCGAGCGGAAGTCATTCGTGAAGACCGCCGCCGCCAGGGCGCCGAAGAAGATCCCCGCGACGAACATCCACTGCCACTCGATCCTGATTTTTTCCTTCTTGTAGTATTCCTGCCCCGCCGCATGCTCCGGCAGGACAACCTGTTCGATCATGCCCGCCGTGCGGACGAAGGTCGTGGAGGCGCCGAAGTACTTGCCCGTCAGGAATACCGACATCACCAGCAGAACCCCCGCCAGTGCCCCGGCGATGTATGGGGACCACCCCTTGCGCGTCATGACTTTCATCCTGCCCTCCGTGGAATGGGGTATCGAACCCTTTCTCTCATGAGCCGATTTTCAACACGATCTTGCCGAAGTGCCTGTCTTCCTCCATCATCCGGTGGGCCGCCTGCACCTCCTCGAGCGGGAACACCTTCTCGATGAGGGGCACGATGGTCCTGTCGGCGAACCTGGGCAGGGCTCGCCGCGTGAACTCGGCCACGATCTCGCCCTTCTCGGAAACCGGGCGGGACCGGAGCACCGAACCGATGATCCGCTGCCGCTTCACCATCATGAGCCCCAGGTTCAGCTCGGCCTTGATGCCGCTCGTCACGCCGATGAGAACCAGCCTGCCCGCGTAGGCCAGCGAGTTCATGTTCGGCTCTAGGTACCTGGCCCCGATGTGGTCCAGGATCACGTCGACACCGCGCTTCCCGGTGAAATCCTTCACGGCCTCCGAAAAATCCGGCGTCTCCTTGTAATTCAGTACCAGGTCCACGCCCAGGGCTCTGACGCGCTCCATTTTTTCGGGAGACGCCGTGACGATCAGTTTCGTGTTCGGGACGAGGGCCTTGCAGAGCTGCACGGCCGCCGTGTTGACGCCGCCCCCGCCCCCGTGCAGAAGCGCGAACTGGTTGTCCCCGAGCTCCCCGAGGATGAAGACGTTCAGGAAGGCCGTGATGTACGACTCGCATACGCAGGCGGCCTCTTCAAAGCTCATGCTTTCCGGGATGCGCATGGGGTGGTTCGCATAGGCCACGGCATACTCGGCATAGCCGCCTCCGCCCACGAGGGACATGACGCGGTCGCCCTTCTTCCAGCCGCTCACGCCGGGGCCGATGCCTTCGATGACACCCGCCACCTCCAGGCCCAGGATGTCCGACTCTCCAGGGGGAGGCGGATATTTGCCCGCCCTTTGAACCAGGTCGGGCCGGTTGATGGAGGTCGCCATGACGCGGATGAGCACCTGGCCTTCCGCCGGCTGCGGCACGGGGGCCTCCCCCACCTTCAGGACCTCGACGCCTCCAAACCCCTCCATCAGGACCGCTTTCATGAACGCCTCCCCGCGTGCGGGCAAAACGTGGGGTTCCCTCCGTTTCGCACCCCGTTCTTGGCTTGCTTTTTTTTCACAATACTCGCGCAGGGAACGGGAGTCAATGGGATTGTAAGGCACCCGGGCACCGGGCCGCGCTCATTTGAAGACGCGCCCGACGATCGTACATGATCAGTGGAGAAGCCTCAACGACGTAAAGGAGGGTTGGCCATGCTGGAAGCGCTGGTTGCAATGGCACCGGTTTGCGTCCTGATCCTGGCTGTCGCCCAGGCGGTCGGGACCTACAGGCGGAAGCATGCCTGAGCCGCGGTGCCAAGACACCGCAGGGACTTGCCCGGTGGATGATACATGACCCGGGCACGGTCATTTCCAGGGGGAGACCGCGCCGTCCCCGATCGATACGCGTTACAGGGATAGCGGTTGACTGCGTGCCCCCCCTGCATTAGAGTATGGAGGCGCTTCATGGACCCACGGCAGCGGACGGGACGTGCAATCGAATGATGATCCTAGAGCCCCGCAAGAACCTCAAGCTGATCGATCTCGTACAACCCCGCCCGGGGTTCAGCCGCTTCATTTCCTGCTGGCTCCTGCAGTCGGGAGGGACGAGCCTCCTCGTCGATCCCGGTCCCGCCGGCACCATCCCGACCCTGATCCGCTCCCTCGCCGCGCTCGACGTCAAGCGGCTGGGCGGGATCCTGCTGACCCACGTTCACCTCGATCACGGGGGAGGCGTGGCCGAGTTGTTGGATGCCTACCCGGGCACACCCGTTCTCTGCCACCCGCGCGGCATGGAACACCTGGCAAGACCGGAAAGACTCTGGGAGGTCTCGCGGAGGAACCTGGGCTGGATTGCGGAAATGTACGGCGAGCCGCGGCCGGTCCCCGCGGAGCTTCTCCAGTTCAGGGAGCGTTTCGAAATCGCGGGGATCGAGATCGAGAGCATCGACACGCCCGGCCATGCCCCCCATCACCTCGCCTTCAAGGTCGGCGACATCGTCTTTGCGGGGGAGGCGGCCGGCATCTACCTGGGATCGGGCGACGGGTTCTACATCCGTGTCGGATCCCCTCCCGGCGGCTTCCATTACCCCGCCTACCGCCGCTCGCTGGAGACGATCGCCTCGATCGATGCGTCCCTGCTGTGCTTTGCCCACTGGGGCTGGACGGATCAATACGCAAAGGTCATGAAGACGGCCATCGAACAGGCCGACCTCTGGATGGACGTGTCGTTGAAATACGCCGGGGAGGGGGATGGGACGTTCGGGCAGCGGGTGCTGGAGGAACTGCTCGAGAAGGACCCGGGACTGGCGGGTCTGTCCGCCCTTCCCGACGAGGTCCGCAACCGGGAACGGATGGCCCTGCCCGTCAGCGTCGAGGGGATGAAGCGTCATGTGCCGGCCATGAAACGCCCGGGGTGAAGGCCGACTTGATCATCCCTCGTCGAGCTCCGCGAGGAGTTCATCACCGGCCTCGATCGGCCGGCAGTAGTACCACCAGTTCTTGCGTTCCGTCCACCCCTCCTGGCGGGCCGTCTCGTCGCCCCAGAGACAACGGCCCGACGGCCTTACGAGCGCGCGCATGTCCGCATCGGCCTTCCGCACACGGGCCAGGATGCTTCGTTTCTCCTGTGCCGGCGCCACGGCGAGGGCTTCTTCGAGGAGCTGGCGGCCGTCCATGTCGTTCAGGTAGTCGTCGAGCCCGAGGCTGTACCCCTCCCCGACGGACCGGACGACTTCCTCCCAGCCCTCCAGGAGCCCCTGAAGCCCCCCGCGAACGACATGCTCCGGGCAGCCGCGCTTTCTCAAAAACTCCCCGACGGGGTCGTTTTCTCTCATGTGCTCCTCTCCCATGATCAACCATGTGCCCTGAAATCGAACCAAGCGTCCTGTTGGAATCATGGAATACCGGAATATTGGGAAGAAAGCCGGAACGTGCTATATTTCCACCCGTTATTCGATAATTCCATCACTCCAATCCTCCAGCGTCAATGCTTCCGCCGAAGCTGGCGCTGATAGTACGCTTCCCCGTCCGCCGGCCTGAAGTACGTGCGGATGATGCCGTCGCGGTTGAAGGCGATGAAGTCCCCCGATTCGCGGTCGAAGCGCGTCACCACCCCGTCGGGCCGCACGGATTCCAGGATCGGCCCCCCCGCCGGCCTGTCGCGGAGCTCCTGGGCCTTCCTCACGTACTGCTCCATGGAGATCGAGCCGAACTCACGGCCATGCTTCCGGTAGTGATCGATGGTTTTTTGCCGGGAGGCAAATCCGACGTCCGGGCGCGAGACCGGCGGCGATGCCCGATGACTCTCCACGGCCGGAGCCGTTTGGGGGGCATCGGCCTGGGGCGCCTGAGGCGACCCGCAGGAAAATGCCAGGCATGCCGCCGCCAGGAGCCCTGCAATCCAGAAGCCCGCCTTGCGGCCGGACGCCGGTCTGCACACCGTCTCGCCTCGTTTGCGCTTCATGGTCGTCAATCTATCACAGAAGTCCCGTGCCGGGCGAACGATTTTGCCGGCTCCGGCGTTGCGGGGCACGGTCCCCCATGGGCCGGAAAATTCCTGTTGCACCCCCGGGCGCAACCGCGCTATAAATCGCCAGCGTGAGCGGGGGAACCCGGCGGGAAAACAGAACCCCGCCATGGGCTCGGAAGGCGATTCCGCGGCGTCTCCGGATGTCACACATCAGCGTTGAAGGAGGAAACATGCACGGGATGAAATCCATCATGCGGTTCGGAGCCGTTGCGGCCCTCGTTGCTGCGGGGGTCGTGCTCGCGGGCTGCGCCGCCACGTTCAACCACGCCTACGATCCGGCAGCGAGCTACGAGGGGTTGAAGAGCTACGGCTGGGCCGAGGGAAACGCCGGCCTGGCGCAGGACATCGTCGCGAAGAACGTCCGGTACCACGCCGACCGGGTCCTCGAGAAGAAAGGGTTCCGGAGGACCTCCGAGAACCCGGACCTGCTCGTTTCCGTCCAGTACGAAAACGAGATCGGGATCAACGAGTACGGGTACCGTCTGCGGATGCTGACGCTCGTGATCCAGAAGGCCGACGGCAGGCAGGCGATCTGGCGCGGGACGGCGACGGGCTCCATCAGCGCCGACGCGGCATCGGGCGACCTGAGGAGCGCGATAGAGGGAATCCTGGCGAAATTCCCGCCGACAAAGTGAAAGAACGGGTCCCGGGGCCAGGGGCCGGGGACCGGGGAAGGAAGAAGATTCTTACGAGTCCCGCAGGAGAATAACGAGAAGGCGCCGCGGCCAAGGCCTGCGGCGCCTCTTCTGTTTTGATCCCGTGCTCGCGCGGGGCGGCGTCCGAACAGCTTGACGTGGAAGCCCATCTGGGTGAGCTTCTTCGCTACGATTGTCTTGTCGAAGGGTTTGACGACGTAGTCGTTGCAGCCCGCCTGGATGCTGGTCATGATCGTGTCCTTGTCGGACCGGGCCGTCACCATCACGACCTTGACCCTCTTGCTCTCGGGAACTCTTTTTTCCCGCTCCAGGGCCCGGATCCGGTTCAGGACTTCGACGCCGTCCATTTCCGGCATCTGAACGTCCAGGCAGATCAAGTCATAGGGGGACCAGCCGTTCCAGGCCCCGACGAACTTCTCGACTGCGGCCGCCCCGCTCTCCACGGCCACGCACTCGCCGAAGTGGCCCATGATCATCTTCATCCTCGGGCGTGTACCCGTACAGCGTCATCATGGAGGGGCTCATGTAGGTGAGGTTCATCCTGATGTCCATGGTCCAGATGAGATCGCGGATATTGTCGGCCGTGAGCCGATAGCGTTCCTCACTGCGGCGCAGCTTCTCTTCCATGCGCATGCGCTCCGTGATGTCGCGGATGATCCCCTCCATGCCGACGGGGTTTCCGTGCTCGTCGGAACAGAAGGAGCTGCTGACCGAGCCGTCGACGGGCGTCCCGTCCTTCTTCCTGATCCGGATCCAGAAGTCGTCCACGGAGCCCTGCGCCCGCAGCGTTTGAAGATACCGATCCTGCTGCGAGGGATCCACGCACAGCGACGACACGGGGTGTCCGATGATCTCATCGAAGGACTCGTACCCCAGTTTCCTCAGCGCGGACCGGCTTACCAGGACGAGGTTTTCCTCGAGATCGCACCGGAAGTAGATGTCCCGGATGTTTTCGACGATCAGCCGGAATTTCTGTTCGCTCTTGAGCAGGGCCTCCTCGGTGCGCCTGCGCGCGGAGATGTCCCGCGCAAGTCCCCCGAAAGCCCGCCGGCCGGCCCGCCTCATCCCGGATCAGCGAAACCGATACCGCAATGGGGATGGGGGAACCGTCCCTGCGAACGAGCTCGCAGTCGAACCCGTTTTCGGGCTCCCCGGTGCGAAACACGCGCCGGAAGACCCCGCGGACGTTCTTCGCATCCCCCGTCCAGATAAGAGCGATAGTTCATCCCCATCACGTTCGGGGGGAATTCGTCCAGCATCCTGCACAGAGCGGAGTTGAAAAAGGTGAAGTGGCCCGCAAGGTCCACCTCGTAGTACCCCTCCGTGATGCCGTCGAGGATTGCGCGGTAACGGTCCTCGCGGAAAACGTCGCGCCGGCTCACCGCTTCCTGCAGCGTCCCTTTCATCGCGTACAACTCGGCCCGGAGCCTGCGGTTCTCCTCGAGCAGATGTGCCTTCGTCAGCTTCGTGACTGCCATCGATCCTCACGAATTTGCTTGAGATTTTCCCTTGAAGGGACTATGCAACTTCCGTGTAAAGACAGGGCTCGCCGATAACGGGATGCACCCGGAATCCCATCGGACGACAAGGAGGTCCTTTTGAGCGGAATCAAGGCGGTGATCTTCGACTGGGGGGGTGTGCTCATCGAGAACCCCACGGAGGGAATCCTTCGATACAGCCGGGAGGTCCTCGGGATTGGGAGCGGGTGCATGCTTGCGGCCTACCGCAAGCTCATCCCCTATTTCCAGGAGGGGAAAATCTCGGAGGAGGAGTTCTGGAAAGGCATTCGCAGGCGCACGGGGGCGAAGGGGAACCTGCCGCCCGCCTCGCTGTGGCTCGAGGCGTTCGAACAGGCCTACGTGCCGAAGGAGGACGTCTTCGCCGTCGCCCGGGAAATTCACGAGTGCGGATGCAGAACGGGAATCCTATCGAACACGGAAATGCCTGCAAGGCCCCTCATGGACAGGGAGCCCTACCGCATCTTCGACCCCCTCGTTCTTTCCTGGGAAGTGGGGTCATCGAAGCCGCAAAAGAAAATATTCGAGGTCCTCATCGAGACCCTCGGCCTTCCTCCCTCGGACATTCTCTTCGTCGACGACGTGGAGGCAAACGTCCGGGCTTCGCGAGAGCTGGGCCTCCGGGGCCACCTGTTCACAGACGCGCAAGCCCTTCGCAGGGCCCTCGCACCGATTCTCGGAAAGGGGTGAGGCATTTTCTTCGCCCCCCTCCTTCCCCTACCCCCGAAACCCGATACCCTCTTTATTTTGCGAACATGGGGGCGACCCTGGCCGGAAGCACCTCGATCTTCCGCCACACGTCCCCCGTCACGTACGGCTCGACCTTGAGCCAGGCGTCAAGCTCGTCGCGGGTCGGGAAATCGACGACGAGCGCAGACCCGATCATCTGCCCGCGATCATTGAGGATGGCCACGCCGAAAACGGCCTTCCCCTCCTCCTTCATCTTCGTGATGCCCGCCAGGTGCGCCTCCCGCACCGCCAGCCGGCGCTCCGGGGCCTTGTCATCGGTTCCATCGTAGCCGATCACCAGATACTGCATGAATCCCCTCCTGTCTTCGATTGCCGTTTCCCCTGCGGCACCTGCTGGGCCGATGAGGCGACGCACTTCCGCCAGCAGCCCCCGCTGCCCGTCCAGGATCTTGTTGTTCGCCGTCTCGAGATCGAACCACCCCGCCCGGTCCACTTCGGGAAACTCCCGATGCCGGCCTGACCGCGGCGGCCACTCCATCTCGAACGTGTTGCTCCGCAGGGCCGCGGGGTCACAGTCGCCCTCTACGGCCCAGGCATAAACGATTTTTCCGCTTCTTTGCCGCACCGGCTCCAGCTTGCGGAACAGCCCCTCGGGCCGAAAGCCCGTCTCCTCCTCGAACTCCCTTCGCGCCGCCTCGAGAGGGTCTTCGGCCTCGTCGATCCCGCCCTTCGGGATGGACCACGCCCCGAGATCTTTCTTTGCCCAGAAGGGTCCCCCGGGGTGGACGAGAAAAACCTCCAGTCTCCCCGCGCGGACGCGGTAGAGAAGCAGGCCTGCACTGCGTTTGACCCCGGCAGGTCCTGTCAAACCCGTTTCTCCATCACCAGCTTCGCGAAGTGCTCGAAGGAGCGGTTGTAGGTCTTCTCCGCGTCCCTCGGGAAGCAGCATCCCGGCAGCTGGCGCTTCCTGACGTGGTACGCGATGCACTCGCAGCAGATCCCCTTGCGGGAGCAGGGGTCGTAGGAGCAGGTGCAGGTTTCCAGGTTCTTTTCTTTCTTGCAGTCCATGAGATTCCCCCTCGGAAGCGGTCGCGATGAGTGTAGGGATTCCGAAATCGGCGGTCAAGGGAAAACGAGCCGGAGGATCAGGGACAACGGCACGCCCCACACGGGCGAGGAAGAACAAAATGGTGCCCCCTCCGTGATTCGAACACGGGGCACACGGATTAGGAATCCGTTGCTCTATCCTTCTGAGCTAAGGGGGCATTTCCAGATGCGAAAGAAACGAATCATTCCCCTCACACCGGCCGGTCCCTCGCTGGGGAGGGGCGGAATGAGGGTTTTGAGCACTACGGAGGAATGCGGAAATTAACACGATACTCCGGGGCTGTCAAGGCGGACCTGATTCGGGGTAGCGTATCATATCTTGTGTCAGAGACAGGAAAGGGGTACCCCAAGGTGTGACACCCGAAAAGGAGGTACCCCATGAAGACGCAGTCGTTGTTGATCGAGAGTTTGCCACAAGCGTTTCGGATAATCAAGCAGATGAACCTTTCGCCCCAGTGGGATTCCGATTACCGCGCAGCGGCCCGCCAGGCCCTCCGGCAGATCCTCGAAGAGCGGATGAACGACCGGATGGACCGCTACCTCGACGAGGTGGGCCGCTCGCTGGCCGACCGGCGCAACGGCCACTACTGCCGCCACCTGCTCACGGAGCTGGGGGATCTCGAGCTTCGGGTGCCCCGGAGCCGCAAGACCTCCATGGTCGAGGTGGTCCGGGCCTATGCCCGCCGTGTGGGCTGCGTGGATCGGATGATCCTGGCCTGCTTCGTCCTGGGGATCTCGACCCGCAAGATCGCCCACGCGCTGATGCCGGTGCTGGGCGAGCCCGTCAGTGCCTCGGTGGTGAGCCGGGTGGCCCGTCTGCTCGATGAAGCCGTCAGCAGCTTTCACAGGCGCCCGCTGGTCCGGCCCTATCGGTTCCTGCTGTTCGACGGCGTGGTGCTCAAGCGCCGAACCGGGGCCGGGGCCGCCAGGCGCGTCGTCCTGGTGGTGTTGGGCATTACGGCCCAGGGCCGCAAGGAGATCCTCGACTTCCGCATCGCCCACGCCGAGTCGCAGGCCGCCTGGGAGCTCTTCCTGGCCGATCTGTACCGGCGGGGCCTCACGGGCGAGGGACTCGAGATGATCATCACCGACGGAGGCCCGGGGCTGCTGGCCGCGCTGCCCTTCGTCTACCCGCAGGTGCCCCTGCAGCGCTGCTGGGCCCATAAAACCCGCAACGTCCTCAACTACGCCTGCAAGCGCGATCAGCCGGCCATGAAGAAGGACCTGCACGCCATCAGCCATGCCCCCTCGCTGCGCAAGGCCCAGCGTGCCCTGAAGGCCTTCTGTCGCACCTGGCAGCCCCTCTACCCCAAGGCCGTCAAGAGTCTGATGAACCACGAAGAGCAACTGCTGACATTCTTCCGAATCAAGAAGCCGGAACTCTGGTCCTCCATCCGGACCACCAACCTCATCGAACGCCGGTTCCGCGAGGTGCGCAGACGAACACGCCCCATGGGCGTCTTCTCCGATCGAACCAGCATGGAGAGAATCCTCTATGCCGTCTTTACCCACGAGAACCTGAAAGAAAAAACCATGACCCCTTTCCTGATCATGACACATAACTCTTGACGTTACCCTGATTCGGCGATCTCGAAGACCCGCCTCGTGAGATCCTTGGGGATCAGTTCCCTGCGCATCTGCTCCGTCAGCTCCGGCACGCCGAAGAACTGGCCCGAGGCGGTCAAGACGGTCTCGAAGGCGCCCCCTTTCCCGACGGCGGCGATGCCGCCGGAGGTCCAGTAGAACACCCGGGGGCCCTTCCCGCGGACCCTCTCCCCCCGGCCGAATACGACGAATTTCTCCCCCGGGACGAGGTCCCGATGCAGGGCGGCTCCCAGCCGGACCGTGACGGCACCGGTTGCGCAATTCATGAAGCCTCCCCAGCCCATGGTCTCGTCCACCAGCGCCAGCAGGACGACGGGGTGCACCCGGCCCCCTCTCTCGAAGCGCAGCACCGTGTCCCTGTCCGCCGCATCGAAGCCGGCCCAGGTGACCACGACCCGGCCGGTCCCGCCCGCCCCGAAGAGGTGAAATGTCCGCTGCAGCCCCGGGTGAACCCTGTCGACGCCGCAGACGAAGCAATTCCGGTAGTAGGGCATGGGCTCCAGGGAGCGCTCCAGGATGTCAAGAGAGGGCGGCAGGCAGGGCGGCGACCCCGGCGTTTCCCATGCGGCGCCCCCCGTGATGTCCGCCTCCAGGTAGGCCAGATCGTTTCCCGGGAGGGACACGATCCCTTTCGCGCCGTCGCCTTCCGACGTGACGGCCACGGAGACCGTCTCGCCCGTTCTCACCCGGCTGCCTCCCATTCGGATGTCCAGGGTCAGCGGGAAGGGAAGCCCCGCGAAGCCGCGTGCTTCCCGGAGCGACTCGTAGAGGTCTACCGCGGCCCCCATGCCGATCCCGCCATGGGGGATTCCGATCCATCCTTCCGTGCGCAGATCCATCGCGATCTCGGCGCGCACACCGTTCCCTTCGCGGACGATGCCCGATTCGCCGAAGAGAAATTCCCTCACGAAATCTCCCATTCCATTCCGCCTTTGCCCCGGACCCCGGACCCTGGCTACAGGTGCCGCTCGATGATCCGGTCCTCACTGAAATCCTTCAGCATGAGGTACTCAGGGGTGACCCCCTTCAGCGCCTCCTCGGGAATGAGGCCGACGAGCTCCGATTCGAGAACCTGCACACCGAGACGCTCAGCCTCGGCTCTCACGCGGTCGAAGACCTCCTTCACAGGGGTCTCCCGGAAGTTGGTGAGGTTCATGGACACCTGCACGATGCCCCTGCTCCTCAGGGGCACACCGATGGCCTTGACGTGCTTCATCCCGCCGCCGGAGAACCGGACCGTCTCGGCAATCTTCCGGGCCGCCTCGAGGTCCGCCGAAGCCAGGTTGATGTTGTAGGCCACAAGGAAATCCCGGGCCCCCACGGCCGTCGCCCCGCTCCGTTCGTTGAGGACGGCGGGGCCCGCATCGGGCGCCCACGCCGGGTCTTTCATGCGCTTCTCCAGCGCCTCGTAGCCCCCCCTGCGGATGCGGGGCAGCTCCCGGCGCTCCTCGACGAGGGCCGCCTCGCCGTAGAAATAGACGGGAAGGCCGTTGCGCTGCGCGAAGGCCCTTCCGAAACGCCGGGCCGCCTCGACGGCGTCGGCCATTCCGGCGTTCTTGAGCGGGATGAAGGGGACGACATCGACGGCGCCGATCCGCGGGTGCACGCCCCTCTGGGCGCGCATGTCGATCAGCGCGAGCGCCCTGTCGCAGGCGGCCGCCGCCCCGTTCTCGATGTCATCGGGGGACCCGATGAAGGTGAAGACCGTCCGGTTGTGGTCGGCGTCGGTGCAGATATCGAGGAGCCGCNCCCCGCCGGCCCGCTGCAGGGCGTCGGCGATGGCGTCGATCGTATGCCTGTTCTGCCCCTCGCTGAAGTTGGGGACACATTCGAGGATCTTCATGGATAACTTGGAATGATGGAGTATTGGAATACTGGGATGACGGGCTTACGGAAGAAGATTCTCCCGACCCATTATTCCCGCATTCCATTATTCCATTGTTCCTGCCTCATACCTGATGAAAGCGCATCGCCGGCAGCTCCAGGCACGTCAGCGTCCCCCCGTAGACCGCGCCCGTGTCGATGCCGATCCTCTTCTCCCCCACGAAGGGCCCGCCCGTGAAGGGCGTGTGCCCGAAGACGACGGTTTTCTTCAGCCCGTGATCGGCCAGGAAGAACTCGTGGCGGATCCAGATCATGTCATGGGGGTCCTGGATCTCCATGGGAATGCCGGGCCGCACGCCGGCGTGGACGAACAGGTGCGTTTCCGTCTCGTAGAAGGGAAGCAGGGAGCGGAAGAAGGCAAGATGATCGGGGGGCACCTTCGCCTCCCGATCGGTCTCATCGGGTGCAATGCCGTAGGAGCGCAGGGTGCTGCGGCCGCCGTTGGCCAGGAAGAGCTGCTCCTCCCGGCCGTCGAGCCAGTTCAGGAACATCCGCTCGTGGTTGCCCATCAGGCAGATGACGCGCTCACGTTGCCTGCGCAGCTCCAGGACGGCGTCAACGACTTCCTTCGACGCGGGGCCGCGGTCGATGTAGTCTCCCATGAAGACGACGGTGTCCTCGGCCCAGTCTACGCCGATGAGCGCAAGGAGCTTTTGGAGCTTGTCGAGGCATCCGTGGATGTCGCCGATGGCGAAAATGCGTCCCATGCGTCTCTTTGCGGCCATCTATCCCATCAGGGCGTCGACGAACTCGGCGCTGTTGAAGGGCCGCAGGTCGTCCATCTTCTCGCCGATGCCGATGTAGCGGATGGGGATGTCGAACTCCCGGGCCAGGCGGATGATGATGCCGCCCTTGGCCGTGCCGTCGAGCTTCGTGAGAACGAGGCCCGTCACCCCGATCGCGTCGTTGAACATCTTCGCCTGGTTGACCGCATTCTGGCCCGTCGTGGCATCGAGCACGAGGAGCACCTCGTGGGGGGACCCGGGGAACTCCCTGCCCATGATGCGCTTGACCTTCCTGAGCTCCTCCATGAGGTTGACCTTCGTGTGGAGCCGCCCCGCCGTGTCGATGATGAGGGCGTTCACGCCCCGGGCCCTGGCGGCCTGCAGCGCGTCGAAGACGACCGCAGAGGGGTCGGACCCCATCTTCTGCTTGATGACGGGGATCCCCACGCGCTCGCCCCAGACCTCGAGCTGCTCGATGGCGGCGGCCCTGAAGGTGTCCGCCGCGGCGAGCATCACGCTGTGTCCGCGGGTCTTCAGCTCGTTGGCGACCTTGCCGATCGTCGTCGTCTTGCCCGTTCCGTTGACACCGACGACCATGACGGTGTACAGGCCGTCCCCCGGGATCTCCAGGGGCGCCTCGCGCTGCTTGAGAATGAAGTGGATGTTGTCGCGCAGGATGCTCCGCAGCACGTCGGGGCTGCCGAGCTCGGAGCGCTTGGCGATCGCCTTCATCTCGTCGATGAGCTCGGCGGCGAAAGCCGGACCCACGTCGGCCGTGACGAGCATCTCCTCGAGCTCCTCGAAGAGCCCGGCATCGATCTTCCTCTCGCCGAAGAGCACCTGGTCGACGTTGCGCACGAGGCCCTGCTTGGTCTTGCTGAGCCCCTCCTTGAGCCGCTCGAAGAAGGACCCCTTCTTTTCCGAATTTCCGAACATGACATCCTTTCCCTTCGATCCACCCGGGCCGTTCCGGCCTGCAGCTTTATAGAATAGCCCGGGATTCTTTGTCCAGCCTGAAAAAAGGAAATCCCCCTCCTTCCCCCTTTGTCAAAGGGGGTCGAAAAGGGGATTGGGCCTGCCTCACGCGGCGATCTGGTTCAGGTTCACGCTCACCAGCGTCGAGATCCCCTTCTTCTCCATCGAGACGCCGAAGAGGTTGTCGGAAACCTCCATGGTGCGCTTGTTGTGCGTCACCAGGATGATCTGGGAGCGCTCGGAGATGTCCTTGACGAACTGGTTGAACAGGGCGATGTTGGCGTCGTCGAGCGCCGCGTCGACCTCGTCGAGGATCAAAAAGGGGGTCGGCTTGTGCAGCAGGATCGAGAAGATGAGCGCCACGGAGGCAAGCGCCTTCTCGCCGCCGGACAGCAGGTTGATGCTCTGCGTGCGCTTGCCCGGCAGCTGGATCTCGATGTCGACGCCCGTCTCCAGCAGGTCCTCGCCGTCCGTGAGCAGCAGCGACGCCTTGCCACCGCGGAAGAGCTTCGGGAAGACGGACTGGAAGCAGGCGTTGACGGCCTCGAAGGTCTCGGCGAAGCGATTCCTCGTCACCTGGTTGATCCGGGCGATCGTCTTCTGCAGGGAGTCGAGCGAGGCGTTGAGGTCGCTGATCTGGCCGGAGAGGAAGTCGTGCCGCGTCTGGAGCTCCTCGTGCTCGCTGATGGCCAGCAGGTTCACCTCGCCGAAGTCCTCGACGGCTTTCTTCTTCTTTTCCAGGTCCTCCCGGAGCTCCCCGACCCGCGCCTCTTCGAGCGGCTCGAATCCCCGGGCCGCCTCGTCGAGGTCGATCTGGTACTTCTCCTGCATCCCGGTCTTGAGCGCATCCATCTGGAAGGCCAGCTCCCGGATCTCGATGTCGAGCTCGCCCGTTTCGCGGAGCATCTGCTCGATCTTCCTGCGGGCCTCCCGGGCCTCGCCCTCGAGCCCGCTCATCTTGCCCTCGCGCCAGGTCTGCCCCTCACGGGCGGCGGCCAGCTCCCTTTCGATCTCCCCATAGCGGGTGTGGAGCGCCTCCAGGGACAGGCGGTCCTGCTCGATCTTCGCCGTCAGCTCCTCGCGGCTGCGGTCCGCCTCGTTCAGGTTCTGCAACCGCGTTTCCACCTCGAGCTCGAGGGCGCGGAGGGACTCCCGGAGCCGCTCGAGCGCCTTGAGGTCGGCGTTGCGCTTCTCCTCCAGGGCCGCCAGGGCGACGCGCGCCTCCGTGAGAAGGGCGTCCTTTCCCTCCAGATCCGCCTTCGCGGCCTCCCATCGCCGCCGGGTCTCCTCGAGGCGTCTGTTGACCTCGAGGCAGCGAACGTCGGCCGTCTCGATCGCGCGTTCCGTGGCGGCCAGCTTCGCCGCCGTTTCCTGCTCCTCGGCCAGCAGTGTCTCGCGGTTGAACCGGATCACGCCCACGCGCTGCCGGATCCACTTCAGCTCGTTCTCGAACCGCTCCGCGTCCTTCCTGCGGCCCTGGAGCTCCAGCTCCGCCTCACGGATCGAGTCGCGGGCCGCCTCCCAGCGGTCCTCCATCGTGGCGATCCGGTCGGCCAGCGCGCTTCGGCCCTGCGTCTCTTCCCGGAGCCGCCCCTCGAGACGGCTCGCGTCCTTGTCCAGCTCGGCGATCTCCCTCTTGCGGCTCAGCAGGCTGCTCTCCCCGGCGGCGGCCCTGCTTCCCCCCGTCAGGACGCCGTGGGGGCTGATCATGTCGCCGTCCGGGGTCACCAGGGTCCCCCGGAAGCCGTTCCGCTGCCACAGGGCGACTCCGGAATGCAGGTCGGAGACCAGGAGGGCGTCGCCCAGGAGGTATTCGGCGATGCCGCGGAACTCCTCTTTGACGCGCACCACGTCGAGGAGCCGGGTCGTCCCCCGGAGGGTCTCGCTCGATTCCACGTCGAGGGCGTTCGCGCGGACCCGCAGCGGGACAAAGCTGCTGCGGCCGGCGGTGCGGGTCTTCAGGTAGTCGATGGCCCGGATGCCCTCCTCCTGGCTCTTGACGACGACGTACTGCAGCCGCTCACCCAGGGCCGCCTCGACGGCGACCTCGTACTCGCGGGGGACCTCGATGTGGTCGGCCACCAGCCCGTGGACGCTGTCCAGGGAGAGGCCGGCCTCCGCCCCGGCCCGGATGATCGAGCGCGGCCCCGCGTCGCACCACTCGTAGCGGTTCTGAAACTCCCGGAGCGAGGCGAGCCGCGAGGTCTTCTTCCCCAGTTCCTCCTTGAGCCGGAAGACCCGCTCATCGGCCTCCTCCAGCTCGGTGCGGGAGCGCTGGATGAGCTGCTGGAGCTCCGCGGCCTCCTTCCGGAGGCTCTCCAGGCGTTCCTCGCCTTCGTCGAGACCCGTGCGGGTCCCCGCAAGGTTCCCCTCTGCGAGGGCCAGGCGGCCCTCGTGCTCTTCGAGCTCCCTGACCTCACGCTCGGCCCGGCGCCGGAGATCCTCCAGGTTCTTCCGGCAGGCCGCCGTCTCGTTCTGCAGGCGCGACTGCTCGGTGAGGGCATCGAAGCAGGCGGTCTTGTCCTTTTCCAGCCCGTCCCGCAGCTCCTGCTCGCTCTTCCGGAGCTCGTCGACGTCGGCCTGCCGCAGGGCGAGTTCCTCCCGGCCGGCTGCGATCCGACCGTCCGACTCGGTCGACTGCGCCTCGAGCTGCTCCAGCTCGCGCTCCATCTGTTCGCGGCGGGCCCGCAGCGCTTCCAGTTCGATCGCCCCCCGCTCCTTCAGGACGGCCAGGTCGTCGAGCCGCGCGCGGGCGTGCTCGATCCCCTGCTCCCGGATGCTGATCTCGTTTTTCGCCGCGTAAAGCGTCTCCTGAAGCTGCTTGACGCCCTGGTCGTTCTCGGCGATCTCGGCCCGGAACTCCTCGATGCGGGCTTCCAGGACCGCGAGCTGCGAGCGGGCGTCGTCGGTCGCCGCCGAGGCCTCGTCGTAGCGCCGCTGCAGATCGGACTTCTTCCCCAGCATCTCCCTGAAGGCCTGCGCGGCCAGGGCCAGTTCGACCTCCCGGAGGTCCTTCTTGAGCTGCTTGTATCGTTCGGCCCGCTTGGCCTGCCGCGAGACGGCGTTGAGCTGGCTCTTGACCTCGCGCATGATGTCGTTGAGGCGAAGCAGGTTCTGCTTCGTCGACTCCATCTTCCGGACGGCGGCCTCCTTACGGCTCTTGTACTTCGTGATCCCCGCGGCTTCCTCGATGTACTGGCGCCGCTCCTCGGGCTTGGCCTCCATGAGGTTGGCGATGCTGCCCTGCTCCACGAGCGAGTACGTCCGGGCGCCGACGCCCGTGTCCATGAAAAACTCCTTCACGTCGAGCAGGCGGCACCGTACCTTGTTGATGAAATACTCGCCCTCCTCGTCGCGGAAGACCCGCCGCGTGATCATCACCTCCGAGCAGTCCGCGTAGGGCGCGGGGAAGGGATACCCGCCGGATTCCATGACGAGGGTCACCTCGGCCAGGCTCACGGGCTGGGCCTCCTCGCTGCCGTTGAAGATGACGTCGTCCATCTTCTTGCCGCGCAGCATGGACACCCGCTGCTCCCCCATGACCCAGCGGATGGCGTCGACGATGTTGCTCTTGCCGCAGCCGTTGGGCCCCACGATGCCGCTGATTCCCGATGAAAAATCGATGACGGTCCGGTCCCGGAAGGACTTGAACCCGATGATTTCGAGCCGCTTGAGTTTCATTCCATCCCCATGCTTCTGTCGGTTCGCTGACGGTGCGTCCAAATTGCCAACAATCTACCAGAGCCCCCCAACGTTGTAAAGGGCTAAAAACTACAACTAAATGTAGCCTTAGTCCCCTTGACCACTACATGTTGTATTCAATTTCCGTTCCAGAAGACGGGGGCCCCGGTCCCGGAAGACACGATTTCCGGTGAAAATCCGCCCTGCGGCGGGAGGGGGTCTCCCGGCACCGGGGGGAGCGTATTTGTCTTGACAAACGAGGAGGCAAACGTTTAATCAAAAATCGGTCTTAGCCGTTCCATCCACGAGATCCGCCGTCCAGAAGGGGGGACGAACCGGTCAGGGTCACATCTCTTTTCCCGCCCGATTTTCTTGCCCGGCCGACAGGCTTGCACCCCGGGGAAAGAGCCGGCATCCGCAAGGAGGGAGCAGAATGACGACGCCCGTTCAGCAGAAAATCCGCGACAAGAAGAGAACCCCTCAGCAGATCCTCGACATGGTCAAGTCGGGGGACTGGATCCAGCCCGGCTCCGTGGGCGGGGATTCGACGGAGTGCATGAAGGAGCTCGCCAGACGTCTCGGCCCCGGCCCGGGCCAGGTGAAGGACATCGAGATCTGGAACTACGCGATGTTCTACCCTCACCTCGAGTTCCAGCAGGTCGACCCCAAGCAGGAATACCACTGTTTCCACGAGTACTTCTTCTTCCCCTGGAGCCGCAAGGCCCGCGACACCAACAACGTCACGAGCTGGGCGCAGTGGGGGTGGGCCATGGGCATGTGGTTCTGCCACTACCGCTTCGTCAACGCCGTGAAGGAGAAGCGTGGCCTCGACTGGTGGTGGAACGCGGCAACCCCCTGGGATCAGCACGGGTTCGCGAATTTCTCCTACGGCACCAACAACGCCGCCATCTTCTCGCAGTGCGCCAAGAAGTCCGTCATCGAGGTGCGCGCCGACTACCCCTGGGCCGAAGGCGGGCGCTTCAACACGATCCATATCGACGAGATCGACTACTGGGTCGAGGTGGACGTGGAGCGGTACCGGTGGCCCCAGATCAACGAGAAGGCCATCAAGGCGAAGCCCGAGGAGGAGGCCATCGCCAACCACATCATGACGATCATGCGGGACCGGGACGTCGTCCAGCTCGGCATCGGCTCGCTGCCCTCCGCCTGCGTCGGCGCCATGGTCAACGCCGGCTTCAAGGACCTCGGCATCCACACGGAGATGCTCAACGCCGGCCTCATCAAGCTGATCGAGTCCGGCCAGGTCACCAACCGCTACAAGAGCCTTCCCGCCGACCGTGGAAAGAGCGTCTGGACCTTCGCCTTCCCCGTGGACGTGAAGTGGTACTACGACACGATCCACCGCAACCCGAACCTGGCGGTCTATGACATCAGCTACACCAACAACCTGCACAACCTGACCCGGATCGACAACATGATCGCCATCGACAACTGCGTCGCCGTGGACCTCCTGGGCCAGCAGTGCTCGGGCTTCTACCAGAAACGGCCGATCTCGAGCACGGGCGGCTACTTCAACTTCGTGTCCTTCTGCGCCCAGAGTCGGGGCGGCCGTGGCGTCGCCTCCATGACGTCGCGGAGCAAGCACGGCACCTCCCGCATCGTCCCCTTCCTGCCCGAGGGCTCATCGGTGGACGTACCCGCCCAGCTCGCGCACTACGTCTGCACCGAGTACGGCATCGTCAACCTCCGCGGCCTCAACGGCTACGAGAGGGCGGCGGCTCTCATCTCGATCGCGCACCCCGACGACCGGGAGTGGCTGGAGAGGGAAGCCCGGGAGCACGGCCTGCTCGCCCCGAAATTCCCCGTCGGCATGCTGCCCGTCGAGGGCAAGACGAGGCGCTACCCCGCATACGGGGAGAGGAGAGGCTACAAGGTCCCCATGCACAGCGATCTCTGGGGCTTCGACTGGGATCCCTACCAGAGCGGAAAGTGACCCGTTCCTGCATCCCGTTGCGGCCATGCCCGGGTTTCGGCCCGGGCTTTTTTCATCCCCGCCGGAGGCACGGTCTTTATCTTGACAGTCGCCGCCGTTTCCATTATGGAGAAGGCATCGCAGACCGGGCGCGAGGAGAGCAATCCATGTCGAAAAAAAACAAGAAACCGCCGCAGGCCCCGGCATCGCCGGCCCTGACTCCCGTCCAGGAAGAAAAGGCGAACTTCATCACCATGTTTTCGAAACTCGACTCCTCGCAGAAGCACCGGATCCTCGCCTACCTCGTCTGGCTCCTCGGCATTTTCATCATCCTTTTCGCCTACCGAGCCGCATAGAGGCATGACCCTCCCGCCCCTCCGGACAACCCGGGGACGCCGCTCGTCGCAGGGGGCTGAACCGCCCCGCACGGCCGCTGGCCGCGGCATGCCCGCCGCGCGAGAAAAGGGAATCTTTTTTGCGGCGGTTTTTCTTCTTGACAGGACGATTTTATCTTTGGTAGGTACAAAGCGTATTAGTGGGGGAAGTTCTTTGATATAGTGTGCCAGAGATTCAGATCATCTTACCAACAGGGGGTCATTGGATTCGCAGGAGCGACTGAAGCAACGCCCGGGCGGCGGTCCGGAATAAGAGGTCGGACCGGCGCAGGCGCCTGAAGCACCGCTCAAGCAACAGCCCGGAATGAGAGGTCGGGCCTGGAAAATTCAGAGGGAAAGGAGGTGACAGGGAGATTTTTTGGTAAGGTGTATTTCATTCCACATTCATTCTGCTGTTTCACACATTTCATTTTCTTACTAGAAAAAAGGAGGATTTTTCTATGGCACAGGAACACACCTTTGCAACTCCGGCTCCCGCCGGTCTGGGTGCCCTTGCAGTTGCCTGCTTTGGTTTCGCCGCAGTATTTCTTGGCTGGGTAAAGGCCGAAGGCCTCCCCATTCTCTTTGCATGGCTCGTCGGCGGCGGCGTGGTTCAGTACACGGTTGCCGTGATGGAATTGAAGGACCACAACATCACCGGCGGCAACGTCTTTTTGTTCTTCTCGGCCTTCTTCATGTTCGGCGCCTCGCTGAGCGTTCTCTCCAAGTTCCTCATGATCAAGTTCGGCATGGCTCCCCATGTCTACGTCGAGGGATGGACCTGGATGGCCGGGGCCGGCTTCCTCACCGCCGTGACCCCCGCCTACCTGAAGGCCAATAAGCTCATCTTCCTGCTCGTCGTCCTCATCGACATCGTCCTGTGGTGCATCGTCGGTCTGGATATGGGCAAGATGGATCCCGCCGTCGGCAAGCCCATCGTGGGCTGGCTGCTCGTGGTGTCCGGCTGGATCGGCGTCTACGTGGCCGGCGCGGTGGTCTGCAACACCGTGTTCGGGCGCGTGATCTACCCGATCCCGGCGCCTTTCGTGAAGTAAGCGATGAGCGCCTGACCGTCAAGACGGTTCACGGGGCGGGCCTTCTGGCCCGCCCCTTTTTTTATGTGCGGGAATACCATTTGTCGCGAATTCCGTTTTGTGAGATAAGAACAGGCGTAAGGCTCAAGGCAAGGGGCATAAGGCTTTTTCATGGAAGAAAACGTAGTGATTGTTTCCGCCCCTAACCATATGCCATAAGCCCCTAGCCTTTTTTCTGAACGATATGATCCCCATTCGCGACCAGATCCAGTCGAAGAGCTACCCCGCCGTCACCCACGGCATCATCGGCCTGAATGTCCTGGTGTTCGTTTTCCAGTTGATGCAAGGGGAAAACCTCGAGCGGTTCATCTACACCTACGGCCTCGTGCCCGCGCGTTACGCCGTCCCCGAGATCTCCGCCCCGTTCAGCTTCGGCGAACAGGCCTTCGCCCTGCTGTCCTTCATGTTCCTTCACGGCGGGTTTCTCCACCTGATCGGCAACATGTGGTCCCTCTACATCTTCGGCGACAACGTGGAGGACCGCATGGGGGCTACCCGCTTTCTCGCCTTCTACCTGCTGTGCGGCTGGGCCTCGGGATTTGCGCACCTCTGGTCCAACTGGGGATCCACGGTGCCAACGATCGGCGCGAGCGGGGCCATCGCGGGGGTGATGGGGGCCTACTTCATCCTCTTCCCCGGGGCCCGGATCATCACGCTGATCCCCATCCTTTTCATCCCGTACTTCGTCGAGATCCCGGCCGTCGTGTTCCTGGGGATCTGGCTCCTTTTCCAGTTCTTCTATGCCTCCCTGCCGGGGCCGGAGGGCGGGGGCGGCATCGCCTGGTGGGCACACATCGGGGGATTCGTGTTCGGCATGATCGCCGTGAAGCTCTTCTCCCGCCTCCCCGAGAGCCGCCTGGACGAGAGGCTCCACGAGACCTTTGCACGCCGCTCGACCCCGCGCCTGCAGCGGATCCGGCCCGTGAGCGAACGCGACGGCCCGGATCTCTACGGCATCGTGTCGATCACCGCGAAAGAGGCCCGGTACGGGACGCGCAAGATGATCACCGTTCCCGGGGACGCGGCGCGGAGGGCCTTCATGGTCACGATCCCGCCGGGCACGGAAAACGGGACCAGGATTCGGCTTGTCGGCCTCGGGAGAACGGGGGACGCCCGGACGGGGGACATCTACCTGGAGATCCGGGTCGAGGGGTAAGGGATGGACGGGGAAAGCTGGCAGGTCGTCGGCACCGCGCAGGGGGTCATCAAGGCGCGGATCCTCGAGGGGAGACTGGAGGCGGAGGGGATTCCCGTGCGCCTGCAGTACGAACCCATCGGCGCGATCTACGCCATCACCGTCGACGGGCTCGGAGAGGTGCAGATCCTCGTGCCGGAGATCTGGGCGGAGCATGCCCGCCGCGTGCTGGCGAAGGAGTACACAGAGGAGGACCTGGACTGGAAGGCCGAAGAGCCGGAAGCCGAAAGCAACAAGCAACAAGGCGAAGAAAAAGAGGATCAGACAGGATGAAAGCCGTTCTCACATTTGATCTGAAGGCAGAAACGGCCGAAGAAGCGCAGAAGATACTCGGAGAGATCTGTGATGAGCTGTGCAGGACGAACAGGCTCAGTGATTATCGATACGAGATCGAAACCGCCGAAGGGCTTGTGACGGAAAAATGCGTCCTCGGCGGCGACAAGGTGATCGCCTGAAAGGTATGAAGCCGGCCTCCGGGGGAGGAGAAACAGGGTTCAGGGGACAGGGCCAAGGTTCAAGGAAGGGGAAAAAGATGCAGATTGCGATCCTGTTGTTCGACAACATCACCATCCTCGACGCGGTCGGCCCCTACGAGGTGCTCTCGCGCATCCCGGACGCAACGGTGACATGGGTCTCCTCGTCGCCCGGCCCGAAAAAGGCGAAAGGAGGGCTGACGCTCCTGGCCGATCGTCGTCTGGGCGAGGTGCCGGCCCCCCAGATCGTTCTCATTCCGGGGGGTTCCGGCGTGGACGGTGTGATGCGGGAACCGGCCGTTCTGGAATGGATCCGAAACGCGCACCGCACGTCGCTGTTCACCGCGGCGGTGTGCACGGGCTCCCTGGTGCTGGGGGCAGCCGGGCTCCTGAAGGGACTGAAGGCGACGACCCACTGGAACCACCGGGACAGGCTGGCCGCATTCGGGGTGGATGTAGCCGCCGCGCGGGTGGTTCGCGAGGGGAAAATCGTGACCGCAGCGGGCGTGTCTGCAGGCATCGACATGGCGCTTTGCCTGGTCCGGTGGACGGCGGGGGACAGGGTCGCCCAGGCGATCCAGCTGGGCATCGAATACGATCCCGACCCCCCCTTCGATTCCGGCTCCCCGGAGAAGGCGCCGCCGGAAGTGCTGGAGATGGCGCGAAAGACGAGAAGGTGAGAGGGTGACAAGGTTGGAAATTCTGAAATGAAAGCGATTGTCTTTCGGCTTACCGGATCTTGAAAATGCAGGCTCGCTCAGACAGCTTCTCCAACGTTCTCACCTTCTCACTTTCTCCATCCTTGAAAGCACCGGATTCCAATAACCGGAACCGTTCGCCTGATTACGAGAAAATGCCGGCTAAAGGGGTGCCGCAGCGGCGGCATTTCGAGCCTTCCAGGCTGTAGGCCCCGATGGTGTAGCCTCGCCGTTCGATCAACAGGCCCCCGCACGCGGGGCAATACGTGTGATCGCTCGCGCTCCCCGGCACGTTCCCGCCGTAGACATGCTTGAGACCCGCCTCCCTCCCGATTTCCACGGCCCGGTCGACGGTCTTCACCGGCGTCGGGGAGAGACTCTGCAATTTGTAACACGGGAAGAAGCGGCTCACGTGCCATGGGACCTCGCTTCCGAGCGACCGGATGAACGCGGCGATCTCCCTCAACTCACCCTCGTCGTCGTTGAGGGTCGGGATCACGAGCGTGGTCACCTCGACCCAGATCCCCCTTTGCCTCATTCCCCGTAGCGTCTCGAGAACCGGCTCCAGCCGTGCACCGCATTGACGCCGGTAGAACTCGTCCCGGAAGGACTTGAGATCGACGTTGGCCGCATCGAGCCAAGGTGAGGCGGCATCCAGCGCCTCCGGCGTCATGAACCCGTTGGTCACGAAGATGTTCTTCAGGCCCGCCTCTCGTGCAAGCAGGGCCGTGTCGCGGGCGAACTCGAAGAAGATCGTCGGTTCCGTATAGGTGTAGGCAATCGATTTCGAAGCGCTGTCGACGGCCCTGCGAACAACTTCGCGGGGCGACAGGTCCCGGCCCGCGATGCGCCCCTCCTCCCGAGGCATTTGCGAGATTTCGTGGTTCTGGCAGAACGAGCAGCGGAAGTTGCATCCCACCGTGGCAATGGAGTAGGACGCCGATCCGGGGTAGACGTGATAGATCGGTTTTTTCTCGATAGGGTCGACGTTTGCAGCGATCACGGAGCCGTAGACCAGGGTATAGAGGGTGCCTTCTCTGTTTTCTCTCACCCCGCAGACGCCCCGCTTCGCCGGTGCGATTTTACAGCGATGGCTGCACAGGGCGCACCGCACATTCCCCCCTGCGAGCTTTTCATAAAGCGTTGCTTCTTTCATCATGACTCCGCTCACACATACGAGGATGAGAAGGTGAGAAGGTTGGAAGTCCTTGAGCAGGAGATGGTCCGCTCCGAAACCCGAGACCCGAGACTTTGCGCGTCTCCTGCGCGCCTAGCCTCCGATCGTCGGCATTTCTCTCACGCACTTTCTTCGATGTCGGTCATCCGCCGCCCCATCCTTCTGCTGCCCGAGGGGCTTGTTCACGATTGCCCGGAGGATGAGTTGCTCCAGTTCCTCGTCGCTGCAGCCGCTCCGCATGGGCCCTTTGAGATCGATTTCCCCGTCGACCATCAGGCAGGCACGCAGGCCGCCGTCGGCTGTGAGGCGCAGCCGGTTGCAGGCATGGCAGAAATTGTGGCTGATGGGGCTGATAAAGCCGATGACGCCCCGGGCCCCTTCGAGCCGGAAACGACGGGCCGGGCCGCTGAAATTCCTTTCCCGTTTCCCTCTCTCGATGGGATGGAGGGTGCCGAGGCGTGCGATCCGTTCCATCAGTTCGTCGTTGGAGACGTACTTCTCGTCGCTCCCCTTCTCGCCGCCGATCGGCATCAGCTCGATGAGGCGGATCTCGTAGGGCTTCTCCAGGGTGAGCCGGGCAAAGGTCAGCGCCTCGTCGTCGTTGAACCCCCTCACAGTGACGACGTTGATCTTGATCGGCGAAAACCCGACCCTCTCGGCCTCCTCCAGGCCCCGGAGAACGTCGGACAGCCGACCGCCCCGGGTGATCCGGGCGTATCGCTCCGGGTCCAGGGAGTCGAGGCTCACGTTGATGCGGCACACACCGGCCCTGCGGATCGCCCCGGCAAAGGATTCCAGGAGGATGCCGTTGGTGGTGAGGCTGATATCCTCGAGGCCTGTCTTCCCGAGCTCGGCCAGGAAGTCGGTGACGCCCCTGCGCACGAGCGGCTCCCCGCCCGTGACACGGACCTTCACGATCCCGAGCTTCTGCGCGATGCGGACGACCCGCAGCATCTCCTCGTATTTCAGGATGTCGTCGTGGCCGATCAGCGAAAGGCCTTCCTTCGGCATGCAGTAGATGCACCGGAGGTTGCATCGGTCCGTGACGGATACCCGCAGGTAGTTGATCTCTCGTTTGTATTTGTCGAGCATGGCGAATCAAACGGGGCCGCCTCGAGCGGCCCCGGTCCTTACGAACCTAGCATAACAGAGCCGATCCCGCAAGGCATCAACGCGTCACGGCGCAACCCTGAAATCCCTTGACAGCCTCGGCCTTTCCGTGTAAACAGGGTTTCAAATATCCGTTATTGCCCCGGGGCACTGGCGGATATTTATTTTTTTGCCCGAGGAATCGCCCGGAGGAGTATCGATGGAGAAGATGCCCATCACAAAAGCGGGTTTCGAAAAGCTGAAAAAAGAGCTGGATCAGCTCAAGCGGGTGTTGATCCCGGAAAACATCAAGGCCATCGAGGAAGCGCGCGGCCACGGGGACATCTCGGAGAACGCAGAGTACCAGTATGCCAAGGAGCGGCAGTCCTTCCTGCACGGGCGCCTGCAGGAGGTCGAGAACTGCCTGGCCACCTCTCAGATCGTGGAATGGAACGGCGTCACCGGCGAGCGCGTCGTCTTCGGCGCCACGGTGACCTTCGCCGATGTCGATACGGGCGACTCGACCCGCTACCAGCTCGTCGGCCCGTACGAATCGGACGTCTCGAACAACCGCATCTCCGTCACGTCCCCCATCGGCAAGGCCCTCATCGGCAAAAACGTCGGCGACGTCGTCCGCGTCAAGACGCCCGGGGGCGTCCGGGAAGTCGAAATCGTCGATATCGCCTTCGAGGAACCGGCGGAGTCGTAGGAAGATCCTTCATCGGCAAAAAAAGGGCGTGCCGGCACGCTCTTTTTTTTCTGCCCGTGCGGGGGGCTACCAGAAGATCACCAGAATCGTCAGGATCGTCAGCAGGACGACCGCGCGCAAGACGCCCACACCGATGGGATGCATCCCGTGTTCGCAGCGCGACGCCTCGAGGGAGATCCTTTCCCTCATCCACTGGTGATTGCCGACGAAAAGGGCGAGCGCGCGGAAACCGACCCTTTGCAGGTTGCAGGACGGCATCCGGAAAAACTCGGCCAGCCGCCGGACGAGGCGATGGGCAACGACCTCGTCGGCCCAGGCGTTCAGGGCGTTCAGGGAGCGGTCCGCGAGGCGGTAGAAGGCGCGGCCCCCCATGCGGGTCAGCACGTCGACGTCGAGGTTGATCGCGCGGATCTCGGGCGGGTGCGTTCCCGACAGCAGCATCAGGGCGAAGGCGAGGGCCGCGAAGAGAAGCAGCTGGGCCTGCGAAATCACGTGGCCGGCCGTGTAGGGCTGGAAGTCGGTCGGGAAGGGAAGCAGGCCGTACAGGGGCTGGGGGTACACGCCGATCCCGATGCAGAGCGCCGCGGCCAGGCCCATGGCCAGCAGCATGGGCAGCGGGGCCTCCCTACAGCGGATCCCCGAGTCGTGGGAGAAAAACGCGCAGAAGGGGATCTTGATCCCGGCGTGGTGCAGGACCCCGGCGGAGGCGAAGAGCATCAGGAACCACACCAGGCGAAGATCGCCGAGCGCGGCCGCCTCCATGACCATCGACTTGCTGACGAACCCGCTGAAGAGCGGAAAGGCCGAGATGGAGGCCGCCCCGACGATGCAGAAGGTGCAGGTCCAGGGCATCGAGCGGTACAGGCCCCCCACGTCGGTCGCGTTGATCTTCCCGGTCTGGTGCAGCACGGCGCCCATGGACATGAACAGCAGCGCCTTGTACAGGATGTGGCTGAAGGCATGGGACACGGTTCCGTTCAGGGACAGCTCGGTGCCGATCCCGATGCCGACCATCATGAATCCGACCTGGTTGATGAGGCTGTAGGACAGCACCCTGCGCAGGTTGTTCTCGATCACCGCGAAGAAGATGGGGAAGACCGTCATGGCGGCGCCGATCCAGATCAGGGCCTCGGTGCCCGGGAAGGTCCGGGCCAGGACGTAGACGGCCGTCTTCGTCGTGAAGGCCGAAAGGAACACGGCACCGGTCACGGTGGACTCAGGATAGGCGTCGGGAAGCCAGAAGTGCAGGAGCGGCCAGGCGCTGTTGACGCCGAAGCCGATGAAGATCAGCCACGACGAGAGAGTCCCCAGCCCGATGTAGCCGAAGGCGACCGTGCCGGTGTTCTGCACCTGCAGGAGGATGCCGCCCAGCAGGCACAGGCCCGATACGACGTGCACCATGAAGTAGCGGAACCCCGCGGCCATGGACTTCTCCGTGCGCCGCGCCATGATCAGGAACGTCGCTCCGAGCGTCATCATCTCCCAGAAGACAAACAGCGTGAAGAGGTCGCCGGCGAAGACCGCCCCGACGGCGGCGCCGGCGTAGACGAGCGCGGCGGCGTTCTGGAAGCGGTCTTCCACCTTCAGGGCGTAGAGATTCGCGATGAAGGCGATGATGTGGAAGATGATCCCGAAGACCACGCTCAACCGGTCGACGCGGGCCAGCACCAGCTCCTGGCGGAAAAACGGCAGGAGGAAGTGATTGCCCTCCGGCAGGGCCAGCATGTTGAGCAGGCTCAGCGCCGGGACGAGCAGCATCCAGGCCTGGCGCAGGCGGCCGCGCAGAAGCACCGCCGGCACGACGGCGAGGATCAGGATCAATCCGGGGGGGACTGCGTCAGCGATCATAATACCCCTCGTCGCGCATTACGACCGGCCGCAGGACATACTGGGCGACAAACACGAGAAGCACGTAGGCGACAAAGCCGAATGCGGCATAAAACCCGTACCACTCCTCCCAGGGGAAGATCACGTGACGGTGCGCCCACCCCTCGGCGAGCAGCAGGGCGCCCAGGACGGCAAAAAAGACCGCCAGCGCGGCCTTGAGGGTTCGCGGACGGATCAGGGGCGACGGGTTCGGCCCCACGTTGACGGGATTCTTGTTCACCATTCACTCCTTCACAGGGTCTTGGCCAGAACGATTGCGAGGTACAGAACCCCGATGACCACCAGCGCCAAGAAAACGGGGCGCCAGCCCTCGACCGGTTCATGGGTCAGGATCTCCAACTCCTTCTGCGGGTTCTTCTCGTCACGGTCCATCGGTTGCTTCCCTCAAGGCGACACGACCCGCTGAATCAGCTGCAGGGCCAGCGTCGGCCACAGAAACAGAACGAGGCAGAACAGGGCCGAGACCCCCAGCGGGATGAGGCACAACACCGGCGCCTCCCGGATCCCCCCCTCCCCTCCGTCCTCCGCGTCCCGGGCAAAGAACCCCCGGTACACGATCGGAAAGAAGTAGGCCGCATTCAGCAGGGAACTCACCAAGATCACCGCAACCAGCACAAGCCGCCCTCCGTCGATGGCCCCGACCACCATGCTCCACTTGCTCAGGAAACCGCCCAGGGGCGGCATGCCGATAATCGACAGGCTCGCCAGGAAAAAGGCCGCGTAGGTCACCGGCATCCGGCGCCCCAGGCCGTCCATCTCGCTGATATTGCTCTTGTGGGCGGCCACGTAGATCGCCCCGGCGCACAGGAACAGGGTGATCTTGCCGAAGGCGTGCATGGACAGGTGCAGAAGGCCCCCCGTCATGCCCGCTTCCGTCAGCATCCCGGCGCCGAGGATCATGTAGGAGAGCTGCCCGATCGTGGAGTAGGCCAGCCTGCGTTTGAGGTTGTCCTGCGTGAGGGCCACGAGCGATGCCCCGATGATCGTGACGGAGGCCAGGGCCGTGAGAACCGCACCCAGGTTGAGATCGGCTAGCAGGCCCGTCCCGAAGACGAAGAACACGATCCGTAAAATCGAAAAGACCCCGACCTTGACGACGGCGACCCCGTGCAGGAAACTGCTCACCGGCGTGGGGGCCACCATCGCGGCTGGCAGCCACCCGTGCAGGGGCATGACGGCCGCCTTGGCGAACCCGAACACCAGCAGCACCAGCAGGATCGACGCCGTCGACGCGTCGGCCTTGCCCGCCAGGATCCCGCCCACGGTGAAGTCGAGCGTGCCCGTCATCGTGTAGATCAGGATCATCGCCGGCAGGGTGAGCGCGACGGACGAGCCGAGCAGGTAGGTCAGGTATTTCCGGCCCGCGGAGCGCGCCTCGGCGTCCTGCTTGTGCGTCACCAGCGGGTAGGTCGACAGGGACAGCATTTCGTAGAAGAGGTACAGGGTGAGGAGGTTCTCGGAGAACGCGACGCCGAGGGTCGCCGATATGGCAACGGCGAACGAGGCAAAGTAGCGCGTCTGGTCGTGCTCGTTCAGGGCGCGCATGTAGCCGATCGAATAGACCGACGTGCAGAACCAGAGGAAGGAGGCCACCAGGGCGAAATACATCCCCATCGCGTCCACCCGCAGCGCGATCGGCACCCCGGGGACGACCTCGGCTAGGGTGAACCGGCAGCCGCCGCCCTCGAGCACCGAGGGGAGGAGAGACGCGACGATCGCGAACTTTCCCAGGGCGATCAGCACCGTCCAGGCCTCGCGCAGGTTCGGGCGCCGGTCCGACAGGACGATCGGAATCGCCCCGAGCAGGGAAATCAGGACGGCCGCAAGCGGCCAGAATGAAGTTTCCATGGTCATTCCATCGTATCCCCGGATCGTTCGCCCGGGCTCCACCCTCCCTCAGAAGCCGACCGGCAGGGCGAAACGGACCACCCGCTCCACGATGGGGCCCGTTGCCAGCCCGACCCCGATCAGCGCGGCGGCCGACACGAGCAGGGGCTGCAGCATCGCCTGCGGGGCCTCGCGGACCGTTTGCGGTCCGCCCCCATGATCCCCGGCTGCCGCAGCCGGGAAGAATGCGATCTCGATGATCCGGAAGAACAGGACGGCATTGACGAGGCTGCTGAAGATCAGCGCGCCGACATAGAGCCACTGCCCCGCCTCGATCCCGCCCAGGAGCAGATACCACTTGCTGAAAAACCCGCAGGTCGGCGGAACGCCGATCATGGACAGGGCCCCCACGATGAAGGCCGCCATGGTCAGCGGCATGCGCCGGGTGAGTCCCTGGAGCCGGTCGAACTCCATGCCCCCGCAGCGGTGGGCGATCGCCGCGGCGGCCAGGAAGAGACAGAGGGTCATCAGGGCGTCGTTGACGATGTGCAGGATCGCCCCGGTCATCCCCTTCGCGTTGGCAAGCCAGAGGCCCCCGACCATGTAGCCCACCTCGGCGATGATGATGTAGGCGAGCATCCGCCGGAGGTCGCGCTGGCCCAGGGCCATGGCGGATGCGCAGACAATGCCCACCGCCGCGACGCCGACGATGGTCTGCTGCACGCCCATGTGCTGGATGAACTCGTACACGGGGGAGAAGATCGAGAACATGACACGGATCATCAGGAAGATCGTGACCTTCGTCATGAGCGGGGCGATGAGCACCGCGGCCCCGTCGGGCATGTCCGTGTAGGCGTTCGGCAGCCAGACGTGCAGGGGGAAAAAGGCCATCTTGATCCACAGGCCGACCATGAGGAAGGCGAAGGCCGTCGCCAGGGCAGCGCCTCTGCCGTCGAGCAGGGGGATGATCCGGTGCAGGTCGGCCATGTTGAGCGTTCCCGTGAGGATGTAGAGATACCCGATCCCCAGCAGGTAGAAGCAGGCGCCGATGGAGCCCATGACGATGTAGTTGAAGCTCGAGAGGGCAGCGCGGCCCCGGCCCAGCGCGATGAGACCGTAGGTCGTGATCGAGGTGATCTCCAATAGCACGTAGAGGTTGAAGGCGTCGCCCGTCAGCGCCAGGCCGTAGAGGCCGGCGATGAGAATCAGGTAGAGCGTGAAGAAGGGGCGGCGCCGCTCGTGCAGATCGGCGGCCACGCTCCGGGACGACGACAGGGCGGCCGCAAGGGACACGGACGAGATGAGCAGGATCATCAGGGCCCCCAGGTGGTCCACCACGAGCTCGATCCCGTAGGGCGGCTCCCAGTTGCCGACGGTGTAGCTGAACGGGCCCACGTGGAGGACCTCCGCGAAGACGAGCACGGAGGCCGCCAGCGAGATCGACAGAGACCCGAAGACGATCGGCAGGGTGATCCGGCTGCCGAGTCTCCCTGCGGCGTAGAGCAGCATGGCGCCCACCAGCGGCGCGGTGAGCCCGTACATGTGGAGGTTCAGAAAGCTCATCGTTCGATCTTCTCCAGGATCTCGTCCTCCTCGAGGGTGCCGAACTGCCCGTGGATCCGCTGCAGGATCGCGAGCGCCACCCCCGTGACGCTGACCGCGACCACGATGGCCGTCAGCATCAGCACGTGGGGAAGCGGGTTGACGATGGACGCCGCCTCCACCCCCCGCTCGAGAACGGCCTGCTTGTCGAGGATGGGAATGCCGCCCCCCTTTTTCACCCCTGCGGAAATGAACATCAGGATGATCGCGGTCTGGAAGATGTTCATGCCGATCAGCTTCTTCACGAGGTTGCTCTTGCCGATCATCGCGTAGAAGCCGATCATCATCAGCACGACGTAGATCCAGTAGTTGTACTTCGCGACGATTTCGTCGAGCAGCGTTTCCATCTCAGAGCCCCTTGTCCATCTTGCCGCCCGAGGCGAGGTCCCAGAAGAGCGACACCATGATGCTCATGACCGCCAGGCCCACACCGACTTCCACGATGAAGATCCCCATGGAGCGCCACTCGACGGGGCCGAGCGGGGGGAAGAGGGGCTCCAGGGCGCTGTAGTCGAGAAACAGCCCTCCCAGCAGGGCGCAGGCGAGCCCCGTGCCGGTGTAGAGGAACACGCCCGTACCCGCTAGGGCCGTGTTGGCCCGCAGGGGGAAGAAGCGCATCGAGGTCTTCTGGTCGAAGGCGATCGCCATCAGGATGTAGGAAGCCCCCAGCAGCACCCCGCCCTGGAACCCCCCTCCGGGGCTGTAATGCCCGTGGGCGATCACGTACAGGGCGAAGAGCTGGATGAAGGGGATCAGGATCCGGCAGGACAGTTCGATGATGAGGCTCGGGCCGATCGGCCGGTCCTGGGGCAGGGTGTAGTGATCCTTCATGCGTCGGGCCTCCGGAGCGCGCTCACGACGACGACGCCGGCGCAGAAGATGACGATGGTCTCGAACATGGTGTCGTAGCCCCTGTAGTCGGCCAGCACCGCCGTCACGACGTTGGGCACGTGCGTGTCCTCCACCGACCTCTCGATGTAGAGCGGCGAGACGTGCCTCGCCGCCGGGGCGTTCGGGTCGCCCCAGGGCGGGAAATCGCCCGTGCCGTACAGCAGCAGGGCGCCGGTGAACAGGGTGGAGATCAGGGCCCGCTTCTTCAATCTTTGCTCCTCCTCGAGGTGTGCAGGATCGTGGCGATGAACAGGATGGAACTCACCCCCGCACCCACGGTCGCCTCCGTCAGGGCCACGTCCACGGCCCCCATCTCGGCCCATAGCAGGCACATCAGGAAGCTGTAGACGCTGAAAATGACCGTGGCGGCCAGCAGGTCCCGCACGGTGATGGCCGCCACCGCGCAGATGACGACCAGGGTCAGGAGGAGCAGGTCCAGTTGCCAGATCATCGCCGCTTCTCCCCCTTTTCCCAGGGTTTGACGCCCACGGACATGGCCGTCTGGGTGATCGCGTGGGTCGCCGTCGGGCTCGCGATGAAAATGAACAGGGCGATGAAGAAAATCTTGATGGCGACCAGGACCGCCGGCGCGGACAGGGTTTTCAGGCTGTAGAGGGCGAACCCGGTCACGATGAGCACCGAGCCCAGCGAATCGCTTTTTCCCGCCGCGTGGAGCCGGGTGTAAAAATCGGGGAAGCGCAGCAGCCCCACGACCCCGAAGGCGAAAAAGAGGATGCCCGCGGCGATCAGGACCGTCGAGACGAGATCGATCATGGTTTTCCCTCCTCTCCCGCGGTGCCCGCTGCGCTGGCGTCGACGGGCGGCCGCCGCTGGAAGTACTTCGCCGCCGCCAGAGTCGTGATGAAGTTCAGCAGCGTGTAGGCGATCGCAATGTCCACGAACATCTCGAGGTGCTCGTAGAGCACGCCGATGAAGAGCAGCAGCGCCGTGGTTTTCGTGCCGATCATGTTGGCGCTGACGATGCGGTCGAAGACCGTCGGCCCCCAGACCAGACGGTAGAGGGCCGCCAGCATCAGCAGCAGGATGGCCACCGCCCCGCCGAGCATGAAGGGATTCATCATCGCAGGGGCCTCTCCACGATTTTCCCGATCCGCTCCTCCATGGCCCCGGGACACCCCCGGGCGGCGCTGCGGGTCAGGGCGTAGACCGTGAACTCGTCGTCCCGGATGTCCACGGTGATCGTCCCGGGGGTCAACGTGATCGACTGGCCGAGGGCGACCCGGGAGACCCTCGTCCGGAGTTTCGTCCGAAAGCGGATCACCTGCGGGTCGATGAGTTCGAGCATGCGGGGATGGCAGGCGATGTAGGCCACCTGGAGGTTCGCGAGGAGGATCTCCCAGAACAGGCTGGGAAGGTAGAGGACCATGCCGAAGAAAACGACCGTCCAGGTCCTGGGGTTGCCGCTGAAAAACAGCAGGTTGTGACCGAACTGCGCGACCAGCAAAGCACAGAACAGGCCCAGGGACGTGTGGAAGGCGTCGAACATTCCGGACAGGACCAGCCAGAAGACGATCATGACGGCAAAGGTCGCAATCTTTGCCATGGCTCCTCACTCTGCGGCAGCGCCGCAGCCGTCCCGGTTTCCCGTGCCGGCTCGTGTAAACTTTTGCAAATTTTTATTTATAAGAAAATTGCATACAAAAGTCAATGAAAAAAGGGCCGGGATTCATTCCCGGCCCCTCCTGTTTTTCATCAAAAAGCGATACTGCGGGTTACTGCTGACCCGCGATCTTGAGCCTCGCCTCCGCCCTTTCGAGGGCGATCTTGGCCCGCTCGTACTCCGGGTCCTCTTTGGCGAACTTCGCCAGCTTCTGCTCGGCCGCCTCCTTCGCACGTCTAGCCCGGTCCACGTCGATCTGGTCGGCGCGCTCGGCCGTCTCGACGAGCACGGTCACCTTGCTGCCCGTCACCTCGGCGTACCCCGTGTTGACGGCGTAGCTGACGCGCTTGCCGTCCTTGAGGTAGCTCAGCTCGCCGAACTTGATCGCCGACAGCAGCGAGGCGTGCCCCCTCAGGACGCCGAATTCCCCTTCGCTCCCGGGACAGGTCACCTCGTCGACCGTCCCGCTGTAGGCCAGCTTCTCCGGAGTCACGATCTCCAGCAAGAGTTCTTCCGCCATGGGTGTCTCCTCCGGACCGGTTATTCGGCCAGCTTCCTGGCCTTTTCAACGGCTTCCTCGATGCCGCCCACCATGTAGAAGGCCTGCTCGGGCAGCTCGTCGTGCTTGCCTTCCAGGATCTCCTTGAACCCGCGCACCGTTTCCTTCACCGGCACGAACTTGCCCTCGGTGCCCGTGAACTGGGCGGCGACGAAGAAGGGCTGCGACAGGAAGCGCTGGATCTTGCGGGCGCGGCTCACCGTGAGCTTGTCCTCCTCGGAGAGCTCGTCCATGCCCAGGATCGCGATGATGTCCTGGAGGTCCTTGTAGCGCTGCAGGATCAGCTGGACGTTGCGGGCCACCTGGTAGTGCTCCTCGCCGAGGACGTTGGGGTCGAGGATGCGCGAGGTGGAGTCCAGCGGGTCCACGGCGGGGTAGATCCCCAGCTCGGCGATGGGCCGGGAGAGAACGACCGTCCCGTCGAGGTGGGCGAACGTCGTGGCCGGGGCGGGGTCCGTCAGGTCGTCGGCGGGGACGTAGACGCACTGCACCGCCGTGATGGAGCCCTTGTCCGTCGAGGTGATGCGTTCCTGCAGGGCGCCCAGGTCCGTGGCCAGCGTGGGCTGGTACCCGACGGCGGAGGGCATGCGGCCCAGCAGGGCGGAGACCTCGGAGCCCGCCTGGGTGAACCGGAAGATGTTGTCGACGAAGAGCAGCACGTCCTGGCCCTCCACGTCGCGGAAGTACTCGGCGGCCGCCAGGGCCGTGAGCGCCACGCGCGCCCGGGCTCCCGGGGGTTCCGTCATCTGCCCGTAGATCAGGGCGGCCTTGGAGATAACGCCCGACTGCTTCATCTCGAGGTAGAGGTCGTTTCCTTCACGGGTGCGCTCGCCCACGCCGGCGAACACGGAGATGCCGCCGTGGTGCATGGCGATATTGTGGATCATCTCCATCATGACGACGGTCTTGCCGACGCCGGCGCCGCCGAACATGCCCATCTTGCCCCCGCGGGGGAAGGGAACCAGCAGGTCGATGACCTTGACGCCCGTCTCGAGGACGTGGACCGTCGTGTCCTGCTCGAGGAACGAGGGAGCCGGCCGGTGAACGGGCATCTTCTTGTCCGTCACGATGGGGCCGAGGCCGTCCACGGGGCGGCCGACGACGTTGATGATCCGCCCAAGGCCCGCCTCGCCGACGGGGACCATGATCGGGGCGCCCGTGTCCTTGACGGGCATGCCGCGCACGAGGCCGTCGGTGACGTCCATGGCGATGCAGCGCACCACGTTGTCGCCGAGGTGCTGGGCCACCTCGATGATGAGGTTGTCCTCGGTGTCATCGATGGCCTTGTTCGTGATGGTGAGGGCCGTCAGGATGTTGGGAAGTTTCCCCTCTGCGAACTCCACGTCGACAACAGGCCCGATGACCTGTACCACGGTTCCGATATTCATAACTCTCTCCTGTGAATGGTGTTTTCCTTTCGTCTGCGCTCGCAACGGGCGCGCCCCGCGGGGGAGGCGGGCCCGATCATCAGCCTGCCTTGAGGGCCTCGGTGCCGCCCACGATGTCCATGAGCTCCATCGTGATGGCCTGCTGCCGGGCCTTGTTGAACTTGAGGGTCAGCGTGCGGACCATCTCCTCGCAGTTGCTCGTGGCGTTGTCCATGGCCACCATGCGGGCGCCGTTCTCGCCGGCCGAGGTTTCCAGCAGCGCGCGGAAGATCAGGACGCGCAGGTACATCGGCAGCAGCTGGTCGAGCAGCACCTCGTCGGAGGGCTCGTAGATGTAGTCGATCCGCTTGTCGATCTCCACGTCCTCCCCCCCGATGGAAGGCAGGGGCAGGAGCCTTACGATCTTGGGCTTCTGGATGCCCACGTTGTAGAACTCGCTGTAGATCAGGTACAGCTCGTCGTACTCCTCGGCGACAAAGGCCGGGATGGCGTCCTCACCGATGGCGATGGCGAGGTTCATGTCGAATTTCCGGAAGACGTCGGCGTGGGCGTTGACGATTTTCGCCTTCTTGCGGAAGTAGTCGCGGGCCTTGCGCCCCACGGGGATGAGCGACACTTCCTTGCCTTCCTTCTGCCTGGCCGCCATGAACTGCTCGGCCGTCTTGATGAGGTTCGTGTTGAAGCTCCCACAGAGCCCCCGGTCGGAGGTCATGAGGATGACGCGGATCCTCCGGGGGTCCCGCACCGCCAGCAGCGCGTGGGCCCTCGTGTCCACGCGAAGGGCGAGGCTGCTCAGCACGTCCATGAACTTGATCGCGTAGGGCCGGAAGTTCTCCATCCGCATCTGGGCGGACTTGAGCTTCGCCGCCGCGACCATGTTCATGGCCCGGGTGATCTGCTTGGTCTTCTGAACCGCGGTGATCTTTCGCTTGATGTCTCTCAGTGCGGCCATTCTCTGTCTCTCTTCCCGTACGTTGCCGTGATCCGGCTTGAGCCGGGGCGCCGGCGCCTCAGGCGCCGGTGCCCGGCATGGGTGTCATGCCAACGGGCCCGATCAGCCCGTCACGAAGATCCCCTCGAACTCGGTCAGGGCGTCCTTCATCTTCTTTTCGAGCTCGGGGCTGATGACCTTCTTGTCCTCGATCTCACTCATGATCTCGGGGTACTTGCTCTTGACGTAGTTGAGCACCTCGGGCTCGTAGTCCTTGATCCGCTCCACGGGCAGCTTGTCCAGGAAGCCCTTGGAGCCGGCGAAGAGGACCACGATCTCCTCGGAGAGGGACATGGGCTTGTACTGGGGCTGCTTCAGCAGCTCGACGAGCCGCACGCCGCGCTCGAGCTGGGCCTGGGTCGCCTTGTCGAGGTCGCTGCCGAACTGGGCGAAGGCGGCCATCTCGCGGTACTGGGCGAGGTCGAGCTTCAGGGTGCCGGCCACCTGCTTCATGGCCTTCACCTGGGCGGCGCCGCCGACGCGGGAGACGGAGAGACCGACGTTGATGGCGGGGCGGATGCCCGAGTAGAAGAGGTTCGGCTCCAAGTAGACCTGGCCGTCGGTGATCGAGATGACGTTCGTCGGGATGTAGGCCGAGACGTCGCCAGCCTGCGTCTCGATGACGGGCAGGGCCGTGAGCGAGCCGCCCTTGCCGTACTCCTCGCTCACGCGCGCGGCGCGCTCGAGAAGCCGGGAGTGGTTGTAGAAGATGTCGCCGGGGTAGGCCTCGCGTCCGGGGGGACGGCGCAGCAGCAGGGAGATCTGCCGGTAGGCCACGGCCTGCTTGGACAGGTCGTCGTAGATGATCAGGGCGGATTGCCCGCGGTCGCGCCAGTNCTCGCCGATGGAGCAGCCGCAGTAGGCGGCGACGTACTGCAGGGTGGCGGGGTCGCTCGCGCAGGCCGCGACGACGACGGTGTAGTCCATGGCGCCGTTTCGTCTCAGGGCTTCCACGACCTGGGCCACGGTGGACTTCTTCTGGCCGATGGCCACGTAGATGCACTTGACGCCTTCCGTCTTCTGCCGGATGATCGCGTCGATGCCGATGGCGGTCTTGCCGATCTGGCGGTCGCCGATGATCAGCTCGCGCTGGCCCCTGCCGATGGGCGTCATGGCGTCGATCGCCTTAAGGCCCGTGTACATGGGCTGGTTGACGGGCTGGCGGGCGATGACGCCGGGGGCGACCATCTCGATGCGGCGGAACTCCTTCGTCTCGATGGGTCCCTTGCCGTCCAGCGGCCGGCCTGTGCCGTCGATGACGCGCCCCAGGAGGGCGTCGCCCACGGGGACCTCCGCGATGCGGCCCGTGCGCTTCACGATGTCGCCTTCCTTGATGTGGGTGTCGTCACCGAGAACGGCGACGCCGACGTTGTCCCGCTCAAGGTTCAGCACCATGCCCAGGATCCCGCCGGGGAACTCCAGCAGCTCCATGGCCATGGCGTTCTGGACGCCGTAGATGCGGGCGATGCCGTCGCCGACGGACAGCACCGTGCCGGTTTCGCTGATATCCAGCTTCTTCTCATACTCCTTGATCTGCTTGGAGATGATCTGACTGATTTCCTCTGCCCTGATCGGTTCCATTCTCCTATCTCTCCTCTCCTAAGAGCTTCCTGATGTTGCCCAGTTGTGCCTTGATGCTGCCGTCGTACAGGGTGTCCCCCACCCGGACGACGAGCCCCCCGATGAGCGAGGTGTCGTCCTCGACCGTCATTTCCACTTCCTTGCCCGTCATCTCGGCCACCCGCTGCTTGAGGGCCTGCTCCAGCTCTGCACTGAGCGGGTAAGCGGTCCGGACGGATACGCGGACCTTTTTCAGGGTCTTGTCCATGAGCTCCTTGTAGGCGTTCTCCACCTCCCCGATCATCCCGATGCGCTGCTTGTCCACGAGCAGCCGCAGGAAGTTGGCCGTCCGGTCTGACATCGTCATGCGGCCGAGAAGTTCCTCGATGACGGTCTTCTTCGCCTTCAGCTCAAAGATGGGGTTGGCCAGGAACTCCTGCAGGGCCTTGTTCTGCAGAACCATGGACGCGAAGGAGGCCAGCTCCTTCCCGTAGTCTTCGATCTTCCCCTCCTCGACGGCGATGTCGAAGAAGGCCCGTGCATACCGCTTTGCCAGATCGCTGCTGATCAATTTTTCTTCACCATCCTGTCGAGATATTCGCGAACCATGCCTTCATGGTCTTCTTTCGTGACCTTCTTCTTGAGGATGTCCTCGGCCATCTGTACGGCCAGCTCGGAGGCCTCGAGCCGCAGCTCGTTCTTGGCCTTCTTGAGCTCCTGTTCCATCCGCGCCTTGGCGTCTTCCTTCATCTTCTCGGCCGCGCGCCCGGCATCGGCGATGATCCGTTTCTTCTCCTCCTCGCCCTGGGCCCGGATCATGGCCGCGATGCCCTGGATCTCCTCCTCGGCCTTCTTGATCTTCTCGTCGTATTCCCTGAACTTCTTCTCGGCGTCCGCCTTGACCACCTCGGCCTCCTCCAGCGACGCCTTGATATTCTCGCGGCGGCCCGCGAAGAAGCTCTTCATCTTCTTCCACATCAGCCAGTAGAGGATGCCCATCAGCACGAGGAAGTTGGCCACCCTCCAGCCGAAGTCGATGAGCTGCGCCCTGGTGTCGACGTGCTCCTCGCCCCCGGCCGCCCAGGCCGCAACGGCGAGCAGCAGGGTCCCGAGGCACGTCAAAACGCCGACCCACTTCGATTTGCCCATAAACAGCGTATTCTCTCCCCGGCTCATTTGATGCTCCTTCCCAGGACCTTCTCGGCTATTTCGGAGGAGATCCTCAGGGACTGATTCCGCAGGAGTTCCCTCGCCGATGCCAGCTCCTTTTCCAGTCTCGTCTGAAACTCTCCCATCATCACGGCGATCTCGGCCTTGGCCTTGTCGGTGATGACCTTGGCGGCCTCGGCGCCTTCCTTGGCGAGGTCCCCCTTCTGGCCCATGGCCTCCATCTTGGCCGCGCGGATCTTCTCCTCGTACTCGGCGACCCGCCGGTCGATCGTCTCCTGGACGGTCTTCACCTCTTCCTGGGCCTTGTCCAGGATTTCCTTCCTGCGTTCCATGATGCGCAGGAGCGGTTTGTAGAGCACTTGATTGAGGATCCAGATCAAAAGGAGAAACAAGACAAGCTGGATGAACAAGGTATAATCGATATCGACCATCTACCTACCCTCTCTCTCTCGCTCCGTCGAGCAGGCACAAAAAAACCGAGGGAACTTACGAATTCGCCCGGTTCAAAACGGAAAACAGCCCTTTCGGGTCCTTTACAGCCACCCGGAGCAAAATTGCGTCTAACCGGCTGGAATGATTGGCGCTTTTCATGAAACGTCCCTTTGCTCCGTCCTGCTAAAACCGCGGTCTTCTAACCACAAACGCTTAAAATTGTCAAGCTTTTTTTCCCCGAAACGCAGGGTGGCGCGGAGACCCGGCAACCCCCCGGCGGGGGCTTCTCTCCCGGGGGACACCCGGAACGGGAATGCAGCGAAAAAGGTCCGGTTATTCGGCTTTCGGGGCCGTGCCTCCCTTCACCATCTGGCAGTTGCCCTCGAAAAGCCCCCCCTCGTGCACGATGAAGATCCCGGTCTTGATGTTGCCCGTGAGCCGCCCCGTCGAGTCGATCTCCGTCCGCTCCCGGACCTCCACCGTCCCCCGGACATCCCCCCCGACCATGAGGCTGTCCACCTGGATATCGGCCTCGATCCGGCCCCCCTGCCCCACGACAAGGGTCCCTTTGCCGAGGATTTCGCCCTTGAACCTGCCGTCGAGCCGGACGGCGCCGGTGAAGATCAGTTTCCCCTCGAATTCCGTCCCCTCCCCGAGAAAGGCCTTGATATCCACTTCTTTTTTCCCCTTGGTCAACATAGGAATCTCCTTCGGAGAGGCTTAGGGCTCAGGGCCTGGATGAAGAGTTTTTTCGCTTTTTCCCCTAAGCCCTAGGCCTTCAGCCGTATGCCTCCTACGATTGCAACACATATCGCCTCATGCTCACGTTCATAAGGAAGCCCATGGCGGCCATCATCTTCACCATGGAGGAGCCGCCGTAGCTGAAGAACGGCAACGGGATGCCCACGACGGGGAGGATGCCCAGGACCATGGCCACGTTGATGAAAACGCCCCAGAAGAGCAGCATGGTCACGCTGAAGGCGATGAGCGTGCCCAGGTAATCCCGCGCGTGCCGGGCGATCTTGAGACCCCAGAGGATCAGGGCCAGGAACAGGACGAGCACGAGCAGGGCCCCCAGAAACCCCCACTCCTCGGCAAAAACGGAAAAGACGAAGTCCGTCTGCTGTTCGGGCAGGAACTTCAGCTGGCTCTGGGTCCCCTTCATGAACCCCTTGCCGAGAATCCCCCCGGAGCCGACGGCGATGATCGACTGGATGATGTGGTAGCCCGACCCCAGGGGATCCCGCTCCGGGTCGACGAACGTCAGGACCCGTTCCTTCTGATACTCGGCCAGGAAATTCCACCCCAGCGGGATGACGAGCAGCACGAGGGCGACGAGCCCCGCTAGGGTCCTCCAGCGGATCCCGATGAAAAGAACCATGGACCCGAACAGGATCATGAGCATCAGGGCCGTCCCCAGGTCCGGCTGCTTTAATACCAGAACAAAGGGCACGAGGACAATCAAAAAGGGGACGGCGAGTTCCCGGATCCCGACCCTGTTTTCAAACCGGTGGTCATTGAAGTACTTCGCCAGGGCGAAAATAAGGGTGATCTTCACCAGCTCCGAGGGCTGCATGGTGAAGCCGCCCACGTTGATCCATCGCTGGGAGCCTTTCGTCACCGACCCCACGGCGAAGACGGCGATGAGCAGCACGACGGCCAGCGCGTGGATCACGTAGGCGTAACGGGCGATCCAGCGGTAATCGAAGGCGAAGGCCAGCACCATCACGCCGATCCCGAGGACGACCCATCGCATCTGCTTGAGGTGGGGCTCCCCCGAAAGGCCGTGGCCCGCGCTGTAGAGGTTCAGCACGCCCATGCCCAGGATGATCGTGATGAGCGTCATCAACGTCCAGTCGAAGTTGAAGATGAGCCGGCGGTCGATCTTCATGGCCGCACCTTCCCGGCGAAGTAGGCTTCGATGACCTTTTTGGCCACCGGGGCCGCGGCCGACCCGCCGTGGCCCGAATGCTCGGCCACGACGGCCACGACGATCTCCGGGTTGTCCCGGGGGGCGAAGCTGACGAACAGGGCGTGGTCGCGGTACTCGTAGGGGTAGGAGGACCCGTCGTCGCCCTCGGCCATGCCGATGACCTGGGCGGTCCCCGTCTTGCCGCAGACGTCCTTGCCCGGCACGCGGGCCTGCGCCCCCGTGCCGCCGGGCTCGTTCACGACGCCCCACAGCGCCTTCTTGAGCAGCTGCAGGTTCACCCGGCTCACGGGGAGCACGGCCTTCTTCTCCGGGCGGAACTCCTCGATGATCTCCCCGTCGTCGGTCTCGATCCGCTTGACGATTCTCGGGGTGAAGAACTCGCCGTCGTTCGCGACGGCCGCGTAGGCGTTGGCCAGCTGCAGCGGCGTGACCGTGTTGTAGCCCTGGCCGATGGCGATCGAGATCGTCTCCCCGGGCTGCCAGGGGATGCCGAAGCGGGCCAGTTTCCAGTCCCTCGTCGGGATGAGCCCCCGCCGCTCGCCCGTCATGGCGACGCCCGTGCGGGTCCCCAGGCCGAACGCCTGGGCGTATTCGGCCAGCTTGTCCACGCCCAGCAGCCTGCCCACGTTGTAAAAGTAGACGTCACAGGACTCCACGATGGCCCGGTGCAGGCTCACCCGGCCGTGGCCCTGTTTGCGCCAGCAGCGGAAGGTGCGCGTCCCCATCTCGAAGTGGCCGGGGCAGTTGAAGGCCGTCTCGGCGGTGACGATCCCCTCCTCCAGGGCCGCCGCCGCGACGATCAGCTTGTACGTGGAGCCCGGGGGGTACTGGCCCGCGATGGCCCGGTTCTCCATGGGGTGCAGGGGGTTCGAGGAGATCCTCTCCCACACGTCGGCGCTCACGCCCCGGTTGAAGAGGTTGGGGTCGAACCCCGGCCGGCTCACCAGGGCCAGCACGGAGCCGTCCCGGGGGTCGAGGGCCACGACGGCGCCGGCCTTGCCTTCCATCGCCGCCCAGGCCGCCTTCTGGACCTGGGAGTCGATGGTCAGCACGACCCGGTAGCCCTGGACGGGCTCGACGCGGCCCAGGGTCTTGACCTTGCGGCCGACGACGTTGACCTCGACCTGCTCGCCGCCCGGCTTGCCGCGGATGTAGCGGTCGAGGGCCTTCTCCAGGCCGAACTTTCCGATGAAGTCGCCGCTCTTGTACCCGGAGGTCCTGTCCCGCTCGAGCTCCTCGCGGCTCACCTCGCCGATGTAGCCGATGACGTGCGCCATGCTCTCCCCGTAGTAGTACTCCCGGACGGGCATGACGTCGATGCCCACGCCGGGCAGCTCCAGGGAGTGGGTCTCGATGAGGGCGAGCTTCTCGCGGCTGACGTTGCGGTCGACCCGCAGCGGCGTGAAGGGCCGCCGGTTCTCGCGGATCGTCTCGTAATCCATGGGGAACGTGAGTCCCACCTTCGCGTAGAGGGCCTCGAGCTTCTCCACGAGCCCCTTGAGGTCCTTGACGTCCTCGGGGAAGATGACCACGTCGTAGGAGGGCCGGTTCTCCACGAGCACGACGCCGCGGGAATCGAGCACGATCCCCCGCATGGCCTTCACCTCACGGATGCGGATCCGGTTGTTCTCGGAGCGCTTGAGCAGGTCCTCGCCCTTGATGATCTGGAGATACCAAAGCCTCAGCACCAGCACGCAGACGGCCGCAAGGATCACCCAGAAGAAGAAGGTGAACCGATCGCGGTATTCGCCCGGGTCGTACCGGACAAGCCTATCGCGCTTCTCCAGCATAGACGTCGACCCCCAGGCGGTTGAACAGCGTGAAGACCGCAGGGCTCAGGACCCCCGCGACCAGGGCCTGCGGCAGGGTTGTCCTCAGCAGGCTGTCCGACACATCCGTGTCGTAGACGAACCAGTAGACGGCGAAGAGGAAGAGCCCCTCCAGCAGCGCGCAGAGAAAGACGTAGGCCATGATGAACAGCATCCGCTCCCCGTAGATCCGCGGCGACAGCAGGCTGGAAAGGACGAAGATCACGACGTAGACGAAGGTCGTGAGCCCCAGGATCGTGCCCGACAGGCAGTCGAGGAGAAACCCGAGCACAAAGGCGAGGACGCCGCCCCGCAGCATGTCGAGGTGGAAGCCGGCCCAGACCACGAGGATCAGGGAGACCTCGATGCCGATCCGCCCGCCGAAGACGAGGTCCAGCAGCGTCCGCTGGAGGACGACGAGCAGGAGCGCGAAGAAGGGAATAACAATGTAATATGCCATAAATCAGGGACCAGGGGTCAGGGGCCAGGGTACAGGGTTTGAAAAGGAACGGGGATTTCTTTCCCCCTGAACCCTGAACCCTTTACCCTGAACCCTGCGTTTATTCTTTCTCCGTCTGCAGCACGAGCACCTCCTCGATCTTCGAGAAGTCGACCGACGGCACCACCTCGATCGTCTGGAACAGGCCGGGGTCCTTCTTGTCTGCACGGGCGACGGTGCCCAGCATGAGCCCCTTCGGGAACATCCCCCCGAGCCCGGAGGTGACGACCGCTTCGCCGACCTTGACCTCCTCGGTGCGCTGCACGTATTTCAGGCGCGAGAGCCGGTGCCCGCCGCCCTGGAGAATCCCCTGGGCGCGGCTGCCCTGGACCAGGGCGTCGATGTTGCTGTTGTAGTCGGTGACGAGCAGGATCTTGGCGTAATTCCAGGACGTCTCGATGACCCGGCCCACCACGCCGTCCGGCGAGATCACGGGCAGGCCGTCCTTGACGCCGTCGCGGGTTCCCCGGTTGATCAGGATCGTCCGGAAGGGCGAGGATCCCTCGTTGCCTACGACGCGGGCCGCGATCGTGGGGTAGACGGTGCTGTCCTCGAGGGCGAGAATCTTTTTGAGCCGGGTGCCCTCGAGGGACATCTCCCGGTAGTAATTGACCTCGCTCTGCAGGGCCGCGATTTTCTTGCGCAGTTCCCTGTTCTCCTGCTCGAGGCCCACGAGGAAGAGATAGCGCCTCCATGCCCCGCCCACGGAGTCCACGCCCGCGTGGATCCCCTGCTCCAGGGGAGCCGTCACCTCGAAGACGAGCTTCTTCATGATCCCCGGGCTTCCCGGGCGCCTGAGGCTCTGGGACAGGATGACGAGGGAGACGGCGATCAGGATGAAGGCTACGATGACGGCGAGATACTTCTTGAACAACAACGCTCCTCACCTGCAATGACGTTGAAGCGGCGGCTCTTTCCGCCCGGGCGCCTCCGGGGCTCGCGGGGCGAGGCCGCCGGCGGTGCGCCAAGCGGTGAGGG
>JGI11944J13513_1000102_pt1 | contig 92228 bp, 67 predicted proteins | sample TerdegcoTASludge_FD_13513 | JGI IMG/M metagenome (IMG submission 13513) | reverse complement strand
TTCCAAAGCCGTATCATACTCGGCTTTGTAATAGTAAATATTTCCAATGTTATTATAAGGGGATGCCACATCGGGATGTTCAGGCCCTAAGGATTTAAGCCGTATATCGAGTGATTTATGATAATATTCCAAAGCCGTATCATACTCACTTTTGTCAGAATAAACATTTCCTATGTTATTATAGGTCTTTGCTAAGTTGGGATGGTCTGGTCCTAAGTTTTTAATCCCAACAGAAAGTGCGCTATTTAAAATTTTCATCGCTTCATCATTATTACCCAAATTATTATGATTATTTCCTATGTTATTCAAACACTTCACATAATTCGCCCATTGTTGCTTATCTTTATATATTTTAGCAGATTTCTCAAAAAAGATTGTCGAGCTATCATACATTGCTTTTTTAAGGTAAGCTTCGCCTTTAGTAAAATAATCATTTGCTAAAGTCGTATCCGCTTTGGTCTGTGCGTACAGGAAATTGGAAGAAAATAAAAAAAACACTGTGAAGAAAAATAATATGGATTTCATGGCTCTCTCCAAATTAATGTCTATTGATAAAAAATATCTCGCGGACTAAAGTCTATTAAAAATTTATATGTAAATGTGATTAAAAACAAATAATTATTTTAAGGTGTGAGCGCCTTGGTATTATCTTGTCGAAAAATTTATTACCACCAAGTCACCACACCAGAGATACATGCACCTCGGGCGTAGAACACACGCGTAAGTCTTCCGCGTCAATTAAAAGTTTTCCCGACAAGCGGGGAAAACTTTTAAGGCTTTATTTCCCTATCAATATAAACGAACTCCAGTAAAACGGCGCGGCGTAGTGTTTGTCCTTAATCATTTTCAATTTCGTTTCACGTAAGAGTTTTGCGCGGTGATCGTAACTATTCTTATCCTCCGACAATAGCTTGAACATGTCCTCCATCAGTTTCGACGTTGATTCATCGTCGTTCGCGTAATTTGAATAATAAATTACGGACAGGGAGTATTGAACATCCAGGTTGAATGGCTGGATTTAAACTTCTACGTTTCGTACACTTCTTTTTTCGTTCATATCCTGATTTTTCTCTTCAGACGTTTTCATAGCATACGTGTTCATCTAAGTCTGTTGCGATGCTGCCCAATTTAGTATATAGATTTACCAAATTTTACTGCTATTGTTTAAAAATCAGATCCTTCCGGATTTCTGTTAAATTTAAATGGTAAGATTTGGCAAATCTGATTTAAAAAAACCGCCCCTCCTGCGATGAAGGGGCGGCGTATTGATTAGCGCTACGCGGTGAATTCCCTCATTTCAGTAGTAAGCATTTGCGCGATTGGGTGAATGAACCAGCTTGCAAGCGGTAGATGTAGATGCCGGAGGAGACTGTGTTGCCGAGGTTATCCTTGCCGTCCCAGATGACTGATTTTAATCCTGCGGATTCGTGTGTATTGACAAGTGTTCTGATTTCTTGACCTATCAAGTTATATATGATGATATTTACATACGTCTGATTAGGAATATTATATTTGATTAAGGTTGTTGGATTAAATGGATTGGGGCTATTTTGAAATAAATAATAATATTTTATCGTTAAATCATTTTCACTAATATCAACCAGATCATTATTAGCGCTTTCTAAAGGCAGGTTATTAAGATCATTATCCGACGAGGCATCGCGGGAAGCAACTATGGTCGTTGTTCCGGCTTCATAAAGTTGGATTCGTATATCATAGTTGTGCCGCTCACATCAGCGTCAAACTTAATTTTGTAGGTTGAATAATAACCGTCACCATCATTATCCGTAACCAATGTTCGCCAAGCATCGTATATGGTATATACGATATTAATTGGCACATCATTATCAGCGCTTTCTAAAGGCAGGTTATTAAGATCATTATCCGACGAGGCATCGCGGGAAGCAACTATGGTCGTTGTTCCGGCTTCATAAAGTTGGATTCGTATATCATACAAACCCGCGGGATATCCTGTATTTAAAGTCGTAGTAACCTCAATCCAATCATCACTTGAAGCGCCCGTGATGGTGAAATTGGGTGTTGTATAATATAAATTCCATGTTGTTGATCCATCGAGCCGGATATATAACTTAGCGTAAACACTCTTCGGACTAGTTGTGCCGCTCACATCAGCGTCAAACTTAATTTTGTAGGTTGAATAATAACCGTCACCATCATTATCCGTAACCAATGTTCGCCAAGCATCGTATATGGTATACCCTACAAGAAAATAATTGGTATTATTAAAATTTGAATTTATTATTTTCGTTGTTATCGAGCTGTCTTTGTTTTGTTCAAAACTGTTTTTTGTTTTCTCATCTTTATTTAAGTTAGGATTTTTTTCATTTGACTGTTCAAAACTGTTTTTTGTTTTCTCGTCTTTATTTAAGTTAGGATTTTTTTTATTTGACTGTTCAAAACTGTTTTTTGTTTTCTCGTCTTTATTTAAGTTAGGATTTTTTTCATTTGACTGTTCAAAACTGTTTTTTGTTTTCTCGTCTTTATTTAAGTTAGGATTTTTTTCATTTGACTGTTCAAAACTGTTTTTTGTTTTCTCATCCTTATTTAAGCCTGAATCTTTTTGCTTTGCAACATTAGTATCAAATTGTGATTGAAAAAAAATTGATTTGGTTAAATCTTGACTGTTAGCTAAGTTGCTTAAAAAAATGAAAAGAATAATAAGATTTGTAAACATTAAAGGCTTCATAACTTTTCCTTTCAGATAAAAGTAGTTTTAATTATTTTCTATTCCTAAATAACAAAGTCTTAAATAAAGCGGTAAAGTATTCCGCAAAAATAATGCCATCTCAATGAGATTGTTGTGCCCCTGTTTTTTTTAAAATTATTTTAAAGTATTTTAAGCTGTTATTTTATTTTTTCCCTCCGTCCACTTTTGTCGATATATGTCGACTTTTTAGGTTTGAATCTCATGTTTTATATCTGTATAATGAAATATTTGCTATAGAGTTCATTAAGGAACGATAATTGCGTAATATTATGCGCTTAAATAATTTAAAGCCGGAATGAATGGCAAAACATTTCTTAAAAATAAGAAATTGGATCTATTTTTCGATCGCAGTAACGCTGGGGCTGATTATCATTTCAGTAGAAAAGGTTTTCAAAACATCCGAACTGAAACAAAGAACGGTTTTCTCGTCTACTAATGTAACCGCGCTAAAGACAGCCATCTTAAGCAGAACAGATTCTATCATTGTTAATCTTCAGGGTGCCGAAAATACATCTGCCGTGTTTAATTGGATGCATTTGAGAAAAGGCCCTATCGGCGAATGTTACCAGGACGGCTTGCGGGCGATCGGGATTACGGACGTGGGCGATATTTATATCGATACCGCAAACAACGCCGCCTATGCCATTGTGCACCGGCGATGCAAGGATTATTATTTGTTCCGGCTTTATAAGCATTACGATGCATTCAGGTGCCGGTTCGATTATGTAATGACCCATGACAGGTTTACGTCTTTACGCGATTCAGCGCTTCTTCACAACGGAATCGTTTTTTATCCTTTTCAGTTTGCGTCTTTCCCGGACGACAGCATACTGATTAAGAAAAAAAGGAAAGGTTACGAGGTGTTTTTACCGGCGTCTGTCAGGGACAGTATTGATTATCACTTTCCGGAAAAAAATAAATTGTCCAGCGTCTATTACCGTATCGCGCAAAAAATTTCAGCTCAAACCCGTCGGTCGTTTACACCTGAAGACGTTCATTATATTTACAATTTTTTCCGACGGAATAACTATTTTGACGACATACTTTTTTCTAAAGAACCTCAACACAGCATAGGCTTTCTTGGTGGAAGCGTCGTCGGACAAATAAAATGCAATAAGGATACGGTCGCGGATTTGATCATTTATATTGACGGTTCTAGATGGATCAACGCAAAAATCTTGTGTTTTGATCCGTTGAATAATGCTATTCTTTGGCAAAGAGAATTAGCGCCAACCATGAATGCCTCTGACATTTTAATAGCCGATATAGATGAAGACAGGAAGGAAGAAATTATCTTCTCGACCTATAGCCCGTACAGCGCTTTTGACCTCAATTATTATGCATATCCGGATTCTTTCGGACTGCCCTCAAAATCCTATTTCCGGATATGGAACAAGGATGGTACCGATAAATGGATTAATGGGAAAAAATGTGAATGGGTTAATCCGGAAGCATTTACAAAATTTTATTATGCGTATACTCCGGAATCCTCTTCTTTTTTTTTAGGCATATATTCTTATAATTACAATCCGCACTATCTGATGAAATATCATATTAAGACCAACACGATGGATACACTTGATATTCCAACTCAAAGCGTCAATTTTGTCAAAATATTTGGAAAAAAAATTATAGTCATTAACAATAATCGAAATCTTGATGAAGGAAACATCACTGAATCCTATCTGTTGAATCCGCAAGGATCGGTGATAAACCAATACAAAACCGCATTTCCGTTTGTATTTGAAGTGAATTTGATATCACCGTTATTGTTGTTTGGTGAATATTATTTATCAACAAGCCATGGGCTTTTTAATGAAAAGCTTGTAAAAGTCCTTGATTTTCAGCCTAATACCAGTGTGATTTCCGCGTTTGGCAACACGCTGCTATTGCATACCCATTATAATGCATTGCTATCCAAACAAAACATTGTTTACCAAACAGAGGTATATGAAAGCTACACTTTTGAACGATGGTTTTTATATTTACTGATAGCTGAATTGTTTCTTTTGCTTTTCTATTACTTCACACGATATATCGTTTTCCAGCCGATTAACACAGGCGCGAACAGTTATATCGAGCTGTATTCCGTGTTCAATAAAATGTTTTTCTGGATACCACAGGGCAATATCCGGAATGTATTTAAAATACCAAATCATCTTTCGTACACCAAGGAAACCTTTTTCAAACTTCTCCGTGATCTTGGCGGGAAACCGGAACCGCTTCTGCGCCGCCGGTTTTTCGGGACACGCTATGAAGTGTATGAAATCCCCTCCAAAGATGAATGGATCATCATCCAACGCATCGCGCACGACATCAAAAACCGGATGCTCACGATCGGCATAAACCTCGAAAGCCTTGAAGAATGCCTGCCGAACTGCCCCAAAGCGAAGGATCACCGGTTTTTGTATTCAATTAAAGAGCACATTGAAGGCGTGTCCGAAATCGCAATGAAACTTTCACGGTTTTCGCACCTAGAACGCCTGCAAGCCGAGACCGTAGAGATGGAATCTTTTCTGAAACAGTGGATCGACCGGTACCTGAATCATCCGCAAATGGGCTTGATAAAAACTGAAATGCACCTTCCCGGCCTTCGCGCGCATCTCGACATCAAATTATTTGAGATGGCGCTCTGCAACCTGCTTGATAACGCGCTCGACGCCGTGAATGAAAAACAATGGGTGAACATTGAAGCCCGCAAGGACGGCGATATTGCCTTCATCCGCATATCCAATCCCGCGCAAATCAAACAGGAAGAATTTAAACGGTTTTGGGAACTTGGGTATTCCACGAAGACAAACGGTTCCGGACTCGGCATTCCTATCGCCAAACAAATTGTTGAGAAACATCAGGGCGAAATGACGATCGATTATGCGGACGGGATTTTTTCGGTTACGATAAAAGTTAAACTTCTGGAAACAGTTTAACTTATTTTACGACGCGACCTATAAGGTACCGTGATAATAACAAATAAAAATTATTCACCAAAACGAGGCCGTAAAGATCTTTCGGTCAAACCTCAAGGGTTTCTAAATACATGAACAAAAATATTATCATTCTTGAAGACAAAGAATTCATCGCCCAACGGTATGCGGAGATTCTTCAGAAAGAAAATTATAATGTCCGCACCGCCGGAAACAGTGATGAATTTTTCAGGGTATATTCAGAATTTGCTCCGGAACTGATTCTTCTGGATATCGAACTGACCGGCAGCCGGATGAACGGACTGGAAGTTTTCCGGGAGTTAAAAAAACGAAATCAACTGACGGTGCAGGTGATTGTCGTCTCCGGAGAGGCCAGCCGCAGGGAAGTCGCCGAAGCCATGCAACTCGGCGCGTATAGTTTTATTGAAAAAACCGGCGCGTTTGATACTAAAAAGTTTCTGCTGGATATTCATCACGCGATTTTTATCAAGAGACAAAAGGAACATTTGCGCGAACTTGAAGAAGAAAATCTTCGCCTGCGGCGCAGGACCATCGACGCCATGCCTCTGATAGGGAGTTCAGAAGCGATGCGGGAAATACGGCGTTTAACGGAACGGCTGGCGAATGTCGATGTTCTGCTCACCGGAGAGACGGGCACGGGCAAAGAAGTCATCGCGCATCATCTGCGCTGTTTATCCAAACGGTTTGATAAGCCGTTCATTTCCGTCAACTGTGCTGCGATCCCCGAATCCCTGACGGAATCGGAGTTGTTCGGTCATAAAAAAGGCTCGTTCACCGGCGCCGACCGGGATAAACAAGGCGCGTTTGACAAAGCCGACGGGGGCATTCTGTTTCTGGATGAAATCGACAGCCTCAGTTTACGCAATCAGGGTGTAATTCTCAAAGCAATTGAACATAAGGAAATCCAGCCCGTCGGCGGAAATGTGAAAACCGTGGATGTACAATTGATTTGCGCCACTAATAAAAACCTGAATGACCTTCAGCGGCAGAAAATATTTCGTCAGGACCTTTACTTTCGGCTTCAGGGTAATGAGATCCGCATTCCGCCTCTCCGCGAACGCGGGGATGATATTCTTGAACTCATCGAATATTTTTTCGCAAAAAAAACACAGCGCCGGACAGACGATGTGGAAATTGAAACAGATCTGTCGCAAATTAAGAAAGAACTGCTGTCGTATGAATGGCCGGGGAATGTACGCGAACTGGAACGATTCTGCGAAAAAATGATTAATCAGTACTCTGTTATTAATAACGATGCCGTGATTAAAGAACTGAAGCTAAAGTCGGTTTCCTCAAAGCATGACGATGATGAAGAAACAGGATTTTTAACCGCGATGTTCCGTATGGGCAACTGGAAAGAAAGCATGGATGAATTTGAGAAAGAATTTTTATTATATCACCTCAATCGTAACCGCTGGAAAGTCGAAAAAACGGCCGAAGCAATCGGGCTGGATAAAACGACGTTGTACAAGAAAATCAGTAAGTATCAAATAAAGGAATGAGGAAGCTGTTGGGATCAAGATGTTTGCAATTTGAAATCGCGCCATAAAAAAAAGACCACAGTATTCTGTGGTCTTTTTTTTTATCTCGATATAATGTGGCTAACCGTTATTTTCCTCTAATATCACCGTTTTCTTATCCATCAGTGTGGTCGTATTGCTCATAACCATCCGGGCTTTCATTTCGACTTCCGGAGCGGCATATTCGAGGAAATATTTCAGGACGTCTTTTTTACGGGCTGATTTCAGGGCGTCGCGGAGCATCAGGTAGCCGATAAGCACTTTAGCGGCCATTTCTACCAATCGGCGGGAATGGTAGGTCTGGTAATCGGCGTCTTTCTTTTCTTTGACAAAGTGGATGGCTTTTTCGTACGTGGCGAGCATGTCCTTAACCGTTTTATAATGCTCGGCCAGCGGTGAAAAATCGTACATCGTTTCATAATCTTTAATCAGTTCTTCCAGCGTGCCCTTGACCAGCCCGCCGATGGCCGCTACGACCTGTAACTGCGTTGTGCCTTCATAGATGTTGGTAATGCGCGCGTCGCGGAAATACCGTTCAGCGTCAAATTCCTTCATATAACCGGCGCCGCCGTGGATCTGGATGCCGTCGTAAGCGACTTCATTGGCCATTTCTGTCGTATAGGCCTTGCAAAGGGGCGTCAGCATATTCGCGTAGGCGCCGTATTTCTTGGCAAGATCGCGCAGTTCGCGGGAGGGCTCAGCCGCTTTTTCCTGCTGATGCTCAAAGCCGTCTTTCAGATCTACCATGCGGGTGGTCTCATAGAGCAAAGTGCGGCCGGCCTCGATTTTGACTTTCATATTGACGAGCATTTCGGTTACGGGAATAATATTCTTGATGGCTTGCTTAAACTGTACGCGTTCCTCGGCATATTTTTTCGCCGCGCGGTACGCCGCTTCGGCGATGCCAACGGCCTGCGAGGAAATGCCCACGCGCGCCTCGTTCATCAGCGCCATGACGTACTTGATGAGTCCCATTTTTCTCTGGCCGATAAGTATCGCCGGCGCGTTGTCAAACTGCAGTTCGCAGGTCGGAGAGCCGTGGATACCCATTTTATGCTCGATACGGCGTATCGTCATGTTTTTATCGCGCTCGTACAGGAACATAGAAAGTCCACGCGCGTCGTACGTGTGTTCCTCGCTGCGCGCAAGGACGAGAGAGATTTCGCCGCAGCCGTTGGTGATAAACCTTTTGACGCCGTTCAGATACCATTGTCCGCTGGCGTCCTGCGTGGCTTTGAGCATCACCGCCTGAAGGTCGCTGCCGGCTTCGGGTTCGGTGAGGGACATAGACGAGGTGACTTCGCCGGAGCAGAGGCGCGGTAAATATTTTTTCTTGATCTCTTCGTCGGCAAATTTGTTAATTGTGCCGGCGATGTCGTCCTGAAGGCCGTAGATATTCATGAAAGAAGCGTCCGCGCGGGAGATCATTTCGATGGCAATGGTATAAATCGTTACCGGACAATTCAGACCGCCGTATTGACGCGGCAGCGTGAATCCGAAGAGTTCCGACTGTTTGCAGACTTCCAGCGCTTCGGCCGTGGCCTTGGCATACCGGACTTCCCCGTTTTCAAACGTGGCGCCTTCCTGATCCACTTCCATAGCTTTGGGCGCGATTACATTGCCGGCAATGTCGCCGACAATTTCGAGGACATTGTCATACGTTTCCACGGCTTCTTCAACGCTTCCGGGCGCAATGTCGTAAATGTCCTTATCGGCAAAATTATTCTCTTTCAATTCAACGATCTTCGAGAGATCCATGGTTTTCATGTGGAACAAAATATCATCATTGTCCCGATAGAAATTCGGCATAAAGTTCTCCTGGTTAAATGTATATTAATTTAAATGATTGTTGCTTACCGATGGCGCCCGTGCGTAGAGGAGCCGGTTAGAGCCCAGTTTCCTGGATTCCTGACAGGATATCTCCAGCGCTTTAAGAATGTCGGCCGGTTTTACGATCCATTCGTGCGACAGACCCGATACCACCATGGTCGTTTTCAGGTGTACCGTAGTTTCCGGGGGCGGCTGGTGATGCTCCGGAAGAAGATCGTCATAAACGGGGAACGGATAACTGTCAATAGCCTCATGAATCATTCGCGCTTTGGTCATAGCGTTCGGTTCCGCCGTATGGGTCAATATCAGGGCGAAACGGCCGCCTTCATAGCGTGTTACCACGTCCGAACTGCGCACCGAGTTGACCAGCAGACTCGCCATTTCTTTGAGCAGGACGTTCATTTGCAGTTCACCCCATAAAGTCAGTTTTTCAAAGTAATCCTCAAGATCAATAAAAATGACCGCCGAATCAAATTGGTAACGACGCGTCGCGCTGATCTCTTTCTCGAGCCGTTGATGAAAATACTTCCGGTTAAACAGCGCGGTAATGGGGTCGGTTACCGAAAGGGATTCGAGATGGGAGTTGGTTTCCTTAAGCCGCTGATTGACAGCCTGGAGCTCCTCGTTGGACTGTGCCAGATGTTCCTTTGTGGCGTTAAGCTTTTCGATTTCCTTCAGCAGATTATCGTACAGCTTTTTATTTCTCAGAAGCGCTTTGACTTTAATCCGCAGGTCCTGCGGGTCATAGGGCTGGATGACATAATCGTCGCCGCCCTTCTCAAACCCCCGGACCTGATCCGTAAAGTCCTTGAGATTGGCGGTAACAAAAACGATGGGTATGTGCGGCCATTGTTCTCGTAAGCGCTCACAAATGGAAAATCCGTCAATACCCGGCATGCGAATGTCGAGCAGTACCAAATCGGGCTGATGCCGACGCATTTGATCCAGCGCGGTCAAACCGTCATGCGCCTCGATGAATTCGTAATTCGGATTCTGGAGAATTTTGCATAGGGTGTAACGGTTTTCTTCCAAATCATCCACCACTAATATTTTGTATCGGGTATCAGGCATACGCTTTAGGTTTCCTAGGACTCACTCTAAAAATTTATGAAGACGATGTATCGCCGAGAATGCGGTGAATCTGTTCAAGCAGTTTTTCCCTGGAAAACATGCTTTTCAGGAACAAATGATAATTTTTGCCGGACAGTTTCTGCTGGTCTTCCTGCGTGAGCAGTTTTCCGGTGAGTATCAGGACCGGGACGCGATTCGAGGTTGGATCCTGGCGCAGATTTTCCAGAACGGCGAATCCGTCCACCTGAGGCATAAGGAGATCCAGAATAATCAGGTCATATACTTTATGCCGGGTCAACTGAATCGCCATTTCCCCGCTGGTGGCCACTTCAGAAATGTAGTCGTCGCTGGCCAGGATTTCTTCCACCAGTTCCGCCTGCGTAAGGTCGTCGTCCACAATCAGGATTTTTTTAAGATCTTTTTCTTCGCAGAGTTTATGCACCCGTTTAATAAGCACGTCCTTGCTGATGGGTTTAACGATATAATCCGAGGCGCCGAGACTGAAGCCGAGTTTCTTATTATCTACGATTGATAGAATAATAATGGGAATGTTTTTGGTCTCGGGCTGGCGCTTGAGTTCCTGAAGAACCATCCAACCGTCTTTGCGCGGCATCATGATATCCAAAAGGATTACATCCGGCCGATACTGCGTTGCGAGTTCTACGGCTTCATCGCCGTCATGGGCTTCTATAGTCTGATAATCGTGGCCGTCGAGATATTTTTTAATAATGTATATGGATTCCGGGTCGTCATCCACCATCATAATCAGTTTTTTTGCGGCATCGCGCTGAAAAGAGCCGGAGGAGGCGGCCTGTTCGACCTGTTCGCGGTTTTTGCCCGGATACATCATTTCTTCGATTTCGTTCTCAGACAAGATCGTTGCCGACTCCCCGCGTTTTTTGGAAGGCAGGAAGAAACGGAAATTGGAACCTTTGCCCATTTCGCTTTCCACGTAAATCCGGCCGCCGAGCAGTTCTACCAGTTTCTTGGTGATAGCCAGACCGAGACCGGTGCCGCCGTACTTGCGCGTGGCCGAGCCGTCCAGCTGGCGAAACGGGTCAAAAATGGTCTCAAAATGCGTGGGTTCAATGCCGATGCCTGTATCAATAACCTGAAATTCCAGCACGTCCTCAAATTTGGTCTGCTTGACCAAAAGGCGCACTTCTCCGCTAGGCGTAAATTTCACGGCATTGGATAACAGATTGAGTAGGATTTGTTTGAGTTTATTTTCATCCGTGCTGTGGACTTCGACGCCCGGATCTTTTTCAATTATAAAATCAAGATTCGATTCCTTGACCAAGGGCTGAATCGTCATGCGGATGTTTTCCAGAAATTCCTGAACATCGTATTCTGCAAAAATCAGATCCATCCGCCCGGCCTCGATTTTAGAAATGTCGAGAATATCATTAATCAGCCGAAGCAGATTTTTTCCGCTGCGTTCAATAATGGTGATTTGCTTTTCCTGCTCTTCAGTAAGGTCGCCGTCCATGCGGGCCAGCAAGATGCTGGACAGGGCCATGATTGAGTTCAACGGGGTTCTTAGTTCATGGCTCATATTCGCGAGAAATTCGGATTTCAGCCGGTTAGCTTCCATGATGTCGTGTTTCAGCGCTTCCGCGTCGCGTTGGGCGTGTTCGATTTCCTGGTAGCGCCGCTCAAACTCGAAGCGCTTGTTTTCAATGTCTCGCATGGCGGTTTCGAGACTTTTCTGTTGGCGGTGTTCCGCAGTCAGATCGCGGATAGTCCACGCCCGGATGGCGGTTTCTGGTTTTTCGGATACCCATTCAGCATAGCGACTGCTAACCCATTCGAGCGTAGGATGATCCACCGCAATTTTTTTATCATGCGGCGATTGCAGATGGGCGGCGAGCGCTTTCAGACAGCCGTGTTCTCTGGCGTCGCCCAATGTTTGTATCCAATTGAAAAAATCCGTACCCGGAACGGGTTTATGCGTGATGTTAAACCATTGGATGAAACAATCATTGATCATCAGCACACGGCCGTCTGCGTCAATAATTGCCATGGCAAAATCAAGGTGCTGAAGAATTAACGACGGCCATTCAGCGGGCTGAACAGGCGTTACAGAAACCGTAGAGGATTTCTGTTTTTGCCCGACGCCTGCACGGGTAGATTCCGAATGGGCGCGTTTTTTCGCTGAAACTTTTTTTGAGCGGATAACAGAGTTTGTCGGCTTCTTTTTTGACTTCATGCTAATAAAACAGGTAGGTGACAGTAATGCAATTACATGGCGCCTACCCGTTGTAAAGTTAATAAGATAACCGATTAGTGAGCGGTTAACGCTTTATAATCAGCTGCGGACTTGAGATTGTTTTTTCCGGACATATCGGAAACCTTGATTTTCACGAACCATCCTTCCCCGTAACAATCGCTATTCACTATCTGGGGATTGTCTTTGATTTGATCGTTGACGGCCGTGATTTCGCCGGTGAAGGGCGCATAAATATCGCTTACGGTTTTAACCGCCTCGATAGATCCAAAGGGTTTGCCGGCTTCTACTTTTTTCCCGACATCGGGGAGTTCTACAAAAACGATATCGCCCAGCTCGGATTGGGCGTAATCAGTCAGTCCCACGGTGGCCGTATCGCCTTCGAGGCGAACCCATTCATGCGTGGCAGTATACAAGAGATTATCTGGAAAATTCATATCCGGACTCCTTATCTAATTCTGTTGCGGTAATAGTTAACGTGTCGGAATATACACATAAAAATTTAATATCCAAATGTTATCCTACCAACTGAGTGCTCCATAAGTAGAGTCGTTTGAGTTCAAGTATTTTTCGGTCCACTTTCGCATCCGTTGGGTTTTTCAGTTTGAGCATTTTACAGACTTTGTAAGCTGTTCCGAACTGGCCTTCCAGCGCCAGTTTTTCAACCAGTTCAAGGGAAGCTTCGCGGGGATCAATTTCTTCTTCGTATTCTTCTTCCGTTTCTTCAACGGTTTCAGCGGCGGGTTCCGCAGCAGGAGTTTCGGTTTTTGTTACAGAAGGTATTTCCGTTTTCGATTCGGCTGCTGCCACGATTTTTTCGGCAACGGTTTCCGCAGGAAGAGGCTCGGTTTTTTTCGCCACAGGAATTATTGCCGGTTCAGGTTCGGTCTTTGCCTCAGTGATAACAGGAATTGCCTCCTCAATGGCCGAGGTCTCTTCGGTGGTTACATCCGAAATCAAAGCTTCTTTTTTATCTTCGTCGCTTTGCAGGGTATCCAGAAACGCCGAATATGAAAGGGCTGGTTCCTCGGATTCAGGTTCTGCCATCAGTTCCTCAATACCCGGAAATTCAGGGTCCAACAGGCAGTAGGTCTCATAATCAAGGGTTTCGTCGCTGGCATCGAGGAACCGGGCAAATTCGGCAAGCGATATGGCGGCTTCGCTCTCCTTTTCAAACAGCGCTTCGTTTCTTTCCGCATCACTCGTTGTCTGAGTCAGATATGACTGATAATCTATGGGCTCATCGTCGGGGGTTGCTTTCGCCACGAGCTCCGGCGCGCCTACTATTTTGGATACCAAATCGGACGTTTCTTCAGCATGAGGCGCTTCCGCGGATTCGCCCATCAACGCTTCCAGCAGATCGTCTTCCTCGGTCATGATGTCCAGATAATCCCGGTAAGACATTTCCACGTCTTCGAACGCCTGCTCTTCTTCGATTTCTTGGTTTAGAACAGCTGGTTCAGCGGTAACCTCCGTAACCGTTTCTTCCGCGCTGACCGGCGTCTCGTCAGGAACGGAAACAGCCGTGGGTTCTGTTTCTGGTTTCGGTGCCAGCGTTTCCTTAACCTTTTCAGTTTGTCGCGGGGTTATCACGATACCCAGCTCGGCCAGTCTTTCATCCAGCTTGGCTTTGGGCATAATCACCGCTTTTCCGGCTTTCAGCAGGTCAAAGCGCTTTTTGTATTGTTCGAACGAAACCTCATCGTCCTCGTAAAAATACATCTTGCCTTTGTCATCAATGTAAACCGGTTTCAGTTCCATCGCTTCGGAAATGGAATGTACCGGTTCTGTTTCCCGGATCTGAATGCCCTCTTCTTCCTCTTCTTCCTGAATCGCGGGTATTTCTTTTATCGCGGGCGTCAGATCAACCGGTTTCTCTTTTACCGGCGCTTTTTTAACTGCTGCGGGTTTAATATCAGGCTTGATAATCTCCGGCTTCTCTTCTTCCATAACCGGGACGGTCGTCTCAGGCTTTGGTTTATCTTCCGTTTTCAGCGGCGGAATAATCTCGTCCAGTATCTTGTCGCTGAGTTCCGTTTTAACGGGCTCGGCGGGTTTTGTGATCGTAAGGACCGGCTTGACGGTTTCATCATCTTCTTCGGAAGGTAAAGAGTCTTTGATTTTATTATATTGATCACGCACTTCCATGAACGTCTGAATCAACGCGCGGTTTACCGGATCAAGTCGGAGGGCTATGCGGTAATGTTTGGCGGCCTTGCGGATATCGTTCTCATGCATGGCGATGTCGCCCAGGAATTTATGGGCGCGTATGTGGGCGGGATGCCGCGCATAGAATCCGGACAGTACTTCAGCGGCTTTCTTGTAATCGCCTTTTTTTATGAGCGTTTCTGTCAGCACCAGTAATAGGGTGCCGTAATCAGGAAATATTTTCTGACCCTGATGGCACAGGTCGGCCGCAATATCATACTCGCCGATCCGTATGTATGCATCCGCCAGCTGGGCGATACGGTAATTGTCCGGGTTGAGCGCGAGCTGGGTCTCAATTTCCTGGATCTGCGTGATAACATTAATCTCCGCCATGATCTGCTCATGCTGTGCGGGGGTTGCCGACGCTGTCTTTGTATCTTTTGCCATAACTGCCTCGCCTTAACATATCCGGATATCCAAAACGCCGCACGTAAATATGATGTGCAAGGGCTTCAGACCGGGTGCGCCATGGATGGTTATTTTCATAACTTGTAAATATGAGAAAAAGTTTAACAATTATCAATAAGGATATAATAAAACTTTGCGCTCACCAGTTGGCGGTTACTTTATTTAATATATTTTCAGTAATCATGCGTATGGCGTCTTCGATTCCGGAGTTTCGGTTTTTTGCGCCGGCCAGAGTATAGCGCCCCCATCCGGAAATGGTTTCTTCCCAAAGCACCTTTTTATCCTTAACATTTTCAAAACGTATCGTGGTAACGATGGTGATTTTATAATCGGTCGTGGTAAAATTATTTCCGCCGCCTTCAAAGGTAAAGGGGGCGTCTTCCACGCGGATGATAACGCCGGACAAGACGGCATCGGCGGTCTTGCGGTCGGTGATTTTAAACGTGTTGTCCTCGATAAGGCCGTTGGTAACCTGATTGGTTACTTTCTCCCGGATACCCGGTTCGGATGTCTGGTTTTCAAACGGGGGAATGGCCACGTTTTTTAAATCCCCCAGATTGGCGCCGGTAAATGAATAGGTGCAGGCATTCAGCGTCAGCATGCCCGCAACAAAGAGAAAGTATATGACCTTCCGCAAAGTGTTCATAATACAAGCATCACAGGTCCAGATGGTATTGTTTGATTTTTCGGTAAAGCGTACGCTCGGAGAGTCCTAAGGCTTTGGCCGCAAGACTGCGTTTGCCGTCGAACCGCCGCAGGGCTTTGATGATGGTTTCCCGTTCGGCGTCACTGAGTCGCATGCTGTGCAGGTCGGAATGCGGTTCATCCACTTTGAATTCCTCGGGTTCTACCGCCTGGCTATTCGCCAATGCGTTTTCATAGTTACGGCGAAGATCCGTTACGGGCGGTACAGGGGTTCCCGGAGCGGCGCCGAATTTATTCCAGAGGAATTGTTTGATATCCGTAATATCCTGTTTCAGGGCGAGCAGTGTCCGGTAGAGCAGTTCCCGTTCGGCTTGTTCCGGTGTCAGATGCGTGGGCACGGGCAGAAACCGGCGATCATCATCCGGGAGTTCCTCATGGTCGATGGAGCGGAAATGCTGGAGGTTAGCCGAAACGTCTTCGGCCGTAATCCGGGCGCCGCGTTTGATGGTGATAAGGCTTTCGACAAAATTTTTAAGTTCCCGGACGTTGCCCGGCCAGCGGTACTCGGTCAGCACGTCCATCGCGTCGTTGGTGAATCCTTCAAACGCGGCATGCTGGCTTCGGATAAAATCGTCAGCAAACTTTTCAGCAAGGATGGGGATATCGCTTTTACGCGCGCGGAGCGGTGGCAGCGCAATGGTAATCGCTTTAAGGCGGTAATATAAATCCTTACGGAACTCCCCTTTACGTACCATGTGCTCCAGATTGCGGTTGGTAGCCGCGATCACCCGCACGTCGCATTTTTTAGTGACCGATCCGCCAACTTTCAGAAATTCACCGGTCTCAAGGATACGCAGCAGTTTAACCTGCGTGGTCAGGGGCATCTCGCCGATTTCATCGAGAAAAATCGTGCCGCCGTTGGCTGTTTCAAAATAACCTTTCCGCTCTGAAACCGCGCCGGTAAATGCGCCGCGCTCATGGCCGAAGAGTTCACTCTCGAGAATTCCTTCCGCGATGGCGCCGCTGTTAACAATGACCAGCGGATAGTTACGCCGCGGACTCAGCCGGTGTAAAGCCTTGGCCACCAAGTCTTTGCCCGTGCCGCTTTCGCCGACAATCAGCACCGATACATCGGACGGCGCAATGTTGATGATCTGACGCGTGACCTGAAGCACGGCATCCGAACGCCCCCACAGTCCCACCGACTCGGCAATGGCCGGTAGATTTTTTTCGATGTCCGTCTCCGCGCTGGCCAGTATAAAATCTCTGACCGTTTCAGCGTTTATAGTCCGTGCCGCCATTTATTTTCCCTGACGGATGATTTCCAGAATTTCATTGGTAGCCCGCTCCACGTCATCATTAACCACGACATGATCAAACTGAATGATGTATGACATCTCTTCTTTAACCCGCGCCAGCCGCTGCTGGATGCTTTCAGGCGTTTCCGTTCCGCGGGCTTCCAGGCGCCGTTTCAGTTCATCGAGCGATGGCGGCATGATGAATACCAGCAACGCCTGCTCCGGATATAGCTTCCGGAACGCCAGCGCGCCGTTTACGTCCACGTCCACAATGACATTGCAGCCCAGTTTTAAATCCGGCTCAATCGCCATTTTAAGCGTACCGTAATAATTCCCGAAATGATAATTATACTCCACAAAATCATTATTGGCAATATGGGATTTAAACTCTTCCTCGCTCATGAAATAATAATCCCTGCCGTCCCGCTCATTTTCCCGCTTCTTACGTGTGGTCGCCGAAATTGAAAACATAATTGTCGGATCCAACTGCAATAGCCGGTTTTTGATGGTGGTTTTCCCCGCACCCGAAGGCGCGCAAAGTACTATTATTTTTCCTTGACTTGATTTCAAAATTTACTAATCTAATAGTTACTATAAAAGTATAAATAATATAATATTAAATATATAATGACTCAATAATTATATCAAGGTATTTTTATTAATTTTAAAGTATAAATTTTGTCAGTGAAAATTTGTCATATAAATATTCAGAGAATGGCCAGAAAAAAAAATATCGTAATTATACTCTTATACGGGACGTTCTCGTTTATAGGGGGTAATATTAAAGCCGGCAATAATATGCTGATGGATTCATTGGCTAACAGCGGTTTGGAATCTGTATATAACCTTGAATTTGTAAAGGCCGATGCGTGTTTCGATTCGCTGATAAATTTGAATCCGGCGCATCCGGTTGGTTATTATCTTAAATGTTCCGCAAAATTTTTCCGTATTGTTTCGGGGTATGATAACGAATGGGATGATGAGGCATTCGGAGCGTTGCACGAAAAAGCGCTGGAAAAGGCCCGGATGTATCAGCGGGAACGACGCCGGGATGTGGACGGCTATTTTTATGAAGGATGCCTATACGGCAATCTTGGGCGTTACTGGGCGGCGCGCGGGGAGTGGCTGAAGGCCTTTTATTACGGAATGCAAGCCGTGTCCCTGCACGAAAAAGTTATCGGGATGGACGATACCTATACCGATGCGTTTCTGACGCTTGGTATATACAATTATTATGCGGCCGCCCTTCCCGGATGGATTCAGACGATCATCAGCGTGCTTGGCGTAAAAGGCGACCGGGAAAGCGGATTGGATATGATTACCGATGTTTCCCGACGGGGTAAAATGGCGAGACAGGAAGCGGGATTCATTCTCGCCAACATCTATATCGAGGAAGGCGAATATGAAAAGGCGCTGGATATATTCAACGGTTTGCTGGTTCGGTATCCGGCTAATATATACCTGATCTTGCAGAAAGGGTACACGCTGTATCTTGCAGAAAGATGGAACGATGCCGAATGGTGCTTTCGTAAGGTTCTTTCGGAAAGCGGTCAGGGGTGGTCGTCGGCGCGAATGCAGGCGCTATTCTATCTGGGAAGGACGGCCCTCCTTCGCAATGATTATCCGGCCGCAACGGATTTTTTCCGCCAAACCTTATCGCTCACCGTCAATCATCGCCGCCTTAAGACCATGGACGGCTGGATCGAAGGGCATGCGTTCTATTATTCCGGCGAATGCTCAGAATTGGCGGGTAACAGAGAGCTTGCAGTTTCATTTTACAAAAAAGCCGCCGATCAGGAAATCCGGGATGAAACCCTGAAAAAGAAATTAAAAACACGGCTATCCAGCGGCATTTCTCACCATGAACGCACTCTTATTAAAGCCCGGCGGTTCGTTCTCACCGGCGATACAGCAAACGCCCAGCCGCTGCTGGATGATTTGCTGGCCGATCCGAAGATAGAGCCGGTTCTCCTGATGGAAAGCCGCTATTACATGGCGCGGTTGGATATAACCCGTCAACAATTTAAGGAGGCACTCAAACAATTAGAAATCATTCTTCAGACCCCCGCGTCCAATGACGAATATTTGTGGATATGGCCCTATAGCTATTACTATGGCGCTGAAGCACTCTGTCAGACCGACGGCGGGCAATCGTATGCCTTGGAATCTATAAAACGCGCCCTTGGATATAAACACTATCAGGGAGAAAAACGATTGAGAGTGTTAAGCCGAAATCTTATAATGTCGATAGAAAATCAAACGAAATCAAAACAATAATGATAACAGGGTATTGTTTTCGTCTTATAAATCACTCAGAGAAAAAATATCTTTGTGCTAGTTTTTCCCGATTTTTTAAGAATTAAATAAAAAAACTTGCGATTTTTCTATTTTTCGACTATACTTCCCTTTGAATTGAATATTTCTGGTCTTTTTTTATTTCGGGTACATACGTTAAACTCTATATAATTAACTTAAACCCTCACTTATCAGGAGAAGTAACATGAAGAAACTAACATTGGTTACGATGGCTGCCTTTTTGTTTGCGTGGGTGCTGTCCGGCTGTTTCCAGACTGAAACCTGGACGACCATAGACAGTAAAGGCGGTATGGAAAGAAAAGCCGACATCCAGATTGACAAAACCAGCAAGGATCAGCTGAAGACCAAAAAAGAACAGTTTGAAAAAGACGGCTGGAAGGTCAGTGAAGAAGAAAAAGGCGACAAGTATCATTTAATCGCTTCCAAAAAAGTAGACGATGTCAACAACTTCAAGTCCCCGTTTGATGACACCCAGGTCAAACTGGAAAAGAAAGACAAGAAATTCATGTTTACGGAAGTGTTCGATGCTAAGAAATCCGCCGGCATCACCGACACGAACCGCACGACCTGGGCCGCTTTAAAGTACACCTTCCATGTAACCATGCCCGCGAAGATTGAAAAATCCAACGCCGACAAGACCGAAGGCAATACGGCAACCTGGGAATATGATGTCAACAAAGTGTTTGATATGGGCACTGTCACCATGACCGCAGAATGCGCCGAAACCGCCGGCGGCATGTGCGGCAGCACAATTTTCCTGACCGGAATGGGCCTGATGCTGCTTCTCTTCATCACCAAGTTCGCATTTGACAAAGTGATGGCCTACCGCCGCAGCAAAGTTGCGCTTCAGTAATTTCTCAAAACGCATTATAAAAAAAGGTAACCATCGGGTTACCTTTTTTTATTTAACCCAAAAAAAGAATATGAATTATTCATTATCCCCACGTGCGTTTTTCGTACTGAAAATGGTATTGCTCTCCTTAATAACAGGCTCCTGCTGCGGATTGTTTACCTGTGAAGACCCGCTGGAACGAGAACGGCGTGAATTACGGGAATCGCTTGAATCCCCCGAAGCGCTGATTTACCGCGGTTTGAAAATCGGTCTGCGGTCCATTCCTATGGAGGCTTTGCAAAACCCTTCGGTGGATGAAGCGCAGTTATACGAATTAATGGCGAAACAAAAGAAATCCACGCAGGCAAAAAAAGTAACGTACTTGACGCTCAATATTATCCGAAACGTGACCAATCCGGACACGGCCTCGTTGCTGAAAAATATCGGTTTATATCTGCAGGTCGCGAAAGAGTTATATGAGCTTCGTTCCGAATTACGAGCCATCAACGAGGACGACTTTCCAACCATTTTACAGAACCTGATGTCCGTTGACTCACGAACGCGAGGAGCTCTTGAACTGAGTTGGTATCAATCCAGTCATGAACATATGATTTTAGCGGTTGTGTGGATCGCGTCCAAAGTCGCTCCCCGGTCGTTTTATACCCATGAGATATCCATGATGGATCCTGAAAAAATCGATGATCCCATGCTTAAGTTGGGGGCTTATATGCTTCGGGGCGCCGCCTTCTTTAAAGAAAAATGGCCGCATATGGCCGAACTGGAATTCACCGGATACCTGAATACGCTGGAAAAGCATCAAGCAGATTTCGTTCAAAATTCACAAGCCAAATTTCTGGCCATCGCCGATTCATCAGACGAGCGGCAGCTATATGCCCAACTGCATGCGCCGGGCGTTCTTATGCGCGGGCTGGATCGTTTAAAAATCGAAAAAGAAGAAGAAGGACTGGATGATCTGGAAGCGTTTCTCAGGGACGCGGAGATTCTGGGTATGGATAACGAACCAGTCTGGCTGATTGGTACCTATGTGACCCTGAAACGGGAAAAGACCGAACAGGCGGTTGGTTATCTGGAAAAACTTCAAAAAAGTCCGATATTCGATTCAGAGGAACAGGCTCTCGTTCAGGAAGCCATTGATTATCTGAAGAAAAGAGATCCGGACAAAGCGTGGACCAAGGTCTCCGATAAAGTTCTGATGGCCAAGATTATATTTTCCGTCATCAAATCTACCTTCAGCAAGATGAAGTGGTATGAAACCGTTGAGAATTCGCAGGCCGGCCGTCGGCTTTATCATACTCAGAATGAATTGCACAAGCAGTATGATGAAGTCATGAAAGCGTTCAGCGGTGACGAATTAATGCGCATGGGCGAAGCAGGAAAGTCCAAAGCCCTGCGGTTAGTGGATTCGCTGATAAAAAAATAGCTCGTATTTTCCGCTTTTATTAGCGGATTAGACTGGATTAAGAAAAATACGGAATTATACAAGCGCAGCATAATCTATTATGAAATAACAAATCCTCCGTGTTATATTAAAGCAACTTATAATAATTTGGAGGATGTTTATGTTTGAATTCATTACCGTCCGTGCGCGATGCCCGCATTGCGACCAATCCTTAATGGATGAAAAGAATCGCGTCGATAATGCGCCGGGGATAGGCATGAAAATAGCATCCGGCAAAGAGAGCGGAATGATCTGGTTAAGCGCGGTGTACGGAAGCTATAACAACCGGTGCACGGTGCAAATACCCAAAGGCCAGGTTGTTGAATTATCCTGCGCGGCCTGCGGCGCCGGCTTTGAAGCCGGTAAATCCTGTCCTTCCTGCAACGCTCCGCTGGCCACGATCAAAATGGAAGAAGGCGGAAAATTGTTTTTCTGTACGCGATACGGCTGCAGTCAGCATTCGGTTGAGTTCGAGGATTTGTCCCTTACCCTGAAAAAATTTTACGACGAATACGCCCGTTATCGCAACGAAAATCCGCAGACTCAGATCTTGTCAAAACAGGAAATCCGTGAAAAATCCAAACTGCCGACACATAAGGAAATCATCAAAACCGGATCCTACTTGCACGCCTTTTGCCCGCATTGCCAGAAAAGTCTCATCCGGGATAATATGATCGAATTTAAAATTATCAGTCATGACGGCGAAACCGGCTATCTGATGCTCAGCCCGTATTTGAATGTGTTCACGCATAAATCCACGATTCGGCTTCCACAGGACGACGTCGCGAAGGATATTCTTTGTCCGTCCTGCGAGCGATCGTTGATTGAAGCTAAACAGAATTGCGGCCGTTGCGGTAACCGGACCATGAAAATCCACGTTTCGGCGATGTCCAAGATGGTGGACTTTTTCATCTGTACCAAGAAAGGCTGCACCTGGCACGGCCTCAGCGATAAGGATTATAACGACATCGCGCTCGAAGACAGCAAAGAATGGTAATATCAGCCGCTTAAAATGGTTTATCATTCACCGATGCCTACTCTTCATCCCAATCCGGGCGCGGGAATCTACAGTTTTTTTCAGTCCGGTTAAAGTTTGTCGGGAATATGAAATAAAGCTTCTTTTTACACAAGTGCGTCAGTAATCCGACTCTGTTCGCGCGTTGTGATCAATAAAAAAAGTGAGAAACCGTGATGGTTTCTCACTTTTAAATTTTTCATCTGCAGATTAATCCACCTTTTCCACTCCGCCGATTCCGTTCGCGTCTAATTCTTTCACTACGGCGTTACCGCGGTATTTCAGACTGCCGATACCTGAGGAATTGATAAAGATTTCCTTTTCGGCGCAGACCTCGACTTTACCGACCCCGCTGTTGTCCACGTGCAGGATATCGGCTTTAAGGTCAAATGCTTTGACGGAGCCGACGCTGGTATTTTTAATATGCATTTCCCGGGCCCAACCGGATAGCGCAACCGACCCGACGCTGGTTATTTTTATTTTCAGGTAATCGCTTTCCACCTTGAGGTTTAAATTACCCACGCCGGCGTGCAGGACTTCTAAATGCGGCATCCGCAGCGTACCGATCGATTCTATCGTGCCGACATTTTTTGTTTCGAGCCGTTCAAGCTCTTTAACGCTGACATAAACATTAATTTTAGAAACTTCGCCAAGATTGATATCTTTTTTCCACCGTATAACCAATGTTTGGTCCTCATTATATACTTCGATGAATTCTATGAGATTATCATCGGCCTCGATGGTAACCATATCCCTGTCTTTTTGTTGCAGATATAAATTAAACACGCCGTGGGTTTCGATAACCCGGAACGGTTTGACCGTCCGTTCCTGCTTGATGACATTGCCGCTGCCTTCGATATGATCATGCCGGATAAAACAGGCGGTTACGGCTTGAGTTAGAATCAAACAGGCACTAACGATGTTCGAATTAAGGATGTTCATGATGATTATCTTTTTTAATGTTTATATATTTTTTGTAACATACGAGGTTTTTATTCAGAAGTTTCATATTTCTGAAATTCAATCAAAGCGATATTTGAAAACGTAGTGAGGGTTACAATAAAAAAAAGTCCGTAAATTCATACGGACTTTTTTCAATTGGTGTTTGCTGGAATCAGATTCGCTGTGCCCGTGCCCTTTCAAAAATAGCGTCAAACCAGGTTTGGAAGTTTTTTTCCAGTCGGTCTAAATACAGTGTCGGCACCGGTTGCAGCGGCAGGGTTTTTAAATTAAAACCGTCCATGCTTTGCGGGAGCCTGAAAGCGTTGATATCCCATATCGCTTCGCCGTTTTTACTTTCGGGCTGTATGTTCCGGTAGATGGGCGCGATTTTTCGGATTTCGTCCATGATGTCCGCCGGCGAGGTATAGTTCATCTTGAAGCGGTATCCCATTTGCGAGGCGATACTGGAGATGATTTCCCATGTTTGCATGCCGGTAAGCGGCGGTATGGCCTGCCGGATGGGCTGCACCCGGCGTTCGGCGTTGGTAAAGGTACCGCTGGTCTCGGCGATTGCGCTAAGCGGCAGGACAACATTCGCCGCTTTAGCGGTTTCGGTGAAGAACAGGTCGGCGACTACGAGAAAATCCGCCGCGCATAATCCGTTGCGGATTTCGAGCGGAATTTCGGGATTCCCCAGCGGATCCTCGCCTAATACGACGGCGACTTTAATTTTCTTTTCTTTGAGCAACTTCGCCACGTCGATATTGGAAGTATCCAGATCGCGAAGGACGACACACCACATCTTTTCGAGTTCTTCAATGACCGCGTCATCGGTTGTGGACAGATAACCCGGATACCAGCCCGGATGGGCGCCCATATCGAGCAGGCCCTGCATATTGGCTTTTTCGTGCAAAGATAGCACGGAACAACCCATGGTTTGGCCGGCCTTAGCCATGAAGCGTCCATCGTGCGCGGAACGACGGCCTCGGAAGTCTTTATTATGAATCATAACCTTCAGGATGCTGTTAGCCAACAATTCAGCCGCCGCTTGCAACGCTTCAGGTTTAACGCCGGTAGTTTGATAAATGGCGTCCATTGAAGTTTCTTTAGCGATATCGGCCAATTCCGGATAATCATTCCAGTCTAATTTGGTTTGTAGAGCGTAGACTTTCAGCAACCCGAGCATGACCATAGCCTGGGTGCCCTCTTTACATTGCAGGAATATTTCAGAGAATTGCGCCATACGGTTGTATTGGTCGCCGATGTAAATGAGCTTACCGCCGTTGCGCAGGGCGCGTTTGGTCATCAGATCGGCCACGAAATGTTCCTGATCCAGGGTCGATTCGGCAACCACAATCACCTGCGCGTCCACCACATCGCGGTAGCTGGCGGTGGATATCAGTTCGGGATAGAACAGTTCCGGATTCAGTATGTTAGAGAAAGAAGTGACATTGTGCGTACGGAAAGCAATGCGGGCCAGTTTCTGTGCCAGATAGATTTCTTCGTTGGTCAGTCGCGGCGATACAAACACGGCCATTTCGGTGCCGGTATATTTACGGCTGAGTTCCTTGAGGCGCATGGCGGTGTAATTCAGAGCGTCGGGGAGGGTCGCGTTCTGCAGTTCGCGTCCGGCGCGGATTTGCGGTTTCAGCATGCGTTCCTTGTCGTGTATATAATTGAAACCGAAGCGGCCTTTTTTGCAGTGATTGCCGTAGGTAATTGTATTGTCCTGATTCCGTGAAGTTTGTATGACCATGTCGCCGTAAACTTCGTAATTTAACGTACAGCCCACGCCGCAGTAATGGCAGACGGTGGACACCGGATGTGTTTGCCACGGGCCGGGTTTGGAGAGCGGGATTTTCGCCCCGATCGCGCCGGTGGGACACGTGCCAATACAAAGGCCGCAACTGACGCAATCCGTATCAAGCAGGGAATTGCCCATAGCCGGCTTGACAATGGTATTGAAACCGCGGTTGATAAATCCGTATGCGGATATGCCGACAACTTCGCTGCAGATACGGACGCAACGCCCGCACATGATGCACTTATTCGGATCGAGTTCAATCAAAGGATGGGACAAGTCGATTTTATATTCTTTGGCTTCGCCGCCGAAATGCGCTCCGACGTGATAATCGGTAGCATATTTTCTCAGATCGCAGGTGAACAGGGCATTGCAACCGCATTCCAAGCAACGGGTGGTTTCGTTTTTCAGATCCTCGGTGGTGAAACCCTGCTCCACTTCTACAAAACTCTTGATGCGCTCTTCCACCGGCAGCATTGGCATTTTACGCCGCGGAATCGGTACCAGCGATTTCAGATCGTCACGATTGATTTTGTGATACGTATCTTTACGGCTGTAATACTCCACAGGCTCCGGCTGGGCTTTGCCGGTTGTAATGTATTTGTCCATGGCGTAAGCGGCTTTGCGGCCTGCGGCTATGGCTTCGATGGCCGTCGCAGCGCCGGTAACCACATCCCCGCCGGAAAAAACGCCTTCTACGCTTGTTTCCATGGTTTTATCGTTCACGGATATGGTTTGCCAGCGCGTCAGATTCAGGACTTCCCCGAACGGCAGGAAATTCGGGATATGACCGTCCACCAGCTCAGCGACTTTGGTTCCCTGGCCGATGGCGGCGAGTACAAAATCGCAGTCAACCACAAATTCGGAATTGCGAATCGGTTTGGGACTGCGGCGTCCGCTGGCGTCGGGTTCACCGAGTTCCATGCGGATGCATTCCAGCCCGGTCAGCCGGCCGTTAGCGGTAATGACTTTGACCGGCGCTACGAGGAAGTCCATTTTTACGCCTTCTTCGTCGGCATCATGAATTTCCATCGCGTTGGCGGGCATTTCGTTTCGGGTACGGCGGTAGAGCAGACGGACTTCCTTGACGCCAAGCCGCAAGGCGGTACGGGCGCAGTCAATGGCGGTATTACCACCGCCAACCACGACAACTTTTCCGTAGATATTAATCTTTTTCCTTAAGCCGAAATTTTTTAGAAAATCGATGCCGGACAGTACGCCTTCGGTTTCTTCACCATGGACGCGCATTTTGGAGCTGTCCCAGGCTCCGAGACCCAGGTAAATAGCCGCATAGTTCTGTTCTTTAAGACTGGCGACTGTGAAGTCTTTACCGAGCGTCATGTTGGTATACAGTTTCACGCCGAGGTCCAGAATCTGGTTGATTTCCAGATCCAGGATGTCTTTGGGCAGGCGGTATTCGGGAATGCCGTAGCGCAGCATACCGCCGGCTTCGGGCAGGGCTTCAAATATGTCGACCTCATAACCTTTCAGCGCGAGATAATAGCTACAGGAAAGACCGGCGGGACCGGCGCCGACCACAGCGACTTTTTTACCGTTCTTCGGCGGAACGGGCGGCCGGAAGGGCTTGTCGGAGCTTATTTCAATGTCGGCAATGTACCGCTTAATATAGTCAATACCCACCGCTTCATCCAGCATCGTTCGCCGGCAGCCCTTGACTTCGCAGGGTCTGGTACAGACGCGGCCGCATACGGAGGGCAGGGGATTTTTTTCCTTCACTAATTTCAGCGCGTCCCGGTATTTCCCGATGGACGCCAGAGCGATATAGCCCTGAATGTCAATGCCGGCGGGACAGGCAAACTGGCACGGTCCGATGCAGTCCGCGTAATGATTGGATAAAAGCAGTTCCAGAGCGGCTTTACGGGCGCGCCGGATTTCGTCGTTGATGGTTTCGATCACCATGCCGTTGAATATCTTAGTGGAACAGGCGGGAACCAGCGTTCGCGCGCCCTGTACTTTGACCACGCATACGAAGCAGGAGGCAAACGGTTCAAGCTGATCGTCGTGACACAGCGTGGGTATGTCATGAATGCCGTTTCGGCGGGCGACTTCAAGAATCGTCTGATTGGTATCGGCAATAATCCGTTTGCCGTTGATTTCTATTTTTGCTAAGGCCATAGAATTTCCTCGGGTTAGTCTTTCAGGATAGCGTTGAAGTTGCAGACCTTATAACACTCGCCGCAGCGGATGCATTTGTTCTGATCAATGACATGCAATTGTTTCTTTTCGCCGGTGATGCATTTTGTAGGACAGGCGCGCGCGCAAAGCGTACAGCCGGTACAGGCATCGGTAATAAAATACGTCAGCAGGGCCGCGCAGTGGTGCGCCGGGCATTTTTTGTTGCTGATGTGGGCTTCGTATTCCGAACGGAAATATTTCAGCGTCGTCAGCACCGGATTCGGCGCGGTTTGTCCAAGTCCGCACAGGGAGGTGTTTTTGACCAGTACAGCCAGTTCTTCAAGCAGTTCGATATCGCCGTCCTTGCCTTTGCCTTCGGTTATCCGCGTGAGCACTTCGAGCATGCGTTTCGTGCCGATGCGGCAGAATGTGCATTTGCCGCAGGATTCCCGCTGGGTGAAATCGAGGAAAAACCGCGCAACATCAACCATACAAGTCGTCTCATCCATCACGACCAGTCCGCCGGAACCCATGATCGCGCCGGTTTTGTTAATGGATTCGTAGTCGATGATGGTGTTGTGCAATTCCGCGGGGATGCAGCCGCCGGACGGTCCGCCCATCTGCACCGCTTTGAATTTTTTATCCTCTTTGATGCCGCCGCAGATGTCATATACGATTTCTTTAATCGTAATGCCCATGGGCACTTCCACCAGTCCGCCGTGTTTAACTTTACCGGCCAGCGCGAAAACCTTGGTGCCTTTGCTTTTAGCGGTACCCAGCGTATTAAAGGCATTGGCACCATGGAGAATAATCCATGGGATATTGGCGAAGGTCTCCACGTTGTTAATGCTGGTTGGGTTTTCCCATAAACCTTTGGTGGCCGGGAACGGCGGGCGGACGCGCGGCATACCGCGTTTACCTTCAATGGAAGCCATCAGCGCGGTTTCTTCGCCGCAAACAAACGCGCCGGCGCCTTCTTTGAGTTTGAGATGAAACGACAGGTTTTTCCCGAGAATGTTGTCGCCGAGCAGGTTCCGTTTTTCCGCCTGCTCGATGGCGATATTCAGCCGTTCGATGGCCTTGGGATATTCCGCGCGAACGTAGATGTATCCGTGTTCGGCGCCGATGGCGTAGCCGGCGATAATCATCCCTTCGATGACCGAATGCGGATCGCTCTCCAGCACCGAACGGTCCATAAAAGCGCCGGGATCGCCTTCATCGGCATTGCAGATGATATATTTATGCGTACCTTTGGCTAGGCGCGTAAACCGCCATTTCATGCCGGTCAGGAATCCCGCGCCGCCGCGGCCGCGCAAACCGGAATCAATAATAATATTTATCAACGCTTCTGGGTCGTATTCGCTCAACACTTTTTCAATCGCTTTGTAACCGTCCACCGCAAGATATTCTTCGATGGACTCCGGATTAATATGGCCGCAATTGCGCAACACGATTCGGTGCTGGCGGTCGATGTAGCTTTTATCGGAGCCGACGCCGTTATTGCTCCAGACAATCCACTCAGGAATTGTTTTCCCCTGCTTGAGATGTTCGTTGATGATGCGCTCCACACGGTCCCCGGTAACTTTGCCGTACAGGAAACGGCTACCGTCATCCATGCGCAGTTCCACCAGCGGCTCCTGATAGCACATGCCGATACAGCCGGTTTTGGTGAGCTGGACAGAACCCGGAGGCAGTTTCTGCGTAATCGCTTTATAGGTTTCCTCGGCGCCGGCCGCGATGCCGCATGTGCCGAGTCCCACAACAACTTTGGTCATGATGCTTTTTCCTTCTGGTATTGTTTCAGTATCTTTGTCACTTCTTTCGGATTCAGGTTGCCGTAAGTGGCGTCGTTTATCATGATGACCGGCGCCAGGCTGCAGCAACCGAGGCAGGAAACGGTTTCCAACGTGAACAGTTTGTCCTTGGTGGTTTCACCGTTGCCGATGCCCAGATGGTCCTGTACCGCTTTGGTGATGTCGTTGGCGCCGCTTACATGGCAGGCCGTTCCGTGGCAGACGCGGATCAGGTACTTGCCAACCGGCGTAAAACGGAACTGCGCGTAAAACGTGGCCACGCCGTATATGTGCGTGACGGGAATGCCTGTAGATTTGGATATTTCTTTAAGCTTATCGGGACTTAGAAAACCGTCTTCCGTTTGAACTTTCTGAAGCAACGGAATCAGTTTGCCCTCCTCGCCCTTATAGTGGAGGTTCTTGAAATCATAGCGTCGATGGATGCACATGTATCGTTATTCCTTTTAATCGTGTGGGGTGTTGAACATTTTATTCATCAGGCTCATCATCTGGTCAATATCGCCGAAACCGCCCATAGCGTGGCCTTTGCATCCTTTACGGGCGCAGAATTCCACGTAGCCGCCGCTGGATATGGTCAGCGAGGCCATCGGAGCGCGGCAGAGGCTGCACAGATGGGGCAGCATCAGGCTCGAATCGCACTTCGGGCAGCGGAACTCGGCAATGGCGCCTTCGGGAATTTTCATATCGGTCGTCACGGTATAATCCCCGAAGATGGCGCTCAGGAATATCTCGCCGTCCTCGTGGGTTTCCTTGATATGCGCGTCCAGATGCACGCGGTTGCCCTCGGTCAGCAGGGCGTGGCAATGCGGACAGCACAAATCCATAATCAGCATTTCTTTACTCATATAGAGTCTCCTTAGTCAGCCGTTATTTTTTGGTCTGCAAATTTTCAATTTTTATAAACACGCAATTATCCGGCGACGCCTCTCCGGCAACGATATCCTGGGCAAGGGTTTCGCAGTCGGGGGCGCCGCAGGCGGCGCAGTCCTTGTGAGCCAGTTTTTCGAGGACCAGACTTTTTTCTTTTTTTAAAGCGATAGCCTGTTTAAGATTGCCGCCCATCGGTTTTAGGGGACGGGCTTTGATGGCTTCCTCAAAAGAAAAGAAATGCTGGCGGAACAGTGCGCGGACTTTTTCCTCGCTGACTCGGTCCTGAACGCGGATTTCTTCCATCATGCGACGGATATTACGCTCGGCCATATAACGCTCTTCCATAACCAACGGCCCGCTTACGCAGCCGCCGGGACAAATATACGCTTCAATATAATCGGTAGACAGAAACTTACCGGACTCGATCCGGTCGAATACCGACGTCACTTCATGAACGCCGCTGATGGCTAACGTGTTGCGGTCGCGGATGCAGCCGATCTCGCCTCGCGACATGGCCCACAGAATGCCCCGCGCGCTGAATTTCATGTCGGGGTTGAGATAGTCGGAGTCTTTGACCGTCCGCAGCAGGCGGGGATATACGTCGTTGATGGAAAAGGCGCCGTCAATATGCGATTTCTCAAGAGCGACGGGACGTTCAATCGATTGCATGATTGCCGAACACGGCGTAATAAAAAAGATGCCGATTTCTTCCGGCGACAGGGATAAATCTACGGACAGTTTTTTACGGATGAATTTAGCGGATAGTTCCCGCGGTGTCTCAATCGGTATTAGGTGCGGCACCAGATCGGGATAGCGGATCATAATCAACCGGATAATTGCCGGACAATTGACCGATATTTTGGGCCAGGGTTCTCCGGCTTCCGAGAGGTAGGTATCAATCGCGCGGCCGACCATCTCGCTCATCCAGGATACGTCATAATAATCGTTGAAACCCAGGCTCAGCAACGCATGCAGAATCGTGCTCGGATGCACATTCGCGCCAAACTGGCCGTAGAGCGTCGGCGAGGTAATCGCTACGGTATATTTGTATTTCTTCAAATCGGACGTAGAAGAGGTAATGGCAAACACAGCGTTATTTCGGCATGCGCGGATACACTCGCCGCAGTCGATGCAAAGTTCCGGTTTAACAGCCACCGCGTTATGATAAACGCGAATAGCCCGGGTAGGGCAGATTTTGGCGCACGCCACGCAGGCTTTACAGTTTTCCTTATTCCGGGCAATGGTATGGGCCAGCTCGCTCATCGATTATCCTTGCGCCTGTGGATTCAGATTGATGCAATAATTCAAGGTGGTGCCGACACCTACCTTGGACTGAATATCGAACTGGTCCGTGTTGCGTTTAATGTTCGGCAATCCCATACCGGCGCCGAAACCCCGCGCGCGCATTTCCGGCGTAGCCGTGGAAAATCCCGGCTGCATGGCCATTTCAATGTCGGGAATGCCCTGTCCTTCGTCCTTAATCTGAATGATAACCCGGGACGGCGTCAGGGTGATCGTCATTTCGGCCTTGCGCGCGTACATGATAACGTTCATCTCGGCCTCGAAATTGGCAATGGATAAGCGCCGTATGACGTCGGACGGCAGGCCGAGTTCTTTCAGCGTGGTTTTTATTTTCGCCGATACGTCGCCGCCATGCTCGAAATCATCGCCGGTTATCGGATAGGTTTCCGTATATAAAATCTCTTCAGCCATAAAACTTGCCGGATGAATAGAACGTGAATCGGATAAAATGTAATGATAATTTTATTTAAGACAAATAAAATTAGTTTATTGAACAATAATTATGATTAACGCCAATGACCTTTCGGAGTGACGGGCAACGCGCCACGCGCATTATTTTCCGGTAATTTCGGCTCCAATAAGACCCTCCCGGAACAACAGCCCGCAGGCATCGAACATATGATGGCGCGTGGTCAGCACGGGCAGGTTTTTTTTCACGGCAAGTTCCAGCGCCGGGGGTGACGGCCGTTTGCCATGCACGTAAAGGATCGCTTTAAAATCGGCGAGATCAGCCGTATGAACGGATTGCACGCTCGTAAGGGCGGTAATCAGCAGGGTATGCGACCGGGAAAAAGCCAGCACATCGCTCATCATGTCGGCGGCAAAACATTCACGAATGTCGGTGTTCAGATACTCGTTGCCGCAGAGTACATCGCATTCCAGCAGATGCGCTATCTCTTTCAGTTTCATATCGTGCACGGACAGATGGTTACTTTCCGGCAAAACGATTTAGCGGATGCCGTTCTCAAAAAGCCGGCTGGCGACCTGCCAGCCGTTCAGGTTAGTGGAAAACACTGGAATTTCGGCTTTCTCGGCCATCTTAATTACATCCGGCGTAGGTTGCTTGCCCTGCGTGACCACAATCCCCGACAGGTCTACCAAGTTGGCCGCTGCAATCACGTTATTATGAATCTGTACCGTGATGAGTATATTCCCGGCTTTGGCATTGGCGATGACGTCGCTGACCATATCCGAGATATATACGCCGGTAACTTCTTTATCAAAAATTTTGGTGACGCTTTTAAGTTCGAGTTTTTCTGCAATTTCCTTAATGGTCATGATGTTCTCCTGTTTAGAAATCTATTCTTCGGTCATGGACGTTAGGCCAACGTCCAGCATGATTTCGCCGTATGACAATTGTTTATACAGTTCAAAGTAATCCGGCAGGATGAGTATTTTTTTGTTGCCGGTGCGGAGCCGTTCGTTGAAATAGCGGTTCAGCACATGGATTTTTTCCATATCCATATGCAGGCGGGAGCCGTCGTCCGCTTCGTAGGTGATGGCAATGTAGATAAAAATTTTATTCTCCATGGCCATTTCACCGATCTTGTAAATTTCGCTGTCCGGCTTGCAGTTGCCGTAATACATCAGCCCCAGCAGTTCGTCGAATTTTATGACTGTTCCGGTTTCATTGTCCCGTATATCAAAACGGAACGACTGAGCCATGCCAGAATATTTCCAGACTTTGGCGCCTTCACGGTATTCTTCCTTGGGAACGACCGGTTCGGCTGAGAAATAGGACCGCATCGATTTACTGAAAATTTCATGCTCTACGACAAGATATCCCGTCTGGATATTTATCATTTCGTACCGGTTACGCGCGGATTCGGCCATGCGATTGTAGCAGTTCGTTTAAGGATTGATATTGTGAAACCGGTGAAAATGATAGATAAGATTTGGCTGTAAATCAAGACAAAAAAAGGAATCCGTAGAACACGGAAACGGTTAAAACGCCTCGCCGATCGCGATAAACCAGCTGAATGAATCATGTCCCCAGGCAAAGTCGAGCCGCAGGTTGACGCGGGTTTCCTCGTTCATCAAAAACCGGATACCATAGCCCAGCGAGTACTTAAGAGGCCGGAACGAAAATCCGTCCGGATTTCGGGCGACTTCGCCCGCGCCGGCAAACGCAGCCAGCCCGAAACGCCAGTAAACCGGCATGCGGTACTCCGCCTGAGCGGCTATCATCTGGCGATCTTTGTAACGGCCCAAATAATAACCGCGTGTTATGTAAAGGCCTCCAAACTCGGCAACTTTATTAACCGGAGCCTCACCGGTGATCCATTGCCCGTAGAACTGGGCGGCAAGAACGTGATTTTCAAAAATAGTAAAATATTTCCGCGCGTCAATCCGGTACCGGATAAAATCAAAACCGCTGCCGATGAGGCTGTGAAAAGGGACCAGCGTATTCTGGCAATACCATCCCCGCGTAGGATACAGGCTGTAATCCCGGGAATCCCAGTTAATGGAAACACCGAGTCCCGAGGTATAGCGAAATCGCCGGTAAGGTTGGAAGAAATTATCATAAAGGCTGTTAGCCTCGGTTTTAATCACGCGGTAGGCGTCAAATTCGTAAACCGCACCGAGATACAGGGCGCGGCTGATTTTTCGCGTGTAGTTCATCATGACGCCAAATGTCTGCGGCGTCATATTTTCTCCGCTGGAATCCGGCGTGTGCGGCCCGATGCCATAAAAAGCGTCCGGGTACTTGCTGTACAACAGGCTCGAACCCAGCCGGGAGCGGTTGCGGTCCCAGAAATAATCCGAACCAAGCGTGGTGATGATCTGCTTCTTCTGTGTATAAATCAGCGATGCATAGAGCGTCGTCGGCCGTGAAGCCGCCTGTTCTTTTGACCGGCTGAACACATACGTGACACCCATTCCGCCGCCCAGCTTTGTCTGCGGCGTCCAGTATATTATTGGCAGAAAATAAAAATGCCGCGTTTCTTCAGCGTTTTCGATAACCTGAGAAAACATCGACGTATCATTCACAACGGTGTCGCTTTGCGCATACAGAACATCTAAAGCAAAACCGAACACTATAAATAGAATATAAGCAGCGGATTTCATACCGATGTGAAGATAATCATCAGGCGATCCAATTGCAACGGATAAAACCGCACAAAAATTATTTCATCTCTTGTTGGTTTCTATACTTCTGCAAAAACTTAATCTTTTTTCAGAGGAGGAATAAACGTGGCTTTCTTCTTACCCTTCACAGTTCCATTCATGTAATTCCAAGGATGCGACGGCTTAAGAATCATACATTATCATCTTTATATATTCGCCGTACTCAAGAAGTTAATTTTATGTTTTCTTCTTTTACGATGCGGTTGAAAACAGGCACCAGCCCTAAATAAATTACGAACATAACCGGCGTTACCAGCAATAACCACACGGCCATGGCCTGGACGTTCGCATGCCATAGCGAGGCAACCGTATTCCATAAATCCGCTGAGAGCATGGCGAAGATCTCGTCTAAAGAAAACGGAATCGGGTCATTGCGGAACAGAAAGGCGCCGGCGTGAAAAAAGGGAATGTAAAGCATCAGTTGTAGCGGATACGCAAAGGTATTGATAAGCTGAATAGCGGGTAAGTTCAGCCGAAGCAGAAAAGCAAATACCGTACAGAGCAGTATGGTGGATCCAATGACGGGAAAAACTCCAAGTCCGAATCCAAGCGCCACAGCTAAAGCGAGTTTACGGGGAGTTACGCCCTGCTTTAGAAAGGCAAGCAGCGGCGTTATCAGGCGCCGCTGAAAAAAGCCGGCTAACCAGCGCATCTTACAGGTTCACATTGTTCGGCCGCGCGTAGATCATCTGCATGACATTGATGTTGCGCATCCGGAAGGCGGCTTCGCAATAGCTCAGGTAGTAATTCCACTTGCGGATGAACGTATCGCTGAAACCAAGATCTTTCACCCGTTTCAGATTGCGGTTAAAGGTATCGCGCCAAATTGCAAGCGTCCGCGCGTAATCCAGGCCGAGATTTTTCAGGTCGAGGAGGTTCAGATCGCCGGTTTCGTTAACCGCCTTATTCAGCGCGGCGATCGACGGCAGCAGGGATCCGGGGAATATATGCTTCTGAATCCAGTCTACATTTTTTCTGAAACTTTCATACCGGCTGTCCGGACTGGTGATAACCTGAATACCCAGCGCCCCGTCTTTTTTCAGAAGCGCGTGCACTTTTTTGAAATAGGGTTTCAGGAATTTATCGCCCACCGCTTCAAGCATTTCGATGGATACGATTTTATCATACGAGCCGGTCACACGGCGGTAATCCGTGAAGAGAATTTCAATCCGGTCCGAAAGTCCGGCCTCGGCAATGCGCTGTTTGGCGAGCGCGTATTGTTCTTTGGAAATCGTAATCGTGGTAACTTTCGCGCCGTAATGCTTGGCGATATGCATAGCCATGCCGCCCCATCCGCTGCCGATTTCCAGCACGTGATCCGTCGGTTGAATTTTCAAATACCGACACAGGCGGTCGTATTTGGCGTATTGCGCCTGCTCGAGCGTCATATCCGGCGTTTCAAAATACGCGCTGGAATAGGTCATGCTCGGATCCAGAAACGTCTGAAAGAAATCGTTGCTCAGGTCGTAATGCTCGGCAATGTTCTTGCGCGCTTTAGTCAGGTTGTTTGGCCGCGCCAGATGGTACCAGCGGTTCAGGGTTTTCAATATGTTCACCGGCGCAAACCGCCGCCGGCTGCCGGATATCGCGGGGCTATTCTCGATATTCAGTAAAAACCAGGAAATAACGTCGGTGATGCTTTCGGTGTCCCAGTCGCCGTCCATGTAGGACTCGCCAAATCCAATGTCGCCGTACAGTACGACTTTTCTGAAGAAATCGGGATTGATGATTCGGATCGACGCTTTTAACGATTCCTGCGGGGAACCGTACGTGCGGCGCGTGCCGTCGGGAAGAATGATTTCAAGATAGCCTTTATGCATGGGCTCCAGCAGGTTCAGCACCAATTTCTCCTGCCAGGATATCCGCCGTCCGGCGGTAAGGGTGCGGGAAAGTGCTATTTCAGGATTGGTAGACATTATAGACCTCGCGTTGCAATTCCGGATAATCGGCTTTTCGGAAGTACGGCAATTTCTTTCTCCATAATTTTAACGCCTGCCAGTGTATCAGCCCGATTACTTGCAGCGTTATAAAAGGGAACCGAATGCAATACCATAAAAGCCTTCCGTTGGTTAAGGGTTGCTTATGACCGATTAACGCTGTGAGAAAGAATTTGTTCCCGTTCTTATAATCATTAATGACGATTTCCAGCTTGTCGCCGGGTATTTTGAGATTAAAGTCAAACTCCGCGTCATGATCAATGAAAGGTGAAACGTAAAAATATTTTACCGTTCGTAGACGGAACGCGTTGTCCCGGAAAGTTTCAGTGTCCAGAAGATAATACTTCATTTCGCGGAAAGTATTGCTCACTTCGGCCACGGCGCAAACCGGACGGTTGCCGTCGAAACAATAGAAAAATGATACCGGATTGAAATTATATCCAAGAAACGCGAGGTTAGTAAGCAAGTAAATCCGCGGTTCGGTGAAATGTATATTTTTATCTTTTAAATATCCGAGGATGCTTTCTTTGACATTCCCGCCGGTATAAACAATATGATCGCGGTCGCGGAAACTGAATACATTAAACCGGTTGCGGCTCAGAAAAAGAATTCGCTTGGCGAGGGAATCGACTTCATTCAGATCCAGCCAGAACATGAAAATCTTATAAACGAATTTATTGGAAACCGGCTGCAGGCGATTGTGCATAACCCGGCATTCATACAGGCAGGAACCTTCTACCATGGCGGTTCTCCGGTCAGGGCGGTTACGGCGTCTATGGCGGCCGTGAACGCATCCTCGTGAAAACCGTACCGGAAATAACTGCCTGCAAAATATACCGGGCCTCCGGCATTCAGCTCCGGCAGGCGTTTCTGGGCCTTCATCGCCGCGACGGTAAACAGCGGATGGTCATAATCGGTTTCCAGGAGTACACGTTTCGGATCCGCGTCGCCGGGATCGTTGATGGAAACAAAATAATTATTTTTTTCCGATACCTGCTGTAGACTATTCATCCAGTAAACCGTTGACGGGACCAGCCGTCCGTCTTTGTTTATTCCGATGCGGTAATTCCATGACGACCATGCCCGGCGCGTTTTCGGCATGACGGAGGCGTCCGTATGCAGGGTAATATGATTTTTCTGGTATTGAAATGCGCTGAGCAGGCTTCTTTCCAGATCGGTCGGGTTCTCGAGCAGTTTAAGAGAGTCGTCGGCGTGTCCGGCGAGTATGGCCTTGTCGAAACGCGATAACGCGCCGGTTGCGTCGATGACCGTAACGCCGCCGTTTTCGCGTACCACTTTTTGGGCGGCGCGGCGGGTATGAATTTTTTCCCGGAACGGCGCGATGAGGATGTCGCGGTACGTCTGACTGCCGTTCGCTACCGTGCGCCACGGATGCTGGGTGTGCAAACCCAGAAATCCGTGATTATAAAAGAATCGTACCAGCGTCCGCACGGGAAACTGTAGCATGGCATCGGGCGGCGTGGACCATACCGCGGAACTCATCGGAATGAGGTATTTAAAAAGCATATCATCGCCGTAATTTTTCTCACGGATATAATCGGCCAGTGTGTAAGCCGCGTATTGTTCGTTATCCAGCACCTCGAGACATTCCTTATTAAAACGGTTGATTCGGGTCAGCATGCGCAGGAAGGACGGCCGGAAAATATTTTGCCGCTGCGCGAACAATCCGCTCAGCCCGCTGCCGCAGAACTCCAGTCCCGAAGGCAAATGCTGAACGCTGAACGACATGGATGTCGGCTTGGTGGGCACCTTCAGCTCTTTGAATAACCGCGTGAGGTTAGGATAGGTTACTTCATTATAAACGATGAAGCCGGTATCCACCGGAATCGGCGTTCCATCGTCATCTACGTAAACCGTATGCGTATGCCCGCCGATGTAATCGTTCTGTTCAAACAGAGTGACGTCATATTTTTTATAAAGAAAATGCCCGCAACCCATGCCCGCGATGCCGGTGCCGATGATGGCTATCTTTTCCATAATGAATGCTCCCTTGCCGTATAGGCCTGTTTATTTATATGAAAACACCATCCGCACGCGATGGCTCTTTCCCTGCTCGTTGTTGATGTTGGATAGGCCTTCGTAAACCATCAGCCGGCGTGTTTCCATATCATACGTAACCCGAATCGGCTCGACAAATAGGCGCAGAAGAAAATTATCAATGTCGATATTAAACAACACGTTTTTCCGGCCGGCGATTTCAAATTCCCGGTCTTTATACAAACGGAATTTGAAATAATCCAGTTCAATCGGCGCCACAAAATTAAAGTGCAGCATTTCTCCGCTGATTAAACGTTCCCAGTTTTCCTCGATATAAAAGTTGAATCCCGCATCCACGACGGCCGGCTCCGGCACTTCCAGGTATTTTTCCTTTATGGCCTCACCGGCTTTACGGCGCGCAAATACCTTGATTTGCTTGCCGTTGAGTTCTGCGCCTTCCAGGTAACCATCCCGCGTGTCTTCGAGCCGGTAATCGGGTTTTATCCGGGATTTGGTAAAGCGCACATTTCGGGTAACAATTGTCTGCCGGGTCGGGTCTTTATATACAAAGCGCCACAATTGCGGCCGGTTATCCTGGTCTTCCTGATAACGTTCTTCGGTGTATATCAAACGGCCGGTTTTCAGATCGTAAGCCGGCGTATGAAGCGTTTTCGGATAACGTTCAGAAAAATTGAAAGCGATGAGCCATAAATACAGCGCGGCAGTCATAATTTATACTTTCTCAAAAAGATAATGACTTACAAACCACTCCTGTCCTTTTCGGAAACCCCAAAGCTCCGCGCAGGCCATGAAAAAAATACGCCAGTACGCGTACCACTTGACCGCCTGGTCCTTGCCGTAAACCTCCCGGAACAGCGTCAGTACTTTTGGTTTATGATGATCAATATTTCTGAGCCAGGCTTCGGCGGTTTTTTGGTAATGCGTGCCGCTTATGCGCCAGTGCCTTTTGATTTTAAGGTGATCATTGAAATAAAAATACAGATTGTCACCCGGCATAATGCCGCCGGTAAAAAAATATTTCGCCATCCAGTCCGTCTCGTCCCTTACCTCAAAGGGGTAAGTGAATTCCCTGTGCGAGAAAATATGCACGAAAAGGCGAGCGTCCGGTTTCATCCAACCGGCAATTTTTTCGAATAGTTTCTGGTAATTCCGCATGTGCTCGAACATTTCTACGGATACGATGCGGTCAAACTGCCGTTCCATACGGAAGGTCTTCATGTCAGCGGTAATAATGCTCACGTTGCTGAGGCCGCGGGCACGGGCTTGTTCCTCGATAAAAGCTTTTTGGGAAGCGGAATTGGATACCGCGGTGATGCGGCTGTTCGGGTACTTGGCCGCCATATACAGCGTCAGAGAACCCCAGCCGCAGCCGAGTTCGAGAACATCCTGCCCATCCGACAGTTGCGCCCGCTCGCAGGTCATTGCCAGCATAGTTTCCTCCGCCTGGTCCAGTGTAGATACATTCTCGCCCCAATAACCGGAACTGTACTTCAAGTGCCGGCCCAGCGCAATTTGGTAAAAATCAGCCGGAACTTCATAGTGCTGTTCGTTGGCCGCTTCCGTATGTACCGCAATAGGGCTGTTTTTTAAGTCATCAATACGCCGCATTAAATGCGCCTGCTGGACTTCGACGTTGTCTTTACGCTCCTCACGAAGGCGTTGCCTCAGCAGACGGCGGATGCCAAATCGCAGGACAAAGTCCGGCAGAATGTTTTTTTCTAAAATCTTATTAATCACGTTTCCAACACTCCATACAGAAGTTAATAGTCTGGTTACGAAACGTACAACGCCGCGTATATCATGATATTCCCCGTTATTAATGACCGCCATCCATTAATGGCGCTAAGACCGTATAATAAAACAGTATATTAATATATTAGTAGAAATAAAAAACATTTATTTGGTACATGTTCATCAGAATTTTTCGGCCTACTTCAAGCTTTTACTTGCCTCAGTAAAAAAACCTTGGGGATTCGGAAAATTAACGCGTCGCAATTATTGTTTTTATCGCGTATATCATTGTATTTAATAAAAAAATATATTATATTTTCTTTGCTTTATACTCTTATGAAGTTCGAAGCGCTTTACCTTGCTCTTACAGCATTGCATGAAAGCTCTTTCATGAAAAATAACCAGGGAAAAAAACGAGATGTTGGTTTTGCGAAGATTACCGGTCTAATCGTTTTTCTTGTTTTTACGTTTTCGGCCGCAATCCAGGCCCAGGAGTTGAAGTTCAACCGGATTGCCATGACTTCTGATTTGGTGGTTTATAGCGTGATTCAAGACGAAGCCGGGTTTATATGGCTGGGGACCGAGCAGGGTTTGCAAAAATATGACGGATACACACTTCAGGCCTTTCAGCATGATCCATTCCGGAATTCGATTTCCCATAACGATGTCGGTTGCCTGTGGTATGACAAGGAAGGTTATATCTGGGCGGCGACATGGGGCGGCGGTATTAATAAATTTGATCCGCGCACTGAAAAATTCACCTATTATCGTAACATTCCCGAACAGCCCCGATCGCTGAGCGATAACCGCGTCCAGTCCATTTATCAGGACCGGAGCGGCACATTATGGTTTGGGACCTATACAGGAGGCCTAAATCGTTTTAACCCGCTTACCGAAGAATTTCATCGCTATATTCACGATCCAAACGATCCGGCATCGATTAGCAATAACCGTATCTGGTCTATTCAGGAAGATCAGGAAGGCAATCTTTGGGTAGCCACCGACGATGGTTTAAACCGTTTGGACGCTGAACGTAAGCGATTTACGCGTTTTTACCATGATCCACGAAATCCGAATTCCCTGAGCGATAACCGAATTCAATGGTTGTATTTTGACCGTAAAGGCGATCTTTGGATATCAACCAAAAACGGCTTAAACCGACTGACCATCCGAACCCAAAGTTTCACAAGGTTTTATCACGTTAAAGGCCGCAGTACCTCACTCAGCCACAATGTGGCTTATACCGTTTATGAAGATCATAACGGCGTTCTGTGGATTGGCACCATCGGAGGCGGTTTAAATCAGTACTATCCTGAAGAAAATAAATTCGTATCCTATCATTACATGCCGGACAACACACTGAGCTTAAGCAATAACGATATTCGCGCTATTTATGAGGACCGCTCCGGCGTTTTGTGGATAGGTACCCGCGGCGGCGGTGTCAATACGCTGGATTTGAAACCGAAAAAATTCCAGCTGGTAACATACCGACTGGGCGCCACTCAAGGGCTGTCGTACAACCGGGTTTCTGCTTTTACCGAATCATCCGATCATATTATCTGGATTGGTACCGACGGCGGCGGCTTAAACCGGTTTGACCCTAAGGCCGGTATATTTTTACCTGTAAATCAGGGCCTTTTCCCGCGAGGCCGTTTTTCATTTTCAAGGATTCGAACTTTGCATCAGTCTGCATCCGGCGCATTATGGGTAGGCAGTTACGGCGATGGTCTTTTAAAGATTGATCCGCTGTCGAAACACATTGAACATTTTACAAGGCGGTTAAACGATTCTCTGTCGTTGCCGGATGATAAGGTTAATGTTATTCTTGAGGATAAAGAAGGAGATTTCTGGATTGGAACGGATGAAGGCCTGAGCCGATATGATCCTGAAAAAGGAATTTTTAAAAACTATAAACAATCTGCCTATGGCTTAAGCCATAACAGCATCCTGTGTTTGTTCGAAGACCGGACCGGTATTTTATGGATCGGTACATGGGGCGGCGGTTTAAACCGCATGGATAAAAAGACCGAGCAATTCACAACATACCAGCATGATTCTCTGCGCACTAAGTCGCTCAGCAATAATGAAGTTCATGTGATATACGAAGACCGGGTCGGTAATTTATGGATTGGTACTCAAGGCGGTCTTAACCGTCTGGACCGTACGTCTGGTGAATTTACCTGTTATACCAAAGAGCACGGCTTAGGCATCAATGAAATCCGGGGTATTCTAGAGGATAATAACGGGAACTTATGGATCAGCACCACCAATGGATTATCAAAATTTCATCCCACTTCGGAAACATTCAGAAATTATGATATCGAAGACGGTCTTCAGGGCAGGCAGTTCCTGCATGGGGCTTATTTTAAAGACTCCAGAGGAAGGTTCTATTTCGGCGGCATCAACGGATTTAACCTGTTTTATCCGGACAGCATCCACGATAATATTATGATTCCACCGGTGGTTATTACCGCGTTCCGCGTATTTGATAAAAAAATATTTTATCAAACCACCCCATCCCTTACCGATCGTATTGAGATACGCTATACCGATAATTTCTTTTCCTTTGAATTTGCTGCGCTGGACTATTCCCAGCCGAACAAGAACCAATATACGTATAAACTCGAAGGATTTGATCAGCGCTGGATATATTCGGGAACGCGCCGATACGCCAGCTACACGAATCTTGATCCCGGGGAATATATTTTCCGCGTAAAAGGCTCCAATAACGATGAAATATGGAATGAAGAAGGCACTGCTCTCCGGGTATATATCCGACCGCCGTTCTGGAAAACGCTCTGGTTTCAGGTTTTCTCACTGCTATCGGCGGCCTTATTAATATGGGCCTTGTACCGATTAAGGATCCGGACGATACAACGGCAGAAAAAAACACTGGAACAGCAAGTCGCCGAACGGACTTCCGAACTTCAAAAGAGCCGGGATTATATAGAAAGCAAAAACAAAGAGCTTGAGAAAATCAATATTATTGTACAATCCATTAATTCCGGTATCGGGCTCAAACAGTTTTTGGATTCCATTCTGATAAAAACCCAGTTGTTCCGCAACCTCCAGCGCGCGGTGGCGCTGGTGTACAATCCCCGTATAAACCGCTTTGAGACGCTGTCCGGTTATTATCCCTATGTCCGTCAGGAATCGGAACCGGATTTTTCACTGCAGGAAATTGAGGAACAGTACCTTGCCGGGACACAGGAAATCTATCCCGACATTTTTGCTGTTTACCGGACCCGGCATATCGGCGGAGAAGAGGCAGCCATCGACACCGCGCACCGCCTTGTGCTTCGGATCGAAGCTCAAGGCGCCGTCGAAGGATTTCTTATTTTTGAATCCAACCCGTCCGATCAGGGACTGGACCTTACGGAAGTGAAATTCCTTAATACGATTAAGGAACATATTATTTCCGGGTTTGTGAAAGCCCGGTTGCTAAAAGAAGTGCAGGATACCAATGAAGAACTTAAACGCCTAAACGACAAGAAAAATGAGTTTCTTGGCTTTGCCGCGCATGATTTACGGAGTCCGCTCAGCGCGATTCTCGGCCATATTGATTTGCTGCTTCAGGATATCAGAGAGGGCGCCATCGATACCGCTTCGGCCATTAAAGATTTAGAGACCGTATACCATTCTGCCAAACAAATGGTCCAGTTAATAACGGACCTGCTCGATATTTCCGCTATCGAATCGGGAAAAATCAATCTCGACATGCGGCCAAATAATTTAATTACCATTTTGGATGAATGTGAACGCATACACCACAAAGCGGCGCAGCAGAAAAATATTAATCTGAATATCCTGAAAGATCCTCTGCCTGAGATCTCCTTTGACAAGGAAAGAATATTCGAAGTGGTGGATAATTTACTGAGCAATGCCATTAAATATTCCTATCCCGGCGGCCAAGTGACGGTATATTGCGAACTGAAAGATTCCGCGCTGATAACCCACATCAAAGATTCCGGCCAGGGTTTGAGTGAGGAGGATCAGCGGGAAATTTTCACCAGTTTTAAACGATTAAGCTCCAAGCCGACGGCCGGGGAATCCAGTACGGGGCTGGGGTTAGCTATTGTGAAAAAAATAGTCGAACTGCACGGCGGCAAAGTATGGCTGGTCAGTCAAAAAGGCGCCGGTTCCACCTTCAGTTTCTCGCTGCCAATTATTAAAATCCCATGATGAAAAATCGTTTTTTCTTTACGCTCATTTCGTTGTTGTGTTATATAGTCCCGGCCATTTTACTAGGCCAAACAGCGCAGTACGTGAATGAGGAAGGGATGCCGTTTATTAAAAATTACTCGCGCAACGATTATCCCGGAGGTACTCAGAACTGGACGATTACGCAGGATAGCAACGGATTTATCTATGTAGGGAATAATGACGGCGTGATGGTTTATGACGGAGCACGATGGAAAAAAATCAAGACAGTAAACAATTCTGCCGTGCGTTCATTAAACCGGGGTAAAGACGGCGTTATCTATGTCGGCGCTCAGGATGAGTTGGGCTATATCAAACAAGATTCCAGCGGCCGCATGGCTTATGAATCGCTGAATGAATTTATTGATAAAGCGGATCGCAATTACCGGGATATCTATCAGATACTTATCGGTCATGACGGTGTCTATTTCAGGGCCAACAGGCACCTCTTTCGGTGGAATAACGGGGCGATGAAAACATGGAAGTCAAGAACGGAATTTTATCGCGCGTTTGAAATTAACGGCGATATATACCTTCAGGAGTATAAAACCGGAATTGTGAAGTTAACTAACGATACGTTTCAGGCTTTCATCACGGATATACACGCCAGAGAACAGCGCGGGTACGGCTTTTTTAAGTTTGGCAACAGCCGCTACGTTTTTATATCCCGGGCCGGTCTATTTCTTTATGACGGCATTCACTTTTTGCCTATACCGGGCGAAGCGACGAAATTTATATCCATTAACCAGTCCTATAATTCCATACTCACTCCTGATAGCCTGATTGCCGTTAGTACGATCCGGGGAGGAATTATTTTCTTAAATCAGGATGGAACCATACGGCGCATTATCGACAAGAAAGCCGGTATGAGAGATTTTAATGTCAAGTGCCTTTTCTACGATCGGGAGCGCAACCTCTGGGCCGGCCTTCAAAACGGTATTTCAAAAATCGAACTATTGTCCGAACTGACCGTGTATGGAGAAAACAATAATCTCCCGGGAACAGTACAGGCCGTTATGCGTCATCAAAATACGATTTACGCGGCGACCAGTCAGGGTTTGTTTAAACTTCAACCGCAGGACATTTCAAAAAAACAATATTATTCGGAGTTTTCCCAGATACCCAATACGGAAATTCAATGCTGGACGCTGGAGACTTGCAAAGATGATTTGCTTCTGGGGTGCAATTCCGGTGTGTTTATCGTAAAGAATAATCAGCTTAAACAATTATGTACCGGTTATGCCATGAAGCTGCTTTATTCCAGGAGGTTTGATTGTTTTTTTGTCGGTTTTATCAACGGCCTTGGTATTATAAAAAAAGAAAACAATCGTTGGATTTATATGGGACGGGTCAAATCCCTTTCCGACGAAGTGCGATCCCTGGCTTTAGATGAAGACGGCTATTTATGGATAGGCACACGGTATCAACATACAGCCCGAATAAATTTTACACAGGGATTAACTTTAAATCCGCCCATTGAACGGTTTAACAAAAGCCACAATATTCCGGACCCTTTTGTTTTTGTTTACAGAATAAAGAACACTATCCATTTTACTACCAATCAGGGAATCTTACAATATAACGCTTCCGAAAAAAAGTTTTATCCGGATACCACGTTAAATTTTCAGCGCGACAGCAACTTTAAAGCCGTCTATATAATTAAAGAAGATGAGAAAACCGGCAATATATGGATGACGGCTCATGAACCCAATTCTAATGGCGGTATCGGCTGCGCGATACTTGGTGCTGACGGCATTTATCGTTGGAATAAAAAATCTTTTCTGCGTTTACCACCGGCGCCGGTATATTACCTGTATAATGACGCCAATGACGTAGCCTGGTTTGCCCGTACGGATGGATTAATAAGATATGACGCTAAAAAAGCGTATGATAATCCGATAGAATTCAGAACCCACATTCGGCAAGTGAACCTGAATACCGACTCCGTAATATTTGAAAACGCACCGGCGCAGTCTGTTAAGGATTATTCGATTGATTATAATTACAATTCCGTCCGTTTTTATTTCAGTGCGACCAGCTTTTATAATGAGGAATATAACACGTTTTCCTACTGGCTGGAAGGATATGACCGGGGATGGTCGGCCTGGTCCCATGAAACGAATAAGGATTACACGAATCTTCCGGAGGGCCGTTATTGCTTTCATGTGCGTTCCAGGAATGCGTATCAAACCGAAGGCCGGCCGGACGTTTTTGCTTTTATTATTAAACCGCCGTGGTTTCGGACTTGGTGGGCGTACGGAATCTATGCCGTTTTTCTGGGTCTCGGTCTCTGGGGCTTTGTCCGGTGGCGAATTCTCAGATACCGCAGGGAGAAGAAAGAATTAGAAAAGATCATTGAAGCGCGGACCGCTGAAATCTCCCAGAAAAACGACCAGCTTGAGCGCATTGACTGGATTGCAAAGACCATTAATTCCGAAGTCCGGCTGAACGATTTTCTTTATTCGATTTTTACCGAAACCCGGATCATCAAAACCATAGAAAAAGCTTCAGCCCTGGTCTATGATTACAGAGCCGGCGCCTACCGGTTCATAGCCAGCAGAGGTTGGGATATGAGTCAAATCGGCGGTATCCGTTTATCCGCAACGGAAGCGGAAGAACGTTACGTAAAGAATACTGAAATTATGGGCGAGGATTTGTTTCTCATACGGGACGCCTTGAACCGGCCGCACGAAGAACAGTTCCGGCATCTGGAAGCGGTGGCCTCGATGCTGGTATTACGTATACGGTCGGAAGAACAGGTGATGGGTTACCTGATTTTTGACTATATGGAATTCAATGACGATAATATCAGGAAAGATATCCGCCTGCTGAGCCAGCTTAAACCGCATATAGTTTCCGGTTTTATCAAAACCAAGCTGCTTAATGATCTGGAAAAAGCCAATGAGGAACTGAAAATACTGAACAACACGAAAAATGAATTTTTAGGTATTGCCGCGCACGATCTCCGAAATCCGCTGAATGCCATCATTGGTTTTACCGATCTGATGATTATGGATTACAGGGACGGTAAAATTCAGATTAAGGAAACAGGAGAAAATCTTCAGCTGGTGCACAAATCCGCCAAGCAGATGGCGCATTTGATTTCGGAATTGCTGGACATATCCGCTATTGAGTCAGGAAAAATAACGCTTGAAAAGCGGCCTCATGATCTCAATCAGATTTTTGAGGAATGCGAGCGTATGCATAAACGGGCGGCCGCGCAAAAAAATATCCGTATGCAGGTGGATAAAAACGCCGATCTGCCGGAAGTCTGGGTTGATAAAATGCGCGTGATGGAGGTCATGGACAATCTTGTCAGTAATGCGATTAAATACACCCATGCGGGCGGGGAAGTGCGCGTATTTGCCGAGACCGGCAAGGGAGACGTCATCACCCATATACAAGATACCGGACAGGGACTTGACGAAGACGACATGAAGAACATTTTTATGACCTATAAAAAACTAAGCGCACGGCCGACTGGCGGGGAATCCAGCACGGGACTCGGGCTTGCGATTGTAAAGAAAATCGTTGAAATGCACGGTGGCCGGGTTTGGGTGGTCAGCCAAAAAAACATAGGCTCTACTTTCAGTTTTACCATACCGCAATATAAAGGCTGAGTATAAATCGCCAACCGTGCTGTTATGAAATTCATAAATAAAATATATCCCTTTCCTTTTGGATTCACGGCATTATTGTGGCTATTATTGGTATGGTTAAGCGCCGGCACGTTTGGCGTCATCGCTCAATACCCGTGGTTGCGTTTTGAGCATGAACCGTTAAGCAAACTGATTACCCAGAATACGGTTTTCTGTATCCTGCAAGATCATTACGGGTTTTTATGGCTTGGGACCAATGACGGACTGATTCGTTATGACGGTTATCAGATTCACATTTACCGGCACCAACCCGGCGATACCGCCTCCATAACCGCCAATTCCATCAGCTATATGCTGGAAGACCGGAGCGGACGGTTATGGCTTGCGACATGGGGCGGCGGATTATGCGTGTTCGATCATCATACGGGAAAATTCACCGGCTATCGCCATCAGCCCGGTAACCCGAACAGCATCGGCGATAACCGCGTACAGTGTCTTTTTGAAGACAGGGAGCAAACCCTATGGGTAGGCACCTACAGCGGTGGCCTATGCAAAATGGATGTACCATCAGGTTCGTTTACACTATATCAGCAAAAAGAAAACGACAACAGCGGCCTCAGCAGTAACCGGATTTGGTCTATTGAAGAAGATATAAAAGGCCGCTTATGGATCGGTACCGACAACGGTATCGAAATTATGGATAAAACCACTGGGGTATTTCAGCATCTGAGGCATGATGAAAAAAACGCTAACAGTTTAATCAACAACCGGGTCAGAGAACTGCTGTTTGACCGGAAAGGGAATCTGTGGATAGGTACCCAGGAGGGTTTGGATTATTACGAAGTCGCTGCCGGTCGTTTTACGCATTACCGGCACAATCCGGCTGATCCTTCTTCGATCAGTAATGCGATCATCACCTGCATTTATGAAGACCGCAACGGGTTTATTTGGTTCGGAACAAATCGGGGAGGGATAAATATTTTTAATCCCGACACCCGTTCCTTTTTGCGCTGTCTGCCGGATCCCGGAAATCCAAACGCCTTGAATCATGTTGATGTGCGTTCGATATGTCAGGACCGATCGGGAATTGTCTGGGTTGGTACCCGCGGCGGAGGGCTTAATAAGGCGTATCTGCAAAAGCATAAATTCCAGCTGATCCGTCATGAGCCCTATACGGCCAACAGCCTCAGCCATGATATCATCTGGAGCATCTACGAAGACCGGCAAGGAATAGTCTGGATCGGCACGGATGACGGCGGGCTAAATATGTGGGACCGCCGTAATAACCGTTTTTATGTATATAAAAATGATCCACGAAGAGAAAACTCAATCAGCAACAACCGTATTTGGTCCATAACCGAGGATCAGAACGGTCACCTGTGGGTCGGCACCGATAACGGACTTAACCGTCTGGATGCGAAAACCGGAAAAATTAAAAAATTTTACCATAATCCCAATGATCCGTCATCCATAAGCAATAATTACATTATGGCGCTTCATGCGGACCGTGACGGTATCCTTTGGCTGGGCACGTATGGAGGAATTGACCGGTTTGACCCGCAGACGGAAAAATCCCAATATATATCTATCGTCGGAAGTCGCGGCTATCGTCTCAGTCAGAGCCGCGTTACGAAAATTGTCGAAGACAAAGCCGGTATGTTGTGGCTGGCTACCGATAACGGCCTGGTAAGGTATCATAAGGCCAGAAATTCGATGAGCGTTTACCACACGGATAAAAATGACACCAATACGCTGAGCAGCAATCTGGTGCTCTGCCTTTGCCTGAATGAACCCTACGGATTATGGATCGGTACCGGTGAAGGCCTGGATTTTCTTAATTTTGAAGATTCAACAATAACGCGATATAATGAATCGCACGGCCTGCCAAGCTCGTATATTAACGGCGTATTGATTGATTTCCGGCATCGTGACCTCTGGCTGAGTACCTTTAAAGGTCTTTCCCGCTTTGATCCGCTACTGAAAAGCGTCAAAACATACGACGTATCGGACAACCTGCAAAGTATGACTTTCAATAACGGCGCGTATTTTCAGAACGCACGCGGCGAGATGTTTTTCGGAGGGGTTAAGGGTATGAATGTATTTCACCCCGACAGTCTCCGTCATAATGATTTTGTGCCTCCGGTAGTACTGACCGGTTTTGATGTTTTCAGCAAGCCGATACTATCATCGGGTTCCGTGTATGCCACATCGGAATACCGCCTCAGTTACAAGGATTATGTCTTTTCTCTTGAATTTGCGGCTCTTGATTTTACGCATCCCGAACAAAACGAGTACGCCTATAAACTTGAGGGATTTGATAAAAACTGGAATTACTCTGGCTCACGGCGATTCGTTACCTATACCAATCTGGACCCGGGAGCATATACATTTTGGGTGCGCGCCAGCAATGACGACGGGCTCTGGAATGAGGATGGAATTTCCGTAAAAATTACCATTGAACCGCCCTTCTGGAAAACCATGTGGTTTAGAATGCTTGTCATTCTTGCCTTCGCGGGCCTCGTCTTTGGCGTACATCAGTGGAGAATTTACAGTTACAAATTACGCACCCGTGAACTCGAAGCGCAGGTAGCCCAACGCACCCGGCAGTTGGAACAGAAAAAGAATGAGCTGGAACGAATCAACATTATTGTCAAGTCTATCAATTCGGAGATTTATCTTACCAATTTTCTCAACTCGATACTTAAAGAGACGAAGGTGATTCAGGGAGTTGAAAAAGCATCCGCTTTGGTCTATGATCAGGCATACGAAGCGTTCCGGTTTGCAGCGTGTCTCGGATGGGACATGAAACAACTGGAATCCGTCACGATGTCACTGGCCGAAGCCGAGTCCAGGTACATTCAGCATGGGCAACAACTTGATGAGGATATCTTTATTTCCAAACCGGCCAGCCGACACAACGGGGAAGAAAAACTTTTTGCGCTAGGTATCCCCCAGGCGATCCTGACATTAAGGGTTAAAGTTGAAAATAAAATCGGCGGGTATCTGATTTTTGATAATATGAACGACCCGGAAGCCTTTGCGGATCATGACATCGAACTGCTGAAAAACCTGAAAGAACATATCGTTTCAGGATTTATTAAGGCAAAAATTCTCGGTGATTTAGAAACCGCCAATGATGAACTAAAAAAACTCAACGAAAAAAAGAATGAATTTTTAGGTATAGCGGCTCATGACCTGAGAAATCCCCTCAGCGCAATGATCGGTTTTCTTGATATGATGATACTGGATATGAAAGAAAAACGATTTGATGTGGAGGAAGGCATTGCTGAAATGGAAATTGTTCTGAAATCGGCGCGTAATATGGTTGGTATGATTAATGATTTGCTGGATATCTCGGCGATTGAATCCGGAAAGGTCAACCTGAATCTTCTGGAAGAGGATATTAATGAGATTTTTACAGAATGCGAACGTGTCCACAAACGCGCCGCCCAGCAGAAAAATATCGGTCTTTCCATAACAAAGAACCCCGATCTACCACTGCTGATCATGGACCGAGCTCGTATAGCCGAAGTTATAGACAATCTGATCAGCAATGCCATCAAATACACGTATCCGGGCGGTACGGTCACGGTTATTTCCGAGAACCGGCCGGACGATGTCGTTGTGCACGTACAGGACAACGGGCAAGGACTCAGCGAGGATGACCGCAAGGAAATTTTTAAGTCCTTCAAAAAACTCAGCGCCCGGCCAACTTCCGGCGAATCCAGCACCGGACTGGGCCTTGCGATTGTCAAAAAAATTGTCGAATTGCACGGCGGTAAAGTATGGGTCGAAAGCGAAAAAGGCAAAGGTTCGCGTTTTAGTTTCACTATTCCTAAACGGATGAAGGTTACCGACCGATAAAAGTGTTATGTAACGAATAAGATATTCCACAGGTTAAAGGATGGATGATAAATCATGAAACAGGAAAAAGCTATGATGGGGAAGTCTGTATTAATTGAACCGCATAAGAACTGCCGGGCAATCCTTTTGTTCTTTGTTCTTTGTATAAGTTCAGGCCTAAGCGGGCTGCCGCATTCGGTATCCGCACAGGTACAAAATGTGTACTTTGAAAGATTGACCATGGAAAACGGCCTTTCACAAAATTCTATTTTATGCATGATACAGGACAGCAAAGGCTTCATCTGGATTGGCACTCAGGATGGACTGAATAAATATGACGGTTATACTTTTAAAATTTATCGGCACGATACCCGCGATTCGGCATCCCTTTCCAATAATTATATAACTTCAGTTATTGAAGACCGATCCGGTGTCCTTTGGGTTGGGACGCTCGGCGGCGGTATTAATCGATTTGACCGTAAGACAGAAACCTTTATAAGTTACAAGCATGATCCGTCCAATCCCAACAGTCTGACGGATAATATCGTCCGGGCTATTATGGAAGACAGCCACGGATTGCTGTGGATTGGAACCGATAAGGGTTTGGATGTCTGGGATCGGGAAAAAAATCTTTTTACGCATTACCGTAATGATCCGTCCAATCCCTACAGCATTAGTCATAATCTGATATTGTCTCTTTACGAGGATCCTTCCGGTAAAATATGGATTGGCACCAACGGCGGCGGTATGAACTGTTTTAACCGCCAGCAGAGAAGTTTTATGCGGTATCTGAACGACCCGAAAAATATTAATACCATTGCGGGCAATGTGGTGGAACCCATTCTGCATGATTCAAAAGGGTTTTTATGGGTAGGGGTTAACGGCAGCGGCTTAGATCGCATTAATCTGAAAACAGGGCAAATAAGGCATTTTAAAAGTAATCCGGCTGATCCCAATTCTCTCAGTCATAACAATGTCAATACGCTTTATTTTGACCGCAAGGGAAATTTGTGGATTGGGACACTCGGCGGTGGACTTTGCCGGTATGATTCTGAAAAAGACCGTTTTAGTACATATCGAAACAATATTAATCAGCCCTATTCGTTGGCCAGCGACTTTGTTCAATGTATTATCGAGGATCGTTCCGGTATCTTGTGGATAGGTACCAGCAGCGGCGGCGGGATCAGTAAATTTGACCCGAACAGGTCCAAATTTCAATTGTACCGAAAGGAAGCCAACGGGCAACGTACTTTAAGCAGCAATATGATCTGGTCTGTTTATGAAGAACCGGAATCCGACGGCAGTACGATTTGGATCGGCACAGACCGAGGGATTAATTTAATAAACCGTGTAACCGGAAATGTAATCCTTTACGATGTTGTTCCCGATAAACCGACGACGCAAAGTATCAGCGTCATACGGGCTATGCTGATGGATTCGAAGGGCAATTTCTGGGTCGGTACCCGTAACAACGGTCTGTACCGGTATAACAAACAGACCGGACAATACAAACATTATGAGCCCGATAATACCAATCCGCGAGCGCTTTGCCATAACATGGTCCGATCAATTATCGAAAGCTCCGAAAAAGAAATATGGGTGTGCACCGACGGCGGCATTAATAAATATAATCCCGATACGGATGATTTCATTGCTTTCAGGAATGATCCCTCCAACCCGAATTCACTCAGTAGTAATAATATCAACTTTATCAAAGAAAGCCAGGACGGCATTTTCTGGGTCGGCACTTTTGGAAGGGGCTTGAACCGATGGGACCGCAAGCAGAACCGTTTCAAGCATTATTTATATCAGCCTAACAACCCCAATTGCATCAGTAATAATAATGTCCTTTGTATGGTTGAAACGGAACCGGGACTATACTGGATCGGCACCAGCGAGGGATTGAACCGTTTTGATTCAGGAAAAGAAGAATTTAAGATATATACCGTGAAAGACGGGTTACCCAATAATTTTATTTATCACATCCTTAAAGACGATCATAATAACCTTTGGATGAGTACCAACAAGGGTATCACAAGGTTCACTCCATCCAGTGAAACATTCAGGAGTTATGATGTCAATGATGGTCTGCAGGGCAATGAATTTAATATGGGCGCCGCCTTTAAGAGCCGAAGGGGTGAAATGTTTTTTGGCGGTGTAAATGGATTAAATGCGTTCTATCCTGACAGCGTCAAGGATAATACCCATATACCGCCTATAGTGATTACCGATTATAAAAAATTTGATATCTCTGTAAAGCTTCCGGAATCTATCAATGAAATAGATAAAATCGAACTGAGTTACCGCGATAATTTTTTTGGTTTTGAATTTGCGGCTTTGGATTTTACCGCACCGGGTAAAAACCAGTATATGTATAAGCTGGAAGGATTTGACGAACAATGGATTAACTGCGGGAACCGCCGATACGCCAGCTATACCAATTTAGACGGCGGCGATTATGTGTTCCGGGTTAAGGGCTCCAACAACGACGGCGTATGGAACGAGGAGGGCGCTTCCATTCGGCTGACGATTGTACCGCCGTTCTGGAAGACATGGCCCTTCCGGATTATTATCGGGCTGCTGATCGTTTCGGTAGCGTTTATGGGCTACCGGGTTCGTGTGAAATCTATTGAGGACCAGAACCGTCGGCTTGAAAGACAGGTAACCGAGCGCACCCAGCAACTGATACTAAAAACCAGTCAGCTGGAAAAGACCAATTTAATGATTAATGCTATCAACAGCGAAATTAATTTTGTGGATGTGCTGAACGCCATTTTGAAAGAAACGAAAGTCATCGAAGGCGTGGATCGCGCCGGGGTGCTGGTGCTCGACTCGGACCAGCAAAGCTATGCCTTCAAAGCCAGCATCGGCATAGATTACGATGAAATCCGGAATATCCGGATTACTCCTGAAGAAGCCGAAAAACGCTATATGACCAACTCGATTGAGATTTATGAGGATATTTATATCGTTAAATCGGTTCGCGGCCGGCCGGCGGAGGAAAAATTTTCGCATGTCGCCCCATCCATGAGCATGCTTGTAACCCGTATTCGCGTGAATGATGTGATTGAAGGATACCTGATTCTTGACAACATTCACAATGAAAACGCTTTTGACGAACAGGACCTGCAACTGCTGAGAAATCTGAAAGCTCATATCAAGTCAGCTTTTATCAAGGGGCGTATGCTGGATGATCTGCAGAAAAAGAACCAGCAGATTACCGAGCAGTTACTGACGCTTGAAAAACTCAATAATGAAATTCAGCTGGCAAATGAAAAAATCCGGGAAGCCGATAAGTTAAAATCCGATTTTCTGGCGCGCATGAGCCATGAACTTCGCACGCCGCTGAATGCGATTATCGGATTCTCGGAACTGGTATTAGGGGGCATGACCGGCGAACTCAATGAGGAACAGAAAGCCTGCCTGAACGATATTCTCGAAAGCGGGCGGCACCTGCTTCAGCTGATTAACGATATTCTGGATATTTCCAAAATCGAAGCGGGCAAAATGGAATTGCAGTTTGAAAACTTCAATCTCCGGAAAATATTCGAAACGGTAGAACATACGCTCGATCCGCTGTTTGAGCGCAAAAACCAGCGGTTCGACATCGAAATCGAAGATGACGCCGCGGAAGCCTACGGGGATTCCGGAAAAATCAAGCAGGTGATTATTAATCTGGTCAGTAACGCCAATAAATTTACGCCCGACGGCGGCCGGATTACGCTCAGTGCAAGGAAATCCAAAGATTATGAAGGGCTCATCGAAGTTTCTGTTTCCGATACCGGCCGCGGTATTCGTGAAGAAGACCTTACCATTCTGTTTGATGAGTACCGGCAGTTCGGCGCCCCCAGCACGCGCGGTGAAAAAGGCACCGGACTCGGGCTCGCGCTCTGCAAACGTTTTGTAGAAATGCACGGCGGCACCATCTGGGCGGAAAGCGAATACGGCAAAGGCAGCGTGTTTTCATTTACACTTCAATGCGCCTCCGCCCACTTGCCGGCGGAAGTCGTGACCAGGACCGTGGTGAAAGAAATTCCCGTTAAAAAAGAAGAGCCTTTACCCGATACCGAAAATATAATACTGGTTATCGAAGACGATGAGAAAGCGCGCCGGCTCCTGAAATATTATCTTGAGCGGGAACATTACGCGGTAATTTTTGCATCCGACGGCGAAGACGCCATCGAACTTGCTAAAAAATATAAACCAAAAGTCATTACCCTCGATATTCTTCTTCCACACCGCGACGGATGGGAAATCCTTAGAGATCTCCGCTTGGATAAAGAAACCGAATCCATACCGGTGATTATTGTATCCATGCTGGACAACAAGGATCTCGGATATAGTCTGGACGCGGACGACTATTTTGTAAAACCCGTGGATAAAGATAAATTACTGGCTCGTATCAAGGAACTCAGCAATCTACAGCATGGCGCGCCCAATACCATTCTGATCATCGACGATGACCCGAAATCCGTGAAGCTGACGGCAAAAATTCTGGAAGACGCGGGCGAAAACGTACTGAAAGCTTTCAGCGGACGCGAAGGCCTTGATCTAATAGGCAAACATAAGCCCGATCTGATCATTCTTGATCTGATGATGCCGGAAATGAGCGGTTTTGAAGTGGTAGATATTTTACGCCGCGACGATAACACCAAGGACATTCCCGTATTTGTACTTACGGCTAAAGAAATTACCAAGGAAGATCGCGAAGCGCTCGACGGCCACATTAAACGCCTGATGACGAAAGGCAACTTCGACAAACAGATTCTGATTTACGAAATCAAGAAATGCCTGATGAAACGAAAGGAAGAATAATATTAAGATGCGGTTATAAAGATTATGGCTATAGCGCTGTTAAATTAGGCCTGATTCAATTGGTATATAAACCGCATCCCCTCTAAAATCAGATAGGGATCGTGATGTTGGATGGCCGGTATATGGGGATACATTACGCCCGACCATCCGCCGGTTGCCACAATCGCAGGAGGCGACGTCTCTTCCAAAGATAGTTTTTCCAGGATTCCCTGTATACCGTATTTATTCAGATGCATAACGCCAGACTGAATACCGGTAACCGTGTCGGTGCCCAGAATGGACGGAGGGAACGCCGCGCTGACTTTCGGCAGTTGTGCCGTTCCGGAAGCAAGGCTGTTAAAGGCCGTTTCAAGGCCGGGTATAATGAGCCCGCCTCTAAAAGTGCCATGGCTGCTGACCACGTTAATGGTGGTAGCGGTTCCGAAATCTATAACAATAACCGGAGCGCCATATTTATAATACGCGCCCGCTGACGTACAGATGCGGTCGGTTCCGAGCTTCTCCGGCTTGTCATAGGCGATACGAATACCTAAATTGATAGCGGCCGTTACAACCAGCGGTTTGGTTTTACAGAGGTCCCTGCAATATTCGCAAATCATCGGCAACAGCGGGGGTACTACCGAGCAGATAACAGCATGGCTTATCAGCCCTGTATCGATTTTCAATGCATGGAACTGTAATGGGATTTGGTTCGCGATTTCATGCGCCGGCAGTTTTGTTGGCACACGAAAAGATTCTATTAATTGTTCGGCCTGAAACACTCCAAACGTGATGTTGGAATTGCCGATATCCACAGCGAGCAGCATATCTGTAGCTGTCATTCGCCCATAACTTTAACAATAACCCGCTTACGTCTTTGTCCGTCAAACTCTGCATAATAAATTTGCTGCCAGGGGCCGAAGTCCAGCCTGCCGTTGGTAACCGGCGCAATGATTTCATGGTGAATGACCAGACTCTTCAGATGCGCGTCGGCGTTATCTTCGCCCGTACGGTGATGCCGGTAATTCGGATTGGGGGGCGCAAGGGTATCCAGCCATTCGTCGATGTCCTGAATCAGCCCGGATTCCGCGTCATTGACGTAAACGCCCGCCGTAATGTGCATGGCGGACACCAGCACCATGCCTTCCTTAATACCGGCTTCGTCTACGATGCGTTGAACTTCGTCGGTAATGTTCACGTAATCACGTCGCCGTTTGGTATTAAACCATAAGTATTCCGTGTATGTTTTCATGGCTTACTCCACTATTTTGCCGATGCGATTCCAGCGAATGTTCGTTTCGTCATTGGGCACATAGGACCAGTATATCAGGACGGCTTTACCGATCACATGATCCAACGGGACAAATCCCCACTTACGGCTGTCGTAGCTCCGGTCACGGTTGTCCCCAAGAACAAAGATGTGTCCTTCCGGAACGGTAACCGGACCGTAATTGTCACGGCTACCGGCGCCTTCCGGATAGACCGGCTCGTACCCTTTATTGCGCGGAATGATTTCGGGGTCGTCATACTTAATACCCGGCAGTTCCTCGTCGAGCGTCCAGGGACGGTTATTAATAAATATTTTTTTGTTTTTAATTTCTACCACATCGCCGCCGGTTGCCACGCAACGTTTGACATAATCAATGTCGGCGTCCTGAGGAAAACGGAACACCACCACATCGCCGGCCTTAGGTTCGGCCAGTGCAGGCAGGCGGAATTGAGGTATTTTAATCTCCGTAAACGGTATGTTCGCCGGCGATTGGGATCCATAGATCAGTTTGTTAACCAGGAGAAAATCTCCCACTAACAGCGTATCTTCCATCGAGCCGGTTGGAATTTTATATGCCTGTATCACAAATGTTTTCAGCAAATACGCTATCAGGAGAGACCAAAAAGCGATTTTAAGAAGTTCACGGGTTTTGCTGTTGTCTTTTGTTTGGTTCGGTTTTTCAGGTTCGGCGTTAACAGCTTTCTCCCCGGGTAATAGCGCGGTGTCCTGAACTGTTTCGGATGAATGATTTAACGGAAAGGACGTATCGTTTGAAACAAAAAAAACCGGTTCAGCGGTGGTATGTAAATTTTCCTGTCGGGACATAATCAAACTTCGCGGTTCACCTTATAATCGTTCCGATACGGCCCCAGTTAACCCGACCGAGATTAAGCGTGCTGAATACTTTTAAAAGCAGATTGGTCTGTTTTGCCGCTTCCACATTGGACCAGTAAATCAACAGTCCTTCGCCCATAATGTGATCCCGCGGAACCGGTCCCCAGAAACGGCTGTCGAGACTGTTATCCCGGTTGTCGCCCATCATAAAGTAATAATTCTGTCCGACAAGGTAACGGTCGGTTTTAATGCCGTCAATATACACGCCGTCGGCAAGCAGTTCCAGCTTTTTTCCATCTCGCAGAGAAAGATATTTGATAAGGTCCAGATTATCATTGCGGATGAGAATCGTGTCGCCTTGTGCCGGGACGCGAAACGGGCCGAAATTGTCTCCCGTTCCCATGGCCTTGGGAAATGCCGGGCTTTCGGAAATGTAATTGGCATCATAGTGAATGCCGGGAAAATCAAATTCGTCGCTGAATTTCTTACCGTCAACGAATAGCTCCTTCTTGCGGATTTCCAGCGTCTGGCCAGCCACCGCTACGCAGCGTTTGATATAATCCAGTCCTTCCTGGTTCTTCATCAGCTCCGGATGCGGATAACGGAAGACCACCACATCGCCCTGTTGGGGTTCCTTGAACGCCGGAAACCGGTAACGGGGCAGTTTGATACCCGTAAAAGGAATATTTTCGGGCGTCTGGGCGCCATACACAAATTTATTCACAAAAATGAAATCGCCGATCAGCAGGGTACTAACCATCGAACTGGTTGGTATGGTGAAGGCCTGAATGAAAAAGGTCTGGATAACGTAAAAAATGCTCAGCGCCCACGCGAACGATTTAACGGTTTCAATGGATTTTTGCTTAAGAGATTTTTTTTCTTTTTCTTTGGATTTGTTTTTTTCGTTTTCGGTTTTACCAGGTGCTGTGCGTTCAGTTTCTTTGACTGTTTTTTTGATTTTCATGATGATTTCCGGGTTAGGCGATCAATGGTTTACATGCAATCGTTGATATACTTTTTTGGCGATTTCCGGGGGCACGAATGATGAAATATCTCCGCCCAGCGCGCCGATTTCTTTGACGATGGTGGAATTGAGATACGTGTACTTCTCTCCCGGCATCAGAAATACCGTAACCAGTTCGTGCGACAGTTTCCGGTTGACAAGAGCCATCTGGAATTCAAACTCAAAATCCGAAACGGCTCGGAGTCCGCGGATAAGCACGTGGGCGCCTACAGAACGGGCGTAATCGGCAATCAGCCCCTGAAAGCGGTCACAGCGGACATTTGGAAACTGCGTGATGGCTCCGCGTATCATTTCAAGACGCTCGTCCTCGGTAAAGGTAGGCGATTTACGGGGATTTGTAGCCACGGTAACAATCACCCGGTCAAAAATTGCCGCAGCGCGCTCGATGATATCAATATGTCCATAAGTCAGCGGATCAAATGTTCCCGGATAAACGGCTATATGCATAAAGTTCCCATCTTATAAACTGTTATACGTGATATTTTAATATTGTTACAAACGATTCGCCGAATCTTCGTTTTTTATATAGTTCAATGGACGGATACGCCGACCAGGAAACTGCTTCATCCGGCGAGGTTTCCAGCACGAGTATCCCTAAATTTTTAAGATAGCCGTTTTGAATAATCTTTTCAATGATAAAATTGCCGCATCGTAACCGGTAGGGTGGGTCAGCCAGAATCAAATCAAACGGTTGCCGAGCAGGTTGATCGAGAAAATGGAATACATCCTCACGATAAACCGTTGCCGCTTGTCCGAGTCGGGTCTTAACCAGATTTTTTTGAATCAAATCGGCGGCTTCGGGACCGGATTCTACAAATACCGCGCGCCGCGCGCCGCGGCTCAGAGCCTCAATTCCAAGTCCGCCTGTACCGGCAAACAAGTCGCAAACATTAATCAACTGGAAATCCAACAGGTTCATTAAGCTGTTGAAGACGGATTCTTTGACGATATCTTTTGTAGGGCGAACGTCCGGATGATCGAAATCCTCAAGCAACATGCCTTTGCATAAACCCGCTATGACCCTCATGGATGGTTCTTATTATTTAGAGGCGGAACCGGTGGTTTCAGCGGCTTTGGGCGGTATTAAAACGTCGTATTCCAGTGTGCAGACATCCGGCTTGAGGGCTTTTTTGAATTTCTGGTAGGTATATACAAAGTTATAACTTATCCATTCGGCATTAATGGACTGGGAAGCAAAATCGCTGAAAAAGCTGATTAAATCCGATGATAAGCCTTCCAGTCTCAGATGGCCGCGGTATTTGTCCATGACCACACCTTTGTTGTGAGCCATCGGCTTTGGTTCCGAGAGTTTTATTTTATATTTTGCCGCAAGACTCTCTATTTGTTTTTTTACCTGGTCGGTGCTGAGAAAAGTTTTATGTGGTTTTAGGCTTTCCTCAGGCGATTCCGGTGGAATGCGTAAACTGCCGGTTATATTGCTTTTCAGGGAATATCCTTTGGCTACTGAGCTCACTTTAACCTCGGAAGGTTTGACGGTCTCAACGGATGGAATCAGGATGATATTTTTACTTAACGCGGCAAAAACGTCATCTTTTTTTCCGAAAGCATCAATGTTAAAATCATTTCCGTCAAGGGTCATGTTGGATATCCATAGCCGGTCATCCGCTTTGTCAAGCGAATCCAGCTTTTTAATAAAATGCAGGTCGCGTTTCTGGATTTTGAACGTATTATCCATGTAACGTATCCGAACACGTTCGCGCCGCTGTTCCTCAAGCACTTCCAGCGGAATCTCTTCGGGCGGAGGCGACAGTAGATTCAGCGGGCCGGTATATTGTTCGACAAACTCCACAACCGGGTAACGGTATATGTAACCGAAGACAGAACCCGCAATGATAACGATAATCAAAATGATGAGAAAAATCAGAAACCGGTAGCTCTTGCGCGCTTCGGCACGAATGGTCTTGCCCGCCGAAGTATCATGACTCGTTACAGCTTTGGCGTGGGGCTCGGGAACCGATAAATGATTTTCCAGCAGGTTGATTTTAATCATGACCGTTCATTCACTAATAATTTAGCCGCGGCCCCTATGGCTTCGGCGTAAAGACTTGTATCTTCCGCGGACTGGGTTTCTTTCTTTTCGCTTTCCTCCGTGCTTCCTTCGGAATCGTCCGAAGACATTTCATAAGGTTTCGGCATGTTCAGGGTGTAAAACGGATTAATCATTTCCGCGTGGTACGGCGCGTTGATGTGCGGCAATATCGACGGTGAAAAGGATTGGCACAGGATGACCTGATGAATAACCGCCGGCGGTTTGGCCGCGCTGTTGTATAATTCGAGCGCATTGCCGAGGTGGTGGTTAAGAAGGTCCCCGAGTATCTCCGGTGTGGCTTTCTGGGGAGCGATAAACTGATAAAGATCTAAGACGTGAGGGCCGTTACATAAAAGAAAAGTAACTACGCCCGTTTTAAGATCTGCCAGCACCGTAAGACCCCGTGATGCTTTGCCGTAATTCAATTCGTAAGTGGCCTGAGAACATAAAATATCCACGTCAATATTGACAAGCTGGATTTTGGCTTTTTCCAGAACAGTTACAAACGTATCCACTATTTTTTTCTTTACCCCGACAGCCAATATCGTTCGGGAGGATTCCGATTCGCCGATCATGTGCGTGTTAACCGTAAAAAGCAGAATATCATCGATAACCTGCTGTCCGAATTCCCAACGTATGAATTCTTCGCTCTCCGAAGAACTGAAGCTGTGGGGAATGGTCAGTTTGTGCATCGTGGTTAAATGGGTGTTGAGACTGAGGTTCAGGTGGCGCGCTTTGATATTATGGATGTCGATATAGCCGTTCAGGAAGTTGGCAACATCGCGGATATTCTTTTCGACTCCTTCAATACCGGAACCGAATTTCATATTCGTAGGCACGGTACCGTATTTATTTACGGTAATACCGTCGTCGATTTTTTCCAGTTCAGCGAAACAAATGTTATATCCATTAAAAGCCATGCCCAACGTGCAAACGGGTGAAGCGCTGTCCGTTTTGCTTTCATCCAGAGCATCGTACTCTTCCAACAATTTCTGCATATTGGGGTTCAGTCCTGCCATGGGTTGCTCTGACTCGTTGAGGGTATGAATTGTCGTTTGTTAACCATCGTGTGGCTTTCTACAGTATTTCGGCTTTTTCATTCCAGGTAATTTCGCCGTTGATAACGGCGCCGACTTTTTTAATAACATCTTCGTCCTTCGACGGCTTCACATTAAAGGTCCTTCGGCCGGCGTTCGTAACAACTTCAACTAAAAATTTTTCGCCGTTAAGCGGGTTATAGATTACCGAATCAATAAAGGTTTTCTTGAAATCCTTAAGGCTGATTCCTTCCAGATTGGCCTGATGATATTCAAAACGTTTGTAAGCGTTCAGCAGCGGCTGGAACAATGAATCTGGTACGACGTCTTCCTTGGCCGTAAGGGCGAAGGTGGACAGTTTCTTAAAGTCTTCCGTATAGCTGGTGTCCACGTAGAGATACTGGTACTGTAGCTGGAAAATCACTTTCATCTTGGCGCGGGTCAGGCTGAGAAGGTTTCGCTGATATTCCCTTTCTTTCTTAGGCCCGAGAACCGACCAGACCAGCAGGATGATCATCACAACAATCCCGATCTGTAATACAATGCTTCCCTTGGCTTTGATTCTCAGATCTTCTTTTTTGATTTCCGTTTTTTCTTCTGTCATGGTTAAGGCTCCTGTGAAAATAATATTAGACAATTCTACAACGTAATATGCGGTTTAATTTTTTGAAACAGCTTATTGCCGATTCCTTTGACTTTTTTAAGGTCTTCCGGTTTTTTAAACGGGCCGTTCAGCGTGCGGTATTGTATAATGCGTTCGGCGAGTTTCGGACCGATACCCGGCAGCGAGGCAAAAGCGTGGGCGTCAGCCGTATTGATGGAAACCGCCTTCAGAGGCTCATCGCCGGTTGCTGACAGTAAAGAATCCAATTCAGTATCGGTTTGCAATCCGGACAACCGGCTTTTAATATATTCGCTTTGTTGGGCCCAGTCCTTGATTTTTAAGGAATCCTCAGCCATAAGTTTTTTTAGGGAATCGGAAACCGAACTGTCCGCTTCCTGTTGCAGGAGGGCCAACAACGACGCCTCACGATCTGTTGTCTGCTCGCTGTCGGATATCATGGAGCGGAAAACCGGAATCAAAGCGCCCAGCAATGCGGTTGAACACAAAAACATCACGACATAAGCCTCGGATCGTGAAAGATAAAAATATTCAAAAAGTTTATAAATGCTTTCAGTTTTCTGCCTAAGAGAGTTTAATAATTTCACATTAATAAAAAAAGACTTATTTTTAATTTATTAACTGGAGAAAGCTTCTTTAACTTTTTTAAAGAATCCTTTTTCATGAGCGCCGGCGGGCAGGAAGTTCTTTGAGAGGGATAATTGCCTCAGAATCTTTTTTTCCTCTTCCGTCAGTCGCGTGGGAATAAATACTGAAATCCGAATAAGCTGGTCGCCGTTACCGCTGCCGTTAAGGTGCGGAATGCCCTTGCCCCGCATGCGTAGGATTTTTCCGGATTGGATACCCGGGGGCACGGTGAGTCGCGATTTGCCGAAAAGCGTAGGCACTTCAATTTCATCGCCCAAAGCCGCCTGAGGAAAACTGATGGTCATATCCAGAAGCACGTCATCGCCGTGGCGTTCAAAGAGTTCGTCTTCTTTTTCTTCGATAATAACGATAACATCGCCGGCTTCGCCGCCGTGTGCTGCGGCATGACCCTGTCCTCGAAGCGGTATGTAATTACCCGTTGTTACACCGGCCGGTACCTTGACAGAAATCGTCGTTTCGCCCGAAGTCACACCCTCGCCGGAACAGGTCGCGCAAGGTTTGGTAATCACGGTTCCCTGGCCGTTGCAGTTGCGGCAGGTGGTAATGTTGACAAATTGTCCGAACAGCGACCGGGAAACCTGTTTGACTTGTCCCGAACCGCGGCATACTGAACATGTTGTACGCTGACTGCCCGGCGCAGCCCCTGTACCGGAACAGGTTTCGCAGGGTTTGCGTTTTTTAAGTTTGATTTTCTTGGTAACGCCCTCGGCGATTTCCTGAAGAGTCAGGCGGAGTTTAACCTCGATATCGGCGCCCCGCCGTGAACGCGTATCGGTACGGCCGCCGCGCTCGCCGAAAAAATCCCCAAAGCCGCCGAACCCCCCAAAAATATCGCTGAAGTGCGTGAAAATGTCGTTAATGTCCGTGAAACCCTGCTCGCCCATGCCGCGAAGTCCCTCATGGCCAAAACGGTCATAATTCGCGCGCTTCTGCTCGTCGCTCAGCACACCGTAAGCTTCGGCTATTTCCTTGAACTTCTCCTCAGCTTTTTTGTCGCCCGGATTACGATCAGGATGATATTGCATAGCCAGCTTCCGGTATGCCTTCTTAATTTCGTCCAGAGAACTGTTCCGCTGAACGCCTAATATTTCGTAATAATCTCTTTTCGTCATAAGCGTTATAGTATATAATAAAAATCGTAAAGCAAATAATTATAATACTTAATAAGTTTTAAATCAATAGATATTAGCAGAAATTTTTTCTTATGGAATATAAGAAATTTTAGGCGTTCGCATTCACTTATTATACGGTGCGATAGCGTTTGACTTATCCGATTTGTCCCAAACCAAAACGTGCCTGATAATCTTTAATGAACTTTTCCCGGATCAAGACATGAGCGGGATGCCTGAGGTGCGGGTCCTGATCGATAATCGCAAAGGCTTCCTGCCGGGCGGCGATGAGAATTGGACGGTCATATATGAGATGCGCCAGCTTGAGTTCCGGCATGCCGGATTGTCGGGTGCCAAAAAATTCTCCCGGTCCGCGCAAGTTCAGGTCTTCCTCGGCGATTTTGAATCCGTCCTGTGTTTCGGTCATGACCGTCATCCGCTTCAGGGCATCTTCGCTGAGGTCTTTTTTATCCGTCATCAGGATACAGTAGGATTGTTCCGCGCCCCGACCGATGCGGCCGCGCAGCTGATGCAGTTGCGTGAGCCCGTACCGCTCGGCATGCTCAATAACCATAACCGTGGCGTTCGGCACGTTCACGCCAACTTCGATCACCGTCGTGCTGACCAGGATATCCGTCTGCCGGTCTTTGAAGGCTTTCATGATGTTTTGTTTTTCCGCCGAACCCATCCGTCCATGCAGCAGCCCTATACGTAATTCCGGAAACACTTTACCGGAAAGCTGTTCATAGGCTTCCGCGGCCGCTTTCAGATCCAGCTTTTCGCTTTGTTCGATGAGCGGATAAACAATATAGATTTGATGACCGGCGGCCACTTCTTTACGGATGAAATCGTATATTTTGGCGCGTGAAGATTCGTCGCGTACCGCGGTGCGTATGGGCTGGCGGCCGGCGGGCAGCTCCGGAATCACCGAAACATCCAGATCCCCGTAAACCGTCATGGCGAGCGTGCGCGGTATCGGCGTGGCGGTCATGACCAGCACGTCCGGATTGAAGCCCGCCTCAACGGCTTTCTGCCTGATTTCCCCACGCTGCATAACCCCGAAACGGTGTTGCTCGTCTATGATAATAAGACCCAGTTTGGCAAATTTTACGGATTCCTGAAAAAGCGCGTGGGTGCCCACGACGATAGACGCCCGGTGGTCAAGAATATCCGACAGGATTTTTTCGCGCTCCGATTTTTTCTGCCCGCCTTTGAGCAATACAACCGGTATGTCCATTCCCCATAGATATTCCTGCAAAACAATGTAATGTTGATCGGCCAGAATCTCGGTCGGCGCCATAAACGCCGTCTGATACCCGTTTTCTACGGCCATCAGTATCGCCAGGATCGCGACCACCGTCTTGCCGCTGCCCACATCGCCCTGAAGCAGCCGGTTCATGGGGTAAGGCGATTTCATGTCTTCCCGAATTTCTTTCAGCGCCTGTTTCTGCCCTTCCGTCAGCTGAAACGGGAGTTGTTCAATTAATTGACGGGTCTTATTGCCTACTTTTTCAAAACGGATGCCGTCCGGCTGAAGTCGAACCCGTTTTTTCTGATACGCCATCATCAGTTCCAGATAAAAAAACTCGTCAAATTTAAATCGGTATAATGCGCGCTGCAACCTTTCGGTGTTGGTGGGAAAATGAATTTCCCGGTAGCTTTCCGAAAGGTTCATCAGGTCTTTTTTTAACCGGAGCGGTTCGGGGAGCGGATCGGGAATAGCATCGGTCACCGGCAGCAGCGGTTTTATCAGCCGGCGAAATCCCCTGCTGTCCAGCCATTTTTTTCTCAGCGCTTCCGTGGTTGGATAAAGGGGAATAATCGATCCCGTATGCATGAAATCGGTATCATCCTCATCATCTAAACGATCAAATTCCGGATGGGCTATCTGCTTTTCATGGTTATAAAAATCAACTTTTCCGTACACGGCCAGATATTCGCCGGTTTCAAAGGCATTCTGAAAATATTGCGCACCCTTAAACCAGACGAGACTAAGATAACCGGTTTCATCAGAAATAATCAGTCGGAATCTGGAGCCGCTCATCTTTCTGTTTTTTACCAGCCCAAAATTTTCCACCTTGCCAACGACCGTCACCCATTCATTGAGACGTATTTCATTGATTTTTTTTATGTTAGTTCTATCAATATATCTTCTGGGAACATAATTCAGCAAGTCATAAACATTATAAATACCCATTTCGTAAAGAATTGCCGCGCGTTTCGGGCCAACGCCCGGAAGATATTTTATATCACTTTGGAGACTGATTTTAACCATAAGATGCGTTATGTGAGATATTATTCACACTAAAAGCAAATAAATGTTAAATAAATATTACACATTTTTGATTTTGACTATAAATCGTATAAACATGGTTGACATTTGTTTGTAAACGCCTTAACTTGGGAGAAATTAATATCACTATAAAAAATATTATTTACAATATTTTTTTGTGGGTATTTATTACAGCGGTTTTTTATCGGAAAGGTATGAATTTGAAACCGGGTAATCGCAGGATTTTAGTGATTGATGATGAAGATGAAGTACGGGAGATGCTGAGGCGCATCTTGCGGTTTTCGTCATTTGATGTCATTGAAGCACGAGACAGCGCCGAAGGCATGAAGCTGGCTTTATCCGAAAAACCCGATTTGATAACATTGGATATCATGATGCCCGGTAAAGACGGTCTGACCTTGTGTGAGGAACTTAAAGCCCACGAAGGGACGAAGCACATTCCGGTGGTGGTCGTTACCGTGGCCAGCAACCGTAAAAAGGCCCTGGATGCCGGCGCGGATTATTACATGAATAAATTATTTTCTATAGACGAATTTGTCGGCGTGGTTCAGAATTTGCTGAACAACCAACCCATGCCGGCCCAAACGGCGCTTTAGTCCATTCCTGGAAATAATATATCAACAGACGTCTCGGGGGTAATGTTTAGGTACCTTTTTCCCGGTATCGGGTTTTTAATTTCCACGAGATTATAGCGCCGCAGGCGGCCGAATGCTTCGTTACATACGGTTTTATTGCGTTTGTTTTTCTGAAATTCTGTTTTTCCGGTATCATTGCATGCGATGGCCCGGTATCGTCCCTTTTCATCAAACAATTCACTGACGATTCGGTAAATATTCTTCCTGTTTTTTCCGGGGCTGATATAATTAATCAGAGTCCGGTTTTTTTTCGTTAAGATGATATAAGTAAATTTCAGCGATTTTTTTATGTGGCCGATCATTTCATCCATTAGCGCCATATAAACGGGACGTTCCCACGGAATATCATGATGACACCAGTCGCCGGGGTCATGCAACAAAGGGCAGGGGATTAGCGTGCAGCAAGGCGAATAAATCGTCCAACCCTTCGATAGCATCCGATCACGAAAGGCCTGCAGGTTTCTGGCTGTCTCCCGGAGCGCCGGCTCAATTAACAGAGCATAACCGTCATCATTCAGGGATTTTTCTAATAATAACTGAAAATTATCAATACCACGCGAAGATAATTCGGACAAAAAATTTCCTCCGATAACCAGATCATAAGAAGCCCCGGTTACGCACGGGTCATTGAGATTTACAGGTATTGTTTGAAAGACGGTGTCGGTAAAAACGGATTTCAGGTCTGACCCGGACTCACGCAAAGCGGATTCGCTATAATCGCTTAGTGTGAGATGACATTGACCCGCGGGGATTTGGTTCTGGCCGGCCCAACTCATGAATCCCCAGGCCATACTGCCGGTGCCGCTGGCGACATCCAGGACGCGAATTGGCTTGTTTGAAGAAAAAAAACCGCTGGGACGCAGTTCATCCAGCGGATAATATATTTTTAAGAGATTAGCAGAGGTGTAATAAAGCTGATAGGCTTTACGATAGTGATCCGCGTCCAGGTAAATGTCCGGTCCATCAGCGTTTTTTTTATTAAACCGCCGGGCAAGCTCCTGAACGGTTTTGGCAAAGAATTTCAGTGCGGCCGGGTTTGGGCTCGACAAATTCAATCCCAGCTTACGTTCCAGGTGCCGGATGTAATTATCCGGCAGAGACATACGTCGCATGATGCTTCAGGCGCCGGATTTGATGACGTCCATTCCCATATAGGTTCTCAGGGCCGCGGGTACGATTACCGTGCCTTCGTCCGTTTGGTAGTTTTCGAGTATCGCCGAAACGATGCGTGGCAGGGCCAGCGCGGAGCCGTTCAGCGTATGTACATATTCAGGCTTGCCGCTTCCGCTTTTATATTTCACATTCATCCGCCGGGCCTGAAACGCTTCGAAATTACTGCATGATGAAACCTCCAGCCAGCGCTGCTGTCCCGCCGACCACACTTCGAGATCGTATTTTTTGGTCTGTGTGAATCCCATGTCGCCGCGGCACATCAGCAGCACCCGGTACGGCAATTCCAGTAGCCGTAGCAGGTTTTCGGCGTCCGCGCGCAGGCTTTCCAGTTCGTCGTAGGACGTTTCGGGCAGGACGAATTTGACCAATTCCACTTTATCGAACTGGTGCAGGCGGTTCAGGCCGCGTACGTCCTTGCCGTATGAACCCGCCTCCCGGCGGAAACAGGGCGTGTAAGCCGCGTATTTTACGGGCAGGGCATCGGCATTTAAAATTTCGTCGCGGTGAATATTGGTAACCGGCACCTCCGCGGTCGGAATCAGATAAAATTCGTCGCGCGTCACCACGTACATCTGGTCTTCCTTGTCGGGAAGCTGGCCCGTGCCGGTGGCGCTGTCAGTATTGACCAGCAGCGGCGGTTGGATCTCGGTATATCCGCGCTGCACGGCCTGGTCCAGGAAAAAATTAATTAAAGCCCGCTGCAGGCGCGCGCCGGCTCCTTTGTATACCGGAAACCCGGATCCGGTGATTTTGGTACCGGTTTTGAAATCGATGATTCCGAGATAGTCACTGAGGTCCCAGTGCGGCTTCATCGAAAAATCCGTTTTTGGCATATCGCCCCATGAAGCGATCACCTGATTGTCTTCCGGTTTGGAACCCGCCGGCACGGAAGGATGCGGAAGGTTCGGTACCGTCAGCAACAACTGCCGCAGCTGCGCTTCGGTGGCTTTAAGCTGTTCATCCAGCGATTTAATGGTATCGCCCACCGTCTTCATTTCAGCGATGAGATTGTCCGCGTTTTGTTTTTCTTTTTTCAAACGGGCGACTTCCTCCGAAGCGCGGTTACGCTTCGCCTTAAGCTCCTCTACCTGCTGGATGATGGATTTTCGCGCGTCATCAAACCGGATTATGGCGTCAATGTCGGTCTCAAATCCCTTTTCTTTGGCCCCTGTCTTTACGGAATCGGCATGATCCCGGATAAATTTTAAGTCTAACATAAAAAAACCTGCATAGTAAGTTATAAATCGCAACGGATAATAAATATATTCTCCAATAAAATCAATACATCATTCACTTGTTTTCAGAACCGGCGACAGCGCTTCAATGGCCTTTATACCATCATCAAGCGTAGCAATATTTTTCGCAACGCCCGTTCGGATATACTCAACAAATGCTCGCATCTGGGCAAGCACAGGTTCCTCAAATACGTCCACGGTCACGGGGTTTTCATTGGTTGAGCTCCTTTGCGTTAATCGCAGATTAATCAGGTCACCGCAATAGGTACACGAAGCCGTTCGGATTTTGATGCGTCGTATTTTTAGTTGAGAATGCCATTCAGCGCGCAGACGGATCCGTTTATCACGGGAAGTCATCATGCGGATATCGGCCATGTCGGTGATGCCGTTATGAGCCTTGCTTTTTATTTCAATTTCAATTCGGGCGAATTCGTCTTCAGTCAGGAAACGCGATAAATCAATATCATGCACAGCCAGATCGAGCAGGACGCCGTCGTGCGCTTTTTTGGGGGAATACGGTCCGGTACGGTTAATCGTGATGGACATTATGTTCTGATTACGGATCCGTTCCCGTAATGCCTGAATAACCGGATTAAATCGCTCGGTGAAAGATGTGCATGTTTGAACAGGGGCCCCGGTGCTGGCGGTATGAAGTTCTCGGAGTTCCGGCAGATTAACCGCCACCGGCTTTTCAATCAGCAGATGCTTACCCATACGGATAAGATGTTGCGCCATGGCGGCATGATGACGGCTGGGAGAAGCAATAACCGCGGCATCGAAATCCGTATTTTTTATCAAATCGTCAAACGATAAAAAAATCGGTTCAACCGGCGCTTCATCCGGTGAGGGATCGCATACCGCCTGGACGGATACGTCGGTGATCTGTTTGAGGGCGCGGTAATGCAGCCGGCCCATGCGCCCGAAACCGATGACGATAAAACGGATCATTAAATAAGGGAGACGATGTAATCCTGCTGTTCATGCGTCAGAAAGGCGCTCATCGGCAGGCTGACTACTTCCCGGCAGGCTTTTTCGGTATTCGGAAACTCGGCCGGGTCGTGCGGTACATGGCGGATGGCCTCCTGACGGTACAAGGGTACGGGATAATGGACGGACGTCGGAACACCGTTGGCATTGAGATGGCGGGTCAGTTCCTCACGACGGTCTGTACGAATGGTGTATTGAGCGAACACACAGTCCCGGTCTGCCTTCACGGTTGGCGGGATTACCGGCTTGCCACGTAACCGCTCCGTGTATCGGGCGCCCAACTGCCGGCGGCGCGTGAGTTCTTCGTCAAGATATTTCAATTTTACGTTGAGCACGGCCGCCTGTATTGTGTCCAGCCGCGCGTTCAGCCCGATTATCTGGTGATGGTAACGTTGCGTCTGGCCGTGATTCATGATCATCCGGATTTTACGGCCAAGCGCATCATCATTGGTAAACACCGCGCCGCCGTCGCCGTAGCAACCCAGCGGCTTGGACGGGAAAAAGCTGGTGCAACCGATCGCCGACAGATTGCAGGACTTGCGCCCTTTATACACAGCGCCGAAACTCTGCGCCGCATCTTCGATAACTATCAGATGGTGCTTCTCAGCGATAGTGTTTATCGCGTCCATATCGGCACACTGTCCGTAAAGCGATACCGGTATGATCGCTCGGGTTTTGGGCGTTATCTTTTTTTCTATATGAGCGGCGTTCAGATTATACGTGTTGGCGTCGATATCGGCAAAAACAGGAATACCGCCCAAAAGCCCAATCACTTCCACCGTTGCAAAAAAACTGAAAGGAGTGGTAATCACTTCCTCGCCCGGTTTAAGCTCTATCGCCATCAACGCCAGAAGGAGCGCGTCAGTGCCGCTGGAACAGGATATACAGTGCTTTGCTCCGGTATAGGCCGCCAGGCCCGCCTCCAGTTCCTCGACCGCTTTTCCCCTGATAAATGCCGTCTGACTGATTACCGATTGTATCGCGTCATCAATTTCGCTTTGATAGGCTTTATATTGAGAATGAAGATCACAAAAAGGGATTTGCATTTTTAATTCCTTATGAATCGTTTATTTTTGCTTTATAATAAAATAACCCTGTGATAGTAATGTTTTTTTATTTTTTTTGCTACTTTTTTTATGCATAGAATTAAAATTCAGTTATAGATACTTTATTGTTGATAATTCCGTGCATGTAAAACGTAATCATTTTTAACGATAGTTCGGATGTATCTTTAAAAATTCAGATATCAGGATATCGCCAAAATAACGATATATATATTTATTTCTTGAAACTCAAAAACATGTAGATATATTATTAACGTATTGATTTTTAATTCAAGGTTATATATAACGGCATCCATGCTGTCGTGATAAAAAGTTACCCAATGAGCTTTGATATCTTTTCATGTCCGACAGATACTTTTTATAACCGATGAAAAATAATTTTCAATCAGCGCCCAATCAATGAATATTCTGATTATACCGTCATGGTACCCGAATCCCGATGAGCCCGTACAAGGGATTTTTGTGTATGATCAAGTGCGGGCCATGGCGGAACGATATCCTGACAGTCGATTTTTTGTAAGCGCTGTTCATTCTTTTGTTCTGCCGCTGGAAAAGCCGGGCACCAGTTTATATCGTTTATGCCGGTATAGGGCGTCCGCTGGTTCTGCGAGGCGAATAATTGAATCGGATAACTTTCTTGTTTTTATGACGCCATGTCTGGAATGGACGGATAAAATCCTTGAGGGAAATTTCAGGCGGCGTCTGGCGATTCACAAAAACCATATTTCAATAATTCATCAATACAGTCCGATAGATTTAATTCATGCGCATGTATCTTATCCGGCCGGATATGCGGCGATGCTGTTAAGCGCTGAATTGAAAATTCCGTACGTGCTTACGGAACACATGAGTCCGTTCCCTTTTCAGCGGCCGTCCTTCATTGACGCATCCGGGCGCCTGACCGATCGTATCCGCCGGCCCATCGTCAACGCGTCTAAAGTAATAGCGGTCAGTCCTGAGTTGGCTAACTCCTTCAACCGCTATGGATTGCCCTCCCCGGCTGTTATTCCCAATCTGGTGGATGACGACCGTTTCGTTCCCGCTGCGGGTCGTTCCGACGGTAGGGTGCGTTTTTTGTCGTTCAGTTCCATGGTGCCGCAAAAAGGGTTTGATATCTTAATCCGTTCGATTGCGCTGATTCCACGGGATCGAGAGGATTTGCATTTTACAATTGCCGGAACGGGGCCCAATCTGATTGCCTATAAAAAACTCGCTCAGGAATTGGGTTGCGATGACCGAATTCACTGGAAAGGCGCTGTGGATAGAAATAAAGTGCCGTCTTTATTCCAGGAATGCGACGCGTTTATACTGCCCAGCCGTCATGAATCATTCGGGATTGTTTATATCGAAGCCATGGCCTGCGGTAAACCGGTAATTGCAACCCGTTGCGGAGGACCGGAACATTTTGTCCATGAAGAAAACGGAATTTTAATTCCTGTTGAGAATCCGGAGGCTGCGGCCGAGGCCATTCTGGAAATGGCCAATAGGATACATCAGTTCGATGCCGCTACAATCAGAAAACAGATACTGGAGCGTTTTTCCAAAAAAACGGTTACCGGAATGATTATGAAGACGTATCAGGATATCCTTCAATAAATCATCAATATGGCGCTTGTTTTTTAATCCGGATACCCGATGGTCTCATTCAGGTTTCGGCAACGGATTTCTTCTTGCAATCAACGAAAAATGCGACGGCGCCTTGAATAACCGGCTTAAAAAATAAAAGAAACGATAGTGCTTATCCGGCGCGTTGGTACATTGAACGATGGTATAACCCTTTTGCAGCAATATATCGATAATCATGTTTTTATCGATACCCTCTTCATGAAATTCTACGTACTGCATGCGTTCATCGCTGTAAACGCCGTCGTTATAAAGCCATTGGAAGCGGGGTGAACGGGACAGCCGGTTTCGGATGCGCGCCGTGAAAGAATAACGGTTAATAAGGAGGCTGATAAGGGTTTTAATCAGTTTCAACCATCGTTTGTAGAAGGGCATGCCATCCTTTTTAAAAACATTGAAACAGAAATAAGCCCGCGTGTCGATAAGGTTAAGGAGAGTTCCTGTTTTGGAAACATAATTTTTCTGGAGCGGTTCCTGATGGATATACAAAAAACCATTTTCAGCGGTTAATTCGGCGCACTTTTCAAAAACAGCCCGATAATCAGGAAAATGATGAATGGCGCTGGCAAAGCCTACCAGGTCATATTGGATGGTGTTTTGTGATATAAAAGTTTCGACATCGGAGGCGGCTATCCGAAGTCTGGTATTGGGAAATGCGGCATAGATTTTCCGTGAAAGTTTTTCAAGCATTTTTTCTGCAATATCCACGGCGGTTATAGAAACCTCTTCCTGAGAAACCGTATGGAGTAAGTTCATGGAAAAATTTCCCGTACCGCTTGCTATGTCAATAGCTTGTAGGGGCCGTACTTTAATCCGTTCGGCCATATACCGGATTTCCCGGCGCATGATTTTCTGCGAATAGTGGCCGTAATGAATTGGATGAATATCGTCATATTTATCGGCATGATCGCTGTTATAAAAATCTCTGTTGGCACTTAAAACACGTTCAATCGTTTCCGGAGTCAAATGTGGCATAATGGTTATCCTTAAATATAAAAATAATCTACAAGTGTGCGGCGGAGAAGGTTGTGTTTTTATATAAGCATTAACCTGTTATTGGATGTTTTATTTCCTTTCATTTGTCGGAGTGAGATAATCGTTTATAAAATATTTTATATCCCTAATGCGTAAAGCGATTGACAGGGGCCGGATATCCACAAGGGCGGTTTTTTGAACAATAAAAATATTAATCGCAGTAACCAAAATACCGCTGATAACCGTACCGCTAATTGTGCCGTACAATCCAAATAATTTTGTCATAAAGAAAACAAAAAATAAATTGATTGCAAACGCGACAATATTAACCAGCAGGGCTAATTTCATCTTATTGGCCGCTACATAAACACAACCGAATACAGAAGCCCATGGAATAAAGACGATGAAGCCGCTGGCAATCTGGAGAATAACCGCTTGGTCTAAAATTTCCCCTTTATCGGTAATAATCTTTAGAAGAATTTCAGGAAACAGTAAATAGCCCAGGCCGACCGGGATCAGAGCTATCGTTGAAAAGCATACGGCCTTCTCAAAAAGAACCATAATGACTTCCCTGGCTTTATTGGCGAATTGCCGGGATAAAACCGGAATCAGCAGGTTTTGCACTATTTGTGTGAAAACTGAAAAAATCCGTAAAAATATTTTCATGGACGCGTAAATACCCAGCTCTTTTGGGTTCAACAGTGTAATGACAATGTATTGGTCCAGTTGCTCGTAAATATTATTGGCTATCGAGCTGACGAGGTTAAAACAGCCGAAATCCAGAATTTTGCGGCATGCATGTTTTATTTCCCGGAATGATATTTTAAGATATTGGATTCCTAACGCGATGCTTGTCAACGAGGATAATCCATAGGAAATGATATTAATTAATATAAGGTCTGCGGCGCCTGAAAGAATATTAATGGTCTGAAAAGCATAAAACAAAGCGATGGTAGATATAAAATAGATACCGTCTATGAAGAAAATTCGTATTACCTGATACTTAGACTGAAAAATATATATAAAAAAATTCCTGAAAACGAAAGAAAGCATTAATACCGGTAACCACGCAATGGTTCTTTTAATAGATACCCCTTCCTGCGCGTTGGAGGCAAACCATCGGACAAAAAAGTCATCAAAAAAATATATAACAAACAGCGCCAGCGTCAGGAAAAGAAGATTGATTATAAAACCCGCCGTGATTAGTGTTTGATTATCATCGGATTCGGCTAAAAATTTCATCATGGGTTGCAGGGCCAGGCTGCTGCCGAAGTTGATGATCAGTAAAAAGAGCGAATAATACAATATGGAAAATATGCCCCATTCCTCGATTGGTATCGCGCTTAACGATAATCGGATAAACAGGAATCCAAAGATTACCGTCAATAATTTGTCCGCAAAAATCCAGAAAGCTTTGTCGATGTGTTTGCTGAATTGCATATATTAATAAGCGCGATAATTAACGGACACAAATCGGTCGTTGTCCTGGCGTGTCGGGGTTGCCGGGGCGACTGTCTTTGCGGGCACTACAAGTTTTATGTATTCTAAATAGCACAGTGTAAAGCGCACTTATAAATATATTATTTGGTCAAATTATATAATTCTTAACGCTATTATGCAATGAGATTATCGTATTGATAAAAATACCCGCGATGGAATTTGCGGGTAAAATTCGATGTTTTAAAGACTAATAATCTGCAGGCGATAACCGCCCGTGACCGTGGCTGTCGTTATTCACATTTGCCCTTGCACGCTTTCAGCGCGATAATGTCGTCGTAATCGGCGATGGCGCGGCTGTCGGTACCGTCGGCGTCGGTGCGGATGGCGATTCCAACCACTTTATCGGGCGGATATTCGTCAAATACCTTATAATAATGTTCATAAATATTAATCGTTTCGGTTATCCAGACGCCTTTTTTGCTGGTGCCGCTTTCGACTACCGTTATTTGGGCCTTACCGGTACCGGCTTTTCGGAAGGTTTCGCAAACCGGCAATTCGTTGCTCCAGACGTATTTTATACTGCGGGGCACGCCGAAAAGGTTGACGTAGTAGGTTACATACAAGCCGGCGGCGCTGTCACTTTTGCCTTTGACTTTTTCATTGGCGCCCGCCGGAAACTGCTTAACCCGCCAACGCCACTGCAAGCAAGGGTATTCTTTAATATTCCACTTCTTATCGCTGACGATAGTAACGGCCTGACCGGTATCGTCGGCATGAAGATATTTATTGCCGTTTTCCTCTTCGATAGTATAGGGTATTTGCCCGGAAGCAGCTTCATTGAATTTTTTTACTTTCATCCCGTCCACCCATCCCCAGCCTTTAGGAAAGTCTCCGACGGCAGACGTGTTGAAATTTTCAATGAGTATGGCATCAGGAGACGGCAGCAAACCCCCTTCCGTTTCTTCCGATACGACAGATGGAAAATCCATTACTAATAAAAAACTGATGAAAAAACATAATGAAAAAAACGAATAAAAAAGCGCTTTCATTTTATTACCCTATTTTAATGTGATTTTTTTTCCGTCATTTGGTTGTTGCGAAGCGTATGAATCGCGTAGAACATATAACCCCCTAAAATCAAAACAAAAACTATAAAAGTCCAGAAAATTAATATTTTTGTTCCGGTAAACGTTAAAATAAAATATAAAACGCCGCGGTAATCCCTACGTCCGTAAGTTTCCAGTTTCAAATATATTTTAGTCCATACGGATTGCGGATCCAGCTGACGAATAAAATCTAAACGATAGACCTGACGACTCAGATAGCCCGCGCGGCGCATGAACAATTGTTCACGGAAGACAGCCGTCCCTACTAAAAGCAAACTGACAATAAATGCGAACACATAAAGCAAACCATGGCTCGATTCATAATAACATACGCCGGTTAAAAAAAGGAACTGAACCAGATAGCCAATATCGTCTGTAATCATGTCAAAACGAGCGCCTTTTTCGGATTCGTAATTTCGCATACGGGCCACTTCGCCGTCGCAGCGGTCCAGAACGGCGGCGCTCTGCCATAAAAGTCCCGAAAGCACCAGCGTCCAGTAAAAAGGCAGCACCAGCAGACAGGACGACGCCACTAGAAAGGCAAAAGCAATCCAGCTGACGGCCATAGGGGTAAATCCGTACCGGATAAAAAGGAAAGAAAGCGGTTTTGAAAAAACCGCGTTGACTTTTTTAGAAAACTCACCGCTGATTTCCTTAAAAGCCAGATGCCAGAAAAAATCTTTAATTTCCTGTTCGGTTATCTGCGGGGTAATTTTTAGCCACCAACAGGGTTCAACATATTTGATGGCGCAAATATATTTTTTTTCCAGTTGCGTTCGGATATCGTTAAAGTTATCGCTGGGATGCAATTGTAAAAGGTCGGCGCCGCGGCATATAATGGTCTCGGTGAATACATGCGCCATGGAATCGACCACGGAATTGCTTACCAGGGTTAAGACGCGGGCGTTACGGAACTGGCCGCGGTATTTTTCTTTAACCGAAGGCAATAAGCGCAGAGCGCCGTTCTGAAAGAAAACGCGGCTGAAGACCGGAAAACAGGGGCGGTCCTCTCCTTGGATATTGCGGATTTGTTCCAACAGTGACGGATGCATGATTTTATCAGCCACAAAAAGGACATAATGGGCATAAGCGGATACAGCCAGGCGAAAGGCTTCCGTAAGCGAACCGGTTTTTTCGATAATCGGACAATCGCAGGAAACGCGTTTTCGTACCTTTTTAATGATTTTACGAACGGTTTTAACCTGCGCCGGCGCGCATATCACGGGACAATCCACAAAACCGCTCCGGCTCAGAGCAATCAACGACCGCGCTATCAGATTTTCCCCGCCGTATTTTTTCAGTAAATCCGAACGGGAAAAATTTTCAGGAACTAAAATGATCGCATGTTCTGTCGGTTGTGTAATTTTCATAACCACGCCTCTCAGTTTTTCCCCGACTGGTTTTCGACCACTTTACGCATACCTTTAACCGTCAGGTAATACGTTATGCCCACAACCAGTTCATAGGTAAATAAAACCCAGAACACGGCCGGTTTATAGCCGGTGAACGACAACAAAAAGACGTAGAAGGTCCGGATGTCGCCTTTAAGGAACGGCCGGATTTTATGCTGCCAGCCTTCCCGCGGGATTTCCTTTTCATGCGCCTTGAAATAATCCACGCCCATGGCCTGTATGCTTACGTATCCGTGGCGGTACATGAATATCTGCTGGTACAATGCGGCCGGTATATACCAAAGCATAATCGCGGTCAATGCCATAGGATACAAATAACTGACAGGGTTTTCCAGATAACATACCACGCCGAGCACCGCGAGTGGTATGGCAAAACGCAGGTCGTCGATGAGCATGTCGAAACGCCCGCCGGCCGGCGATTCGTAATTTCTCAGACGCGCCACCTCGCCGTCACAGCGGTCCAGCACACCGGCCGAAAACTGCCAAATCAGCGCGAACACGACCATGCCCCAGTAATCCGGTACAAAAAGGAACAAGGAAGCGATTAAAAATAAAATGATTTCCAGAATGCTTATCGCGTTAGGACTAAAACCCAGTTTAACAAAAAGAAACGTCATCGGTTTGGACAAGCGGGAATTCACCAGCTTGGAAAACTCGCCGCTGATTTCCTTAAAGGCCACGCGCCAGAAAAATTCCCTTATTTGCTCAGGCCTTGTTCCAGCGGTGATTTTTAACCACCAGGCCTCGCTGATGAATCCGGCGCGTAATATTTTTAATGCAATCCAGTTATCCACAATATCCGACAAACTGTCCAGGGAGGACATGCTGTCAAAATGATTTTTATGGCAAACAATAATACCTGCGGATATTAGCCCGTTGCCTGATAAGGATCGTCCGGTTATAGATACCAAATTATCGCCCTGTCCGGAAATATTTTCTGTCCCTTCTTTCATGATTATTTTGTCGCAGGTATCGGCATTTTGAAATTGGATTTTGTATTTTTCCTTAAAATCTCTTGAGAACCCGGTTTTTCCATCTTTGTAATAAACATTCTTATGCGCATATATTATTGGGCTACGGTCTTCGGAATCCGGTACAACCTGTTTGATAGCTGTCGGATGCCAGATTGTATCCGACTCCAGTAATAGGAATGCATCCTTCCATGCGCTTGTAACGCGTTTAATCTGATCTGATAAATATTCACCAGGTTGCTTTTCGCTGATTTCCCAAGAAATTTTTATCCGGTGACGGATTTTAGCAATTTGCTTCACTATAAGTCCCGCCTTTCCGGGATTACATATTATTTTTGCATTTTCTATGCCGGATTTTGACAATGCTATTAGCGTGCGGTTTAAAAGAGATTCCCCTCCGTAAATCATATCAAAGCGTTTATAATTCTCTGTATTTAATACGATTATAACAGCATTATTAATTTTTTGTGCAGACATAGAATTTCTTTCGTTCTTGGAATAAGTTAATTTTCAGTCCGCAATATTCACGGATCTGTGATTTTTTTTCAACAGCGCAAGAAAAAGCTTTCATTGTCTTTTGATATATGCAATCCAGATAAACCGGCTTAGGTGGAACATGAATGAAAACACCATCCAGAATGCCATGAAATAAAAGGCCTCCAGCGGCTTATTTATTAAATATCCGATGGTTATGATCAAATGAATAATAGCGCGGCGGCATGCAATAAGATGAAATTTTTGATCAACAGGCGCATGATTATAAATTTCTTTTTTAAACTTGGTCCGGTATAAGCCGTTGATGCTTTTATCAACCCAGTAAAGAATCAACAATGTCCAGCAGGCCCAGTTGCTCGGAATAGCCGGATCAAGAATTTTACCTTCCGAAAAGAACCATCCCAGAGAGGCGAACCACAAAAAAATAGCCGGCGCGCTGGTAGCATGCTCAATGATACCGGCGGTTTGACTCAGTCGAATCGTAAGCCGCGCCAGTTTACCGTCAACGGAATCAAAGATAAACATCAACCAGCCGATAAGAATGGCCCAGCCGAAATAGCCAACCGAATAAAATGCGGGCACAGCGAATGAGCTCAGGATGCTTAGCACGGTAATAAAATTTGGCGTAATCCACGGATACCGGCTGATAAAACGGGTAATTTCACGAACGGGATATTTGTAAATGTATATAGCGATAAAGTCTAAGGTTCCCTTGAAATTGGCCTCGTACATGATATTTTCAGTTTTTTTTAAGTCGGTTTTTTCATCAACCGTGATTAAGTAAGGTACGCAGTCCAGACGCAGATCTTCAATGTAGGTGTCAAAATCGTGCGGGTATTTCACGGGAAATTTGTTTTCCTCAAAAAATGTAAAAAGCGTGTTTTTTAAATTGCCATCATTCAAATTGTCCGGTAATATTTTGGTGAGCATCTCAATGGTTTGTGCTTGTAATATTGCAAATAATAATTCCGGATTATTGTCGGTGCATATCCGGGTATTTTCTTCCTTTTTAACGGCAAATTTTATGAGCCGATCATCCACAACGACGTTTCCGTCTATTAAGACAGCTTTTGAAGCGGCTGAAAGGTTCCTTTTTATTTGGTTAAATAAAATAACCGTTGTGTTGTTCGGTTTCGGCGCCCGATCAAATTCGTCAGGATCATCGGTTACTAAAAATATTTTAGAAAAGCCATATTCTTTAAACTGGCGTATTAATCGTTCACAAAGGCTTAATCCGTAAACTTTATTTTCAAAAAGTAACTTGTCAGCAGCTTGGAATAAGATGAATGCATAATTGTCAGCCATTATAGAGGACCCTTCATTTTTAGTATATGGAATATCTGCCATTCGATACTAATATACAAAAAAAAATCATTTTTAAACCAATGGTTTTTTAATTGTGTTTGTAATTAATCCGCTTGAAAATAATGCATGTGAATTTGCAGGAAGTCAGGTTAATTATCGGGGACAGGATTCGCTAAACCGGTGTAGTGCAATCAATGAATTTACTGTGATTTTATGAACAAACGATTCTGACGTTTAGTACAATTTCTCTTTGATTTTATGAAAAAATTTTGTATATAAAATTTTATTATAAATTACAACCAGCGTCATTTTCGGGAGTTACGGCAGTAAGATGTTCAAAGAGATTGTTACACAAGATGATTTACCCAGACTGGAAAAGGAAATTCTTGAGTACTGGAAGGCCGGCCGTATTTTCGATAAAAGTATTAACGAAAGACCCGCCGATCGTCTGTTTGTATTTTATGAAGGACCGCCGACGGCAAATGGACGTCCGGGTATCCATCATGTGCTGGCTCGTTCCGTGAAAGATTTTGTATGCCGGGTGAAAACGATGAACGGCTACCGCGTGGAACGCAAAGGCGGCTGGGATACGCACGGACTGCCGGTTGAAATTGAGGTTGAGAAAGCCCTCAAAATCAGCGGCAAGAAAGAAGTCGAAGCGTACGGCATCGAAGCATTTAACAAGAAATGTTACGAAAGCGTGTTCGCCTATAAGAATCAGTGGGACGAGCTTACCGACCGCATGGGCTACTGGGTGGATCTCGCGAAACCGTATATGACCTGTCATATTGACTACGTCGAATCGGTATGGTGGATCCTGAAACAGTTCTATGACCAAGGCCTCATTTATAAAGGATTCAAGGTGGTGCCTTATTGTCCACGATGCGGGACGCCGTTGTCTTCGCATGAGGTCGCGCAGGGCTATGAGGAGGTCAGCGATCCGTCCATTTACATTAAGTTGAAAGTAAAAGGCGAAGACGACACCTACTTTATGGTATGGACGACGACGCCGTGGACGCTTATCTCTAATGTGGCGCTTACCGTTGGCCCAGACATTGTTTACGTGAAGGTCAGGCATAAAGGCCAGAAGTATATATTAGCCGAAGCGCGCCTCAAAGAAGTGCTCAAGGAGGATTATGAAATCATCGAGCGCTATAAAGGGGCTGATCTCAAGGGCATGGAATATGAGCGTCTGTTCGATTACGTTCCTGTGGATCGCAAAGGTTTTTACGTCATCACGGGTGATTTTGTTACCACGGAAGACGGCACCGGCATTGTACACACAGCCCCGGCGTTCGGCGAGGATGATTACCAGGTCTGCCGTATCCATAATATGCCCTTTATGAGGCCTGTGGACGCGATGGGACGCTTCGAGGAATCGGTCACCGATTTCAAAGGACAATTCGTAAAAGACGCCGACCCGGACATTATTACGCACATCAAACGGCGCGGTTTGCTCTTCCGGTCGGAAAAAATAAAACACAGCTATCCGCACTGCTGGCGTCATCATACGCCGCTGATATACTATGCCCGCGACGCGTGGTATATTCGTACGACCGCGTTTAAGGACCGGATGGTGGAAAACAATCTGACCGTCAGCTGGTTCCCACCTGAAATTCAGGAAGGCCGTTTCGGCAACTGGCTGCGCAACAATGTGGATTGGTCGCTGTCCCGTGACCGTTACTGGGGAACGCCGCTGCCTATCTGGGTGTGTGAGGCAACCGGTGAGACGCTCTGCATCGGCAGCCGCGAGGAACTGCGACAGGGGCGAATGAAAGACGGCCGTCCGGTACCGGCGGATCTCGATCTCCACAAGCCCTATGTAGATGATGTCGTGTTTGAGAAGGATGGAAAATTATACACCCGCGTCAGCGAAGTCATCGACGCCTGGTTCGACTCAGGCAGTATGCCCTACGCCCAATGGCATTATCCGTTTGAGAATAAAGATATCTTTGAGAAGCAGTATCCGGCCGATTTTATTTGCGAAGGCGTGGATCAAACGCGCGGATGGTTTTATTCGCTGATGGCGATTTCCACTTTTCTTTTCAATAAAGCGCCGTATAAAACGGTAGTGGTCAACGAACTGGTACTGGACGCCGCCGGCCAAAAGATGAGCAAATCTAAAGGCAATGTCGTCAATCCGTTCGAATTGCTGGATCAGTTCGGCGCGGATATATTGCGCTGGTACCTGCTGGTGAATACGCCGATTTGGCTGCCGAAGCGCTTTGACACCGAAGGCTTGATGGAAATGAAAAAGAAATTTTTCCGTCCGCTTTTGGAGTCCTACAAATTTTTTAGTCTCTACGCGAACATAGACGGATTCCGGAACGAAGAGCCGCCGGTTGATTTCTCAAAACGTCCTGATTTGGACCGTTGGATTTTATCGCGCCTGCAGACGCTGATCGGCGAAGTAACCGAACAGATAGAAAAATATGATACCGCTAAAGCGGGTAAGGCCATCATGGAGTTTTTGGATCAGGATTTGTCCAACTGGTATATTCGCCTGTCACGGCGGCGGTTCTGGAAAGGCGAAAAAGGTCCGGATAAAACTTCGGCTTATCAAACGCTGTATGAGGTGCTCCTTCAGATTACGCGGCTGATCGCGCCGTTTTGTCCGTTTCTGTCCGAGCGTTTATATCTGAATCTTACGGAAAATGTTCCCGGCAGGCATCCGGATAGCGTCCATCTCACCGAATTTCCCCGTGTCCGTTCCGATTATCAGGACAAAGCGCTTGAAGAAAAAATGGACGCGCCCCGCAAGATTGTGCAATTAGGCCGCTCCCTCCGGGAGTTGAAATCCCTCAAAGTCCGTCAGCCGCTTACCAAAATCATCATTGTGGCAGAAGATTCACGGGTGCAGCAGCAGGTCGGCGAATTTTCGGATATCATTAAAACAGAACTGAACATTAAAGCTATTGAATTTGCGGCCAACACAAGCGTATTGGTTAACCGGAAAGTCAAACCCAACTTCAAAGCGCTGGGACCGAAGTTCGGCAAGCATGTCGGCCGGGTGGTGGATATCATAAAAGGATTTGGCGAAGCACAAATTGATCAAATCCTACGCTCCGGAAGAGAAAGCATCAATTTTGAAGGCAAGGAATATGAAATAACCAAAGACGAAGTCGATATCCTGCATGAGGAAAAGGAAGGTCTGGCCGTCCAATCCGAAGGCGGACTGACGGTGGCTTTGGACACCCATCTGACTCAGGACCTGATTGACGAAGGCATTGCCCGGGAATTCATTAACCGCGTTCAGAACCTTCGAAAGGACGCCGGCTACGAGGTTGTTCAGCGAATTACTATCTTTTTTCAGGCTGATTCAAAGATCGCCGAAGCCGTATACCGCCAGAGGGAATATATTCTGAACGAAACTCTGGCGGCGTCCATTACCGGGACATTTGCGGAAAACGCCTTCGTTAAGGATACCGATGTTAACGGGCAGGCTGTCCGGCTGGGCGTGTTGCGTATATAATAATGCGTTCATCTATAACTGTAAAGGGATATTATCATGAAAAAGAAAGATCTGGAGCACTTCAGGAAGCTGATCACCGAAGAGCAGAACAAGATCATGAAAGACATGGGCTATATCAAAGAAACTATGCTGGACGGAACGATCCGCGACGCTTCCGGTGACCATTCGGCCTATTCGTTTCACATGGCCGACCAGGGCAGTGATACGTATGACCGCGAAAAAACATTCCTCCTTGCCGCACGAGAAAACAAGTATCTTGCCGAACTGATCGATGCCATGCGCCGTATCGAAGACGGCACCTATGGCATTTGTATGATCTGCGGTAAGGATATCGAAAAGGAACGGCTGGAAGTGGTGCTGGTCGCCAAATACCATGTGAACTGCAAAAAACAGCTGGAAAAAGCCAAAAGCAAGGATACGCATGTCGAACCCAGCAACACCTAACACTTCATTATATAAGCTTTACTTAATATCCCTTGGCGTTATCCTTGCCGATCAGCTGACCAAATGGATAATTAAAAGTACCATGGTTTTGCACCAATCCATACGAATAATCGGCGATACCGTTCAGTTGACGTTTGTTGAAAATCCCGGTATGGCGTTTGGCATCCGGTTCTTTCATACGCATCCCTTTTTTGGCCGGTGGTTTTTCACGATTGTTTCTGTCATTGCTTCCCTGGTGCTGATATGGTATATATATAAAATGAGACGGGAGCGCCGGCTGTACCGCATTTCACTGGCGCTGATTCTTGGCGGCGCTGTGGGCAACCTGATAGACCGGTTTCTCTACGGCCGGGTGGTGGATTTTATGGACGTAGATATTCCCGACTGGCTCGGCATGGACCGCTGGCCCGTATTTAATGTGGCTGATTCGGCGGTTGTATGCGGTATGATACTGATGACGGTTCTGGTGTTGTTCGGAAAATCAACAAACACCGAAACCGAAAAAGCCACCCATGAAGAAATGGCCGTCAATAAAACATCAACGGAATAAATATAGATAATCATCGTTTTGATATCGGATATGTAAATAACAAAATATTTAATATATTTTTTTAGGAGTATAAATCATGAGTCATCCGCTTGTTTTATCTGACAATTCATTTGAGTCGGAAGTTATTAAATCCGATAAACCCGTTATGGTGGATTTCTGGGCTACTTGGTGCGCACCCTGCCGAATGATTGCGCCGGTTGTTGAAGAAATGGCCAAAGAATTCGAAGGAAAAGCTAAAGTATGTAAAATTGATGTAGACGCCAATCCGAATGTCGCTTCACGGTTCGGCATTATGAGCATTCCAAGCATCCTGTTTTTCAAAAATGGAGAAGTTGTTGATAAAATTGTTGGCGCCGTGCCGAAAAAACAACTGGTTGATAAGCTCGAAAACGTTATAAAAAAATAACTTCTGTTATATAATAAAAAAAACCGTTTCAGCAAATGCGAAACGGTTTTTTTTATTATAAGAGGGCGTATTTTGTTCTTTTTTAATAAGGATTGCTAAATAAAATTTTTACGGACTTGTTCCCAAAAAGGGCACACGGTAAAAACAATAATTATAAGATTCAACCGTTCCGGTGTTTATCGAGGCTGGTTACGTAAAGATCTTGAAAACGGCGTATCATTGCAGCCAGTGAAAATCGTTTAAGTACATCCTCACGCGCTTTTTGAGCGATCATTTGTTTTTCATTCTCGGTCATACCGACAATTCTCAGAATTGCGTCTGCCAGCTTTTCTGGCGAAATGGCGCTGAACTTAAAACCGTTTATTCCGTCCTGTATGATATCATCGTTGTCGGACAAATCAGAGGCCAGAACCAGGCGGCCGCAGGCCATAGCTTCCAGCACCACGTTCGGCAGGCCTTCCCACAACGACGCAAGAATCACCAGATCGGATATATGGTAATAATCCCTTATGGCGTGTGTGGGCTCTACAAACTCCACGTGGGGTTCGAGGTTATGCTGAGAGATAAAGTCTTGAATCTGAGAGTATAACTGAAGGTCCTGCCGCCGTCCGATAATAAAAAGCTTTATCCGATTAATATCAAACACGCTTTTAATGATAGCTAAAGCCTGTAGTATGACCAGATGATTTTTCTGTTTATGAATGCGGCCCGGCGATGACAAAACAAAAAGATCGTTCGGGATGCCGTATTTTGTCCTGAGCGCCTGACGGTTTTGGCAGTCCATTGTTGTAAAATAATCGGTGTCAATCCCGTTAGGAATAATGGTTATTTTTTCATGTCGGATGGCGGCTTTACGTATGAGTTCTTCGCGGGTTTTCCGGGAGTTAACCACAAGTCGGGTTATGCGGTTTTGGAATATGTATTCCATAAGGTCATATTTAGCTTTTTGATTGGTATTACGCACGGAACCGAAGTAAAGCGGGGTGTTATATACACACGCAGCCAGGTACAGCATCAAATTTCCGGTTGGATCAAATGATTGTACGATATCCGGCGATTTGTTTTTCAGGTAACGAATAAACCGGATTAGACAAATAAAAAACGATTCATTCCTCGTGCGCAATACGTGCACGTCCGGCCGGTCAAGAAATTCCCTGTAAAACAAGCGGTCGTCTCGCAGGAGGACAAACTCCGGCGTAAATCGGGTGCGGTCTATGCCCTGGTAAATATTAATAAGCTGTCTCACGGCGCCGCTCTGGTTCAGGGAACGGTGGAGAAATAATATTTTATATTTCCCTGAATAGTTCATATAGTATGGTTTTCATTATTCGTCATGACGTGCGGTGTGGTGGATTGGGAATACCTTTTGGCAATCTGGTAGCCGGTAACCGATAATACCATATACGAAACCACTTGCCCCCACGCAATTCCGTATTCGCTGAACAGTAAAATCAATATAAAAGTGGCTGCAAAACCCACAACGCCGGCTGCGGCATCCCGGTACAGAGCCTCAGTCGGTTTTCCAAAAATAGTAATTACAGTGAAATAATATCCTGAAAAACAGGCGATGATATAAGAAAAATACATAATGGACAGTATAAACCAGCTGTCAGCATATTTTGGGCCGCCCACTAATTGCATTATCCAAGGACTGAGAAGTGTAAGCAGAACCGGGAGGGGTATGGTAAATAAGAAGTACGTTCGTTTATGTTTTTCCCTTTTGGACAAATCAAGTGTTTTAGATAATTGAATGGAAAGAGGATCGTAAAAAGCGGCAATATAGGTTTTCAGAAAGGAAGAGGCCTGTTTGGCCAGCTTAAAATTAGCTACCTGCTCCAGGGGAAGAAGGGCCGCGATCAGAATCTGCTCACTCTGCACAAAACCCATACGAAAAAATTTTCTTAAATAAAAAGGAAAATATACGACCAGCATGTTCCGGACTTCATTGTAAGAGAAAGCAAACCACGCATAGCCCAGAAAAATATCTTTAAGATATACCATACGTAATAGAAAGATAAATGCTTGCCCAAGCAATAGGCCTAAAAAGTACTGATTAATGCCCCCGGCAAGATATAACGCCAGCGCTATAATTTTTTCCACGAGCGTGGTTGCGGCTTCCAGCATGGCATTGGCACCGAAACGCTGCTTGACAAAAAAAAGCGGAGTGGTAATAGTCTGCAGGTTTTCAATAAATAAATGCCCGGTTGTCAGCAAGCCGATATATATTAAATTCAGTTCGGGAAATTCCTGCTGGAGGGGATCGTAAAATACCAGTATAATCAGAGGATATAATAACGCCACGACCAAAGAGGCGCCTGCGCGAAGCCAGGTGCACGGCATAATGATTTTTGTGATGGCCTCGGTCCGGCGTTCCGTTTTAAATATCGGCGGCACTTCCCGGATGATTTTATAATGCAGCCCGAGATCCGTCAGAATTTTTGAAAGACTGACGACCGTATCGTACAGGGCAATCAGCGCAAAGATAGTTTTAGGCAGTTCATAAGCGAAATACACCGTAAACAGAATCGAGAAAACGGCAACCACGCCGCGGCCTGTAAGAATTCGAAAAGATTTTTTTACCAGACTATCCATGATGCGGGCGGATGATTAATGATTTAGTTCGTCTTGTCTTTGTTGGAACTGATACAGCCAGACGGAGGTAAATAACAACAGCCACTGGAAACCATACATGGCTTTGCTGACCGGTATGCCTGCTTCAATCCTTCTGTAGGCGGTGCGGACAGCGGTTTGGTCGCATAACTGAAAAAAAGCATTTTCCGGATGAAATACAATGTTGTGGATTATTTCCCTGATCGGCTTCATGGTCAGTAAATCGCCTGATGGGGGTATGAATCCTTTTTTGGGGCGGTAAATTAATTCCCGTGGTAATGATTGATTGAGAATTTTTTTCAGAATAGCTTTGGGCTCTCCGTTTTCGTTTTTTTTAAGGTAATTCATCGAATAAGCCCGAGTGATGAGCGAGTATTCTAAAAACGGAAATACCGGTGTATAACCAAAATACTGAAGCGGATCATAGGTTTTAGCTGTTGAAATGCCACAACAATTCTGAATGAGAGCCGAAAGACCGAACCGTTCTTCATCGGGAAGCCCTTCACCCAGAGCGGCATACATGTATAATAATTCATTTAATGTTTCGTTGTAGTGTTGCGGTTGGATATTATAGGCGATGCCGTTTAACGATTTCTTGGCGAACATCCAGGATAATTCAACAGGGAATTGCTGACTTTGATAATAAGGCAGTAAGAAATCCTCGATTTTACCAAGCCAGTGAAAGTTTTTATGATATTTCCATAGTTGCGCGGATTTGTAAAACCGGCTGGCCCATGTTTTCAATGCATCTGAGGTGCGGTAAAGTTTTTGCAGTTTGAAGTAGTGCATGGGCAGGGCAAATACTGTATCGGTGCCGTTTCCGTCTAAAATATGGGTTACATCCGGTAAATGTTCGGCAATCCGATGGCATAAAATGGCCGACGGGATAAAAGCATGATCGCTGAACGGATAAGAATATAATTGCACCAGTTGTTCAAGTATGGAAATACAGGGTTGAGGTTCATGTACGATTTGAATAAAGGGCAATTTCAAATGTTCGGCGACAATTCTGGCCAATTCGGCCTGAGGGTCATGTTCCCCGAAACTGTAATTAATAAGAGGCATATCCTGACGTCCGGCGGCCTTGGCCAGCGCTGCCAGCAGGCTTGAATCTACACCGCCACTAAATAACAATCCGGTCGTTGAAGGATAGGAATATATTTGTTCCAATAATGTATTTTTCACGATTTCCTCAGCGTTGGCATCATTCGTTGGAATAATATCCTTGCTGAGTTCTGCGTAAACGCGGATTTGCGGATGGCCATTAATAGTAAGTTTAACACAATGACCGTTGGGTACTCGGAATATTTCCTTAAAAATAGTGCGGTTTGCGGGATTGCTCCGAAAATGCAATAAATCATAAAGTCCGTGAGTGTTTAATTTTGATTTAGACCATAAGCCCAAGAATCTTAAATCATTGCTTATTACAATGCCCCTTGCATCCGTGTAATAAAATATTTTTTCAGGGGCTGTAAGCGGTACAAATATTTCTATAGTACCCGAATGAAAATGTAAGGCAATTACTGGATTTAGGTATTTTTTTGTCAGCGTTTGTATATTTTCTTTAATATCATCATGAGAAATGGACATGCTTGTTTCCGATATGGATACGGTAGAGCACAAGAAATGGCTCGTATCATCTTTTATACACGGCTTTATCGTAAGGTTACTTTTATGCAACCAATTTAATGATAAAACAGACTCATTGTTTTTGAAGATATGAGTAAGACGGTTAAGATGCAGCCATTTTGCGTGGGAGGTGAGCTGTGCATCCCAGGTATTATTTAAATGCCCCAATCCGTAAAAAGCATAAAAGAACATATATCACACAACGTTTATGAAAAGACACCAAAAAGGTAATAAATTTTTATCAATACTACAATTCTTAATATTATAATCGTTCTAATTTTAAGATTTTAGGTTATGTTTTATTATGCTACAAAAAAGATAGGATGTTTACAGGTGAAAATAAATCCGTTTTTAAGCATTATAATATTTTATAACTCGATTATTTACTGCTTATACGTGTAATAGTTCATCCTTTATTAAAGTTCTATAAGAATTACAGAAAGGTTTAATAAATTGTCTGTTGCGCAGACGGCATCAACGAAGGGTTTAAAAGATGCATAATTTTTTTACCTTTTTTTAATACGGAGAAGGGGATCCGCCTAAGGCGGAGAACTCCCGGTAGAACGTGTTATTTTCTGTCCGGGTGGGAAGGCGGCATTATCAAACTGATGAAGTTATGAATAAGGTTGAACCAATAAAAAAAAGTGTTTCAGAAAAAAATCTGAGACACTTTTTGCGGAGAAGGGGATCCGCCTAAGGCGGAGAACTCCCGGTAGAACGTGTTGTTTTCTGTCCGGGTGAGAAGGCGGCATTATCAAACTGATGAAGTTATGAATAAGGTTGAACCAATAAAAAAAGTGTTTCAGAAAAAAATCTGAGACACTTTTTTGCGGAGAAGGGGAGATTCGAACTCCCGGTACAGCTTTTCAACCGTACGGCGGTTTAGCAAACCGCTGCCTTAAGCCACTCGGCCACCTCTCCGGATATAAAAAATCCGTAAACAAACCATTATATTGTCTATCTAAAGATAAACTTTTTTTAGAAAAAGTCAATGCCATTTATCGGTTGCCGGCACGCCCCGAAAAATGTTTTTGATATCAGGTAGAAGGTTAAAAACAGAGTGGTTATGTAACACAGGTTATTGGAAAATGTCTCGTCCTAGAAAAAGTTGACACTTTAGTAGTCGTAATTTTTCTTTTTTTTGGTTCTTTTTTTTCTTTTTGTGAATAATGTGAATAAGTGCATAACTT
>JGI11944J13513_1000093_pt1:5000-93851 | contig 93851 bp, 93 predicted proteins | sample TerdegcoTASludge_FD_13513 | JGI IMG/M metagenome (IMG submission 13513) | reverse complement strand
GTCCTTCAAGGATACCTCCTTCTTGTCATCAGAATGAGGTAATATATCATATATATCAATATGTTACAAGTAATTTCAGGGGAAATTACCGTGCAAAGGTCTTATATCGATCAAGGCTAAATAGATAAATTACATCTAACCTAAACCAAAAAGGGCTTTTCACCTCCTGAAAAGACGAAGTGCCTTTCCTTAAAAGATATGGTATTATAGAAGTCACGATCAAAAGCGCGCCCATAGCTCAATTGGATAGAGCGTTGGACTTCGGATCCAAAGGTTGAGGGTTCGACCCCTTCTGGGCGCGCCAATAGCATTGACAATATGTGGCAATGACAGCTTACTTCGTGATCAGTTTTTTCCCATTCTCCCATGCCAGGCCGATATCCTGCCCGATTGCCCGATATTTCTTGTCGGACATGCTCAGAATAAAGGTGTTTATCTTTTTCAAATCAGGAACACTCCCGATGAGGCAGCTCTCATCGCAATACGCCATGATGATTTCCCCGATAAAAAGCTCTTCTGCGGGAAGCTCCACTGTTTTCACAAGTCTGCACTCCGCACTAAAGGGGCATTCATTGATCATTGGAGCAGTTTTGAGCTTGCCATAAAAGGTCTCAAACATTGCAGCTTTATCAAACTTCCTTCCAGAAACTAAACCACAGTAATCGACTTTATCGACCATGTCCACTGAAGGAATGTTTATGCTGAAAGTTCCATTCGTCTTTATGCCGGAATTTGTAAAGTGGGATTTGCCCATGGCAACCGCCACGTATGGAGGATCAGGATTCACCATCGTAAACCATGCAATCGTAATATAGTTAGCTTTTCCACCAACATTTGATCCAACAATTGAGCATGGCATGGGATAGCAGACACGGGCGCCAGCAATTTCAATCTTTGCCATAATACCCTCCTCATGAAGGAAATTGAATGCTTTGACTTTAATGCGCCTGATAGTTTTTGTCAAGAAAGGGTTTTTTGACAATTACATACACACTTTTCAGTTCATTTAATTTCTCTGTTAAACGAAACGAAAATATTCTTATGAAAAGTACCAACCCTATTGATGTACTACCTGGCAGAAGCTGGCCGCTTGGAGCCACTGTTATGGGCTCGGGCGTTAACTTCTCTATCTTTTCAAAACATGCCGAATTTCTTGAACTCCTCCTTTTTGAAAAACCAGCGGATAAAAAACCGGTTCGCACAATAAAATTAAGCCCTCATAAAAACAAGACCTTTTATTACTGGCACTGTTTTATACAAGGAATTGGCACAGGCCAGATATACGCCTGGCGGGCATATGGGCCGCTCCAGCCCGAGAAGGGATTGCGCTTTGATCCATCGAAGATTCTTCTCGATCCCTACGCAAAGGCTATCATAACAGATAATTATGACAGGGAAACAGCCAAAACATATGGTGTGGACAATTGCCAATCTGCCATGAAATGCGTTGTGTCCGATTCAAGAGGATATGACTGGGAGGGTGATAAGCCTATAAGAACACCATATTCAAGGTCTATAATTTATGAGCTTCATGTAGGCGGCTTTACAAAACATACAAATTCAGGGATCAGCGATGAAAAACGAGGAACCTATGCGGGGCTGATTGAAAAAATACCTTACCTCACATCGCTCGGCATAACAGCCGTTGAGCTTTTACCCATCCAACAGTTTGATGAACAGAACGCCTCCTATGGGCTGAAAGATTATTGGGGTTACAGTCCGGTTTGTTTCTTTGCGCCTCATAACAAATATAGCTCACGCCAGGACCCTCTTGGACCAATTTTTGAGTTTCGAGAAATGGTCAAGGCACTCCACCGAGCTGGGATAGAGGTAATTCTCGATGTTGTTTTCAACCATACAGCGGAAGTTGATGAAACAGGCCCCACGCTCAGTTTTAGGGGGCTTGGTAACGATAGTTACTATATCCTCAACAAAAACAACCCCGCCATGTACGCCAACTATTCAGGGTGCGGTAACAGCATAAATGCAAATCATTCTATCGTCAGACGCTTAATGTCAGACTGCCTGCGATACTGGGTATCTGAAATGCATGTGGACGGTTTCAGATTTGACCTTGCATCAGCCCTTACACGAGATGAAGAAGGCAAGCCCATGGGAAATCCTCCCATACTATGGTCAATTGAATCAGACCCTGTCCTTGCAGGAACAAAAATCATCGCAGAAGCATGGGATGCCGCAGGTCTTTACCAGGTTGGGCGCTTCATTGGAGATCGTTTTGCCGAATGGAACGGCCCGTTCAGAGATGATGTAAGGATGTTTGTCAGGGGCGATGAAAACACTGTCAAGAGACTCGCATCCCGCCTTATTGCAAGTCCGGACATTTACGTAAGCCCCGAAAGAGAGCCACACAGAAGCATTAATTTCATCACCTGTCATGACGGCTTTACCTTAAACGACCTTGTGTCCTATAACACCAAGCATAATAACGCAAATGGCGAAAACAACAATGACGGTTCAAATGATAATCTCAGCTTCAACTATGGCGTGGAAGGTCCTACAGATAATCCACAAATAGAAACGCTCAGAATACGACAGATCAAAAACTTCATCTCTATACTTCTCATTTCGCAGGGTACTCCTATGCTTCTCATGGGAGATGAAATCAGGAGAACACAGAAAGGAAACAACAACTGTTATTGCCAGGATAATGAGTTAAGCTGGTTCGATTGGACACTTGTTGAAAAGAATAAAGATCTTTTTCGATTTACCTCCCATATGATCCACTTTACTCGGAGTTTGGATCTTTTCAAACTTGATAAAATGCTTGATACTACAGGGTCGCCGTTTAAACCATCTATTACCTGGCATGGAGTCAATATCGGATGTCCAGACTGGGCACGCTGGTCTCATACGCTTTCCTTTGAACTCATTCATGTGCAGGCATCTGAACATCTTTTCGTCATGCTCAACTTCTTCAACGAAGATCTCTTTTTTGATATACCTCCTTTTCCGGCAAATCAAAAATGGTATAGAATAGTAGACACATCACTATCTTCACCTCACGATTTCTGTAAATTAGAAGATGCTCCAGAAGTAAAAAACAAATATTCTATGACTTCTTTCTGTGTAAGCATCTTATTGGCCCGTTAGGATGTAATAATTTGTAAGCTTTCAAGAAAATGTCATTAACATAAAAAAACAATGTGCCCTTGTTGATGTTGCTTTTCAGTGATTAGGCAATCTTATCTGTCTACCTTGATGACACATCGTATTTCAGATTGTCATTTCATTTCACTTTTATTAACAATTTCTGGTGCGCAATCTTCACAGCACCATCCTTCTTCACACTCCTCTGCTCCGGCCAATGGCTTAATTTGATTACAACAAAAGCATCGTATCTCTCTTGCGCCTTGAGCCATAAGTTGTAATCTCCTTGATCGAGGTGGTGCCTTGAGAATTAGTGCTCTAACCTGATCATCATCCTCTAACAGCTCTCCATCGTCAAACTCTTCATCACTGCCAAAAATCTCGGCTGTGTTTCTTCCTTTCTTCATTGGATCCTCCTAATGAATAATCAGTAATAACATAATGAGACAATGTGAAGGGATAACGAATAAATTATGAAGAATTATGAATTTTCGTATCAACAAGAAGGTTGCTGAAAAAATAAGACTGTGTTATTGTGATAAAGACGATTCATGAAAATATACGAACCTTTGAAAAATATTGACTCTGTGAAGGCTATCTTATCGAAGATTTCAATTTGGGGAGGCTTAACAATTGATCAGCAAGAAAAAATATTTAGGCAGCTTGATGTCGGTTCGTTCCAGAAAAACGAATACATTTTTCGCAAAGGAGATCAGCCTACACACATTTACATAGTGAAAAACGGAAAGGTTGATCTTATAGCCTCAAACCAAGACGTCACTGTCCAAAAGGAAACAGTGACAACCGGCGGATCTTTTGGCATTGCTGCCTTAATGGCTATGCAACCCCATATGGTGACAGCAATGGCGGCAGAGGATAGCGAGATAATGGTTCTATCGCGGCAGGCCATTCTTAAGATTCGTTATGAAGACATTGAGCTTTTTGCTCTCCTGATGATGAATATCGCCAGGGAGATTGCTCGAAGACTAAAATTGACTGATGATATCTTTCTCCAATATATACATGAACACAGGGACGAAAAACGTTAACGAATTATAGTTATTTTGGACATCTGAGATACGCAGATTTGCTTCCTTTATGCTGCCACTTGTCTCGTTATTCAGTATAGATTCGTTTTTCTCATTCACGTAACAGTAATGAATACACTTTAATGTTTAGAAAAGAGTGTGACCTATTTTTCATCCTTTTTCTGATTCCAATAAAGAAAAAATTCTGGGTTTAACAAATCAATATAAAAAATACCGATAACATTTTCTTAGGTAAGCATAATCGGGTTGACATTTCTTTTGAATGCGATATCCTTAGATTAAGGAGTGTTCAGCTATGACAAATAAACACATAAACCATACTAAAGTCAAAGCTAAAACGTTCCGGTCTACTGATGACAGGTCTGCATATTGGAAAGGATACATGAGGGGTCTGCGACTGGCATATCACGGAAAAAAATTTGAAACTCAAGAAGAGCATAATAAATGGATGGCATTGATTTATGATGATGATGAAGTTAAGCGGGAAATGGGTAGAGGATATCGTGATGGCATGAAAGATAAATAAACGAACCGTTTGCATGCAACTTGCCAAACTTTGCACTGAGATCACTCAAAATAATGTATCAAATTTGAAGGAAACATAATTCCACAGTTTATAAAAATTTGTCTGCACAAATCATACACATACAATAACAGACTCGAACTCTCTTGAGTCGTTACACCACACAAATTCGCCAATGATTCTTTGGAATGTTCTCTGTTCGCTTGACTGATTCTTGCAGACCGTGTACAATGCGTTCATAGAGTATTATTCAAATAATTAGCAATGCCCAAAATACATTATTGATAAAGAACCTTAAAAATAATTGCTAGATAGTATTAGATCTTCATGGATAACAAGGAGACGGAGATGGAGAGAGAGATAGCTACATCAAAAGAATTAAAAATAAAAGAATCATTTCGGACAATTATACCCCCGTTGGCACCAGAGGAATACGCATTACTTGAAAAGAGCATCGTTCTGGATGGCTGCCGAGATGCAATTCTTACATGGAAAGGATTCATCATCGATGGCCACAATCGGTATGCAATCTGTCAGAAACATGGACTCAACTATGATACCGAAGAAATAGATTTCGATACCGAACAGGATGCCTTAGTGTGGATTATTAACAACCAACTTGGCAGGAGAAACGTAACGGATTACCAGAAAGGTGAACTCGTTTTGAAGAAAAAAGATATCCTATTAAAAAAAGGAAAGAGCCAACAAGGCAGACGAACTGACATTCTGTCCATCGTGGACAAAAAGTTGCCGTCCCATAGTACACGTGAGGAGATGGCCAAGGATGCAGGCGTATCCTCCGGGACAATGGCGCGAATTGAGATACTTGCAAAAAAAGCGCCTGAAGAGATTAAGGAACAACTCAGAAGCGGAACAATCAAGATAGGAACTGCATACAAGTATCTCAAAAAAGGCGTTGCCAGTAGGCCCAAAAAGAAAATATTACAGGAAATCAAGGGAATTGAGTATGCTGAGATGGCCATTAGTGATTTAGAAAAGATACCAAAAGATGACCCATTAGTTGATCAGGCATTGGATAAAGTCTTAGAGTGGATGTTAAAAAATAATCCACATTGGGCAACGGGAGTGGCAGCTAAGATTAGGAGAATCATTCATGAAAATTTACTCGCAGGAAGCAAACTAGATGCCAAAACCTCCACCACGAAAATGAAACGGGAAACCAAAGATGCTGCTTTGAAAAAAAACCTCCGGGGGATACAGGAATCTTTGTGGGATAAATAAAATCAGACTATCTCTGTACAAATCAGATTCTTATGCTATGTATAAATAGGTAAAACATCATGGGCACATTGATATGATGATACTCGTTTAATAGCGAAAGCGCCATCGAAGATACCACCATGACTATGTTGATTCTTCAACCCTACAGGGTCATATTGAAAAAAATGAGATTCGATGATTCTACCGTCCGTCTGAGAAACGATGGATGAATATTTTCAGCGATCCCATTCGTGAACTTTGCGGAGATTATTCGGGAGCAGGCAGAAGACAATCCAACACACCTCTATAAGGGTTGGGCCATATTGCTAAAATTATTATCCGTGGTGCATATAAAACACTGGCGTATATGTTTTACGGCTCGATTCCACTAATCGATTCGCTCCACCGTACCCCGTGCCCCATCTATTCGTATGACATCGCCAGTATGGATAACATCCATAATGTCGCCAATGCCTACAACCGCAGGCGCGTCATGTTCTCGCGCATACCCTGATCCAATACAATTGGGACCTCCGTGCTTTGTAACCAAACCTTTTAGAAGAGGCATATACGGTGCCAGTCTTGGTGATGGAAATTCACAGACAACGATTGTGCCCTCCGGTAATGTATGCAGGTCTTCCAGGTTCCTGACGATCGTGCACGGACCCTCCACAATACCAGCAGAGGCTGCTAATCCTCTCAGTTTGAAAGGTACCGTATTTTTCTTTATTGGTACCACCTCCCGGGGAATATACTGTGAAGTTGATTTGTATAAAACTGTTGCGGTTTGCATGTTAAAATCCTCCTTTCTTATGCCCTTTGGCTATTTTTGTGCTGTCCATAATTCAATAATAGCAATGAGTGCTTGACAAGACAAGTTAATTAAGTTTAAATGCGATTTAGTTTTATTAAATACTTGTTATGGAGGTTGAATCATGATTTTAAACATGAATCAGCTTCGCTCTTTTTATGTAGCTGCAAGCCTGAAGAGCATCTCGGGGGCTGCCCAGGCCCTCATGGTCACGCCACCGGCAATTACCATACAGGTCAAGCAGCTTGAGGAAACCATCGGGATTCGTCTTCTTGTTCGGGATGGGAACTCCATACGACTCACTGACGCCGGAGCGAGCGTATTTAAACGGGCAGAAAAGATTTTCCAGGAAATCCACGAGATGGAAGGCTTTCTTGAGGACATGGCAACTGGTAAGTCAGGAGAGTTGCGGATAGGGTGTCCGGAAATACCCTTAAAACGTCTGATGCCCATGATCAATGAATTTAAGAAGACATATCCCGACATCAGGATCATCATCGACCAGGGCTTAAACGCAGATATGGTAAAAAGCGTAGAGGATCATCACAATGAACTTGCGGTTATCCGGCACAGACCCAGTACCAGCAGGTTGAAGATCAAGGTCATCTGGACAGATGAAGTGGTCCTCATTCGCTCTCCGAACAGTGTCCATGTTTCGGCCTCAGAAATCTCGGTTACCCAGTTGTCGGAAATTCCGTTAATTATACGGCGAGAGGGATCTGCCGTAAGAGAAGTTGTCCTTGATTATCTCCGAAAGTTCAAGGTAAATCCCCTGATAGCGATGGAATCAGCAAGCGTTGCTCTTCTTAAGGATTTTGTGAGAAAGGACAATGGAGTAGCCTTCGTCGAGAGGGATGCTGTGAATGATGAGCTTCAAAACGGCACGCTGCAAACCGTCCATATCCTTGAAGGGTCTCCCGCGATCGAATTTGGCATCGGATACCGAAACCGCAAGGACCTTTCTCCTCCAGCCTGGGCCTTTCTCAGGCTCCTTGATAAATCTGTACATCTCCTGTCAGTCTTGAAGTGAAATACCTCGATACGAAACCTCTTAAATCGTTTTTCCGTACATATACAGTGAAAGAATCACACGTTGCAGATGAACTATGAATTTTTGATTTTAATGGTAGGCGCGGTCGGTATTGAACCGGCGACCTCTACCGCGTCAAGGTAGCGCTCTCCCACTGAGCTACGCGCCTATTGTAGATGCAATTTATAGCAGTAACCATATTGATTGTCAAGCGAAATTGGTTGTTCTGTTGCTCATAAATCAGATACAAACCGAAGGCGACCGGAGGTTTCCTTCCAGTCGCCTGTATATCATTTATTTAAAGGTCACGTTTCCTTTAGCATCCACATTGACCTTGAGCTTGTCCCCCTCCTTTACATCGCCCTTGAGGATAAGCAGCGCAAGAGGGTCTTGTATCTTTTTCTGGATAAGCCTTTTCAATGGTCGCGCCCCATAAACAGCATCATAGCCTTCTTTTGATACCATCTCTTTCACCTTGTCCGTAAAAGAAATTTCAACGTTTCTTTCGCCAACCCTTTTCACCAGATAGGAAAGCTGCAGATCGGCAATCTTCTTAATATCCTCAACAGAAAGACTTCTAAATATGATCAATTCATCAATACGGTTTAGGAATTCCGGCTTAAAATGAGCTTTCACCGCTTCCATAACCCTCTTTTTCATCTCTTCATAATCTTTACCGCCAAGGTCGGTAATCCACTGGCTCCCTAAATTCGAGGTCATGATGATGACCGTGTTTTTAAAATCAACGGTCCTGCCCTGTCCGTCTGTAAGACGACCGTCGTCAAGGATCTGGAGAAGTACGTTAAACACTTCTGGATGTGCCTTCTCTACTTCATCCATGAGGATAATGGAGTAAGGTCTCCTCCTCACAGCTTCAGTAAGATAGCCTCCTTCTTCGTATCCCACATAACCCGGAGGGGCACCGATGAGTCGTGAGACAGAATGTTTCTCCATAAATTCGCTCATATCGATTCGCACAATGGCCTGCTCATCATCGAAAAGAAATTCAGCAAGAGCCTTTGCTAACTCTGTCTTACCAACGCCCGTTGGCCCGAGGAAGAGGAATGAACCGAGAGGCTTGTTCGGATCCTGGAGCCCTGCCCTTGCCCGTCGTATCGTATTTGCGACTGCCTCGATGGCTTCATCTTGGCTTATAACTCGTTGGTGAAGCCTGCCTTCCATATTGACGAGCTTTTCCATGTCCCCCTCAAGCATTTTGGAGACCGGTATACCTGTCCACTTTGAAACCACCTTTGCGATGTCTTCTTCATCTACTTCTTCCTTTAACATTTTTCGGCCTTTTTGAAGCTCAACAAGCTGTTCGTTTTTTTTCTGTAATTCTTTTTCGAGGCTGGTGACAAGCCCATATCGGATCTCTGCCACTCGCCCAAAATCCCCCTTTCTTTCAAGTTCGTCTGCTTCAGTCTTTGCGTGATCAATCTTCTCTTTTATTTCACCAATACCCATAATAAGTGCTTTTTCCTTTTCCCAGTGCTGACGTTTTTCATTTGCATCTCGCTGGAGCTCTTTCAAGTCTTCCTCAAGTTTTCTCTTCCTTTCAAGTGATGCCGGGTCTTTTTCTTTTTTCATTGCTTCTATTTCGATCTGTATCTGGATAATCCTTCGCTCAATCTCGTCTATCTCTGTGGGAACGCTGTCAATCTCCATCCTCAGGCGTGAAGCGGCTTCATCAATGAGGTCGATTGCCTTGTCAGGGAGGAACCGATCCGTAATATAGCGATGGGACAAGGTGGCTGCGGCAATAAGCGCAGAATCCTTTACTCTCACCCCATGGTGGAGTTCATACTTCTCTTTGAGGCCTCTCAAAATGGCAATTGTCTCTTCAACAGAAGGTTCACCAACGTATACAGGCTGAAATCTTCTTTCAAGCGCTGCATCCTTCTCAACATATTTCCTGTATTCATCGAGAGTTGTTGCGCCGATGCATCGGAGTTCACCCCGAGCAAGGGCCGGTTTAAGCATGTTCGATGCATCGATTGCACCCTGGGCACTACCGGCACCAACAATGGTGTGCAGTTCATCGATGAAAAGAATAATTGACCCAGAGGCCTCATCAATTTCCTTAAGGACAGCCTTAAGCCTGTCTTCAAACTCTCCCCGATACTTTGCCCCAGCCAGCATGGCTCCGAGATCAAGGGAAAGGACTTTTTTATTTTTCAATGTTTCAGGGACGTCACCACTTACAATACGCTGAGCCAGACCCTCAACGATGGCGGTCTTCCCGACACCGGGCTCGCCGATGATGACGGGGTTGTTCTTTGTCCTCCGCGAAAGGACCTGCATGACCCTTCTCACTTCTTCATCGCGTCCAATTACGGGATCAAGTTTACCCTTTCTGGCCTCCTCTGTTAAATCTCTACAGTATTTCTGAAGAGCCTGGTATTTCTCTTCCGGTGCCTGGTCCGTTATCCTCTGGGTGCCCCGAATGTCTTTCAGCACCGAGTAAACCCGGTCCTTGGTTACCCCTTGTGTCTGAAGGATTCTACCGGCTGCCCCGTTACCTGTATCAGCTATGCCTATAAGGAGATGCTCCGTGCTTACGTATTCATCCTTCAGGCGTTCTGCCTCTATAAAGGCGGTATCAAGGGTCTGCTTCATTCTCGGGGTTATGTAAACCTGCGCAGCCCCATGTACTGTTGGTATGCTCTTCAGTTCTTTTTCAAGATCTGCAAGGATAGCCCCGGAATTTGCACCGAGCTTGTCAAGTATGGGTCTAACGATGCCGTCTTTTTGCATTACGAGGGAATAGAGAAGATGCTCGTTGTCTATACCCTGATGATGTAATAATTCTGCCTTTTTTTGTGCTTCTGATATTGCCTCTTGAGCTTTAATCGTCAACTTTTCCCAGTTCATTCTGCCACCTCTTTTCAATAAAATCTTTTGTTTGTTGTCAGCGGTCAGCAAAACATGCTCAGAAAATTGCTTTTCCGACAAAATTCGGTTACTGTCAGACCACAACAAACAACGTGTTTTGCAGATTGCTGATTGCTTGTTACTGAAACAAATATAATCACTGGAAGCAGGAATGCAATGCTGTGTAAATCCTCTTTGAGATTGAATTAGATCGAGGTGTGTGATAAGTAAACTGCATAATGAATATAAAAAATCTCTTCAAAAATTTGCCGAACATATGCAGGACGGAAATCTTTGAGACTATTCTTGAAAACGGTAACCTCAAGATCGAACGGATCATATCCGAGGGACATGCAACTCCAGCAGGACAATGGTATGACCAAACATGGGACGAGTGGGTTGTCTTGCTTCAGGGTAGCGCTGGCATTCTGTTTGAAGGTGATACAAGTTCCTTTTTACTCAAGCCCGGTGACCACGCCTATATCCCTGCCCACAAAAAGCATCGTGTCGAATGGACTGCCAGTAATGAGAAGACCATTTGGCTGGCGGTGCATATGAAAAGAAGTGAAAAGTGAGAAAATACATATAAAGGCTGGACGGGCTGGAAAAGTTGGAAAAATAGAAGCAAGAACTACAAGGAACGTCACCCCTCCACCCTCTTGCATTTTGCTATCAGCTACAAGCTATTTATAAGTGATGGGGCCTGTCCTTCCAGCCACCGAAGAGGTGCATATGAAGGTGAAAGATCACCTGTCCCCCTCCTCTCTCGGCATTGATGTGGATCTTGTATCCTGAGTCGGCAATACCTTGGCTCCGTGCAACATCCCTCGCCTTGAGAACCATCTTCCCTATAATTGTCTGATCCTCTTCATTCAGATCGTTGACGCTCCTAATATGTTTCCGTGGAACGATAAGAAGATGAACTGGCGCGGCAGGGTATGCATCTTTAAAGACAACAAGCGTTTCGTCTTCATATACAAAATCAGCCTTTCTCGCACCGTTGATTATCTCACAAAACCTGCATTGTTCATCCATTGGCAGGCACCCGGCATATATTACCAGAGTATCATATTTGGAAGCAAGGGAACCCTGTATTCCTGTGGTTATCTTATGCATCTACCATTTTATTATTCGTCCCGTCTGTTTTACATTTCCCGCCATTCTCGCTCTATTTCTTCCCTTTACTTCATTGTGGTCTTATGGTAAGTAAAGGTCATGATAATAGATTTGGATGGGAAAACATACGAAATTGAGAAATCTATGGAGGTCTCCCGTTTGCTGAAGCAGCTCTCGCTAAGCAGAGAGACTCATCTTGTTATTGTAAATGACCGTCTTGTTACCGAGGACCACCGGCTTGGAAAAGATGACCGGGTAAAGCTCGTAAGGGTTGTATCTGGCGGATGAAGTGCAGGCTTTGTGGACAAGAAGCGCATATTAGTCTTCGGTCATACAATACAGCACTGTGTTCCCAAGATTTTGTCTTCTTTCTAGAAAAAAGGGTTTCTGATACTATCCAGAAATACCATCTCATTGATAAAAATGATTTGCCGATTGTTGCTGTTTCAGGAGGCAAAGATAGTTTATCTGTCTGGCATATTCTGAATAGACTGGGTTATGAGGCCGATGGGGTGTATGTGGATCTTGGTATAGGTGACTACTCTCGAGAATCCCTGGAAAAAATTAAAAAGGCTGCTGAACAGTTACAGCGCAAAATCTTTGTTTTCCACATCAAAAAAATCTTTGAAAAAAGCATTGATGAAATAGCAAAAGCTATACGCCGTGTCCCATGTTCCGCCTGCGGTATGATAAAACGATACGTCATGAATAAAGTTTGTATTGATAAAGGCTATACCGTCCTTGTAACAGGGCACAATCTCGACGATGAAGCTGCAGCTCTCATGGGAAATCTGCTTTACTGGAAAGAAGAGTACCTGTGGAAAAAAAGTCCCTTTCTTGAAGGGCGGGAGGGACATCTCTCTCGAAAGGTGAAACCCTTATTTCTGTGTTCTGAACGGGAGATGGCAGCGTATGCATTGATTTCAGACATTGACTATATCTACGAAGAATGCCCTTTTTCCGTTGGTGCAAAGTCTCTTACTTATAAAAATATATTGAATAATCTTGAAGAAACTTCTCCGGGAACCAAGCTCCAGTTTATCAAAGGCTACTTAAAAACAGTAAAGGTAGGCGAGGAAACGCAAAGAGATATTTCATATTGCGCTTCATGTGGATACCCCTGTTATGGTGATAAGTGTACTATGTGCAGGCTTCTTGATAGATTTCATATCGAAAACAGGATAGACTTTGATGTATACAGCGACAACCTTGACTTAAGCAAGAAAATGATGACATAATTCCGTGATGAGCACAATTGACACTCTTTCTCACCTTATTTTCAATATCTACGAAGCATTTACGGTGGCTTTTTTTGTCAGAGAATCCAATCATCTGAAGTGCCTCTCATCAGTCACGTTTGCTGCGAGCTTCGATAAGTCCAGACAAGTATCTATTGACAGCAGTCTTCCCGGATGGGTGGTAAAACATAACGAACCACTTATAATTCCAAACTTTGACAAAGACTTTGAAGCTCTCGGATATTATGGTACTGATGAAGGCATTAAATCTTTTATGGGGTACCCCATGGAGGGAAAGGGAGTCATCGTTGTCGATAGCAAAAAGAAGTGGGTCTTTACTGACAAGGAAAAGAAAATACTCGGCAGCTTTGTAGCCCTTATAAATGAAGAGATTGAAAAAAAGAAAAGAACAGAAAATTTCGAGGAAATTATTGATGAACTCAATGTAGAAAAGAAAATCATGAACCTTTTCCGTGATCTCAATCTTTCTAATATATCTATCAAAGAGATATTCATCGAGCTATTACGCCTTTCAGGAGCCGATCTTTGTTTCACCGGTATGGAAAAAAATGGAAAGCTATTCATAAAAGACATTTTGGGAATTGATGATGAAAGCTACCAGATGAAGGTCTGTCCCTCAGGAAGTAGCATAGCATCGACTGTCATGGAGGGAGAAAGGGAACTCCTGCTCCCATATGACAGCAGATTCTTAAAAGAGAAAGCCCTTTTTTTTCCTGGTGAATCGATAAAAGCAAGACAGTTTTTTGGTTTTCCGCTTCTCTCGAATGATATTTGTATAGGAATTATAGGTTTTGTTTCTCTTTCGGAAAAACCTCTGCATGAAAAATCAATAGGGTCTCTCAGGAACATATCTATTCTCCTTTCACTCTATTACGTATCGTTATGGATGCGTGAAAACTTTGAAAAACTGAAGGATTTTGAACCTGTTACTGGATCAATCCAATTTACGACATTTCTCGGCCTTATAGAAAAATCGATAAAAAAGAATGAAAAATTTTCTCTCCTTTCAGTAAAACTCAGTCACCTAAATGTTTATAACCGCAACATGGGCTATGAATTTACAAATAATCTCCTCCAGAAGGTGTTTCAAGTTATTCGTCATTGTGTCGGCAGCAGCTCCTTCATATCACGGAAGGGGGGCGGTCATTTTTATGTTCTTTTAAGAGATAAAGAAGCAATCGATGCAAGAAACATATTAAGAATTCTGAATTATACTATTACAAAAAATATCTCTGACGACATTAAAGTAGATAAAAAAAACTTAACAGAGATGGGGATATCTCATTTTCCCGACGATAGTAAAAATCTCTGGGATCTTCTGGATCGGGCAAAGGATAGAAAAATTAGAGCTGCTTAACAACAAGGAGGAGCTATGGATTTTTTTCGAAAACTTTTCGGCTTATTTTCTACGCATTTTGCAATGGACCTCGGTACAGCAAATACTCTTATTTACATGAAAGGCGAAGGTATTATCCTTAATGAACCTTCAGTTGTGGCTATCGATAATACCACAGGAAAAGTCATAGCAGTAGGAAGAGAAGCAAAGGAATATATAGGACGAACCCCTCCCAACATAAGCGCCATTCGGCCATTGAAAGATGGTGTAATTGCAGATTTTGATGTTACTAAGGCAATGATTAAATACTTTCTTACAGTTGTGAGGAAAGACAGAAAGATACAAAAGCCTAAGATGGTTGTGGGTGTGCCTTCTGGTATTACTATGGTCGAGAAAAAAGCCGTTGTCGATGCATGTTTCCAGGTTGGGATACGAGATACTTTTTTGATTGAAGAACCCATGGCCGCGGCGATCGGATCGGAAATGCCCATTGAGTTGCCAAGAGGAAACATGGTTGTTGACATCGGCGGAGGAACAACAGAGGTAGCAATCATCAGTCTTGCCGCCACGGCTTACAGCGAGTCCTTGCGCGTAGCAGGTGATGAAGTTGATGAATCGATTGTACGGTATCTCCAAAAAAAACATCAGATTGCTATAGGTGTCATTGCAGCAGAAAAGCTCAAGCTTGAAGGAGCGTCTGTCTATCCCATAGAGGGTCGTGGAAATGCATTTAACGTTGTAGGTAAGGATCTTCTCACTGGTATTCCAAAAAACGTTCGGATCACGAGCGAAGAGATACGGGAAGCAATAGAAGAGCCTGTATCAGCAATTATAGATTCTATACGTCGGGCACTTGAAAAACTACCCCCTGAATTTGCCTCGGATCTGAACGAATCGGGCATGGTTTTAACCGGTGGCGGCGCCCTCCTTGGCGGACTTGACAGACGAATTGAGAAAGAAACAGGGATCAACGTTTATGTCGCCGACGATCCCCTTCTCTCTGTTGTCCTCGGGGCAGGAAAGGCACTTGAAGATATGACAAGATACCGTAAAGTCTTTATTAATTAATAAAAACTTTACGAGCTGTGAGTCCTTGTTTGGGGCTGGGTGTAAAATCAAACAGAATGTATACGATCTTCCGACTCATAACTCCAAACGTGTAACTCCAAGCTGTCTTTACTATACATCCCCTATGTGCCACTCTTCATAATCGCTTGACCTGAGTTCTGAAATAAAACGTGAGGGCTTGAGGATGATATGACCTGCCTGCCTGTCAAAAGTCAGGAGTGGATAGCAAAGGTATAGCTCATCCATGGCCCGTGTAGTGGCAACATAAAACAACCTTCTCTCCTCTTCTAACCCTCCTTCTTCGAGGGCTTTTGGATTCGGAAATCTTCCTTCAGCACACCATATGATGAATACAATCTTCCATTCAAGCCCTTTTGCCTGATGAATAGTACTCAGGATCACCTTTTCATCTTCGCGATCCGCAGAAATGATCTCTTCACCGCTTATGCCACTCATGAGAGATAGCTCGCTCAAAAAGCTTTCAACGGACTGATATTTTGTTGAGAAATTCATAAGTTGTCCAATATCTTCAAGTCTTGCATCATAATTTGGGTAGTTATACTTGAGATATTCTCCATAACCATTTTTTAATACAGATGAAATCATATCGGCAGGCGCTTCCAGATCCTGCAGTCTTGCAAGATCGTTAAATAATTTCGACCACGTTTCTATGCTTTCTTTGTGAATATTTTTAAATTTTTCAGCAATCTTTTTCGAAATAAAAACATCATATGGATTGCCTAAAGTTTGTATGTAATCAAAAATGCGCTCGGCAGTTCTATCTCCAATTTTAGGAAAAAGCTTTAAGGCCCGCTTCCACGAAACTTCATCATTCGGGTTTACCATTATCCTTAAGAAAGCAACAACATCTTTAATATGGGCCTGCTCAAAGAACCGTAAACCGCTCCTGATCTCAAACGGTATATCGCGCCTCGTAAATTCCATTTGGAGTTCCATGCAATGATAATGGGCTCTGTAAAGGATTGCTATGTTATCAAGAGCTATTCCTTCGTCCCTCAGCTCAAGAACCCTTTGTGCAACAAATTCTGCCTGCTGCACAACATCACGTGAAGGAGCAAGCACTGGAATGATACCACTCTTTTTAATGCTTTTTAGTATCTTGGCAAATTGTTTTTTGTTCTGTGCTATTGAGTGGTTGGCTAAACTGAGAATCTCGGGCGTACTGCGGTAATTCGTTTCCAGCTTAAAGACCTTAGCTTCAGGGTATTTCGTAGGGAAATCGAGTATATTCTGAAAGTTTGCACCTCTAAATGAGTATATGCTCTGAGCATCATCACCGACCACCATGACATTTCTGTTTGTAGTTGCCATGAAATCAACAATCTCACCCTGAATCCTGTTCGTATCCTGGTACTCATCTACAAGGATATGGGAAAAAGTCATCCCGTATAGCTTCCTCAATTCCTCATGTTCTAAAAGGAGCTTATGCCAGTAATAGAGGAGATCGTCAAAATCGACCGCATTGATGGCACGTTTTTTTTCCATATATAACCGTGATACAAGGGCTATTTCATCAATAATATCGTAGAAAAAGGGTGCTCTCTCCCGTATGCTCGTTTCAATATCTTCCATTGTATTTATCGCATAGCTGAATATCTCTTTGAGGATTCCCCCCTTCGGGAAACGTCTTCCTTTTCGATCAATTTTTGAATCTTTTAGAACAAGTTCGATCAGATCTTTGGCATCCTCATTGTCCAGTATGGAGAAATTTTTTTTAAAACCGACCAACTCTCCGTGTTGCCTCAGTATCATGTTGCCAATATGATGAAAGGTACCGCCCCATATATAGCGGGTATCCATCTTCATCAAATGTTCAACCCTGTGGAGCATCTCACGCGCTGCTTTATTCGTAAAGGTAAGAAGCAGAATGCTATTCGGTGAAACACCTTTTTCAAGGAGATAGGCAACTCGGTACGTCACAACCCGTGTTTTTCCACTGCCTGCTCCCGCTATAACAAGTATAGGACCATTATCGGACGTAACAACGGCAAGTTGTTCCTCATTAAGTTCCTGCTCATATTGAATCCTTGGCGTTCTACTAGATATATCCTTATGAATGACGTATCGCTTCATGACGGTAAAGTATGCTTCATGGGATGTCGGTTGTCAAGAAGCTATGGGAATGCAGGCTTAAGGGGATCAAGAAAGAGATTTACGGGCAGAATACACGCTGATATGCCTTGACAGCCTTTGGGTGCTCTGCTACGATTGTTTTATAAAATATATTCTGAACGTATGGCGGAGGGGGGCTTAAATGTTTATATTATGGGAGGAAAACAATAATGAATATCATTTTGCTTAGTATTATTACAATTGCTTCTGTCGTACTTGTTATTGTGCTTATTTATGTTCTCTTAGAGCTCCGGCAGGCAACCCGCAAACTGCAACAGTTTATAACAACATCAGAAAACTCTCTAAAACCAACCCTCGATGAACTTCCTGGAACAGTAAAAAGTATCCGTCATATTGCAGAAAACATCGCAACCGTTACCGACGATGTGAAAAATCTTTCCAGCTCAGTGAGGGAAGTTGGAGAAAATATCCGTCTGACAAGTAATTACATTGAAGAGATTGCATCGTCATCATCAGTTCACGTAATGGGGTTAAAAGCTGGTATCAGGGCAGGTTTTAATGCTCTCCTCAATAATTTACTGATTAAACACAAAAAGAAACTATAAGGAGGTTAACTATGGCAGAAGAAGAAAGAGGTTATGGCGCAGGTTCTACACTTCTTGCATTTTTTCTTGGTGGTTTGGTAGGAGCTGGGGTGGCACTGCTCCTGGCACCAAAATCCGGATCAGAAACGAGGCAGATTATTAAGGAATATGCTGGTGAAGCAAAAGAAAAAGCCGAAGCATATCTGGATAAAGTTAAAGGCAGCGCATCAACAGTGGTGGATAAGGTCAAAGAAGGTGCCACATCTGTTTTAGATAAAGGTAAGGAATTTGTTGAAGAACAAAAAACAATCTTAACATCGGCAGTAGAAGCCGGTAAAACAGCATACGAAAAAGAGAAAGAAAAGCTAACGACGGAACGGAAGGCTTAGAGACAATAGGAAGACATTTTCAGGGATAACCCACATACACAGAATGCCCGCTAGTCGTCTATACTCAATCGCACTCTATTTTCTTGTAACTGTTCTCGGTTACTTAACTTATCAGATTTTCAAACCTTTTCTTTCACCGTTAGCATGGGCTATCGTACTATCTATAGTTTTTTACCCTGTTTTTCGTTTTATTTTAAAATTTGTAAAATGGAAACCTCTCGCTTCTTTAATCACTCTCTCAATCATACTCGTGCTTCTCCTGGGACCCTTTTCTTATCTTTCTTACCTGCTTTCCCAAGAAATAAAAACGATCATTGATGCTGCATCAAGCGGTAAATTTGACCCTGTGAGTGGAATTTTTCATCATCCGTTCGTGAATGTTCTCATGAACAAAATACTCGGGGGCCTACAGCTCACTCAAGCTGAACTTGAGAACAGAATTATTGAGAATATTACGCTTTTTAGCAAAGGCCTTGTGGGTGGTATAACCGGTGGAATTGGGAATGTGGCGTTAGCAATCACTGATTTTATTTTTATGATTCTTTCTATATTCTTCTTTTTAGAAGGAGGCTCAGAATTTGTTGAAGGTATCGGTAAATATATACCATTCTCAAAAAAACAAAATGAAAGACTAATAAAACAGACCAGAGATATTATTGTCTCCACAATCTATGGTGGAGTAACCGTTGCAATTGTCCAGGCCATCATAGGCGGCATTGCATTTTCTCTTTTGAGCGTTCCATCTCCAGTACTGTGGGGTTTTGCCATGTTCATTGCATCTTTTATCCCACTTCTTGGAACCTTTATCGTTTGGGGTCCTGTGGCAGCATATCTCTTCATCAAAGGGATGGTTCTTAACAGTGTCATACTCGTAATTGTAGGTGTTTTTGCAATAAGCTCAGCAGATAATATCTTGAGGCCTCTCATCATTCGAGGCAAGATGCAGATGCCTACTCTCGCTATCTTTTTCAGCATACTTGGAGGTATTAAGGTTTTCGGGTTTATAGGTTTTATTATGGGCCCGCTCGTCCTTGCCCTTTTCATATCTGTTATCCAAATGCTTCAAATCGTTGATGATGAAGGAGAAACAGAGAATAGCGAAAAGTAGATTAGGAATTCATCGGACAAGCGGAAAGATAATGATCGAGAGAAGGGCATAACCTGTATTAGGACAACATTTTTTCTCCCATTGAGATACTTTCGATCGATTTTCTATCAAGAAGTCGTATCTGCCTGCCTTCTACTGATATATAACCTTGATTAGACATTTTATTGAGAATCCGCGACAATGTCTCCGGGATAGTTCCGAGCAAGCTTGCAAGCTGACCTTTTGCAATGTCAAGCTCTACGACATCCTTTCTATCCTTAACGTTTTCAAGAACAAGGAGATATGCTGCAAGCCTTTGAGGAACTTCTTTGAGGGAGAGGTTTTCCACAAGCTGGGTGAAATACCGTAGACGTTTTGAAAGCATGGCAAGCATATTCATGGCCATTGAAGGGTCTTTTGTAATTAACTCAATAAACTTCCTCCGTGGAAAAAAAAGTGTCTCACTCTCTTCCAGTGGCTCTGCGTAAGCAGGAAACCGTCCCCCTGCAAAGACAGCTACCTCGCCAAAAGGTTCACCAGGCCCGAATATATGAAGAATCTGTTCTTTGCCTTCTGATGATAGCTTGTATATTTTAACACGGCCAGAAAAAAGAACATAAAGGCCGGCAGCTTCCTCTCCTTCTGTGAAAATAACCTTACCTCGTGAATATTTACGTTTCTCAACGATTGCAACGAGTGATTGAATCTGTGCTTCAACGAGTCCTGCGAAAAGAGGGATCTGCTCGATAAAACGTTCCAAACCCATCCTTTTCATCTACCATGGCTGAAGTAATAACGTCAAATTGTTCATGATGAATGTTTGACATTGGCAGAAGTTTGTGGTTAAAAGGTAGGATGGATAAGATCCCGGTAATATTCAGCGAAGATTTTCTTACTGATTACAGAACGGTTGATTGTGAGAACCCTGAGCGGGTATGGATTATTCAATCAGCCATTAGAGACCTTGCTGATTTTTATGAACCTGATTTGTGCGGTAAAACAGATCTTCTTCGTTGTCATACAGAATCGCTTATCAATTCAGTAGAAAGCGATGAAGAATTGTATTCAGTGGCACGAAGGGCCGCGGGAGGAGCCATGATGGCGGCCGAGACAGCGCTAAAACAACCTTCTTTTGCATTAATTAGGCCTCCTGGCCATCATGCAGGCCGCGATTTCAATGGTGGTTTCTGCTTTTTTAATAACATGGCAATAGCGCTATATGCTCTCATTTCAAAAGGTTTGATCCGTAACGCTATTATTATTGATATCGATCTTCATTATGGGAATGGAACTGAAGATATAGTCAAAGACGATAAGCGAATCGTATTCCATAATATCCATGCATTTCATAGAGAAGAATTTCTCAAAAAGGTTGCATCAGCTCTCGAGGGTGCCGCTTCGTATGATATTGTTGGTTGTTCAGCTGGATTTGACACCTATGTACATGACTGGGGAGGAATTCTTTTATCCGATGATTATCGGGAAATTGCACGGATGATCACGTCTTCAAATCCCCATACATTTACAATACTTGAAGGTGGTTACTTCATCTCTGATCTTGGCAAGAATGTTTCTTTTTATCTTAAAGGCGTCCAGGAAGCTTGTTTGTAGCCTCTGTCTTATCTTTTGCTTGTGGAATCTATCTTAATGCACTTTATAATATTTCTTTAAAGTTCATCATACCTCCAATTTTTCTTTTATTAGTGTGCGTACCGTATTGCATGAGAAAAAATAGTTTCCTTTCATCCCTTCCTGTCCTTGTCTGTTTTATGCTTACAGGAATGTCAGCCCTTGGTGTGACAATTATCGGTCAAACAACCATACATCCAAATGATGGCGCAAAAGAGATTTATAAGGGTTTCATTACGGAATCGTCTTCCAACACAAAAATCGTTAGGCTTACAGAACCGGGGGAAGTTGCAGGACTAAAAACAATTCTCAGAACGACACAATCGCTCAATATCAATGACAAAATCAAAGTATGTGGGGAACTTAGAGAGATTCAACCTACCTTTAAGAACCCCTATTTGCTGTCATGGAAATGGATAAAAAAACTTGAAGGAATATCATATGAGCTCAGAGGTACAGTTATCTCAATTACCTCTGGCAATCATTTTATTCATGGGATACGCAATACACTGAAACAAAAGATAGATGGTTCGTGTGCACAGCACACCGGAATAATTAAGGCCCTTACAATTGGCGATACCACTGACTTAGATGAAACAACAAAAAGACTATTTCTCTATACCGGCACCTCGCATATTCTCGCAATTTCTGGGTCACATATAGGTATTGTAACAGCTTTTTTCTTTTTTATCGTTCGGTTCCTTATAAGCCGTATTCGGACATTAAGACTAAGGGGAGACGACACACGGTATGCTGCGCTTACTACAATCCCTTTTGCATTTGTTTTCATGCTTGTTGCAGGATCAAGTATTCCCACCATCAGAGCTACAATAATGATTACCGTCTACATGCTTTCCTTGTTTATTGAACGGGAAAGAAATATCTTCAACACAATAGCATTGAGCGCTCTCGTTATTCTCCTTATATACCCTCACTCCCTTTTTACAGCATCTTTTCAGCTTACCTATGCAAGCGTTGTTTTTATTATACTTTTTTCCCAGAACGTATTCCCCCTCTTTAACATTACGAACAGGCTGCTTAAGTGGTTTTTCCTTTCAGTAGGCATGACCATATCTGCCACAATTGGAACCCTTCCGATCGTGTTGTACCATTTTTATGGTGTCAATCCTTTTTCCGTACTCCACAACCTGATTGCCGTTCCATTGGCGTGCGTTATCGCTATGCCGTTGAGCCTCATGGGGATAGTTCTTCCGTGGGGAGAATATCTTCTGTATCTTGCCGGCGAAGTCCTTGCAATAACAATGAGGATACTCAGAGCTCTTGATTGGGGCTACGTCTACCCACTGATCCGACCTAACCTTTTCGAAATAGTCCTTTACTTTTTTTTGTTTCTTGTCCTTCTGCATATTAGAAAAAAGATTGTGTGCGTTTTTATGGTTCTTGGTGTTCTGCCATTAGTCTCTGGATATGCATACTATGCTTACAGTCAACGATTCAATAATGATCTTCGTGTTACCTTTATTGACGTAGGGAATGGCGATGCAATTCTCATAGAAGCCCCGGACGGAATGAGAATGCTTATCGATGGAGGGGGATTTCATACATCCGACTTTGATGTTGGTAAATCGATATTGACTCCAATTCTTCTATCAAAAAAAATCCTTACCCTTGATTACGTTATCAACACTCATCCCCACGGTGATCATTTAGGTGGCATACCAACCATCATTCGTGATTTTACCGTCAGAAACTTTGCGACTGGACAATATTTCATCTCACAGGAAAGATTTGTGGATCTCATGAAAATCCTAAAGAAAAAAGGGGTTCCCATGTCAATATGGAAACGGGGTAATAAATTCTTTTTAAAAAATGGTGTAGAAATTATGGTCCTCAATCCAGATACCGAGGCCTTGACCGACAACCTAAATAATGCATCCCTCGTAATGAAAATGGAACATAATAATTTTTCTATTTTATTTACAGGCGATATCGGTTCAGATATAGAAGAAAAATTTATTATAAACGGATATGATCTCAGGGCAGACGTACTCAAAATCCCTCACCATGGAAGTAAACATTCAAGTAGTATTGAATTTCTTGCTGCTGTTAGGCCAAAATTAGCCGTTCTAAGCGTTGGAAAAGGAATACCAGGTATCCCCAGTAATGAAGCTTTTAGACGGTATGATTCACTATCAGTTCCTATGCTTCGCACAGATAGGGATGGAATGATCCAGATCGTAAAACGCGGTGACAGGATAGTTTATTCTACCCATGAAAAAGCGTTTGAGAAAAAGAAAATAAAATTGAATAAACTGAGGAATAGGAACGAATCATACATCATGTCTGAGCATTGAGTAATGCCATCTTCTCACATAATACACCATGCCTTACCCCATTGGCGTCAATTATGAGTTCTTCAGCACCAAAATACTTCATGAGATCCTGGAGTAAAATAATACCCTGAGTAACAATGTCCTCACGCCCTTTTTCCATACCAGGCAAAGCACTCCGTTCTCTCGTTGTCTTTTTTAAAAGATACTGTAATAATTCATCGATGTCTTTATTTGTTAATCGTAATCCATGAATCTCCTTCTTGCTCCACTCTCGAAGACCTTTAGTAATGCTTCCAAGAGTTGTTATGGTGCCTGCCGTTCCGACTACAGAGTGAATATTTTTTTTAAAAGGAATCCTTATGAGGATTGATGCAATATACTCTCTCAAGAGCCTGATTTCATTGTTTTCAGGCGGATCATTTTTTATGAACATCTCGGTAAGCTTGACGCTTCCAACGGGAATTGAGATATAATCGATAAAATTTTCCTGATTGCCATAAATAATTTCTGTACTTCCTCCGCCAATATCGAGTATGATTGCATCTTCTTTCTTGCCCGAAATGTTTTGGCATACAGAAATATACGTATACAATGCCTCCTCATATTCACTCAGTACTTTGATATCTAAAGAAAGTTTTTTTCTGGCAATCTCAAGAAAAGCGTCCCTATTCTTCGCCTCTCTCAACGCTGCTGTTCCAAAGCATAAAATATCCTTGACCTCATATCTCGCGGCAATAGCTTTGTAATTCACCAAAACATTCAGTGTTCTATTTATTGCTTCAGATGAAAGAACGCCTGTATTATGTATCCCCTCTCCTAAACGCGTAATAACTGCAGCGTCACAGATTTCTTTCATCCTGTCTGTTATATCAACAATCATGAGAAGAACCGTGTTTGTTCCTATATCGATAGAAGCGTAATTCATTTGACAACCTCTGAAAATCAAACTATGATAGCACCCATGACCTCAACCGGTTTGCTTTCTTCAACAGATTTCACCGGAGTGATTGCCTTTATTTCAGGGTTACTCTCTTTTTTCAGTCCCTGCATTCTTCCACTCGTTCCCTCTTATTTAATCTTTATAAGCGGAATAACCTATGATGATTATAAAAAACTCCAGCCCCTTACGTACAGGAAAATTGTTCTTATACACTCTCTTGCGTTTATCGTAGGCTTCTCCTTCGTCTTTGTGACTCTTGGCGTATCATCATCGGCATTAGGGAAGTTGCTATCAAACTACCAAGTCTACATCATGAGAATTGGCGGCTTTATCCTCATTATCCTTGGTTTGTACTACCTTGATATAATACGAATACCATTTCTCAATCGAGAAAAGGTATTTCACCTTCAAGAAAAACCTGTTGGTCTATTCGGTTCTTTTGTTATTGGCGTTACGTTTGCTCTTGGATGGACACCGTGTGTGGGGCCCGCACTTTCATCAATCCTCATTATTGCTTCTACAACAGATAGTATATGGGAAGGGATTTACCTGTTAGGCATCTATTCTCTTGGTCTTGCAATTCCTTTCATTATTTCTGCCCTTCTTTTTGATCAGCTCTTTGGTCTGCTGAAAAAATTCAGTTCTGTTGTTAAATACTCGATGAAGTTTCTTGGCATCCTTTTTGTAATTATCGGGGTACTTTTTTTTAGTTCGTACTGGAACATGGTAATCGGAAAAATTGGTCAGATATTTACACCTTAAAGATCTAAATCTTCTATTTCGCCCTTAAAACGCTCCTTGAATTTTTTCAACACTCGATTCTCAATTTGTCGAACCCTTTCACGGGAAATACCGAAACGAACACCAATTTCTTGAAGGGTTGAAGGTTCTTCAGCCATAATGCGCTGTTCAAATATTAAAAGCTCCTTTTCATTTAATGTTTTTTTAAACTCTTCCACCTTTTTGGCAAGGATCTCGCTCTTTTCTTGCTCAGCAACTACCTCTTCAACGTTCTCACCGGACTTCATCATATCCATAATGGTATCATCGCTCTCATCATGGATTGGGGCTTCAAGCGAGATATCGGTATATGCAAGCCTTTTTTCCATATCTTCCACTTCCTCTTCTTTTACGTCGAGTGTGCTTGCGAGCAGTTTAGGGGCAGGATAAACGCCAAGTGCTTCCAGTTTTTGCTTTTCTTTGTTCAGTCGATAAAAAAGCTTTCTCTGCCCCTGAGTGGTGCCAACCTTTACAAGGCTCCATGAGTCCATAATGTATTTTAGTATATAAGCGCGTATCCAGAACGATGCGTAAGTTGAAAACTTTGTACCTTTATACGGATTATATTTTTTTACAGCATGGAGAAGCCCTACGTTGCCTTCCTGAATTAAATCAAGAATGTTAAGATATGTATTGTAGTATTCGAGAGCTATCTTCACTACGAGCTTAAGGTTGGAGATTGCGAGCTTCTGTGCTGCAGCCCGGTCCTTTTCTTTAAATACCTTTTTAGATATCTCGAGCTCTTCTTCCCTTGTAAGTACCGGATATTTTGACACCTCTGAGAGATATTTTTTCAGGGGGTCATACGGTATAGGAAGATCTTTATCTTCAAGTGGTTGTATAATCTGATTATTGTTTTCGTGAAATATATCTTCTGTCAATATCTGAACCCTCGTACTTTTATGAGTTCCGCAACAATACTAATAGCAATTTCCTGTGGTGTTTCAGAATTGATATCAATACCAATAGGTGCATGAACCGATTCTAAAATTTCTTTTTGTACACCTTTTTTCCTTAAGTGTTCGAGCACCATTCGAACCTTTCTTTGACTGCCGATCATACCAACATAACGAGTAGGCTTTGCAATGCTTTTCTCCAACACAAGGGCATCATGGCTGTGTCCACGTGTCACAATAACTATGTAAGAATTCATCGTCAAATCAAGAGTATCAAAAACTTTATTGAAGTCCTCTACAAGAATAGTGTCAGCCTCGGGGAATCTATCCCTATTCGCAAATTCCTCCCTGTCGTCAATAACCGTGACATTAAAATCAACTAACTTGGCAACTTTCGATAAAAATTGCGAAACGTGACCTGCTCCAAAGATGTACAGATAAGAGAAAACTGTTAGCGGCTCAACTACCGTATCATTATGAATAAGTCGCACTCGATGTTCATTCCAAAAATCTCTAAGTCCGGCTATCTCTTCCTTATCCAAATGATCGCCCCGTACTTCGCCATCATGTCCGATAAGGCTCTTCTGAAACATTGTTTCAGCAAATTTTGTGACAATGACTCCACGCATTCCTTTTCTCTCCCAATCTCGTATACACTCGTAAACCACCTTATGTCTGTCAAGTATTGGTTCCAGAAAAATATCTACGTTTCCTCCGCAAAGCATGCCATCGTCTTCAACAGCCTGCGCATCCATTCTAACGTGATATAATCTCACATTAGCACTCCATAGAGTTTTTAGGGCTTCATCAATGACCTCGGCTTCAAGTTTGCCTCCTCCGATTGTGCCATACGTTTTTTTGTCCTCACCAATAAACATCTTGGCTCCTTCCTCTCTCGGAGCCGCACCTGCCTTGTTTACCACAGTGGCAACAATGCCTTTTTTCCCTTCATTTAGATACCGAACAACATTGTCATAAACGCTCATCGTAATTCCCTTGCTTATCCATTAATGGTTAAATCGGTGCAAAATCGCTTCCAAAACACCTCCGCCGATTGCCCGTGCTTTTTCAGTGATCGTAAAACAATATTCCTGAACGCCTCGGGGATCTATATCACCTATCTTTTCATTGCCACTAACTTTGATTTCACGGATTAGCCCCCGTAATAGTCCATCAATAGGAGCGTTAACAGGCGTTTCATCAACATAAAGGATGATTTCATCTTTCCTTACGCTATCCCCAAGGGCCTTCACATGCTTTATCAAACCCGGGTGTGGTGACCTCAACACTCTTTCCGACGTATAGCCCATAGTTGGCCCTGGTATACCCGTGTGAGACTCTGCAGCGCCATCGTAGAAAACCCTGCCAAGATTATGACCCCTATTGCTTTCTATCACGGCGTGCACATCGGAAGGGGCTACAAATCCCGGACCAACACCTATCACAAAGGGAGCTTCGGCTTTCTTTGTTCCCAAATTTTTCTTTGCCATGATTGCATCAATAACAATATCTGGTTGAAGTGTACTGACAATAGTCCATTTTGGATCAACGATGACTGCAATCTTCTTCTTTTGCCAAATATTATGCATTTCATCAATAGTTTGGATAAGCTCTGCATCAACACCTTCAACGGTCTTTTTTCCATCAAAAACAACCTCGGAAAACGCTACCGTTCTTCTCACACTGATCGGTTCAGGTATCTCAGTCATAATAATGTTTCTGATATTTGACTCATAAAGCCTGTGGGCAATTCCGGTTGCCATCTCCCCCGCCCCTTTAATCACCACAATTAGTTGATGCAGAGATTTACCTTTCACTCAGTTTCAGCCTCCGGTTTTGTGTCTTTTTGATCCAAACCCCAAACGTGACACTCCTTCTTGTTTTCTCTTACAATCCCTTCCCAAAGAAACATGTCGGATAATGACATTCATTACAGTGCAAACATAATCCCCCATATGAAAGTTTTACCATATCATTCTTATGCATTCTTTCACCAGCTAAAATCCGTGTGAGGATAATGTCAAGGACAGTATTTCTGTTATAATACACGCAGGCCGGAGCACCGAGAATGTATTTTCCTCTGAGCCGGGCCACAAGGAACATTGCACCGGGAAAGACAGGGGTACCATAAAAAAGAGTTTCCGCCCCTGTTGCTTCAATACCTTCTTTTGTTACATCATCAGGGTCCACGGATAATCCTGCCGTAGTAAGGACAAGATCTGCTCCGGAGTCAAAAAAACTCAGTATGGCATCCTTTATCATTGGAATCTCATCAGGTACAATGAGCTTGCCAACAACTGTCAATCCGTAATTTCTTAACTTCTCTTCAACAACAGATGAACCATCCTTTACCCTGCCTGTATATACTTCGCTTCCTGTAATAACAAGTCCAACACGTACCGATTTGAAGGGACTTATTCTGATAACACGTTTCTCCCCTATCCTTTCAACCTGTTTTAATGACTTTTCATCAATATAGAGTGGTATTATCCGAGTTGCTGCAACGATATCTCCTTCTTTAACAGGGTGCCTGTTCGGCAACGTACTCAGCAGTATATTTTTAATCCTGTTTATTGCAAAAAGTTGTTGGGTATCGACGTAAAAAAGACCCTTTACGGTAGACTTTATCGATACCTTCCCTTCTTTAGGGATCGTATACTCCATGTGTTCACCAATGATCGCCTGCGCAATTCTGGTGCTTGCATCATCCTCATGGACACCTTTCGTGGGACCTTCAAAAACATAGAGATACCGTTTGCCAAGATCGAGAAGCTTCTCGATATCCCCCTTTTCAATGATCTTACCTCGGCTGAAAGCCACATCCTTTTTTTTGCCAGGGATTATTTCTGTTATGTCATGGGCGAGTGTCATCCCAAGTGCCTTTTCAACGCCTATTTTCTTCAATCCTATAACCCCTTTCACGCAACCGGTCTAATGTCTGGCTTGTGTCAATATCACACAAATTTCCAGTATCGCCTTCTATAGATACCACATCTTGTTTATGTTTTTCTATAATTTCCCTGAGACCGCTGTCACCACGAATCATACTAATTTCAGCCCGGAGAAGGCTTGAATTAATCATAACCGGATGTCCTATTTTACCTTCAAAGAGCGGTAGTACAATCCTTGCCTTTCCTTCTCTGTATTTACTGAGAACAAGGCCTATACTTCGAGACGTAACAAATGGTTTATCTCCTAAATGAAACAGAACAGCATCTGAATTTTCAAGAAACGGGATTGCAGTTCGTATAGAGGCAGACATACCCTTTTTATAGTCAGGATTGTAAATGATATATACGTTTAATCCTTCAAGCTCTCGTTCTATACGATCCCTATCGTTGCCTGTTACTACAAAAACTCTATGCAGTTCAGATATGAGAAAAGGCTTTACACTTCTCCGAATAACCGATTCTCCATCAATAGAAACAGTTAATTTATTAAAACCCAGCCTGCTGGAAGTACCCGCAGCCAAAATTATTGCGAAAACTTTATTCATACCGGTCTACGTTCAGAAAACAATATGTAGAAAATTTAGGTATGCTTCAACGTCCTGCGATGACGTCGTTAAGGCCTGTAATGAGAGCTTCCACGTCTATGCCATGGACTTTTGCCCCCTGCTCAATGTTTTCAAAAAGAGCTGCTTTACAGCCTAAACAACCAAATCCAAACTTTTCAAAAACAGGTATTGTTTCAGGAAAGTTACGAACTATTTCCTCGATCACCATATATCTGTTGATTATCATCCCATTATCCTTTTATCGCTCTACTAATAACCACGAAGGCAAACTAAAACACATCAGCAGAAAAGATAAAAATTTTGGTATCGCTTGATTTCCATGCATCTCTTTCAAGACCTGCTTTATAGCAGGTATATTCTAAGAATGTTTCTTTGTCCCAATGGTTTTCTGTTGCTACCTGAGGAAGGAGAAGGCCTGAATAACCTCCCTTTACAATATATAAACCGTGAACTCCAACTTCAATTTCTCTAATACTTTTAATCAACCGCATGGGTGAAATAACAGATATCTCGATATCAATATCTTTCCATTCATCCTTTTGCAGAGCACAGAATCTCGGATCGTGAAAAGCTGATTCTACAGCCATCTTCCTAACAACATCAGAAAGAGGCATCGCAGCACTGATGTTTCCAATACACCCCCTCAATTCTCCTTTGCGCTTCAGCGTTACAAAGGCACCTGCTTTTTCTTTCAATTTTTCAGAGAGTTCCTTCATGCATTGCTTTTTCTCAAATAAAACGCTTTCTATGGCATCCCGAGCAAGTTCTTTTAGTTGCTTCTTTTCTTCATTTGAAAGATTCAACATTATTTCTCCGTTTGTCTCTGTTTGTTACGCATAAAAACACATGAAACATACCCAACAACACCACTCCTGTCGCTTGAAACATCCCCAGAGTTTGCATACTTGAGGACCTTACTGTATAAGGCACCAAGCTTTTTCGAAAGCAGCATAGTGGTCAGGATAGGGCCCATTCCACATGCCTCACACGTACCTTTGCGGAAATCATTCTGGAGCCCTTCTATATCATAGTTTTTTAGATGATGGGTGACAACGGTATCCAGCTCAACTGCTTTCGTATATGGATAATAATGTGATAAATCTGTACTCCCCACGACAAGAACCTTCTTATTCGTTTTCTTTATTGATTTATAAAGGTTTTCAGCAAGAAGCTCGCAAAGCGCCGGCTCCTGTGATCCCATAATAAGAGGAACCAAACTAAAATTTTTCAGTACCACTTGCAAAAATGGAATTTGAACCTCAAGAGAATGCTCTCCCCTGTGGACAGCTAAGTTTGGCCAAACAACCGTTCTGAGATTAATGATTTCGCGAACGAGTTCTTCATCAATGTGAACGACTCCAAGCGGAGTTCGGTACCCCCCTTCCTCCAATACTGCTACCCCTTCGAAATGGCTCCTGTGGCTAGGGGCAATGATAATTACTGCGTCATAATGCAAACCCTTTATTGCCTTATATCCATACGCAGCTACCTGGCCGGAATACATATAACCAGCATGAGGGGAAATAAGACCGACAATATCTGTATCACGCGACTCAAAATCTGCATTGGAAAGATAATCCTCTATATCTTTTTTAAGAGTTTTTGGATTGTTCGGATAGAATGAACCACTTACCGATGGTTCTCTGATGTACGTCATTGCACTATTTTCCTTTCATCGGAGTGATAAAATTATATCACAACTGAGCTCTGTACAACATAAAGAATGAACAGGCTATCATGAATATTTCATTGTACACGTTGACTTTCTGATCATTTTGTGATAAAATTCACATCTTACTAGGATAGTGAACGATGTCATCATCGAGCATACTCACAAGGCTTATCAGTTTCAAATGGGCCGTGCTCGGTTTATACAAAATATTTCTATCGTATCAGAATCAATACAAATCTAAATCCACTATAACTCTTCCGTTCACGGAGGCAAGGAGGTAAGACATCATGGCAAGGGCAAAGGTTTTCGAAAATCGACCACCAACACTTGGAATCAACAGTCTCGGAAGAATTGGAAAACTAACGCTTTGGCATCATATCGGGCGAAAATATTTTAAAGAAATTGTTGTAAATCTCGGCAGAGAATCTGGTACAGGTCTGCAATCGATCGCGCAAATGATAGAAAAGGATGCAACCTACGGTCTCCTCCATCGATTTCTTTATGGAATAAAAGCAGAGCGCCTTGTTGAAATTAAGGATGAAAAAAAAGGCAAACTAATTATTGATGGCATTCCGGTAACAATCCTTCGCGAAGCGAGAAATCCCATTGATATTCCCTGGCGGGATTATAATGTTGACCTCGTTGTCGATTGTACGGGAAAATTTAAAGACCCTACAGTTCAGGCGGATGACCCGAAGGGATCTATCAGAGGACACCTTGTGAAAGGAGCAAAAGCAGTAATAAATTCCTCTGCCTTTAAAATAAAGAACAAAGCTCTGTCGGCTCCTGGGGATTGCGTGACGCTAATATACGGAATCAATCATTCTGCATTTGATCAAAAAAAGCATCAGATTATCTCAGCAGCGTCTTGCACAACAACAGGCCTTGCACACATGGTAAAACCACTCCTCGAAAATGAGAAAACAAATACCATTCTTACCGCATCAATGTCTACTGTTCATGCGGTCACAAACTCTCAGAGCGTGCTGGACAGCGTACCAAAAGCAGGCGAAAAGGATCTCAGGAAAAATAGAAGCATCCTGAATAATATCATTCTAACTTCAACAAATGCTGCTGAGGCTCTGGGACAAGTTATTCCAGAAGTCAAGAATATCGGTTTTATGGCTGACTCTATTAGAATACCAACCAATACGCTTTCCCTTATCATCCTTAATGCCACATTCCAAACAAAGATGAACGCCGACGGTACTTCGTCAGCCATCAACACAAAAACAATCAATGATATATACAAAAAGGCATATGAGAGCAATCCGGAGCACCTCCTTATCTATACAACCGAACAGAATGTCTCTACCGATCTTATAGGAACCAACGCTGCAGTGATTATAGAGGGCCAGTTCAACCACTCACGTACCGCGTTTATTAATGTAGACCTCACTCAGATACCTAATTTCTCGCCAAAGGCTCTCCATGCTATGCAAACAAAGACACTCCGTGTACCTGTTGTTCATGCTAAAATATTTGGCTGGTATGACAATGAATACGGAAGCTACACGAACAGGATGGGTGATCTAACCGTTTACGTGCATAAGAACCTGATGTAAGCAAATACAGTTTTGGGTGTTGAGTTTTTGGGAAACAAGTATACTCACTAATTCAACACTCAAAACCCAAAATTTAAACTGTCTTTAAAGCGTTATACTGTAAGATTCTTCTGACTCAGTCTCATTTTTTCCCAAATACACAGCGCCGCTCCAGCCATCTATCCCAATAAAATCACCGCTCTTTATTTTGAGTCCGTTCACAAGGCTCCAACCATCAGCTTCATACACCTGTAACTTATTAAAACCAACAACACCGACCTTATTGAGTTGAGGAATTGTCACTGCGGCATGAGATGTTCCACCTCCTCTCGCAGTCAAAAGTCCCTCAACCTGTAAGAGTACACCCACATCATCTGGAACTGTGTCAGGTCGAATAAGAATGAGTGGTGTCTGAGGTTCTATTTTGCGAAAATGTTTTATATCTTTTTCAGAATAGACAGCCTTACCGGTCAAGGCTCCTCCGCTTACACCAATTCCTGTACCGAGAAAAGATTTCTGGAGAACCTCAGTATCCTTAAAACGCTTCAGCTTCGTTGTTTGTCTTTGGACCATATCTCGTGTCTGAAGGATATAGAGCTTATCCGGTGTTGCATTCTCAAATGTGAACTCTATCTCCTGGTGATTAAATCCTTTTTCATAAATCAATATTTCTGACAATCTTACGAGCTCATTATAGATTTCAGGAAATTTGTTCTCCAGAGAGATTTCGGAATCCCTTTTTTCTGCCAAGCGCTGTTTTTCAGAGATCGGATATGTTATGACCAGACCAGAAACAATATCATCCCCCTGTACTCCAAAAATAAAATCTCCAGATAGGTTTACATTCGCGGATGTGCCTTTTGGGTTTCTGGTGAAAATAACTCCTGAACCTGAATTTTCATTGAGATTGCCAAAAACCATTGCCTGAACAATAACTGCCGTGCCCCATTCATCGGATAGACGCATTTGATGACGGTATATCTTTGCCTGCTCCGAATACCACGATGCAAAAACCTGCAAAATGGCCTCCCGTAGCTGAACAAACGGATTATCAGCTACAATGATACCTTTTTCACCCATTCTCTTCTTATACGTAAGAGCAATTCGTTTCATTTGATCAGCTTTAAACTGGATTTTCTTTTTTACATTGTATTTCAGTTTAAAACTGTTCATAATGTCATCAAAGAAATCTCTTTTTAGACCTTGATACATTCCCCACGTTTGTAAAAATCGACGGTAAGAATCCCACGCAGCCCATTGATGTCCTCTTCTCTTCCCAAGCCCCTCAGCAATATCCTCATTAATTCCAACATTCAAAAAAGAGTTCATCATTCCTGGAAGAGAAATGGTTGCCCCGCTCCTGACAGAGAGAAGTAAAGGATTTCGGGGATCGCCGAATTTGCAGCCAGTTATCCTTTCAAGCTCTGCAATTTCACGATTAATCCTAATTGTCAGGTCTTTGAAGATGTACTTGTAGCCAACAACAGCATCATATCCCCGAAAAACTTCTGTAGTCAGTATAAAGCCAGGTGGAACACGGAATCCAAAAGAAGCGAGCTCTTTTAGAAAATACCCCTTGTTGCCAAGCAGTATCTGATTATCAAGCCGTTTGTTTCTTTGATATATTGAGGAGATAGCAAGTTCAGGACTATATGCCATAACAAGGTTGAGAATCTGTTTATTGTCCTTAAAGCGTTCAAGCTCTGCGTTTAACGTTTCAATGACTCCATTCACTAAGTTGTCCAACACCTGGAGGCCAAAGGCGGTTGAAATCATCCCACGAACAAAATTCTCAGAATACTGGTAAATAATCTCTTCTTCCCTCTGTTCTCTTGTTTTAGATGTGCTGACATTTCCTAATTCTATAAGTTGTTTTATGATTATTGGTAGATTCAGACGATGGGCATCTACATAATAGTCCCTGATAATATCCTGAATACCCTTTGAAATAAAACGGAATATATCGATATATTGGTCAACAGAGAACTGTTTTACTTGCAAGGCACTTGTAACATATTTAATTTTTGCTACAAGACCTTCTGTCGCTATGCCCTCTAATTCGAGAGCCCTTATGTAGAGTCCCAGACAATCATGGATCATTGTCAGCGTGCTCTTGGTAATGAATTTAAGATTCATGGACCGTATCAATTCCTCAAAGAGAAAAGTAGCGAGACTTTCTAAACGAAGAGATAGACCAACAGATTCGAATTTTTCTTCATGATAGGTACCATACATTGAGGGGATACCTGCGGCAATGTGTCTTTTATGGTAAATGTTCTCAAAATATTCCGTCTTTTTGGGTGAAAGAATCTTTTCTTTTAATATTCCAAGAAAATCAAGCACGATTGAAAGACTTCTGGAATAGTTCTTTTTCTTCAATGAACGCTGTAATGCTTTAACCTGAGAAGGGTCAAAAATATAATTCGCTTCCAGGTCTTTCAAAAGCTCAATGTGCTGAGGGTTATATTTTTTATGAAGAAGCTGATAAAAACGGATCATTAAGAGTGCACGTTCTTTGTCCTTGGCAGTAACTCCTCTAATCCCATATATCTCTTTATGGGCCTTCGCTTTATCCCAATTAAGCAAGATTGTTGGGTCGTTATTGGCCTTTACCATAAGATATTTAAATATCGCATGGAGGCCATCAAAGTACTCACCGGAATTGGAGATCTGGTCGTATACTTCACTCGGCAGATCTCTCCTGAGCACTTCCTTGTTGCCAGAATACCAATAAAGAAATGCATTCTCTATAAAACCTACGAGGAGACTATTACTTTCAACGTGCGACTGTTTTCTCAAAAAGTTTATAAGCTTGTCGTTTCTAAAAGAAAGCTCATCAACCTTTGTCGATATGTCCCTCAACTCACCTTCAGCCCCAATTTCACTGAAATAGACTGGAAAAATTCTCAAAAGCTGTTTGGTAAGATTATAGGCAGGGGCTATATCAGAGTTCAACAATGCAGAAATATCTTTCTGGATCAGATCTGTGTCTCGAACAAATATCCCTCCCAGCCTAAGATTAATGATTAAAGCCGAGAGGAGTCGCTTCGTCCACCGCGGTTTCATTGCAATTATTTCAAGCCATGACCGTATGTTCAGAATATGCGCTGGATTTACCTGAACTTGCCATTCCGCAGTTGATCCCTTGATCTCTGGATACTGGAATCCAAATGCAATGACTTCTTCTATGAATATATCGACAAGGGAATGTTTGTTTTGATTAAAAACCTCCTTTGCAATGGTAGTTATGCAATCAATAATAGCGCTTCGAAACTCATGTCTGTCAATACTCCTCTTGAGCAAGGCAAAGACCTTTCTTACAAATTCTTCGAGGCTCTCTTTTTTATCTTCTCGAAATACCATTCTGAGAGAGAGGTTGATCTCTCTGAGTGCACTTCCGTGGATATCCGAAAGACCCGGCATTGCCATAATGTTGAAGAGAAAATCGAGCTTAATAAAATTTTGTCGTCCAGTAAATATATGTAATTTTTCAAGTTCATCTGCAATCACAAGATATCCATTGACAATCTGCCAGTAATCCGGCAACTCTGCATACGCGGTGCAGGTCATCTCTGGCTGTGACGAGAGGGATGTGTTGATAATCTCTACTTTATCCAAAAGTTCACGCAGGTGTTTGTGGCTCAAAGGAAAGATAAGCTCTTCAAATGCTATTATTGCGTTCTCAGCCTCATTTTCCTTGTGAAACCACCCGGAAGGATCTGGTTGCGCGAGCCAGAACAGATAGGTATCTTTAAAGACCTTGTATAATAGCGTGCCAAGAGAGCTCATTGGTATCTGAACACCATGCTCGTAAAGCAGTTTTAGTGTTCGTTTCAAATAGCCAGAGCTCTTCTTCAGGATAAAATCTTCCTGATTCGCAATATTCAGAAGTGATTCGACCACTGAAGGAAGTAACCCTATATTTCTGGGAAGATACTCATTGCTATTCGATATAATCGTATCAAGATAATCAAAAAGGTATCGTACGGCACTCTCTTTTATCTCCTCATGAGCAGCGTTTTGTATGACACGCACATACATTTGGAGAATAATCCGAACTGCTTCGCGGCCGTTTCCGTGTCTGTTATATTCGTAAAAATCACCTATTGATATCGTTCTTAGCTGCTGAAGAACATAATCCCAGTTAACAAACGGGTGGTTGAGTTCAATCAAAAGTTCATTCGTCTTTTTCATCAAGCCGTAATGATTATTGACAATTTCTAATAACGGGAGATACTCGTCCGGGATTTCGACCTTGGCAGCAGTCCTTTCAAGGTTGACTTGGAGAGCTGACGATCGTAGATCAATTTTATTTGAGACCATATGCCACCTTCAATACCGTTATTTGTAATTAGTAAATCTTATTTATTGATATATTGCAAGAAAACCAATCCCAGAAAAACGATAGTGAAAAACGTTCACGATGAAATTGTATAGTAAAATTTAACCGGCTTGCGTACTGGATTGTTATGATTATTATTTTTTAAGGGTTCTCTGTATAGCGTTCACTATTTCGTTTACCATCTTTGCGTTCGATTCTCTTGCCTTTTGAACATCAACTGCTGACGGATCGCCAAGATACCCGAGAGGGGTAATCTCTCTCGCCTTCAACCCTCCTTTTAACCACATCTTGAGACCTTCAAGAGTCGTTTGAGATGAAGAAAGGCTTTGCGCTTTTTCAATATCGACGAGGTCTGGGAATCGATCTACCATGAGACTCGTCTCACATGCTCCTGCATGGATATCTAAGTATTTGGAAGATTTATTGAATTCCATGTGGTAGACGAGGATATACGGCTCCGTGCCATTAAGTTTTGCCCTCTGGAGATACAGTTCTGTGACAACAGCATACACGTTTACACCGAGTTCTTCATTTGCCCTCCTTGCTGATTCTGTCATTGCATAGGTATGTTCAAAATCTCCATGGATATTTAATAGGAAAATATGTTCAAAATTCCAATTTTTTAAACACCTTAACAGATCGAACAAAACAGAAATCATGGTCTCTGGCCTTACAGAAAAGGATCCTGCGAACCCGTTCATAGCGGCATTAATCCCCCAATAATATGCTGGAGCAATAATGGATTCCACATGAGTGTCGAGTAAACCTTTTTTCACATCTCGTGCCAGATTATAGGCAAGATATGTATCAGTGCCTAAACACATGTGAGGCCCATGTTCTTCGATAACTGCAATTGGAAAAAGCACAGGTAGTTTCCTTTCCGCAGCATCTTCAATCTGTTGATAGGTCATATCTGCCATTGTCTCTGAAAATATAGAGTAACCCATTTTGCGTTCGCTCCTTAACCCAAACTAAATTCCAATGTATGTAATGTGAATTTATTTTTTCCGGTTCACTGTTTATTGTATATTGCGAACGTTCGTCCGCAATATGTTCTTTTCTATAATCTATATGTTGATTTTCTTACCGCGAGAACCCGAGCTACGGTTTCACCGATTTCGGAAGGATTTTTGACTACTGTAATTCCTGCCTTCTCAAGGGCATCGATCTTCTCCCGTGCGCCACCTTTCCCGCCTGTTATGATAGCTCCTGCATGTCCCATTCTTCTTCCAGGTGGCGCTGTAATTCCAGCAATAAAAGCTACAACCGGTTTTGACATATTCTTTCTAAAAAATTCAGCCGCATCCTCTTCTGCGTGGCCTCCTATTTCCCCTATGATAACAACTATATCTGTGTTCCTATCTTTCTCAAAATATCCGAGGATATCGACAAAGGTCATACCGATAATTGGATCCCCGCCAATCCCGACACAGCTTGATTGCCCAATCGAAAGTTTTGTAAGTTGATCGACTACTTCATAGGTAAGGGTTCCGCTTCGTGATATCACACCTACCCGTCCGGGTGTATGAATATAACCGGCCATAACCCCGATCTTGCATTTTCCCGGTGAAATAATGCCGGGAGTATTCGGCCCAATAAGTTTTGAACTCGAGTCTTTCATAAACTGTTTAACAGAAATCATATCGAGAGTCGGAATCCCTTCTGTCAGGCACACAACTATTTCTAAGCCTGCATCAACGGCTTCCATAATGGCATCTGCAGCAAAAGGTGGTGGTACAAAAATAGCAGATGCATTTGCACCAGTATTTTCAACAGCATCTCTCACAGTATTGAAAACAGGTACATCACCATGTCTTAGACCACCTTTGCCAGGAGTTACACCGGCAACTATCTTTGTTCCGTATTCCTTCATTTGCGCGGTGTGAAACGCACCTTCCCCACCGGTAATACCCTGGACAACAACCTTCGTGTTTTCATCAATAAGTATGCTCATGTCAAACGCTCAGGGGGCATAGGGCATTCAAAACCCTCTACTTTTCGATGCATTTACTGCCGCGGCTACTTTTGTTGCCGCATCACCAAGACCAGATGCAACCGTAAATTTTAGATCTGATTCTGCGAGTATCTTGCGTCCCTCACCAACATTTGTTCCTTCAAGACGAATCACGATGGGGAGCGTAACGTGTAACTCGTGTGCAGCTTCAACTACTCCTTGTGCGAGAGTGTCACACCGTAAAATTCCACCAAAAATATTGATGAAGATAACTTTTACGTCTTCATCGGAAAGGAGCAGTTTGAATCCTTCCCTCACCATCTCTGTTGTTGCCCCGCCACCAACATCAAGAAAATTTGCCGGTTCAGCACCGGAAAGCTTAATAAGATCCATGGTTGCCATAGCAAGGCCTGCGCCATTTACCATGCATCCTACACTTCCCTGGAGTTTAATATAGTTCAGATTATATTTTGATGCTTCAATCTCAAGAGGGTTTTCCTGGGAGAGATCCCTGAGGGCAGCAATATCAGGATGTCTGTAAAGGGCATTATCGTCGAAATTCAGTTTTGCATCAAGAGCAACCATCTCGCCATCATTTTTTACTACAAGGGGATTTATTTCAGCCAGTGAACAGTCTTTGTCGAGAAAAAGACGATAGAGATTGAGAATAATATCACTCAACCTCTTTATTAATTTTGCGTCAAGATGAATCCCGTAGCAAATTCTGTTTAATTGAAAAGACCGCAGTCCTACTGCGGTATTCACCATTTCAGTAATTACCATTTCAGGGTGCTCTCTAACAGCCTCTTCAATCTCCATTCCGCCCTGTGCGCTTGCCAGAATGACAGGACATCCTTTTGTTCTATCTATAACTATACCGACGTATATCTCCGTTTTAGACAATAACGCTTCTTCAATAAGAAGTGTGTGAACTGGTTTTCCTCCTCCACCGCTTTGCTCTGTAATCAATCTTGTTCCAAGAATTTCACTGGCAAACGCCTCAGCCTCAACAGGAGTCTCAACAATGCTGATTCCCCCAACCTTACCACGACCACCCGAGTGGATTTGCGCTTTCACAACGAATGGTCCCTTTTTGATGGCCTGAGCTGCTTTTAATGTATCTTCAGGGGTGTTCGCTATGTGACCGCGAGGTATAGGGATGCCATACAAATGAAACAAGGCCTTTGCCTGATATTCATGTATCTTCATTTTCCAGGAGGTTGACCGGTGTTGATAATATCGTTTTTTCTATCTTCTTTGCTACATTTATACCTGCCCCCAAGGCATCACGATTCAATTTTTCAGTTCCCTTTGGCACTCGTGCAAGAACCGCCATTTCAATTGCTTTTGGAGAAACAATAGGTGTTAATCGCGATATGGCACCTAAGGCAATAATATTGGCTACCATCTCTCTCTTAAATCTATCTCGTGCAATTCGCGTAAAGGGTATTTGATACGCCCGAGGGATAGGAATCTGTTTGACAAAGGTTGAATCAACAATCAAAATACCATTCGCCTTGAGGTCCATATAATAATCGTCACAGGATTTCTGATTCATTGCAAGAAGAAGGTCAAGCTTCAACGCCTTCGGATAATCAATCTCCTGGTCGCTCACAACAACCTCTGCCTTGCTTGATCCACCCCGAGCTTCGGGACCATAGCTTTGAGTCTGGGCAACAAACTTACCATCATAAATACCTATTGCTTCTGCCAGAATAATCCCCATGAGTATCAGACCCTGGCCACCAGATCCGCTGAGGCGTATATCATAACGATATCCCATTACGTAACCTTGATCCCTTTTGCCCGTGCTTTAACCTTGTCGTATTCATCCTGAAAAACAGGCAATTCTCGGTCTATAAGAACCCCTATTTTAAATTTGTCTGCAAGATCGCTGTCAGTCATTCCTAACGCCTTCTCAACAGCGATTGCGTGCTCCTTCTGCCATTGCATCATCTCCACAGCCGTTCCCATTCGGTTTAATCTGCCATACTGGGTGTGGCAGTGAGATACAACCTCCACAACAGAGAATCCCGTTTTCGAAAAGGCCTTTTCAAAGAGGCCATCAAGCATTCGAGCGTGGTATACGGTTCCCCGAGCAACAAAAACAGCTCCTGCGGTAACCGCAAGTTCTGAAATTTTAAATGCCTGCTCAACATTAGAAAACATCGTTGTAGTCGTCCTCATACCATATGGTGTTGTAGGTGAGAATTGACCACCGGTCATTCCGTAAACACTATTGTTAAGGATTATGGCGGTAAGATCTATATTTCTTCTTGCCGCGTGAATAAAATGATTTCCACCGATTGCAACTGCGTCACCGTCGCCCATGACTACAATAACCTTTAGTTTAGGATTGGCAAGTTTCACACCGGTGGCAAACGTAAGCGCTCGTCCATGGGTTGTATGAAGCGTATTGAAATCCACATACACTGGAAGACGTCCTGTACACCCAATACCCGACACGAGAACAATTTCATCCTTGGCAAAACCACTATGATCTATGGCCCGAATGAGGGCGCCAAGCATAATACCTATGCCACAACCAGGGCACCAAACATGAGGAAATTTTTTATCATGCCTGAGATACTTGTGAATCAGCTTGGTAACCTCTGCCATCAGCATACCTCCCTGATTCGATTAAATATTTCTGTTGGTGTAATAATGGTGCTGTCCACCTTATTGATGGTAAAGACTTTTGCATCCCCTTTGTTTACTCGTTTAACCTCTCGGGAAATCTGGCCCATGTTCATTTCAGGAATAATAACACAGTGTGAGGTCTGTAAAACCTTTTCAACATAGATTCTCATAAAAGGCCAAATCGTGTTCAGCTTCAGAAGACCTGCTTTAATACCCCTCTCTCGGGCATCAATTACCGCTCTTTTTGCTGACCTGGCAACACATCCATACGCAATTACCGAAATATTTGCATCCTCAGTCATGAAAAACTCACCAATTTGAAGGTCAGCAAAATTCTGGCTGATTTTTCGGAATAGCCTTCTAATGAATGGATCAATCTCATCAGGCCTTGACGTTGGAAAACCCCTCACGTCGTGGGTTAGACCTGTTACATGATACCGATAACCATCCCCAAAATTTGCCATGGGAGGAATCCCAACAGGTGTATCTTCGTATGGTATATACCATTCAGGTGGAACCGTTGGTTTAACCCTGTTGAAAATGTCTATCTCTTCATTGTTCAGTGTAATTTTTTCTCTCATGTGGGCAACAACTTCATCAAGAAGCAGTATTACTGGATTTCTGTACTTTTCAGAAAAATTGAACGCTTTTATTGTAAGCTCATAGCACTCTCTGACAGTCGATGGGCAGAGAGCAATGATCGGATGGTCACCATGCGTGCCCCACCTGGCCTGCATAACATCACCCTGCGCAGGCGATGTTGGGAGCCCAGTACTTGGGCCACCCCTCATGACATTTACAACAACACATGGTACCTCCGCGATACAAGCATATCCGATATTTTCTTGCATAAGGGAAAAACCTGGACCACTGGTAGCTGTCATTGATTTTGCACCTGCGAGTGACGCGCCAATCACAGCCCCCATACTGGCAATTTCATCCTCCATCTGGATGAAGGTACCATCAACCGCTGGCAGCCGTTGAGACATTACCTCAGAAATTTCTGTAGCAGGCGTGATCGGGTACCCTGCAAAAAATTTACAGCCTGCACGAAGTGCTCCCTCCACTACAGCCTCGTTACCCTGAAGCAGCTTCTCATTGCTGTGTCGCTTCTTCACTCTCTCCTCGCACCTTTTTATCATCCTTTTTTTGCTTTACTGTTATGGCAAAATCAGGACACCTCACCTCACACCAACCACAGTTGATACATTTTTCCGGTTCTTTCACATACGGATAACCAGCTTCATCTCGTGCAAGCGCTCCTGTTGGACAAAAGGATGTGCATATTCCACAGCCTTTACACCAGGCCCTGTAAATATCTATTTTTGGAGTTTCTCTTTTCGACTTTGAATCAACCATTCATTCTATCTTTTACGTAAAGCTAAAATGATTCTCATCTCTTGTCAAGTTTTTTGATTACCTTCAACGTTCTATGGTACGCACCATACTGAAGAGTTCTGAAATGTTTTTTGTTAAAACTTTTCCATTGAAAGAACTTCTTAATTGGGGGAAAATATTTCATGAAAGGAAGAAACCATAAAAATATCTGCGATCTCTGTTCTGACAAAAAAATTTATACGTATCCCTGATTTCTCATGAAAGATAAACCAATTCCTCTTATTCAATTTAAAAATATTACCGTTATAAAAGGAAACTATCAGAAAATCATCGATGCAGTTTCTGTAACTATTCATGAAGGTGAAAACGTCGCAATCCTTGGCCCTAACGGAGCAGGAAAATCATCATTTATTAAGACCATCACACGGGAGTATTATCCTTTACCGGGGGGCAAACAAGTTATTTTCAAGATGTGGGGTAGAGAAAACTGGGACGTTTTTAATTTGCGAAACCGATTAGGAGTAGTTACCAATAGCTTACAGCATGTTCACACACGTGAGATTTCGGGAATGGAAATCGTATTATCCGGTTTTTTCAGCAGTATAGGAATGTGGCATCAAGCTGTAACAGTAGCTATGGAGAAAAAAGCGCTCAAGACCCTCGAGTTTATGGAAATAGTGCATCTAAAAGATAGGAAGATGACCGAAATGTCTTCTGGCGAAGCAAGACGATTCCTCATTGCGAGAGCTCTTGTTCATGAACCTAAGGCACTCATCCTGGATGAACCGACCAATAGCCTTGATCTTCATGCGCTCCACATATTTAGGAAAACCTTGCGTAAAATAGTAAAGTCTGGCACAAGCATTATTCTTGTCACTCAAAATCTCCAGGACATCATCCCTGAGATTAACCGTGTTATCCTGATGAAAAGGGGAAGATTTGTTTATGACGGTTCCAAAGAAAATGTTTTGACGAGTAAGAATATTGGCAGACTTTTCGATGTCCCTGTTGAAATAATTTCTAAAAATGGATATTACTATGCATTCGGATATTAGTTACAATAAACGATACCTATCCGAAGAGCTCTAAAACGGCAATATAGAAAGGGCCTGGCTATATATGACAGGCGTTGAGCACCCGCTCATATTCCTCCATAGTCCAACATGAACGAAAAAATGGACAATCCGTGCACCGATAGATTTTATTTAAATCTGTCAAATATCTTTTTCCTGAGAGGCCAGTGATATTATTTTTCACCATTTCGCCAATACACGGAGGCGAGCCCGACTTGCAGCCGTGCTTATTGTCACAATTAATACAGAATCTTTTATCGATCTCAACTCGACCCTTTCCTTCCATCGTTTGATTCTAAGAACTTGTTTTTCTTCTGTCAAGATTGATATTTAACAGACCGCGATATCCAAATTCTCCTTATTTAATTGCTATAAACAGATTCCTTACACCTGAAACTGTCCTACAAGTTTTTCCAAATCTTTTGAAAGCGTTGCAAGGTGCGAAGCTGCATTGGCATTATCTTGGATTCGCTTCGACATGTCATGCATTAATGATGAAAACTGCTGTATGCTCCCAGAAATCTCATTCGTCGTGGCTGTTTGCTGTTCTATAGCAACAGCAATCTGATTTATTTCAGAAGTTACCGTTCCTACTTGGGAAAGAATGTCAGTAAGTGCGTCTTCTGATTTTGCGGCTTCGCTGGTACCTTTCTCAACTTCTGTAACACCTTCCTCCATGGATTTCACAGCGTTCTTTGTTTCACTCTGCATTGCCTGGATCGTTGCACCAATCTCTCTTGTTGCCTCTGTTGTTCTCTCAGCAAGTTTTCGTACCTCATCTGCAACCACTGCAAACCCTCGACCATGTTCTCCGGCTCGAGCAGCTTCAATTGCAGCATTGAGGGCCAAAAGGTTTGTTTGATCCGCAATTTCATTGATCAAACCAATCACCTGATCGATTTGTTCGGAACGGCTGCCGAGTTTCGATATAATGTTTGCCGATTCTTTAACCCGTTCGCTGATATGGTTCATGACCACAATCGTTTCCTGGACAATACCAGCTCCGCTCATTGCAGAAGAGTTGGCACTTTCAGAACCTCGAGCGACCATAACACAATTTTGGGCAATCTCTGATGAAGTTGTCGACATTTCTTCGCTTGCCGTGGCAACAGAGTTCACTTGAAGTGATGCTTGTTCAATACCAGATGCCATTTGTTCTGCAGCAGATTCCAAAAGGTTCGCCTCCGATGAAACCTTGTTGCTGCTTTCCGCAACCTTCTTAATAGCGGTGTGAAGCTTTTCAACAAATACGTTGAAGTGTTTTGCCATTTCACCAATTTCATCATTTGAGGAGGCATCAATGCGTAAAGTCAGATCACCCTTTGAAATTTCTTCCATACCTTCTACAGTTTTTTTCACTGGCGCAACAATAGAACGGCTCATAACAATTCCAGCAATAATCATACACCCACCAATAAAGACAACACATGCAAAAAGGGAGAGAATGATTCTCACGTATATTGCATCTATTGCAGACCTGTCTTTTCCTATGAATAACATTCCGGCAATCTTCCCATCAGCTCCATGAAGCGGCCAGTATACGGTATCGTACTTTCTGTCCATTATCTTGTTTTCATTATAAAATATTTGGCCTTTATTGAGAACTGTTTCAATTACCTGGGGATTATCCATTTTTGTCCCTATAGCTCGCTGACCATCCTTAAGAATTGTTGTTGAAACGCGAGTGTCATTATGGAATATTGTGCACTCAACTCCAAGATCCTTTTTCATTTTATCCACAAAAGTCGTGTCCGAGGATAGATCTATACCAGCAATTATTGAACCGACTATTTCGCCTTCTATCTTGACAGGATGCCCGCTTCTCAAGGAAAGCTTTACGACCGATCCTTCTTCAACCCCTGTTGTCGCTTCGCCAGCCAGTGCTTTTTTTACATTGTTCTGGTTCATCACGCTGTCGCCCGTCTTATCAGAATGACCTCGGGCTATTACATTCCCTTCTTTGTTGACTATCGTTACAAGCATACCTTCCTGGCTTTTGACAATATCACTGGCAAACTTCTGGAGAAAATCCGTTTTGCCCTCCTTTATTGCCGACGAAACAGAGGGGTTATTTGCTATGAGTGAGGCTATCATCATAGTCTTTTCCTGTAACGCCTTCAGAGATGCTTCTACCACACGGGAGGCTGTGGCAGCTTCTTCCCTTGCCTGCCTGTTCAAGTTACTCGAGAGAAAATAGTATGCCACCCCTGCAATGGATCCACTGACAACCAATACCGTCAAAATTACCATTCCCGTAATTTTCATAAGTAATGTCTGCTTGAATTTATTAAACAGCTTGAAAGACATTGTTATCCTCCTTGCAATAATAAAAATATGGAACACTTCATTATTATCGAGGTTCTTTGCCTTCTTATTAAACTTTTGGATTTTCTTTTCTTCCTAACGTCATGTTTTCTTGCATTCCTTCTTTTCTTCGGGATGTATTATGTGATATTGTAATGGAAAGATTTATCGAATGTTTACTGTCATGTTTCTTATGTTCGATTAAACTGCCGGGAATCATATTAGAGAAATGCAGATTGATGTTAGCATAATAGTACCCGTAAAGGACGAGGAGGAAAACATAGTCATTTTGGCAAATGAGATAAATCAAGCAATGAAGAATGTCGGTTTATCCTGGGAATGCATTTGGATTGATGATGGTTCAACCGATACTACCGCAAAAGAACTGAAAAAACTCAATGAAATGGATCACAGGCATCGTTTTCACCTCCTTGTTCAAAATTTTGGTCAATCCGCCGCCCTTTCGGTAGGATTCCAAAAAGCCAAAGGAGATATTGTCGCAACCCTTGACGGAGATGGTCAGAATGACCCCGCAGATATTCCTCAACTCATTGAACTGCTGCAAAAAAGTGGCGCAGACATGGTAAATGGTGTTCGTCAGAAAAGACATGATTCTTTTATCCGGAAAATATCATCGAGAATTGCCAACAATTTTCGGAACTGGGTTACTGGTGACACGGTTACCGATGTTGGCTGTTCTGTCAGAGTATTTAGATCGCAATGCGTGAAGCGAATCCCTCTCTTCAAAGGCATGCATCGGTTTTTTCCTACGCTGGTAAAAATGCAAGGTTACAGCCGTATTCTCGAATTACCAGTCAACCATCGTCCACGGATACGAGGTAAAACAAAATATGGAATTCAAAATCGCCTATGGGTAGGCCTAGCAGATCTTGCTGCAGTGAAGTGGATGCAGAAAAGATTGGTTTTTCCTGAAATTCAGCCAACGGTAAATTCCGCTGACAGCAAGGAGGAGAAATGAATACGTTCTGGTTAGTGTTGGGATTTGTTGCTCAAGGCCTCTTTTCTGCACGATTTCTGGTTCAGTGGATAGCCAGTGAACGGGCACGCAAGAGTGTTATGCCGGTAGTATTCTGGCACCTCAGTATTTCCGGGTCGGTCCTTCTCCTCGCGTATGCAATTTATCGCAAAGATCCCGTTTTTATCCTTGGTCAGTCTGCTGGACTAGTTGTCTATTTCAGAAATCTCTATCTTATATGGCGGGAAAAGAGATCATTCAGTGACTAATGGAATTCAAAACACTGCTTTAGCCTCCCTCCTTATACTTCTCCTTGCATTTTTCTCGGCATTTGCTTTTCAAGGGAGCCGTGGACTTTTTGAGACTACGGAAGGACGATATGCAGAGGCTGCAAGAGAGATGGTGGAAACGGGGAATTACCTCGTTCCCACTCTTGATTATCATCCTCACTGGACAAAGCCTCCTCTTGCATACTGGGGCATCGCAGTTGGCATCTTAGTTTTCGGTCAAAACGAATGGGGCGTACGTTTTTCTAATTCCGTATCTTTTTTTATTACTATTATTATTGTAATAATTCTTGGTTCTCTTCTCTGGAAATATCAAATTGGCCTCATTGCAGGGTTGATATATCTTTCATCACCTTTTCCAATTTTTGGAACAAACGCTGTATCGACGGACACGCTTCTTACGTTATGGGAACTATTTGCAGTTCTCTGCTTCTTCAAAGCATACAGATCAGATGGATTGAAGAGGAAAACTGCCTGGGTAACCATCATGTGGTTCTTTTTTGGATTAGGTTTCCTAACGAAAGGGCCACCTTCCCTACTCCCTCTGCTTCCTCTTATGGTATGGAACTACACGAGAAAAAATAGCGTATCCCTCTTTCGCGGATTTGGGTTGCCGTTATTCCTCTTTACTGGTTTTTCCTGGTTTGCTTTCGTATGCATAAAAAATCCTCACTTGGTTACATATTTTCTGAAGACGGAGATAGTGGAAAGGGTCTCTTCAACGACAGTCCATAATCGTGAGTGGTATAGCCCATTCACCATTTATTTCCCGGTATTAATCGGGGGCCAAGGGGCCTGGCTCTATTTTGGAATACGAAGTCTCTGGAGGTGTATACGATCAGGTCCAAGAAAAGCTATTTCGTTTATTAAGAATAATGAAGAGATCCTTTTCATAGCCATGTGGATTATCATCCCTCTTCTTATTTTTTCCCTATCTAAAAGTCGTTTAGAACTTTATGTCTTACCCTTGTATGGTCCCATTTCATTGCTCATAGCGCGATGGATTGCCACGTATGAAGATATTACATGGAAACGATTGATAATGATTGGCGTCATAAGCACTATTATCCTTACCGGTTTAAAATTCGGTATTGCCCATTTCCCAAATAGGAATAACATGCAACAGGTAAGCATGCTTGTTCAAGAGTTTGGCGGGAGGAATGCCGAATACTATGTCTTTGAGGAGGATAAACTTTTTGGAATGCAATTTTATTTGAACGGGACGATGCAACGGGTAACAAGAACTGGACAGGAATCATGGGCAGATTCAAGCATTGATGAGCTTTTGACATCCCTTCGAAGCCAAAATGCATCTGGAGAATACCTTATACTTTCGAGTATTAAAAAAGCACCGCTCGTCGAACGTAAACTCTCAGACCCAGATCTTGAGGTTCAAAAAATAGGGAACAATCATTGGGTCTGGTTTAAGATAACCAAAAAAGAACAATGACCGCAGCAAAATCATTAACCATTCTGCCACAATCGATAGTAATGCGACTCACCAGAATTACATTCTTAGCCAATATGGAGATGAATACGAACGTAAACTATTCACCCATGCTAAAACGCATAGTCAAGTGTGGGGCTTATCTTCGTGGGAATCTCTCTTAAGTAAAGCGAACATGAGGGAAGTTTCAAACGGCTTTGCCGGCCTGGTGCCTACGCAGTGAGTTGATGTGATGTGAACCCCAGCGATAGATTAATTTACAAGATCTGTATCACGTTTCACCATTAAAATTTGCTTGCAACTGTAGCGAAAGTAAAGGAGAATAATAGATGATACTCCAATCATGCTAAATGGAATATCAGGAAGGACCGTTATGATTGATCTGCTGCGAACACGACGGAGCATAAGAAAATATGAAAACAAGACTATTGACAAAGAGTCTCTTGAAATATTGAGAGAATCTTTGCTCCGTTGCCCTTCTTCACGTGGCATCAATCCGTGGGTTTTTATATTTGTTGATGAAGCCAAGCTCTTGAGTGAGCTCGCAAACGTCAAAAAGCACGGTTCATCTTTCCTCAAGGATGCAGCGCTTGGTATTGTAGTGTGCGGAGATGAGACGAAATCCGATGTATGGGTCGAAGACTGTTCAATTGCCTCAATTATTGTGCAATTGACAGCTCATTCATTAGGTCTTGGAAGCTGTTGGATACAAATTAGAAAAAGACCACATTCCCACGATACGACTGCTGAAGATTATGTTCGAAAACTCCTCGGTATCCCCGGAAACCTCAGAGTAGAATCAGTCATAAGTATCGGATACCCTGCAGAAATTAAGAAACCAATTCCTCACGAGCGTTTAGAGTTTGAAAAAATACACTATAATCAATATTAACGAACTACCATGAGTGAGTTTTATCAATCCATTGCGGGTCACTACGATGATATTTTCCCATTAAGCGACTCATTAAGGAAATTCCTTGTATCCTTCGGCATAACGAAAGAAGACCATGTTCTCGATGTGGGCTGTGCTGCTGGCGAGATAGCCGTCTACCTTGCGCAATACGCACACACGGTAACAGGCATTGACCTCGATCCTAAACTCATTGAGATTGCTCATTCTAAAAAATATCAACGAGGTATTGAGAATGTTCGGTTTCTTATTGGCGATATGAACGATCTTGATATTTCGTTTGGTCCAAATCAGTTCAGGGTAATTCTATGCCTTGGAAATACCCTAGTCCATCTCCTTTCAATAGGCATAATCAACGATTTCTTTCGAAAGATTTCAACTATACTCAGTGAAGATGGTTTATTCATTTTCCAGATACTCAATTATAAAAAGATTCTTACAACAAAAACGACAGAACTTCCGCTCATTGAAAACGAAAAAATCATCTTCAAGCGCCACTATGATCACGAAACACATAAACCACTTCTCGTTTTTTCTACATCCCTCAGAGTCAAAGAAACATCCGAAATAATAAATAATTCGATTGACCTCTATCCTCTCCAGCACACAGAATTGATGAACATGTCGAGCAGACATTTGTTTCGATCAATTCGATTCTGCGGAGGGTTTGATGGGAAAGCCTTCAGGAAAGAAGATGACCTTCTCATTGGTTTGTGGAAAAAATAGCTTCGAGCCACCTTCATCTGATCATACTGGTATAATTAACAGAATATAAAATACATTAAATATTCTGGATCACAACCTTTCCTTCAGGAATATTTGTTTATGCCGATAATGATGTTTGATGAATCGTTCGTCTCTGCCAGAAGAAAAGCAAAACAATACTCTTGCAAAAATGATCTCAGAGAAAGACTTCGAGGAACTTCACTTTTCAAATATTAATGAATCTCAACGAAAAGTGGCGCTTATTCTTCTCCACAACCTTTCGCCTTCCGAAAAACAGGTGATGAACAACTTACCTTATCGTGTCATTGATCTCGATGATGACCTCCTTAAAAAAATTGTGGAACTTGAAGAAGAAAATGATCGCTTACGATCTGAAGCATTGGTTGATAGCATCACAGGTCTTTATAATAATCGCTTTTTTCGAGTTCAACTGGAAACTGAGATGGCGAGAACGAGGAGAACCGGGTTGTCATGCTGTCTGCTGATGATTGACCTGGACAATTTTAAGATGATTAATGACAACAGGGGGCACCTTGAAGGAGATCGATTTCTCGCCCAGGTGGCCCAGACCTTCTCTCAATGCGTGAGGGCAGTCGATATTGTATGCCGTTATGGTGGCGATGAATTCGTCGCAATATTGCCGTCAACGCGGCTGTTTGTAGCTATAAGAATTGCAAATCGCTTGAAGAATGCTGTGAGAGAAATACCAGGTGCAACAGGATACAATGTTTCAGCGAGTATTGGTATTGCCGAGTTTACCCTTTCATCGCCATGGGATGCAAATGAATTCATCCAGGCTGCTGATTCTGCTATGTATGAAGCAAAAAGTAAAGGCGGGAATCAGGTTTCTATCAAAGGTCATACTATAAGGATTAAGAATGGGTTTGAATCGGTAACAAAAGAGGAAAAAGAAGCGATATTCAGTACGCATGATAATGATCATGACCAAGGAGAACATGATGGAATGTAAATGCCCGGTGATCGCTTCAATATCAAGTGGTAAGGGGGGAGTTGGTAAAACATTTGTAACGGTCAACATCGGTGCATACCTCGCCCATCACGGCAAAAAGGTTCTAATCGTGGATTGCGATCTTGGTCTCGCAAACATTGATATTATGCTTGGGGTAAATCCAAAATTTACGCTCAAAGAAGTTGTTTTTGGAGATATAGACATTCATGATGTGGCTATTCATACCAAACATGGATTTGATTTTGTTCCAGCAAGTTCTGGCACCACCGAAATGGTGCAGCTCATGTACGAAGATATTGAGAAAATCAAAGACGCACTCGGCAAACTTTCCCAGCGCTATGACCTTGTCATTCTTGACACAGGGGCAGGGATATCGGAAAGCGTCCTTCAATTCAACCTATTTGCCAATAGAAATGTTATTGTGCTGAATAGAGAACTTACAAGCCTGACGGACGCTTATGCAACTATAAAGGTGATATATCAGGCTTTTGGCAGAGATTCGTTTAACATTATTGTGAATACCGCCAAGAATGAAGAGGAAGCAAGGAAAATTTTCAATCACATAGATTCAATTTGTAAAAGATTCCTAGGATTCCCACTCCATTACCTTGGTTATATTGTTTACGACGAAGCTGTCCCTCGTTCCATTATGAGGCAGGAGGTTCTCATAAACCATCAAAACCAGTCAACCCCCACCATCAACTGTGCATCCATCGCAAACCGGATGCTTACATGGCGGTAAGATAATATTCTTTTCCTGTTTTAATCCTGAATAGTATATAGGTGTCAGTTATACCTGCCGTAAAAACCCGTTCCTGTTTTTTCGTATTGTTCTATCTCGTCCTCATGCCAAGTAATTTGCTCATCTAACAATGTCTCCAATTTCAATAGATCAACGTTGCCCTTCTTTATCATTGCCTGCACCTCCTGAATATTCATCAAAGGATCGAGGTGGCTATAGAGGACAGAATAATCCTGAAGAGCTTTTATTCCTTCCGTCTCTCTTCCTTCCTTTAGATAAATTAAAGCCTTATACCCGGCAATCCTCAGCTTGTTGACACTCCCGGTATCCTGTTTTTCAGCTTCTTCAATGTAACGTTCTGCCAGCCTTAGATCATTCACCTTATAGCTTGCCGTTGCCGCCCATGCAAGGGCCTCAACCAAGCGCTGATTCTCTACAGCCCTCATAAAGTTTGCTTGAGCTTTTTGGAACTCCCCGCGTTTCATATGCTGTTTTCCCTGAAAAAGATATTGACTGTAAATCCTATATGATCCACGATTATCATTGGATTGTTGTTCTCCGGCGAATACGATTTCTGAGAAAGAAAGCACCATGGCTATCGCCAAAACATATACCATAATTTTTCTCATACGACAGGCTCCTTTATTCTTATTGATATTCTATCATGGTAATAAAAGATCATAAGCATCATTTTCAATAAAAGCTATAGAACCAACTTTATTGCACTATACGTCAAACATATTAGCTACATCCAATTATACTTTTCCCTTCCTAAAAATCTCAATACCGTTCATGCATCCTTTGGTAATCTGATCCATAATTTGTCAAGCCACAGTTAATCTTTCTTTGATATCAATAGAATCTATATTGACATAAGTTTAGGAATACGAGGAGATCACCAATGGCGTGTCGGTGGAATCTATATTTTTTCATATACTATTTGATAGGTCAGCCTGCTATTTCTGAGAGCCTACAAATAGCTTTTGGAAATAATACGATTTTACGTGTTCAGTTTATTGATATGGGCGTAAAAGTTACTCACGTTCGTATGCAAATATCTTCTTGACAGTTTATGCATGAAGCGCGACAATCAATAAAAAATTATAAGAATAGATTGAGACTTCAAAACACGTGGATCAGGTGAGTCATCTGCATGAATAGAGTGAGATCATTATTTTTCATCATAATACTCATGATGTTGACGGTAATTTTATTATTGAATGTATCCCTGTCTGAAGGTGCAGGGTCTTCATTGTTTACAAATATCCCATACAGGGATCCTGTGACTGGGATGGAATTTCTTTTTGTTGAAGGTGGATGTTTTGAAATGGGAGATACGTACAGAGAAGGATATTTTGCTGAAAGACCTGTCCATTCAGTATGTATCGATAATTTCTATATAGGGAAATATGAGGTGACGCACGCAGAATGGCGCGTAATAATGGGTGATCAACTCCCACATTCGGAAAGTATAGACAGCCTTCCGAAATCAAATGTCAACCATGAAGATATTCTATCTTTCACAGCAAAATTCAGTCAGAGAACCGGCAAAAAGTTTCGTCTTCCCACAGAAGCAGAATGGGAATATGCCTGTCGGAGCAGAGGTATGAAAGAGCGTTTTTCAGGCTTCAATAATAAAAATCAAATCTTTCTCTATGCTAACTTCTGCGATGTCAACTGCACGTATGACTGGATGACTGGAGACCAGAATGATGGCCATAAAGACGCCGCTCCAGTAGGTTCATACAAACCAAACGGTCTCGGACTATACGACATGTCGGGCAATGTATGGGAATGGGTTGCCGACTGGTTTGATGAAGAGTACTACAAAAAAAGTCCGAAAAATAACCCCAGGGGTCCTCATTCGGGCCGTGACCGGGTTGTTCGCGGCGGATGCTGGCTTAATTCGCCAAATTATTTACGCTGTTCATATCGTTTCGGCCTCAACCCTCTACTCAGAGAAACCGATATAGGTTTTCGTGTAGTAATGGAAAAATAATAGACAATCCTTATACATCTCGTGAAAACAGTTTGCATATTTACGTGTACCGATCTTTTCAGATTGAAAATGCTTTTGTTACATTAGAGGCAAATAAGGGAAAAAAGAATACCTGCAATGCCACTGCTAATATACAGGAAAACGGTCAGCAAGTAGTTTGCTGGCGACTTCTCGCGTTCAATTATCTCATTGCCTTCTTCGATAACCTGATCGTCGCGAAGCCCTTTCGCACCAAACCACAGGAGAATGAAACTTGCAAGAATAACGAGTGGCTTTATGAGCGATGTACACATAAGGTTCATCTCATGGATATCATAAAGAGGCCGAAACAAAGACCTCCGATGCCAACAACAAAATAGATCCCCACATTAACCCAGTAGTTGATTGGTGATGTCAATCGCTCAATGTAATATCCACCCTTCACGCGAACTTTGTTATTTTTAAACCCAGAGTAACCGAACCATAGCAGAATGCAACTTGCAATACAGATAAGAAATGGTAGCGTACTATTACACATGTTCATCCTACCTTTATTAGTATATCGTCGCTCATCTTTCTTTCTTAACAAAAGGTTACAGAAAAGCAGACAGGATCAGGGAGGAGGAATGAATTAAAAAAGGTAGGGGACAGGCAGTATTGTTTAGTCTGTCCTAATTTGCAATAAATATGCTTGACCTATCACGGACCACTGACACGCGACACTGCTTTTATCATCTTCTGCGCCTTGGAGAGAAGAACCTTCTTCCGGCGTTTGCTTTTTTTCTTCTTCTATCCTGCTCCACCATAATATCGGTTTCCTTCGTATATTCCTTCACAACTTCATCAAAAGCAATTTTAAATAGAGCTGATGCAACATCAATTGAAGCATAGTCTTCTTTGAGGAGCTGTTCTAAGAGATGCTCATAACGTTCAAGGCCTCCTTTGTCTATCACCTCCCGTATTCGTTCAAGAAAATTAGAGACTCTCACCATTTCGATATCTTCAACAGTTGGAACGGGTTTACGGATGATTTTTGTTGAAGCGAAAGACTCTATTTCATGGAGTTTGTAAATTTCCCTCCCAACAACAAAGGAAAATGCCAGACCACTCTTGCCTGCACGGGCTGTCCTCCCGATACGGTGTACATAATACTCTTCGTCCTGAGGGAGATCATAATTGAAAACCGCTTCAATACTTTCAATATCAAGTCCTCTCGCAGCAACATCGGTGGCCACAAGAATTTCTGTCCGGTTTCGTTTGAATCTTTCCATGGCATGGTTTCGCTGGGGCTGGGTCATATCTCCGTGGAGTCCCTGGGCAGGGTAGCCTCTTGCCTCAAGGTGCAAGACAACCTCATCGACTTTTCTTTTCATATTGCAAAACACGAGAGAGGATTTGAGACCATACATATCGATGACACGGCACAACACGTCAAGCTTAGAAGCCTCCCGAACTTCAAAGTAGTACTGTTCGACGTTCGGCACTGTTAGCTGCTGATGTACTACCTTAACAAACACAGGGTCCTTCTGATATTTGCGAGTCAAGCTGAGTATGGGCTTGGGCATTGTTGCCGAAAAAAGGAGGGTTTGCCTCTCTTCCGGGACATGTTGCAAAATTTGTTCAACATCATCAATAAATCCCATATTGAGCATCTCATCAGCCTCGTCAAGAACAAGTATCCGCACATTTTCAAGCTTTACGGTTCCTCTCTTAATATGGTCAATTGTTCGTCCTGGCGTTCCAATTATGACGTGGGCGCCAGAGTTGAGCGTTCGAATCTGCCGGTCTATCGGTTGGCCTCCGTAGACAGGCAGTATGGTAATTTCTCTCCTATACTTAAGGACACTTTGCAACTCTTCAGCAACCTGAATTGCCAACTCGCGAGTGGGACAAAGAATAATCACCTGGGGTTTTCGTAATCTCGAGTGAATCGATTCCAGAATTGGCAAGCCAAAGGCAAGGGTTTTCCCTGTTCCTGTTTGTGCCTGACCAATAACATCTCGGCCCTCAAGAATTAATGGAATGGTCTTTGTCTGAATGGGGGTCATCTCATCAAAGTCTAATTCACGAATAGCCCTCCGCAATTCTTTTGATACGTTCAAATTTTCAAATCGTTCTACTTCCATGATACTCCTTCTTCAAATTATTAATTATGGCCGTGAATCAGCTTACGCGTATTCAGGAGAATGCGGTGGAAAAAGCAGACAAAAACTCACGAAGCTTTGAATTATACCATTATTGAGACAATTTAGCAAAATAAAGATATGGTAGGTATTTTACATCTCCGATACGAATGAGGCTTCATATTTCAATGAGCTGCTCCATTTTCTGCCCCTATTCCTGTTACGAAGAAATAGTTGATTTTGTCTGTTCCTGATAAAATTCGAAATATTTTTTATCGTGGTTCAAAATATGGTCAATAATCCAGTTGTACACAAACTGTTTAACCCTCTCAAGTCCGGTATATGAATCGATGGGCTTCTCAATGAGATGATTCAATCCGCTGATGAGCCCGTTATGAAGTTCCCTGTGATGAACAAGTTCTGGGTATCCAATAGCCTTCATATGATGTTCTTCAGTATCAAAATGCGACGTTGCATGTGTGTACAATTTCATAATTATTTTTGTCATATCAGAAAGGTGGATATTCTGCATCTCATTTCCAAGGTCAAATAAACGGCGATGTTGAGCATCAATCTCTTCATTTCCCACAGAATAGCGTTTATCCCATTCAAACTTTATAGACATTCTATCCTCCCAAGGTTATTCAAATAGCGGATGCCTATTTTTTCGGAAAATCCCACCGAATAATTTAGGAATCTGTTATTATTTTTACGGCATGTTCACTTTAGAAAAAACTCTCTTAAAGCACCCTGATAGAGCATAAAGAAGGAGACCTCCAAATTGTTTCGTACACCTGTCAGCTTCACTATTTTCTCACCCACAAGAACAATTAGGAAAGTCCTCGTGTCTTTAGCAGAAGGTCTTGGCAAGGGTAATCCGAAACATATTAACCTCACGATCGCTGAGGGAAGAGAAGGATGAAAGTAAAGAATCAAAAGGAGCTAACCATTATTGGAATTCCGGTATTGGAACTCCGGTTTACACCGGGAGGGTTGTTTTGGTGACAGTTCGCGGACTTCATTGTTTCAAGACAACGAAAGCTCTGTTACTGTCTTTGTCGTGTATGAAAACAAGGTGTATGAAGATGCACTTTTTGAATTATAGAACATTATCATAAAGATAGTATCACACCAATAGCCGGGGCTGTTCTTGTTGGCATGGCGAGCATTCGTTTTCCACGTAAAGCATCCCTATAGTTCATGGGAGACCGGACAAAAATGACCTCGATCGTGCCAAGTTATTCGGTACGGGGGGTGAGGGAAAAACTCAAACAATCACAGAAAATTTATAGTATCAAATCTAAATGTGCCCGGGAATTTTTCATACAGAGAGCGAGGACACGTACGTACTATTTCACCTGAAGCAGACGATCCGATCTGTGTGTAATGCAAGAAATGGAAAGGGGTATACCATTCAGATGCCACCGTTTTGCTCAATGGCTGTGCAAAAACCGATACGGAAGGTGTATCTTGTGTTGCGCCTGTGTTAGGCCTGGCCGCTGGAGCATGACACATGTTTGAGCAAAATCGTTCTTGCAATAAATTATCTTTCCGAATTCATATATTCTTAACATCTTTCCTAAATATCCGATACACATAATGATATGGTGAATTTTGGACATGTCAATTCGTATATTATGAAGACGGTCCATGGTTCAAAAAATACCCTTTATACCCAAGGAGTGAGGATATGAGGCTTTTGACAAGATCCGATTTTGATGGTCTTATCTGTGCAGTTCTTCTCAAACATATAGGTATTATGGATGAATGGAAGTTTGTTCATCCTAAGGATGTTCAGGATGGACTTCTTGAAGTCACCATTGATGATATTCTGGCAAATGTCCCGTATGTTCCTGGGGTAGGCATGTGGTTCGATCACCATTCCAGCGAACAAGAACGGCTCAGGTTCAACTACAAGTATGAAGGGGCGAGCGAGTTGAAACCAAGCTGTGCGAGGGTGATCTGGGACTATTATGGTGGCAAAGACAATTTTCCCGAGCTGTTTCAGGAAATGATGGAATATGTGGATAAATGCGATAGCGGCCAGTTAACCCCTGAAGAGATCCTGGACCCAAAGGGGTGGGTATTGCTTTCATTCATAATGGACCCGAGAACAGGCCTGGGACGTTACAGAGATTACCGAATCAGCAATTACAACCTGATGATGGAAATGGTTGAATGGTGTGGGACATTGCCTATCCATGAAATATTGGCAAAACCAGATGTTCAAGAACGAATAGAGCGCTATAAGAAACAAAACAAACTCTTCCAGCAACAACTCATAAAATGCACAGTTGTACATAAAAATCTTGCAGTTATTGACCTTCGAAATGAAGAGGAAATTTACACGGGAAACCGCTTCCTTATCTACAGTCTATTTCCCGATTGTAACATCTCGATGCATGTCATGTGGGGGCGGGAAAAACAGAATGTTGTTTTCACTGTGGGACACAGTATTATCAACCGCACAAGCAAGACTGACGTTGGGAAACTTATGCTGGAATATGATGGTGGAGGGCACGAACGCGTTGGCACCTGTCAGATAGCCACACCAAGAGCTGAAAGGATCAAACAGCAATTGATCGAGCGCATAACGAGTGATGGCTGAAACGGTTATATTAATATAATTTACTTACTTCAGAAAAATTAATTTCCTCAGGGGCTACTTTTCTTCTTTTCGGTAACGAAAAAAACTCATCAAAAACTCAGAATCTTTCGGTGAAAGATCAAACTTGAAGGTAGCCTCTTCCACGAGCTGAGGAATGGACTTGCCTTGACTTTCCTGAAGGTTTCCCGATACCCATTTGATTGCTCTTCTCAGATCTTCCCCTTCCGGCATTATATCGTGCATAGTCGTTACTCCTATTTTTTCAATAATGCAATAACCCTTGGATTACACTATAGTACAAAAGCAGTTGGTCTTCAAGAAATCATAATGGCTTTTTTTGGATAATAGGCAAATTGACCAAAGCGCTTCAATCTCGATCGAAGACCAAAGCGCCTTGGCCCTTGGGTGCAACTGTCAGGCTATGGGTTCACTGATAAATAGTCATAAAAAGCATCAATCCAGCCATAGGTTTCAGGCCCTGTCTTGCAGGTGGCAAGGAGGTGTGTTACTTCCAGTCTTTTTAAACCACCATTATTCCCACAAGGAGCGGCAGTATCTGAATAACCGGCATACGAGATGGGTATTTCCGCTCCTTTTTTATCAAGCTTGAAAATAAACGTATCTTCATCTTTCTCGAACCTTATTAAGAGTTTTACCTTTTTGCCCACTTTGACTAATCCAAGGTCTTCTTCACCAATTTGTGTGCTGCTTGTACAGTTTGCATTTGTGCATAGGAGCACTGTTCCTATGGCCCTCATATAACCTGCAGGAAGTTCGGTATCATCAGAATCTTTTCTCAGTCCGATATATGCCTGCACATCACCGGTAACAGATCCAGAATCTTCGCACGATCCTGCATTATTGAAAAAGGCACCTCCAATCCTCACTTCAGCTCGACTCGGAGAAGCATTGGCTGTACATCCAGTAATCTCAAGGCCTTTTACCTGGACACTTGTTTCCATTGCCGTAATGTTTGTGCCATCCTTCATTACCAGTCTCCTTCTCGCACGAAGCCTACCACTGTCAGATCCACTCGCTCCAATATTTCTGTTGTAATAATTTAGTTTACCAGATTTAATCCGCAACCCGCCCTCTAAGGTTATTATGCCGGGATCTACACTCGGAAAAGCATCAAATTGGTTATAGACATACCACAGATCTTGGCTGAGATAAGGCCCTTTAAAGTCATCATAAACGGTGAGCTGCGAATGAACAGGTAAGGCAACAAAAATAGATAAAACAAACATTAAGGAAATTAGAGTCGTTTTTATAAACATTATCTCCCCCTATAAATTTTTTTTGGATTTCCATATAGATATTTGTATAAGTATAGCACAGACTTTTGCTTTTATGTGTTCATCACCGGATAACGAATTATATTTTAAAAAACTCATTGCCCACCAAAGATTTATGGCATAAAATTACTTGTAAACAAAAATGTTTTGTATTAAAATTAGAAAGCACATTGACGTGCGAAACTCCTCAAAGTTCTTGAGGCCTTTCACAGAAATTGAACAAAGAAGTTCACAACGGTCACTGTCTTGGACTACACTTATATACACATAGCATGAAGCGACGTGCAACGATTTTCGAGAATATTTTACAATAAGGAGGCTTCTAATGGATCTTACAGAGCTTTTTGGATCAAATGTTTTTAATGATAAAGTGATGAAGCAAAGATTACCCAAAGAAACATACAAGGCACTCAAGGAAACAATAGAAAAAGATATGCCCCTTCGACCTGATGCTGCAAATGTGGTTGCAAATGCCATGAAGGACTGGGCCATCGAAAAAGGGGCAACTCACTACACGCACTGGTTCCAGCCATTAACAGGAATAACGGCAGAGAAGCATGATTCTTTTATATCCCCTACCGATGATGGAGGAATAATCGCAGAGTTTTCTGGCAAACAACTCATACAGGGAGAGCCTGATGCTTCTTCATTTCCGAGTGGTGGTCTCCGCAGTACATTCGAGGCGAGAGGTTATACTGCGTGGGATTGTACTTCTCCGGCATTCCTTAAAACAGACGAAAGTGGTAATGTTACCCTTACTATTCCTACGGCTTTTTATTCTTATTACGGGGAGGCGCTGGATAAGAAGACCCCCCTGCTCCGTTCGATGAAAGCCGTCTCAAAACAAGCTTTGAGAGTTCTCCGTGTGCTTGGCAATACCACTTCTACACGGGTGACTTCTACCGTTGGTCCAGAACAGGAATACTTCCTTGTAGATAAGAAATTCTACCTGGAGAGAATAGACCTTATGCTTACAGGAAGAACGATCTTTGGAGCCCCAGCTCCCAAGGGCCAGGAACTTGAGGATCAGTATTTCGGTGCTATAAAAGACAGGGTTTCCCATTATATGCGTGACCTAAACATTGAGCTTTGGAAAATGGGGATTACATCAAAAACCCAGCACAACGAGGTTGCGCCTGCCCAGTATGAGATGGCCCCTGTTTTTGCAACAACGAACATCGCAACAGACCATAATCAGCTTGTCATGGAAACCATGCAGAAAGTTGCTTTCCGACATGATCTCGTATGCCTGCTCCACGAGAAACCTTACGCAGGCATTAATGGCTCCGGTAAACATAATAACTGGTCCCTCTCAACTGATGATGGGATTAACCTGCTTGATCCTGGCCATACCCCCAGTGAGAATGTCCAGTTTCTCTTATTCTTGTGTGCAATGTTAAAGGCCGTCGACACTCACGCTGATATTTTGAGAGCCACGTGTGCGACTGCAGGCAACGATCATCGTCTGGGAGCAAACGAAGCACCCCCAGCGATTATCTCTATTTTTATGGGTGAGGAATTGACAGAAATCCTCGAGAAGATTTCAAAAGGAGAGAAGATTTCAACGAAAGATGCGCAGTTTGTTACAGTTGGAGTCGATACGCTCCCGGTAATACCCAAGGATAACACCGACCGGAACAGAACCTCGCCCTTTGCTTTTACCGGCAATAAATTTGAATTTAGAATGGTGGGCTCCGCACAGTCTATAGCAGGATCCAATGTTGCATTGAACACCATTGCGGCAGAAGCACTCGATGAAATTGCCAGCAGGCTGGAAAAAGCAAAAAATAAAGACATGGAAGCGGCTGCCATCATCAAGGAGATATATAAGAAGCACAACAAAGTGATCTTTAATGGAAACAACTATTCAGAAGGATGGGTTAAGGAAGCAGAAAAGAGGAATCTCCCCAATGTGCGAAACGCTGTCGACGCATTAAAAGCATTCATTACCGATAAATCGTTGAAGCTCTTTGAGAAATATGAAATCTTTTCGCATAAAGAGTTGCACTCACGTTACGACATCTATGTTGAGACATACGCGAAGCAGATTAACATAGAAGCATTGGCAGCAATTGACATGGTTAAAAAACAGTATTTGCCTGCCGGCATCGAGTATGCCACATTCCTGGCTGACTCAATTGGCAGTTTTAACGCTGTTTCAGTGTATGCTTCTGTCCAGGAAGACCTCCTGAAAAAACTAAACGCTCTTATAGCCTCATCGTATAAGAACCTTGCGAAATTAGAGTCGGCGGTCGAGAAAACCCAGGCAATTGGAGGCGTTGTCAAGAAGGCTGAGAGCTACCGCGATAAGGTTATACCAGCCATGCAGGATCTCCGAAAGGATATTGATGCTCTGGAAATGATTGTCCCCAGGGATATGTGGCCAGTTCCCAGTTACGCAGACCTTCTGTTCAAATTATAACCCATCTATATCACATGATTTCGCCATGCCGGTTTTCAAGCAATGAAACCGGCATGGCGTCTCTCTTCTTGTTTGATAATTACATCATTCTAAAGAAAACTCTCACCAAAATCCTTGATTATCAGTCATCATTTGATATAATTAGGTCATACCAAAGAAGAAAATAACTGAGCATAAATTTATGGGTCTCCTTTGCATCAATTTGTTAAAAGAATTGCTTGATAAGGGATACGTCAATCCTCAATTCGAGGAAATGACACTTTATTATACAAAGGAGGTTTGAAATGAGATTATCGAGAATTACTTTTGTTGCAGTTGTAATCGTATTCATCAGCTTTATGACCGTCTGCGCAGCAGATTTCAAGGTATATCCGGGAGCTAAACTCGACGAAAAGCTAACCAAGGAAGCCAACGATTTCGGCACCAAATCTGCAGCCACCTCCAAAATGGCTATTCCTAAGGCAACAATTTATACTACCGGAGAAGCATACGAGAAGGTTTATTCCTTCTATAAAAGTGTTGGTAAAGAATACCAGATGCCTAACGTTTCAGGAACAAAGAATAAGCTTCCTTCAGGTAAAGAGCTTAAATCATCTTTTTTTATTTTTGACGGAGCGAAGGACCTCATGGCCTCCAAGCTCTTTGCAAAGATTCAAAGGCCTTACATCGGCATGGACATGAAAGAAGGCCCAGATCTGACCTATATCATCGTATCTGAGAAAAAATAGCGCATTGACCTAGTCAAACAAACTTAATCCTACAGGAGGGTATTCATGAAAATAATGGGGATTTTATCCATCATCACTCTCGCTGCATTTTCTTTTGTCATAAACTTAGCAATAGCCCAAGACGAACCAGGATGCAAGGATCACCCAATGTTGACCCGGATGCCAGGTTTTTACATCGATAGCTGCGAAAAGAAGGATTTTGAGCAATTCAAATTTGTCGATTCAAAGGGAAATGATCAGACCGTTGAAGGAGTTTATACTTTCATTAAGTATGCCATAAAAGATGGAGCAAAGGCTCCGAGCGAGCTGCAGATTGTTCGCAACTATGCAAATGCCATCCAGAATATTGGGGGTACAACCGTCTATGAGGCACGACGTCAGGGATACCTGAAAGTCGAAAAGGGAGGAAATATAACGTGGATTCATGTGAGGGCCCACAGCGTTGGAGAGGCATACGACCTGGTGATCATTGAGAAAAAGGCCATGACACAGGAAGTCACAGCTAACGACATGCTCGATTCACTCAACAAGCAGGGTTTTGTGGCCCTCTACATCAACTTTGACACGAATAAAGCTACGATAAAAACAGAGTCCAAACCCATAGTCGACCAGATCGTCGTTCTTCTCAAGGATAATCCAAGTCTCAAAGTGAGTGTTGAAGGCCACACAGACAGCACAGGAACACCTGCTAAAAATAAGACATTGTCCCAGGAACGTGCTCAGTCTGTGATGAATGCGCTGGTTGCAGCCGGCATAGACAAAAAACGGCTCTCCGCTGTTGGCTGGGGCCAGGAGAAACCCGTGGCAGACAACAGGACCGATGAGGGCAAGGCAAAGAATCGCCGGGTGGAGATTGTCAAGAAGTAGAATTGTTGCGCCCCGGTTGTATTTTATAAATTCTCTGTTTTGGAGGAGAAAGGTCTGATGAATGTGCACAGATTTTTCCTTGCCTTTACTGCAGCCATATGCGTTCTCGGTGTTTTCTCTCTTGGCTTTGGAGCAAGGTATGATGGGTCCACGTGGAAGGGAAGAATAACTATGACCTATCGTGAGGCAGGAGGCGACAGCAGGCGCTCGAGTTCAAACCAGAAGGATTACAACAGCCAGTGGAGTTTCTCCAATACCACGAAGGTCACGCTGCAGGTTTGCGGCAGCTCTCTTGAGCAAGGTTACGTATCAGACGCAGGCGTCGATTACCACCACGCCTGGAAAGACAGCACGATCCTACAACGCCAGGTCTGTCAGCCCGGGGGAGAGGTAAAAAGACCGGGGTGGCACACAACAGACGAGGGAAACCTGTCAGCCATCGTCCATCCCGACCTGGTTGGCATCCCTGCGAGAGCCCAACTGTCAGTGGCCCTGCAGCCCCAGAAGGGTATCCGTTACATAATAGCCGCCGGTCTCGACATACCAATTGTGTTAGTAACAGGCATATCGAAAACCCAGACGTACGACCCGTGTCTCGGCACCACCAAAACTGCTGTAGACGAATTAAGGGCAGGAGTTAAGGAGTCAACCGTGACGTGCAGTAACGACGGAAAAAACTGCAAGTACACCATGCCGGCCCTCCCCCTTGCCTTTCCCCTTACCTTCAACCACACGGGAACCACAAAGGGCGACCGCATCACAGGCAGCAAGACGTTTCCCCTGGAAAAGATCGCCGAAGACACGTTGACAGCCCTTGGAACACAGCTGGAGGAAATGGCCCGGCAGCTACCTCCCGAGGTTCGGGAGGAAATGCTTCATGAGGCACGAAAAATGAAGGGCGAATCATACGAAGACAACAAGAAACCCCAGGCTCAGAACGAAAAGAAAGGTGAGACTACCAGGGCTATCACCGTTTCCTGGGATATCGGCCGCACAAACCCTTGCGACGATGTGATAGACCAACTCCGTCAGGAGTTATCCATGATCCAGGCTTATGCAGACGCTAACCTCGTGGCCCGGGCAAGGCAGGAAGGCTGGTCGGGGGAAGAATACGATGATGCGGCATTCGAAGATGGCAAATCCCGGTACGCATCCGGGTGGTGGAAAAACCCTTCTTCGGGATCACACCCGGGATACTCGGGTAATCGCCCTAAAGGAAACCGAAGGAGCCATATTGACATGGCCCTGAACAGTAAAAACTGTTCCATAGAGGGCCAGGATGAAAAGCGCAAAGCTCTTGAACAAGAATGTATGCCCCAGGTCATCTACGATTCGATCCTGGAGCACGAGAAGACCCACGCAAAGCAGTGCATGTCGGAGCGCACTGCAGAGGACTTCGCCTCGCGAACCCCGGATTCGTTCCGCAAGTTCGAACAGGCCGCCTATTGCGTGGGAGCAAAGAAACTTTTGAACTGGGCCGACGGCGTGTGCAAGGAGAGCGACGTGAAACCACTGCGGGATGCCTATTATACATATTGCCCTAAGTAAATAGATGGGATATTACTGGGATGAATAAACAGCTGGTCATGGCTACAGTTTACAGTATCAGATTTATTCTTTTGGAGGTGTGGTAATGCCGGCAAAACTGATTTTCGATCCTTCATTATCGAAAATGAAATATGCTTGCGGGGTTTCGGGTTCGGGGACTAACTACGACAGGATTTACGAAGGGGACCCTCAAAAAAAGCATCTTGTGTTTAGTAATGTACCCGGTTGCAAGGGAATGGTAAAGGCATGGAACTATGGGGCTCAGGCAGTATCATTGGATTCCGCCATATATTTCAAGGAAATGTGGGGGCTTGAAAAAGCTCCACGTCATGGCGTTGAGAGAAACAGTTACGACATGGCGCTAATGACCCTCGTGGAGCAAACCCTCAGTGGGCAACCGGACCTTATATGCCTCGCAGGGTATGACCTCTGGATCGGCGACTGGATGGTGAACAGGTACTACCCAAGGATTCTTAATGTTCATCCGGCTGATGCCACGAAATACGTTGGTCTTGGCTGGATACCCACTGCGAAGGCCATCCTTGCCGAAGAAAAAAGCGTGAAATCGACCGTTTTCTTTGTTGATCAAAGTGATGACGGAGGGCCCGTATTGATCCAATCGGCATCCCTGCCCCTCTCACGATGGGACAATCAGCTCCGGGAAGTGCGAAGGTTTGCAGAAAAAATAGATGCACGGGTACTGAAAGAATTCAGAGAAGCTACGGAGCGAGAAAAGAACAACCTTTACGAGACGCTGAAAAAGGTTTCCGAAGATATCCAGGAGGTCCTTAAGGTGGAGGGCGACTGGAAGATCTATCCTTTTGCCGTCCATGAGCTCATCGCAAAAGGCAGGGTAGCCCTTGATGACAGAACGGTCTATATCGATGGCGTTCAAATGCCCTCGGGGGGCTGGCAGGTAGATGAATACGGATTCGCGCATAGCATAGGGTGACTTAAAAGACAGGATTAACCAGCCCATTCTCGGGCGAGAAGGGAGGTCTGACTAATAGTTGATTAGAGTAATTATGTTGACTCAGTTGATAGGAACCAGGCATACTCCATGTCTTCACATTGAAGCTACTCCCTCGTTTGGTCGAACTTAAATGAGAATCGAGTCAACCAATCAACAGGCTACATTGTAAAAAAATGAGGTGACGTGAGCACCCAAAAGAATTGGAAAAGACTTCATGAAGAAATATGATATCGTTTTTATTGGTCATATAACAATTGATGAAATTGTTGCAGCAGAAGGCTCTTCCAGTGGTACAGTTGGTGGAGCACCTCTATTCGGGTCCCTTGCGGCATCGGTAACAGGAAAGCGTATCGCCGTAATTACAAGAATTGCCAGAGAAGATTCATACCTCATTGAAGCATTGGAAAAAGCTGACATCGATGTTTATCTCCAATCTGCCAGCAATACGACACATATGCGCGTTGTCCATCCATCTGAGAACGTTGATGAAAGACTCATGTATCAAACACAGGATGCTGGCCTATTCAAGATAGAGGAACTGCCCTCCTTTGAGGCAAACCTGATACATCTTGGAGCCCTTACGGACCGCGAGTTTACTCTTGAATTCATGAAAGAACTCAAAGAGAGAGGTTTTCATCTATCTGTTGATATGCAGGGCTTTGTCAGGCAGGTTGACGAATCGTCACGAATAATCGATTTTGGTGATGTTCCCAAGAAACAAGACATTATGGGAATTGTTGATTTCGTAAAGCTCGATGTGGTGGAAGCAAAAATTCTCACAGGAACTGACAATATCTCTGGGGCTGCTGCCATATGTGAGGACTGGGGAAGCCGCGAAACGCTCATCACCCGCTCGGACGGGGTACTTGTTCGAAGCATGGAAAAAGATTACTTTGAGACTTTTTCCAACAGGAACAGCGCAGGGAGAACGGGGCGCGGAGATACAACGTTTGGCGCATACCTCGCACGAAGGCTCGATCATTCTATAGAAGAATCAATAAAATTTGCAGCATCCCTTGCTTCGATTAAGATGGAATTACCAGGCCCATTCAGTGGAACACTTGAACACGTTATCAGGAGAATGGGCACAAGAAATCATCCCGCGTCATAAAACTAATCTTATACAAATAAACAGGGCGATGGAGGAAATTACCTCCATCGACTTTTTGACCGATGAAGGAAAATCCATTCAGTATTATTGTCAGCAAATCGCGCCTTGGAAACAAATATCAAGCCATTTCAAAGAGATAGGTTCTAAATCTAAACTGGCATTGGTTTTGCTATCTTGAACTCTTACAAGGGGATCACGATGAGATCACTATCTCTGAATTCGAACGATACTTTAAAACCTGCTTCACAATTTGTACCGGAACGAGGGTTTGATTTACTTAAAATCCTATCCCATGATCTAAGGGGCTCCCTTGTCTCCATATCAGCAGTTCTCCATATGCTCAACCGTGACCATCGGAAAGAGGCTGATCATCTCGTAGAGACAAAACTGGAAGAGCTTATTGATAAGATAGGCAATATTTCTTCCATGTTAGAAGAGTCTCTTCAAATGGCACTTGCCCTTGATGAAGATAGCCAGTCTGGCCACAATCTTGTGGATTTCGAGCGAGATATCATCGAAGCAGTGAAGCAAGAATTTGATTCAGAAACCCGTAAAAAGAAGCTTACCATTAAAACCTTGCTAGACCCATTGACGGGTTTCGTGATTCCTGCCACGATTAACAAAACTGTTCTCAAGATGATTTTTCGCAATTTATTTAGCAACGCCGTGAAGAATTGTGAATTTGGTGGTACCATTGAGATCAGGATAAAACATGGAAACCAGTTTTTTTTGCTGAAGATTTATAACACTGGGAGGCCCATTACCGAGGAATTGCAGCCAAAACTCTTTTTGAAACCTCTCCCCCCGAAAGATCGAGAAGAGAGAAATTCCGACGGGATGGGCCTCGGTCTATACCTTGCAAAAAGAATAATGCAAACTCAGGGCGGAGAAATATGGTATGAACCCGAAGAACAGGGTGCAACCTTCGTTCTGGCAATTCCGGTGGAAACCGGAAGTACTCGCTTCACAAGTTATTCCCAAGGGACGCTCTTTTCCTGAAATCCGGTCTTAAAGCGAAACAAAGGGGAAACACAAGGAGATTACTTTGATTGGTTTTTTTAGAAATGGACACATTTATATAGAATTGAGACCCCGGTGCCCTAAATGCAAAAAAGAATTCATGCTTGACTTAAGAAAGTTCTTACCAGGGAAGGCACATAGCTGCCATGCATGTGGCACAATTGCACAGTTTGATGCAGAGCTTGCTGAAAGAGTACAAAAACTGATAAACGATCTGGAGGTTTCCGTTCGTGAGGTCCATGAAAGCATTGCATCGCAAATAGCAGATTAGGTATTGAGATGAAAGCCTCTCATGAAAGGTCATACAAACTGGAGAGCATGAAAAGCCATTCTTTTCTTATCGTCATCATTATCTTCGTCATATGCTCTTTAACCGTTTCATACGTAAAGGCAGAAATAACGGAGAAAGAAATCGGTGTTCCCCTGTATCCCGGATCAAGACAAATCCCGAGTTGCGTTCCGGTAAAAACAGATCAAAACAACTCTTCGTTTCGAAACATCACACTCATTACTTCGGACAGTTTTAAAAAAGTGCTTACCTTTTACCAGGCAAAGCTTGGTAAATTTTCAACCTCAAAATCTCAGTCTTTTGCGAGATCAGCTTTCTGGAATGAATCAACTATGAAAGGGTACCGAATCGTTACCCTCATTGAGGCTGAAGAGGGAACAAAGATCACGATAACAAAGAGAATCTGGTAAGCGCTTCAACACATTTCTCTTTTTGCATCTCCTTTTTCTTCATTGCGAAAGAATACAGCTTCAGTTATGTTACGGAGTATAACTGTCACCTGAAAGGAGAAAAAATATGATCGTTGAGTTCAAGGGAAAAAAGCCGAAAATAGATCCATCAGCCTTTGTTGCAGAGAACGCCATGATCATCGGTGACGTCTCTATTGGGCCGTCAGCAAATATTTGGTTCAATTGCGTTGTACGGGGAGATAATAATTATATTCGTATCGGTAAAGGGTGTAACATTCAGGATGCCAGCGTTCTCCATATCGTTAAAGACCTGTATCCCCTCACCTTGGAGGATGAGGTTGTGCTTGGCCACCGCGTCGTTGTTCACGGATGTCATATTGGACGAGGTTCGCTGATTGGCATTGGAGCCATCGTTCTCGATGGAGCTGAAATCGGTGAAGAATCTATTATCGGCGCCGGATCAGTGGTGAGCCCGAAAAGCGTAATTCCCCCGCGATCTCTTGCCATGGGAATACCGGCACGGGTGGTCCGTAACCTTGATGAAAAGGATGTTCGCAAAATACAGGGGATCTCGGAGGAATACCATGAGTTAATGGAAGTATATGCTGAAATGCAGCCACGAGGGAAGGTCTAAAAAATCTAATCTGAAAAACCTCGTTGTCAATATCTAATGGCTTCACAATTATCATAAATTGCGGTCCAGTATTTCCCTTACATTGCCAATAAGTTGCCCAGTAAATGGTTCGGAGATAAGAGCTTCAAAACCGAATCTATCCCTTCTTGCGTAAAGCCTTTCTCCTGAATAATGTCGTCAGTATATCCGCTTAAAAAAACATTCATGTGTAAACCATATGACTCTCGTTTCGGTTTCCTCGATATGATATCCATTGATACGATAAAAAAATCGGAGTCACTCTTTCCGGCCATACTCTCGCGGAATATACTGAACAACTTCTTCATGCCTGGATTACATCTGTATAGCGCTATTTCTCATCTGATAGCTGGATATTTCTACTGGCAAACCCATGGCGCCCCCATATACACCATACATGTTATTCATCAACATATTCGCCCTTGCTAGGAAATGGGATTGGCTCATTTAGCTTCCCACATTGACAGAGTTTTAGGCGCGCACAACCGATTACTTCCATAGAAATCAGATACTTATTATGGGGTGTTTCCCACTTCGTCCGAAAACACGTGAATACTTCGACAAGCTCATAGATGTTGTTATGCCAAAGAAGAACGGCAAAGAAGTATTTGATCACATAAGAAAGGTAAGGCCGGATGCAAAGGTGATCTTTACCAGCGGTTACACTGGCGACGTAATCATTGACAAAGGAGTATATGACAATACGGTTGATTTTATTCAAAAACCCGTATCTCCGAATGAATTACTGGGTAAGATTAGAGAGGTATTGAATAAACGCTCATAAATTCTTGGAAGGTTACACAGAGAACAATTCCACTATTTTTCTGACCAAAGACGGCAAAGAGGGGTCTCGAGCCCCCATGACAAGGATACAATCCCCGGGGGTAGTTTTGGCTTTTAATTTGATCAGCAGTGTATCTCTGTCTTGGAGTGCTTCTACAGTGAACGTTACGAAACCAAGGCCATTTACGATATCTGCCGAGGAAATACTTTTTTCAGCAGTGCCGCCGGCATAATAGATTGGCAAGAGATAAAGGATATCATTCTGCCGAAAGATTTTTCTGAAGGTCGCAATGTATTCATCGTGCAAGAAACGAGTAGGGCCAAACCCATGAGGCTGGTATACGGCGATTATACGATTACAAAGACCACGAGCGGCCCCCACGGCAGCCGCAATCTTTGCCGGATTATGGGCAAAATCATCAACAACATGAATGTTCTGGGCTGTTTTAGCGACACAAAATCGGCGCGCCACACCTTCAAAACTGGTTACTGCGGTAGCCAGGGTTAATCCATTACACCCAAAATGTTCGCATACACAGAGGGCGGCTCTCAGGTTTTCAAGGTTGTGTTCTCCCGGCAAGGACAAGTGATATTCAATGCCTGCGCGATACAGCCTCACTGATGTAGACAGGAGTTCTTCACAGTCTGCTCGCCACGTTGCTGAAATGTTTTTTCCGAATCTCTCTGACGCCGGGAGAGAAGAAAGGAGAGGATCATCCGCATTTGAAACAACCCAGTTCGTCTGTGAAATAAACGTCGCAAAAAGCCCTTTTAGTTCTTCAACGCTTTTGTGGTCTTTAGAAATGTTCAGGACTACCGCTGCATCCGGATGGTATTTCACGATTGTACCGTCACTTTCATCAGCTTCAACAACCAGGAGGTCAGATCCGCCACTGAAGGCATTACCTATTAACCCCTGTTTTTCAAGCCTTCGCAAAGGAGCACCGCTTATGAGAGAAGGTGATTTTCCGCATGCAGTTAAAAATTCGAATATCATTGCTGTCACGGTAGATTTACCACTTGTCCCTGCAACAGCAATCGTTCGCTTTGTATGTATAATTGCAGCAAGCACATCAGATCGATGGATAATGGGAACATCATGGTCGTATGCCGAAGCAATATCTGGGTTTGATTCCTCAATTGCTGAAGAAATACAGACCACGTCAGTCTCTGAAGTTACGCCCGATCCATCCTGATTCATAATCATGCACCCAAGTTTCTCCAGAGACTGCCTCATGGAAGCAGTATCCTCACTGGTAAGCAGACGATCGGAACCCGATACTGATATCCCCTGAAAACGTAAATACTGAGCGAGGGCGCTCATACCAGTACCGAAAATACCGGTAAAGTGGATGTTCCTACACGGTTTCTTGTCAATGACTATAGCCGGTCGATCTTTATGAACCAGGTTCATGTTTCAGTTCTGTTCCCGTTAACCACTCCTCAATCTGAATCTTCAAAATCACCGGAGGAAGTGGACCGTTGTCTATTGTATATTGCAGTGATAGATTGGAGCTGCACTACTATCGGATCATTCACACCTGAAAAGAGACCACTTGGCTGCACGCAGCCATATTTAATCCAGGAAAGCAAAGATTTAGTCGAACGTTTCGAATACAGTGGAAACTCATCGATTCGCACATAATAGTCTCTTCATTCCTTCGCTGTCCGAAAAAGTATTCTCTATTCAACTGGGTCAGCATACGCTTTGGTCTTCGCCCCTTGATTTTTCTTATGCTTTTCCAATATCGTTACCCATGGTCTTCCAGAGCATTTCTTCGATTTCGGGAGCCAATTGCGGACCTTCCTCCGTCTTCATCGTTCTAATCCGCATATCGTACACATTTTCAAGTTGGGGGAGAATCATTTTAACTTCAGGGGATCTCTCTACCTTTTCAGCGATCGAATTACGTTGCTCGAATGCTCTTTCGAAGTCTTGTGTATCAATCGGGATGTCATACAAGACGTTCAGTAATTCCATGAGCCTGACCTTTCCCATAAAGTCCTCGTCAACCACAACATACTGAGGCAAAGAGACAATAAAGACGAGTGCATCAATGCCTGATTCGGCCGCTTCTTTTGTAATAAGATTCAAAATCGTTGAAGGACCTCGGTATGTAATTGGGAGAGCTCCAATTTTTTTTAATTCCTCAAGTGCTCCACCTCCCATCCCATACCCGCTAATCAGCAAAGGCCTGGTGTGAGGCACTACATCATACATGCTTCCGAGAAGCACATATTTCTTCGCTTTTAATGTCCGGATAAGCTTCAAAACAGAACCAATCAAGAACTCTGCATGAGCATGAGGCTCCAAAAGTCGAAGCAATAGCAAGTCATTCTGCCCTTCCCTTTTTGCGTAGTGGACTGTTGAGTTGGGGATGGACATATCTCGAATACCATCTTCCAGATCGATCGTTGGTCTATACCGGGTAAAATCATAGAATTTACCAGGCTTGGATAACTTTCCTAATTCAACAGCCCCATAACGTGATTTCAACTCTCTGAGCACAAGGCTTCCAACGCTATTCACATCTATCCAAGGCCGAAGCGTAGCTATAACGAAAGGTTCATGACACTCCGGAACCGGTTCATGTAATTGAAAAGCACCTATTTGCACGAAACCTCCTCCTCCCTGATATCATAATTTGATTGCAGAGTATACCAGATATCCCTAACTCCTTGAAAGTTTTTCTCATCACAGAGATGAAGAAAACTCATGGAGATGCTTTCATAGCCTCTTCGTGTGAACACAAGTGCATTTGTATACTTGGCTCAACAGACGTTTAAATGTTGTCATGTTCCGTTATTTTTTTCAGATACTAATATTTGTCTTAATAATATTTCGGTATACTCTGGCCTGCAGATTTATTTTATTTATAAAATCTTAAAACCTACGTATTATCAGGCAATATGAAATTTAATTTCCAATTCTTTACAATTTCTCTTGCGTACAGAATTCCATGCATGTTATGCTAATGAAAAGTTTCACAAAGAGAAACGATGGTTCATTTTTTAATTGTTGAAACAAAAAAAATTGGGGGTAGAGAGACCTTTTGTTATATGGAGGATGTCATTGCAAGAAAAGGCAAACAATGTGTGAGCGCTCGAATGAGCAAATAAAACAAAAGGAGGAAGTAGTATCATGTTACGTAAGATGGTAGTAGGGTTTTTTGTCTTTTCGCTTCTTGTTGTCTCTTTTTCCACTGATTCCTGTGCTGCCCCCATCAAAATGAAGTTCGCCGGATATCACCCACCAGGGCATATGGTTTCGACATTGATAACTCAATTTTGCGAAGAAGTTAATAAGAAGGCGAATGGAAAAGTTGAGTTAACCCCATATAATGGCGGTACACTGCTCTCACCGGTGAAGATGGCGGCTGGCGTGGCCAGCGGTATTGCAGATATTGGCTTTTCTCACTGTGCCTATTCAAGGGGCCGTTTTCCCGTTATGGAGATCATGGAGCTCCCATTGGGTTTACCGAGCAGCTGGATCGGCACCCATGTGGCCAACGATTTTTACAATAAGTTTAAACCGAAAGAGTGGGATAACTACCATGTTCTCATGTTCACCACAAGTCCGGTAAATGTAATTCAAACCACAAGCAAACCTGTTAAGACCCTGGAGGACATGAAAGGTATGAAGATCAGAGGTACTGGGAGAAGCGGAGATATCGTCAAAGCCCTTGGTGGAGTTCCTGTACCCATTGAAACACCGGACCTCTATGATGCTATCAAACGGAGGGTAGTTGACGGGGCCTACCTCACTATGGAAACATACAAAGGTTTCAAAACAGGAGAGCTTTTCAAGTTCAATACAGAATCATGGAAGGTTGGAAGTGTATACACTTTCTATATAATCATGAATAAAAACAAGTGGAACGCTCTTCCTGCCGATGTCCAGAAAATCTTCAACGAGGTCTCTCTGGATTTTATAGAACGCTTCGCTACAGGGTTTAACAAGATCGATATTGAAGGCAGGGATTTCTTCCTCAAAGAAGGGGGTCAGTCATTTTCCCTTCCTGACTCGGAAAGCGCCAGATGGGTTAAAGCTGTACAGCCTGTCATTGCAGAATACAAAAAAGACATGGTCTCGAAAGGGTTCAAGAATGAAGAGGTCGATAGCTGGCTGAAATTTACACAAGAGCGGATTGAATATTGGAAAGCCCAGGAAAAGGCCAAGAAAATACCTACCCCCTTTAAGTATTAACAAGAATTATGAGAGGGTGTAGCATATGACAGCATAGTATGTCGATTATATTCCGAAACGATCTGCCGCACCTCCATTTCGTTAGTGGATGTCTGCTTTGAGTAATTAAATACCTTGGCAGGCATCCACTGCCTCCCCTATTAACACGATAGTTTTATGGCCATGGATTTTTTTATCAGCGCGGTAAAATATGTTAATATTTTTCCTGCGTGCTGTCCGAATTGATAAACTGTCTGCCCGTTAGCGAATTATTTATTTTACTGTATATCAATGTACCTTAAGTTGATGCCAATTAATCAACATCACTGTAAATTACCGTAAGACACAGTGAGTATTTTTCAATATTCCTTTGAATTCGAGATTTGCGTTGAACGAACGTATAGGTAGCTCGAAATCCTTATTGAAACGGTCTCTGATTTGCAGCTCTGCGAGTGGCGGAGGTCTGCAGCTATGGTGTTTGTGCATTTTTTTTAAAATACGAGTTGAGATCTGTTGGTGCCCATATTTCCTGCTAAATTAATTGCACGCAACAGTTGCACGAAGCTTCAAAATAGCATCCTTAATGTGAACTTCATTGATAGTTCCTGGCCTACCAGCCAGATAGTTTGGTACCATATCGGAGAGACATTTACTTTGACGAGTGTCAGATGTTGAAATGTCATTAAAGGTTTTGTCTTTTGGCTAACTTTACCATTTTATCGGGAGAGCGTTTCAAACAAACTGACGTTGAGGTGCAGTATGTTGCCGGTACTGGAAATGCAATGCCTAAAGATCGTGCCACAGAGATTTTGATTGAGGAAATCTGGTATGTTGCAGTACGAGAGGCAAAAAAGCGTCATGTCAACATTTTCAACGGTAAGCTTTTCCGACTGAAGAATATTACCGTCGCAAACAATGCGTCATTATTTTTGGGACTGGGAGATACAGACTATAAGGAATATATCGCCACACGAACGGCAAGATTCTGGAGAGACCATCAGTTCAACGAACTCTCCAACCCGTTGGCGACATGCATTGCAATAGTCACGAGTGATGGAAAGATCATCATAGAAAAGAGAGGAAATGTAGATGTTTACTCAAAACAGTACCACGTTATTGGCGGATTTATGGACAGGCTTCAAGATTTTAACAGGTATAACCCTGACCCTTTTAAAGCAATCATCCGGGAAGTCAAAGAGGAAGTGGGTTTGACACTCCATAATACTACAATTCAGATAGTAGGTATTGTTTACGACCTCATAACACCACATCCTGAAATGTGTTTTTGTGCAGAATCAAATTTGTCAAGCGAAGAGATTGTTTACATTTTTGCTCATTCAAAAAAGGATCTCGAAGTTAATAAGCTTGAATTTGTAGACGCTTCGGCGGACAAACTGGCTCAATTTATACTATCCCAGCGTCACCTCACAGCGGTTACAGGTCAGGCTTGCTTAACGCTTTATGGAAAACATACATATGGTACACCGTGGTTTCGCAAAGTTATCGATGCTCTTGGCTAAAATCATCATGAACGACCAATGTTCGTGTCATGCCTGCACGCCTGGTAAGCTTCAACGCTTATGGCAATACTTCGTTCTCTATGTTATCTATGCGTACGAGGCACTTTGTGTCTCAAAATCTCCACAGTACCACTTGTTCCATCAACCTGGATTAGATCTCCTTCGCGTACAACATCAATAATACCTTCGACACCTGTAACAGCGGGAATATCATATTCTCGAGCATACCAGAATGCTGTTGCTCCGATTCCCCCACGTTCCGTGATGACTGCACAGGCCTTTTGCATATTCCCTATAAGCATTCGTGAGGCTGTGGGAGTAACAATTACCGAACCTTCTCGTACTCGTCGCATATCCTTCTCATCCTTCACCACCACGACTGATCCTACAGCTCTCCCTGCAGATGCTCCTCTCCCATCAAATCTTTCAGCGGCATAAGCGTCAGGAAAGATTTTGCCTACTCTTTCCGCTTCAAAACCGTGTGTTTGTCCTTCTGAAAATGAGTTATGTGCTTCTAAACCTGTATTCATGTTTTCCTCCTTGTTTTTTCTCCTTGGTCATTCTCGCTCGTCACACATGCAGGTTTTGTCTTCGCCCACATTGGGTTGAGAACACCCTGAGACAAAACCTGTTTGGCAGTATCCATCGTAACTCCCATATGGTTTTTTTGACAAAGCCGATGTTTGCTCCGTTCTGTATATACAATGCCTAAAAACGTTGACCATATTACTTCAGCAAGTGTTCTATAATCGCATTGTATGAATATCTCTTTTGCTACCCCATATCCAACTATTTTATGCTGAAGACCAACAACTTTTGATCCAACCTCATAAAGGATATCGCGAAATTCTTGGGAAAGGTTGGTCACCATCTCCCTTTGGTGTAGATACTGCCATGCAGAGAAAGTTACGGGATCCTTTTCATAGAACTTCCGATAGCATTCCCATAGCTCTTCAAAAAGGTTTTCCTGTATAATCTCCCTTTTTGTATAAATCTCCTGAAGGCGATCTGCAAAATAGTTGGCATGAGAAACTATCGCGCTTAACACAATTTCTTCCTTGTTCTTAAAGTAAAGATAGAGAGCAGCCCGGCTGACTTCTGAACGTTCAGCAATTTTTTCCATTGTTATCGCGTGATACCCTTCTTCAGAGTATATTGCCATTGCTGCATCGATAACCAACTCCCTCCTGACTTCCTTCTCTCGCTGTCTCCGTTCGGTTACACCCATTTGGATGTTAGCTCCAGTTATTAGACTATATGTCTATATTTTAGATTGTGCGTCTTCTTTTGTCAAGAACTTTGGTAGGTTTTGTCTCTGCAATATGTTTATATCATCCCGTATCTGCATAATGAAAATGTTATTCCCTTCATAGGATAACAGGGAATACGTAAATGATTACCAGTTGAAAATGGGCAGAATTCACAAAGATACACAGCAGCGTGTTTCAGTCAAAAAATGCATGGTTGACCCAAATTACATACGACCGGGGTGTGGTAGGGACGGTTATGATTTCTCAAAAGACCTCGGTGTTATAATCAGAAATCTATCAGGGTATTTTATTAATTTTCATGGTATATGTCCATTCACCGTATCGCTTCATGTTCATTGAACTTGTCCAATTTTAATAAAACTTGACATGGAAAAACCATCTTGCTCAGAGCTTTAACGATTACCGACCCTGTGATGATCGTTGCCCTGCCTTCTGGACACTTTACCCTATCGTGAGTGAGCGTTAGGCTACTATAGTATCGAATATCCATGTTTAAGAGACAATCAAAGATATTGAAACGATGGATGACATCAGGTATATACTTAGAAATCAAAGAGGAGGTCATACAATGAAGAAAGGCACTATTTTTGTAGCGGCAATTTGTTTTTGTCTTGTGTGTGCATTTCCAGGGAACGCACAGCAAGCAGTCAAACAGGAAACCAAGGTAGAATATCTTAAGACACCCAGACCTATGGCACTTCCTTTTTCTGACGCAGCGCGTGTCGGCAACATCCTTTATCTTTCCGGCGAGATCGGTGTCGATTACAGCACTATGAAGGTTGTGCCCGGTGGTATCAAGGCCGAGACCAAACAGACCCTTGATAATATCAAGTCAACTTTGGAGAAATACGGTTCTTCAATGGACAATGTATTCAAATGTACCGTTATGATAGCCGACATGAAGGAATGGCCGCTCATGAATGAGGTGTATGTTACGTATTTCAAGAAAGACAGACTTCCTGCGCGAAGCGCAATAGGCGCTAACGGCCTTGCATTAGGGGCGAAGGTAGAGATTGAGTGTCTCGCTACTATAGATAAGTAAAGTCCAAATCGATCGAGCTTGGAGATGTAGAACTGAGGAGATATAATGGCGTATAAACGAATAACGGTAGTAATCCCGCCAGAAATGTCAGACTGCGATGATAGCTACACCGAGATAATAGAGTATGTTGCTGCTTGTACACGGTTCAAAAACATACATGACGACCTGGACAGCGTGGACATGGTGGCTTGCAATGCTGTTTTTGAGGACAATAGTGGCAATATATGGCACGGTCACTTGGCTGATCTGCCGTATCCCGATGGGAGCCAGAAATATATGATCGATCTTGAGAAGAAAGGAGAAAAACAATAATGATGTGATGGTATCGTGTGCAGAAAATTCAGGATCGTAAGAAATGGCCGATCACTCCTGATGAAAATCTGGAAGCCGTATCTTCATTCTTCCAGTCCCAACAGCCTTGCCGCATTGGAAAAACAGATTTTTTCCGTGTCAGCGTCCGTCAGAAACGGTAACTGTAACAAAAACTGAAGTTCTTCCCCCTGATCTGTCCAGGGGCTGTCCGACGCGAACAACAGACGTTCTGCCGGATGCTCTTTGAGAAACCGTTCCCGGTAGGTCCCAGGCATCGTACGCAATACAAATGATGTATCGAGATAGATATTTTTCCCCAGCAAGTATTCAGCTGTTTCCGCATAAGCATCTTCGCCTCCCAGATGGGCAGCAATTATGGTGAGTTCCGGAACTGCCTTGTGAGCCGCGGCTAATCGCTTTGGTGTTGCATGGACAGGGTGAGGAAGTCCCCGATCCATCCCGGCATGGAAGAGAATGAACATACCTTCTGCAGCTACCGCCTCATACAGCGGAAATACCCGGTGATCATCAACAAAAAAATCCTGATAGTCAGGGTGAAGTTTGAAACCCCGAAATCCTAATTTTCTCAGGCTTTTTATCTCTTCGGAGCTCAGGGGATCGGCCGGGTGCATGGCAGCCATGGCTTCAATGCCTGGTTGGCGAATCGCCATGAGCCATCGGTGAATAGATGGAACCTGTTCCGGTTTTGTCGCAACTGCCGCCACGACGGAAAGATCAATCCCGGCAGCAGTCATGGATCTCTTCAGCCCCTCCAGGGTACCATCCGTATAAGCATTGATCCCCGCCCTCTGACGAACTGCAGAGACCGTCTGGAGAGCCACACGGTCAGGATAAATGTGGGTATGAAAATCGATCTTCACAGCGTGATTTCTATACGTTATTTCATTCATCTTTTCAAGACGTAATCATATCTATTTTTACCATCGGCCAGTCCTCCGCAAAGCTCAAACTTCAACGGCAGACCCAGGATTCTTTCTTTACGGTAACTTTTCCAACCTGTAGGGGAGAATGTTAAATTCGATTGGAGCTATGATTCTTCGTCTTGACGAATAAAATCTTCTAGTATATAAATAAAGCATCCTTAACAAGGGGTGGTTCATTTTTGAGCCTGAGATTACACCCACATAACCTGATCTGGATAATGCCAGCGGAGGGAGCAGGATATGCATCAGAATCAAATCTCTTTCACACGCGCATCTGACCATTTCATAGTCCAGGAAAGGCCATTCTATTCTCAAAAGCCTGTATCAGAAAATGATCGCCCCGAAAATTTACTGAATCAGGAGAGAAGATATGCTTAATGAAGTAACCATTAGCAGGGCAATCATAACGACCTACATGAATAAGCTCATGGACTCACTTGAACTCGATGTTGCCATCGTTGGTGGAGGCCCATCTGGATTAGTAGCGGGTTACTATGTCGCCCGAGAAGGAAAAAAAACCGCTCTTTTTGAAAGCAAGCTATCCATCGGAGGAGGAATGTGGGGCGGTGGTATGATGTTTAATCAAATTGTAGTGCAGGATGAGGCAAAAGGTATAATGGACGAGCTTGGCATCCGTTCAGAGGTATTTGAACCGGGGTATTATACGGCCGACTCCATTGATGCCGTGTCCACGCTCATTCATCGGGCAATGAAAGAAGGTTTGAAGATATTTAACCTTGTTTATATCGAAGATATTGTTTTCAAAGAAAACCGTGTGGGCGGCCTCGTGATTAATTATGCCCCTGTGCAAACTGCAAAACTCCATGTCGACCCTTTAACGATTCACTCAAAGTTTGTACTGGATGCAACCGGGCATCCAGCTCATGTCACAACCACTCTGCTGAAAAAGATGGGTGTGAAACTGAACACAGAGACTGGTGGTATTGTTGGTGAAAAATCCATGGATGCTGAGACTGGAGAGATGCATACAGTCGAAAACACGAAGGAGGTTTTTCCCGGGTTGTTTGTATCTGGTATGGCGGCAAATCAGGTATATGGTGGGTATCGGATGGGTCCTGTCTTCGGTGGAATGCTTCTCTCTGGGAAAAAAGCTGCCGGAGAGATACTCAAGAGTCTGTCATGATGGGCAGTAATAACGATAATAAGAAAACCATCAGGAGAGGGCTGTACCTCATTCTCACTGACCCACCATTTGGCTACCAGAGAATGACCGAGATGGCAGTGGCCGAAGGCATTCCCCTTGTGCAGCTCCGATATACACATCCGGATGTTCGAGAGTTTCTGAAGTTTGCCCACATCATGCGGCAAATTACGTGGAAAACAAACACAAAGCTGATCATCAACGACAGGCTGGATATCGCTCTTATGGTACACGCAGATGGCGTCCACCTTGGACAAAACGATGTACCGGTAAAAGAAGCTCGGGTCGTGCTGGGCAATAACATGATTATAGGCCTTTCAACCCACAACCTTGAACAGGTAAAAAAAGCCCAATCAGAGCCCATCGATTATATCGGGTTCGGCCCTGTTTATAAACCATTTCAGAAGAATAATCACGAACCGGTAACAGGAATTCATGCGCTTGGGGAAGCTGTAGAAGCATCTCGGCTACCTGTAGTTGCCATTGGGGGAATCAGCCGGCATCGACTCGATGAAATTATCACGTTTCCTATCCATAATGTTGCCTGTATAGGTGCAATTGCATCCGCCAAAGATCCGGCTGAAGAAATGCGGGCCATGCATTCCAAAATTATCGAGGCAAAGCAGTCCTTTGCCAGGAAAAGAGGGTAAACCGTATCTTGGTCGAAAGGCGTGAATAAGTACCTTGTACAAAATCGGTGGCACAAAAAAACGGAACCGTGCGGGAATCTTACCGATCGATGCAGAAATGAGAAACGTAAGAAAATATTACATTCATTTCAGGTCAGATGCAGGCCGATACATATCCAGCAAGACAGCAGGCCGACTTGATACCTTGTAAGCCTGCAAGCTTGAACCGTTTCAGACCAGAACGGCGTATCCAGCTCAAAGAAGTTGGGGGGGACATTGACCTATCGGATTCGTCAAAAAATTTTCAATTACACCTGGCCGGAACTGAATGATATTTTTACCAAATTTAAAAAACACCAAGACCCATGGCACTTCCTTTTTCTGACGCAGCGCGTGTCGGGAATATTCTCTTTCTTTCCGGCGAGATTGGAGTCGATTACAGCACTATGAAGGTTATGCCGAGTTGTATTAAGGCAGAGACGAAACAGTCGCTGGACAACATAAAAGCAACTCTTGAGAAATATGGCTCCTCAATGGATAACGTATTCAAATGCATCGTTATGATAGCCGACATGAAAAAATGGCCGTTAATGAAAGAGGTTTACGTGACATACTTCAAGAAAGACCGGCTCCCTCCCAAAAGCGCAATCGATGCCAACGGCCTCGCATTGGGGACAAAGGTAGAGATTGAATGCATGGCCACTGTGGATAAATAGCAAATAAACACAATCAAGATTTGTTTGACGCCCGCTGTGCTCGAGCACTCAGGGAAGACAATTAAGGATTAGAGGGGTAAGGATTAGGTCCCGGCGGATTTCTGAAGACTGTTGAAATCAGGCGGAATTGCATACCATACATAAAATCAGAGGTGATGGTTGTGCGCGCTCCCCCTTGTTGTTCCGTTCCTCCCTACATGAAACTTGGCAGCCAGGTGGCAATTCGCGGGAAGAGCATAAGAAGAAAGATCAGGACAAAGAGTCCGACGAGGAAAGGATAGATACCTCTGAATATTTTATGAAGTGGGACATCGAGGGCTATCCCCTTGATTACGAATACATTGACACCTACAGGCGGGGTAATAACCCCCATCTCGGCGATGAGGACGACTATGACCCCGAACCAGATGGGATCAAAACCCAATTTCTTGACGATGGGAAAAAAGATTGGCAAAGAGACCACGATCATGGCCATGGAATCCATGAAAAAACCGCCTACGAAATAGAGCAGGATGATTACGCCCATGATAGCCCACGGAGGCAAGGGGAGGTTCCCTACCCAGTCGGCGAGTTCGAAGGGGATATTGGATATGGCCATAAAATGACCGAAGATCGTGGCGCCCGCAATAATGAAGAGCACCATGCAGGCAGTCCTGAGACCGTCTCTGGCTGCCTCGAGTGTAACCTTAATGCTGAATCCACCACGGAACAAACCTATCATAAGGGCTCCAAAGGCGCCAATGCCTCCTGCCTGTGTTGGACTGAACCATCCGAGGAAGAGTCCACCAACGGCCAGACCGAAAAGGATGACCGCTTCGACAATCCCGAGCAATGATGAAAATTTTTCTTTCCAGCTTGTACGTGGCGCGGCAGGTCCGAGCTTCGGATTACGAACACAAAGCGTGACAACCGTGAGAAGAAAGAAAACGGTGAGAAGGGCGCCGGGGATAATTCCAGCAAGGAAGAGCTTCCCGATCGATTCTTCCGTCATGATACCATACACGATAAAAACTGTGCTCGGGGGTATAAGAATGCCCAGAGTACCAGCAGCTGCAATCGTACCGGTAGCAAAGGAATCGTCGTAATCGTATTTCTTCATCTCCGGTACAGCAATTCTTCCCATAGTTGCCGCCGTGGCAGCCGTAGACCCGCAGATTGCCGCAAAGCCGGAACACGCGAGCACCGTAGCTAATGTAAGACCACCTCGGAGATGACCGAGCCAAGTGTAGGCCGCCAGATAGAGACGGCGACTGATTCCTGAGGCAAAGGCAAAAGAACCCATCAGAATAAAAGTGGGAATGACGGACAAGGGATGCGAGGAGAACGTATCGAAAATGTCCTGGGCAATCAGGTGCATCGCTGATTGAATTCCGTTCAGGTATGCAAAGCCTCCTGCACCGACGATGATCATCGCGAATGCGACGGGTACTCTAAAAAGAAAGAGAACAACAAGCAAAGCTATACCGATAAGACCAACAGTTTCGGGGGTCATTTCTTCTTCAAACGCAAAATATCCTGAATAATGAGGGACAAGTACACCAGGCAGACGGGAAGACTGCCAATCGCGGCAATGTAGCCGAATGGATAGAGCGGAAAGCGTGCGGTTGGCGTAACCTCATGTCTGACCTGGAGAAGATGGGCAAAAGAGGTGAGCACCCAGACGATAATGACAAAAAGGAGCAGGCAGATAATCCTTACCAGGAGACTAAGCCATATTTGGGTACGCGGAGGAAAGTGATTTATCAGGAACTCCACTTCAACATGCCTTCCGGTGATCAGAGTAATGGCTGCCGCAAAGGAAATGGCTACCACCTGGCAAACCATGACGACATCCATTGAACCAAAAACGGGTAGGTTGAACAGCTTGGCCCCGAGAACGTCCAGCGTGGTGATAAACACCAAGAAGATCAGCGCAAAAACCCCGATCGATTCCAAGCTCAGGGCGACCTTTTTGTTAAATCTTTCCAATCTCTCCAACGCAGGCATGGCAATACCCTACACAAAACCTCTCCGTGCTCCCCATTCGTTGTATCAGGGGAGCACACGGAGATCACTCGTTTTTTACTTGATACCCCTAATCTCGGCCGGTCCGGTAACAGAACTGATTTTTAATTCAATCTGCTTCTTCGTCAGATATGCGGTCCTGTCTCTGAGGAATTTTATCCATCCTCTCACCTCAGACTCGGAAAACCCTCTTGATACCATCCTTTTGACGTAATCCTCGATGACGGGCTGCACTGCCTTGGTCCACCGCGCTTCTTCCTCTTTCGACAGGTTGATGTACTCACCGCCGGCCTTAACGATGGCGTCCCTGCCATCGAAATCGATGGCATTCCACATCATTGCGAAGCGGTCTCTATACTCGGCACTCAGTTTGTCGAGGACCGCTTTAACATCGGGTGGCAGCTTATTGTACGAGCCCTTGTTTATAATCACATACATCGGGTAGGACGGGCCGACAATCCAGCTGTTGGTCAGATACTTGGTTACCTCGGCAAGCCGAAAGTTCTTTGACGCCTCAGTGCCCATGAATGCACCCTGGATGACCCCTTTCGATATTGCATCATAGGTTTCACCCGCAGGCGTAGGGGCCGGAGTGCCGCCAAGGGCTTTGATAACATCAGCCATCAGGCCGGGTGCCCTGATGGTCAGCCCCCTCATGTCCTCGAGCCTGCGAACCGGCTTTGTCGTATGGAGTGCGCTCGGGCCATTGGCATGCCACCAAAGCACACGCACGGTATCCATTTCCTTTGGCTTGAACTGATTGTAGAAGTCATTCATAATCTGGGAAGAAACCCAGCCGCTCGGGTAACCCAGCGGCAGCTCGGCAGCCTCCATTACCGGCATCCTGCCCGGCGTATACTCGATGTGAGAGACGCCAATATCCGCGAGTCCTTTCTCAATTCCATCGATCATGTTTGTCGCCTTCAGCAACGAACCGCCTGCATAGTACCGTATTTTGACTTTGCCCCCTGTGCGCTTTTCGAATTCGGCGATGAACTCTTCACCTGCTTTGGACTGTGCCGAGGGAGGGGGAAAGTAGTTCGCCATCTTTAGCTCTATCACCTTTTCCTGAGCGGACGCCGTGTTAACGAAAGTCACAGTGAAGATTAGTCCCAAACAGACGATTCCTGTTAGCGCAACACCTATGACTCTTCTCATGGAAGCACCTCCTCTGTTATTTGATTTGATGTTGAACCTACGGGTTACAAACAAACTACCCTTTCTCATACAACCCCCTTTACGATTCTGCGAAAAACTCATTTTTTAGCCGAAGTGGATTTTACCATCGTATTTCACGATTGTCTATGGAAATGTTCAACAATTCTCTCGAGAATGTTTTTGAACATTGCGAGCATATTAATCCCCTTGAAGCTGATTAGATAAAAGGTATATATGTGGGCACGAAAATATTTTATTCACTTTATCCGCTTTCATCAGCGTGAAATACGCATTTATCTGTTTACCGCCTATTACACGTATGCTCCTTGCATATATCAAGAAACAGCATTACGTTATTGTCACGGTATTAAAAAAGATTCTATGGCAAAGCAGAGAATGATCCGGAAGGTCTTTCAAGGTAAACCGGCTATAGAAGGTGCGGGGGTGCACCTTAAACGGGTGTTTGGAAATAACGAGGTGCCGCTGTTTGATCCTTTTCTGATGCTTGATGATTTCCGTTCCGACAATCCGGACCATTACCTTGCAGGCTTCCCCTGGCATCCGCACAGGGGAATCGAGACGATCACCTACATTCTCAGCGGTGATGTGGAGCACGGAGACAGTATGGGAAACACGGGCATCATCTCTTCTGGTGATACCCAGTGGATGACTGCCGGAAGCGGTATTATTTATCAGGAAATGCCTCGCGGAGACAACAAAGGAAGGATGGAAGGGTTCCAGCTCTGGGCGAACCTACCAAAATCTCATAAGATGATGGAGCCGCGCTATCGTGACATCAAGTTTGCCCAGGTACCGGAGGTGATGCTTGAGAACGGGACAAAAATCAAGATAATCTGCGGAAAAGTCGGGGAATATGAGGGCCCGGTTAAGGGCATCATCATTGACCCAGAGTATCTTGATGTGACTGTTCCTGCAAGCCGTGAATTAAGGTACTCAACAAAGAGCGGCTACACCACATTTGCATATGTCATTGACGGACAGGGCAATTTTGATATGAAGACGGAACAAACGATCGTGAACGGAAGCGTCTGCCTGTATGATGACGGGGACTATATAACGGTTAAAGCTGATGTTAAACCCGTCCGGTTTTTGCTTATCTCAGGCAAGCCCATCGGGGAGCCGGTCGCGTGGCACGGTCCGATTGTGATGAACACTGATGAAGAGCTTCGTATCGCGCTCGATGAGTATCAGAAGGGAACGTTTATTAAACACACGAAACCAAAGCGTATGCAGTTTTGCAATTAAATCATATAATGGAGGAATCTATGGCAAAAAAAATTGCAGTTATCGTAGGAAGTCTCCGAAAAGAATCGTATAATCGGAAGATGGCGAAGGTACTTGCAGCGCTTGCACCAGAATCACTAAAGCTTGAGATTGTTGAGATAGGAGGACTACCGCTCTATGACCAGGACCTTGATGACGAAGGAAGACCTCCTGCAGCATGGACTGCATTCAGAGAACGGCTGAAACCCTTTGACGGAGTCCTCTTCATTACGCCTGAATACAACCGTTCTGTTCCCGGAGTGCTCAAAAACGCTATCGATGTGGGTTCCCGGCCATACGGCAAAAGCGTCTGGGCCGGAAAGCCCGGTGCAGTTGTGACCGTTTCTCCTGGTGCAATCGGTGGATTCGGTGCGAACCATCATCTCAGGCAATCCCTCGTGTTTCTGGATGTCCCTGCCATGCAGCAACCCGAGGCATACATTGGAGGCGCTGCGCAGTTATTTGATTCTGATGGCAAGATTGCAAACGATGCAACACAAGGCTTTCTCAAGAACTTCATGAATACCTTCGCAGAGTGGGTTGAAAAAAACTCGGCAAAGAATTGATACTGAATAGTTCAGAGCCTTGAGTTCTCAGTTTTAAGTTGAAATTGCCGGAGAGCTTGAGAGCCGGCCAGCCTGACTGCTTGCGAAAGGTGTTTCTGGATTTCTCCCCGTTCGATGGTTTAGAATTGTTCCGGCAGTGTGAGACAGGAGTTTTTAAAATGGGCACATTGACGAGAAAAGCGGCTATAGTAGGGGTAGCAGAATCAGACCTCGGGTATACACCGAACAAGACATTTCTGCAACTTATAGCCCAGGCAACAGATCGAGCATTGGAAGATGCAGGGCTGACCAAAAAAGATGTAGATGGGTTCTTCTCTGCCGGGTGGCTTACAATGGAGTCGATCATGATCGCCGAGTATCTCGGCATCCAACCGTCTTACTCTGACAGCACGCTGCCTGGCGGTTCAGCATTTGAATTTCACATCCAACATGCAGTGGCAGCTATCTCATCAGGTATCTGTGAAACAGCCCTGATCTGTTATGGCGAAACCCGTCTTTCAGACCGCAAGAAGGGTATGGCTATAAATTTTGCGACAGGCGCTCCTCAGGAACCGGAAGAGCAATTTGAGATACCGTATGGCCTCTGGGTCCCCATTCCCACCTATGCTCTTGCTGCCCAACGCCATATGTACCAGTACGGCACAACAAGCGCACAACTGGCTGAAATAGCAGTAGCCGCACGGCGATGGGCAAGTCTTAACCCTGCCGCTACGATGAGAG